>ENA-UOOI01000433-UOOI01000433.1-fermentation-metagenome-genome-assembly--contig:-NODE-433-length-53915-cov-23.617490_pt1 | contig 53915 bp, 52 predicted proteins | sample MGYA00245779_ERZ724027 | MGnify/ENA primary metagenome ERZ724027 (study PRJEB28704, sample SAMN03018318) | fermentation metagenome | biome: anthropogenic terrestrial biome; feature: soil; material...
AAAATAAGATGCAGGGAAGATTTGAACTTGAAAATTTCTTCTTAAAATTCTCCCGAAAGGGACAGAAAAGCATTGAACATAATGAAAAAAGAGTTCATGATCAAAGCATAAGTTACATTAATATCAGCAATAATAAAGTCTGCGTTATTACAGCACTGGATTCACATAAAAATATTTATTCCAGAGCAGTGGGCACAGGACGTATGAATGCAATGGATATGGAAAATTATATTGGAAAAATATTAAATAAAAATAAGCAGGCAGTCTCAAGACCAAAAAGCTTTTTTGCCATGTTCTTTAAGAGAAAGAAAATAAGAGAGATCAATAAATATCTTGATAATAGCTCTGAAGCAGTAAAATATAGATGTGACTGCATGGAATGGATGTACCGTTTTAGAGGAGTAGCAACAAAGTATTTAAATAATTATTTAAGCCTATTCAAATTCTTAAAGAGTTCTAATTTTAATAATATCTCATTTGCAATAAATAAATTTATAGAAGCAATAAGTAAAATTAATATTGAAAATACATATACAAATATGAGAAATGCTAAAATATGTTTTAATTAGCCTGTCCCTAACGGGAACTTGTTACTTTATCAACACTATTTAATAAAAGAGCCATATATCTAAAGCAGGAAAGATTAAAGAAGGAGTCTTGCATTAGCAGTTTTAACTGCTAATGCAACAGCCTCTTATTTTCTTTGCAAATTTTTAGAACTCAGCTGATCCAGTGGTTCTTGGGAATGGTATTACATCTCTGATATTACTCATTCCTGTAATGTACATTATCATTCTTTCAAATCCAAGTCCAAAACCTGAATGTTTGGTTTCTCCATATTTTCTAAGCTCTAAATACCACCAGTAATCTTCTTTTTTAAGGCCTAGTTCTTCCATCCTTTTTTCTAATTTTTCAAGTCTTTCTTCCCTTTGACTTCCCCCAATAATTTCTCCTATACCGGGTACAAGAAGGTCTGCTGCAGCAACAGTTTTATTGTCCTCATTCATTCTCATATAAAATGCCTTTATATCCTTAGGGTAGTCAGTTACAAATATTGGTTTCTTAAATACCTTTTCAGTTAAGTATCTTTCGTGTTCTGTCTGAAGATCTATACCCCATTCTACAGGATACTCAAATTTCTCTCCGCTGTTTTTTAATATTTCAACTGCTTTTGTATATGTAATTCTTCCAAAATCATTTGATACAACATTTTTAAGTTTTTCAAACAATCCCTTGTCTATGAAGTTATTGAAGAATTCCATTTCTTCTGGTGCATTTTCCATAACATAATTTATTATATATTTCACCATAGCTTCAGCAACTTCCATATCATAATCCAAATCTGCAAATGCCATTTCAGGTTCTATCATCCAAAACTCAGCTGCATGTCTTGAAGTATTTGAGTCTTCAGCTCTGAATGTAGGTCCAAAGGTGTATACATTTCTAAATGCCAAAGCAAAGGTTTCTGCAGAAAGCTGTCCACTCACAGTAAGACCGGCAGATCTTGAGAAAAAGTCCTTTGTATAATCAACTTTTCCTTGTGCATTTTTAGGTAAATTTTCAAGATCCAGTGTAGTTACCTTAAACATTTCCCCTGCACCTTCAGCATCACTGCAGGTTATAATTGGAGTATGTGCATATACAAAATTCTGTTCCTGAAAGAACTTATGAATTGCATAGGCTGCTAATGATCTCACTCTGAATACTGCTGAAAATGTATTACTTCTTGGTCTCAAATGTGCAATAGTTCTTAAGTATTCTAAGCTATGTCTTTTCTTTTGCAAAGGATAATCAGAATTTGACATTCCTTCGATAATAACTTTATCTGCCTTTATTTCAAGCGGCTGCTTAGCCTCAGGAGTTAAAGAAACTGTTCCCTGCACACTTATAGATGAACTAATTGGCAGCTTTGATACTTCCTTAAAATTATCCAAGCTATCTTCAAATACTATTTGAACATTTTTAAAGAAACTGCCATCATTCATCTCTATAAATCCAAAGTTCTTAGATGCCCTGACAGTCCTTATCCACCCTGAAATATTTACCTTAGTGTTACTGTACTTTTCTTTGTTTCTGAATATTTCTTTTACTAATGTATTTTCCATTTTTATACCTCCCTGATAATTATAAAAAATAAAAACCTTCCATCCCAAAGAAAGGGACGAAAGGTAAAATTTCGCGGTACCACCCAAATTGTCATAATGACCACTTAAAATAAATCAAACTATAGTTCAATCTATTCCAAATATAAGGTTTTGGAAACCTCTAAGCCTACTGTATCTGTGATTTCGGTTAGAAACTCCGGGATGTTCTTCAATAAAGATTTGTTATTGGCATTACACCACAAGCCAACTCTCTGTGAACTCATTCATTATCTACTCTTCCCATCATAGTTGTATGTTATTAATCAAAATTATATTATTAACTATATAATATGTCAATATTATATGTGAAATTTATATGTTTATAGTGTTTTTTGTGTTTATAAATTGACATATCATTTTAAATTAATTATTATTAGAATGCTGATGTTTTTTAATAATCCATAAAAAAAAAGAACAGATATCTGTTCTTAAAAAATAAATTGAGAAATGAACATGAACAATTGTTAATTTCTTAACACTTACAATATTAATATTATCATACTTTTTAAAAAAATCAATGTTTTTTTAAATGAATTCATATTATAAGCTTAAAATAATATGTTATTTGTGTAAATTTATTAACAAAATGTACATTTTCTAATATTTTCTTTTGACAAAAGATAATTCTTATTATATAATTAATTATATCAATTAATAGGATGGTGCTTATGGATACAATTACAGGAATTTTCAAAGAAAAGAAACTTAAATTGACTCCGCAGCGTATTGCAGTATATAAATACCTAAAGTCTACAACTGAACATCCTTCTGCTGAAACAATCTACAAAGCTTTACAAGAGGATTATCCTACTATGAGTTTAGCTACAGTGTACAAAGCATTAAAAACTCTTGTTGAAGTAAAGCTGATTCAGGAAATAAATGTTGGCGAAGGAAATTTCAGATATGATGGAAATGTGTACCCACACCCTCATATTCAATGTTTAAATTGTGGTAAGGTAGACGATATTCAGGGCATTTGCTTTAGTGATCTAAATGATAAGGTTAAAAACTACACTAATTATGATGTAGTTGCAAATCAGTTATATTTCTATGGCTTATGCGAAGATTGCAAAAATAGTAAAGAATAAAGGAATGGTATATCCATTCCTTTATTCTTTATATGCCTGATCAACAATGGTATTCCACTCTCTGCCTTTTTCACTGCTTCCTGAAATGATATTATTAATTTGAGAAGAAACACCCTGCCTAATTGATTTTGGTAAATTATCAATATAAATAACGCTGTTCTCATTGGAAAGCTGTAAATGCTTTATAGTACTTTTTCCTATTACATTCTTATTTGTTTCATTAGCTTTTTTATTTCCCGTAATAAATCCCTTTTTCAATACAGCCTTTTGTGCATCATCGCTTTCCATAAACTTTATAAAATCATTTGCTTCCTGTCCATTTTTTATATTTACAGGCATACAGGCTAAGGCATTTACAATAACTGGTATGCTTTCCTTCCCGGTTGTTAAATTATAATGGTAATCTATTGCTTCAACATCTTTGCTTTCAATAGCATAATCATAATAAGATATAAATATTGCCAGCGGTATATCTCCTCTGGATAATTTACTTAATGTGCTTTCATTTCCAATCTCAAACAGATTTTTATTTATAACTGACTTTGAGACAAGACTATCCAAAGTATCAAATGCCTGCTGCATTTCAGTAACACTTTTATATGCATTACTGCTGCTGTCATAAATGCTTTCAAGTTTGGATTCATTCACCATATTATTTATTACTATGGATGATAATCCCTCATATATATCCAGTTCATCAGTTAGTATTACTGGTATTCTTACTCCTTTGCTGTTAATTGCATATATCAAACTGCTGAGTTCATTTGCATTTTTGGGTACTGGAATCTTAAGTTTTGATAATTCATTTGTATTACATGCTGCCTCTATGGTATACGGAATCAATGGTATTCCATAAGATTTATCATTAAACCTCCCATAGCAGCTCATTACTGTATAGTTTTTTTCATTTATTTTTTCCTTATCATACTGCAGTGATAAATCAGATAATACTCCCTTTCTGGCAAGCTCAATCATATTATTTCTCGAAGTAAATATTATATCCATCTTATCCGGCTTTTTACTTATATCTTCACTTATATTACTTCCAAGAGCATTTGTAAGATTTACTTTAATCTTAGGATTTTTCTCTTCAAACTGTTCAACTATTATTTTAAGAATATTTGTTGAGTGCTTATCTTTAATATCAACATATATATTTAATTCCTTTTGCTTTTCTTTATCTTTATTACTATTACAAGAAGTAAGATTTAAGCAGGCTGTTGTGATTAAAAACAAGGCAATTGCTTTTTTAAATTTCATATTAAACCTCCTTCTATATATTATTTACTTATATATTTATTTTGCACACATTAATTAAATATATAATACATACATATAAAATAGTGGAGGTGTTTATATGAAATTTAAAGTATTATTTCTAAAGAAAAAATATATTTACTGTTTTTTATTATTTTTACTTCTCATAATTCTTTTTATTATATTTATTGCTACCAAAAATACATCTGCTGCACTTAATACAGTAAATGAAAATAAAGTTATTAAAGCAGATCTTAATGGTGATGGAACAGAGGATAATTTAATAATAACCGTAGATAAAATGAATTATAATATCACTGCTTCAATTGGAAATAAAAATTATAACTTAATACCATCTTCTCAAATAAATACATTAGGAGAATACAATAGCCACTGGCCATTGAAGGTTACAATAATGGATGTTTCCAGAGATAAAACACCTGAAATCTTTATACAGTCATCATATAAAAATCAGGCTATTGTACAAGTCTTTAATTGGACAAACAATGGTTTTAATAATGTTTATTTTGGAAAGAACGATATTATTGGTTTCGTAGATTATAAAAATAACAGAACTCCAAAATTGATATTTACTAACAGTACTTCAGATAAATTTAATTTTAATAATTTTATATTTTTAAATAAAAATCTTCAAAAATTTAATTATTCCTATAATGACAATTTCATGGGAAAAGACACCGTATATTATTTTATAAAATACATTGAAAGTCTGCCTCATGGAGAAAGTGTAAAGCCATTAAATATATATTATCCAGGACTTAGCGGGAAAGATCTATCAGTCATAGGAAAACTCTCAGGTGAAAATAATCTTTATAATTTTCAGGATGGAATATTTATGGATACTCAATGGAACAAAGATGGTGAAGTATCTCAGATTAAATGGGTATTAAATTTTAAAGGTACTTCAAAGGTTAATAATGAAAATGTAAAAAACTATACATTAACTATATTATTAAAACCTGATGGAAATAAAGATGATGCCTGCTATTATAAAATATATTCAATATCTTTGAAATAAACTTTTATATAATAAAAGGGACCGTATTTATTACGGTCCCAAGGGGGATGGGGGGTTCTTGCAGAAAATAATTAAATTAATTTTCTGCTTCAAGAGATAACATTAATATAATAATTATCTCTTAATTACATTATTATAATTGCCATTTATACTTTTTTTATACATACTTAAAAAAATTATTTTTATAAATTTGAATATTTTTTATTCAGCTCCTGTATTTCATATTTTATTTCATTTCTAAGTGTGTCTGGAGCTATAACCTCTGCATGACTTCCAAAACCCATTACCCAATTTTTAATTTCATCAAGTTCATTTACAAATATTCTAAAAATTATTGAGCCATCCAGATTATCACTTATCTGTTGATTTGCACTCCATTTTGATTGTTTTATAAAATCCGCAGCAGCTTTGTCAAATCTAATAACAACTTGTTGTTCTCCTGCAGTAAATACTTCCCAGTTATTTTTAAGATATTCTTTAAGTGAAAAATTAATTGGTTTCATATAAATATCACTGGTGTTATCTATAGATTTTATTCTTGATATTTTAAATGTCCTTACTTCATCTTTAACATTACAATATCCTATTACATACCAGTCTCCTTCTCTAAATATAATTGTATAGGGTTCAACTTTCCTAACAGTTAATTTATTTTTGTTAATAGAATAATATGAAATTATTATTGCTCTTCCTTTTGAAATTGAATAATTAATTTTAGAAATTTTATCATTTAGTTTTTCCAGTGAACCAATATTGTCTATTTTGAAATCTGCGCTATTTTCTAAATCATCAAAATCCATATTATTGTCAATACATGTTCTTTTAATTTTTTCTACTGCACTCATCAGCTGATTTTCATATATAAATCCATTACTTTTTGTCAATATCTTACTAGCCATTAATAATGCCTGCATTTCTTCCTTAGTTAAACTTGGAAGTTTCATATAAAATCCTTCATCTATATAAAATCCGCCATATCTGCCTTTTTTGGTATGTATAGGTACATTTGCTGAAGCAAGTGTCTTAATATATCTGTATATAGTTTTTTTATCTACTTCCAGTATATCTGATAATTCAGAAGCTGTAGTCAGTTTCTTATGCTGCAAAGTTATTACCATTTCAATTAAATGTGATAATTTCGACATTTCTATAATTACCTCCAAAATTTAACTTCTTTTAATTATCGTTATAGTATACTAAACTTTTACACTTTTTAAATTAAATTTTATCTAAATTATAATTTTAATTCAAATTCAGTATTATATATTATTCTATATACCTTTATAAATTTCCTTTAAAGAGGATATTTTTTTATAACAATTCATATATTATATTAACAATAATCAAGTAAAGGAGAATCTATGTTTAATGAGAAAGAAAAAAGCACAAATAAAATCGATTCATTGTTAGGCGAGCACTGTAATATTACCGGCGACCTGACAGGTGACGGAATTTTAAAAATCGATGGAGAAATAAATGGAAATATAAATTGGAATGATGATATTATTTTAGGCTTTTCATCCTACTGCAAAGGAAACATAAGCTGCAGAAATGCTGTTGTAAATGGAAAAGTTGATGGAAATATTATATGTGAAAATACGCTGACTATTGAAGGTTCCGGTAATGTTAAGGGTGATGTTACAATGAAAAATATTGTTATACATGAAGGTGGATCCTTTGAAGGAAAATGTACTATGGTTACCTCTAAAAATGCTAATGACTTAATAGAATAAAAAAGAAAGACCATATGCCTTTCTTTTTTACTGCTGAGTGTTTAATGATTCACCCATTGAATATAATTGAATTATTTTATCTATTATAAAAGCTCTGTCTGGAGGGAATAGTGGTTTGATTGCATTTAATAACTGCAGTGTTTTATCATCACTATTCCTATATTTTGTGCTGTTATCATTTTCGGTGGAATCTTCACTCAAATTCTTGTTTATATCGGAATTCTCTATTACATTAGATTTATCTTCTTTCCTTTGATTTATACTTTCGTTTAGGCTTGACAGCATGGATGACAGCTTTTCTGAATCCATTTCATTTAATAACTGCATTATGCTGTCCATATTTAAATTATTATTTGAACTGCTGGTATTGCTGCTATTATTGCTTATATTGGTATAGTCTTTTTTTCTATGTTTTCTATGCTTAGACATATTTATATATACCCCTCTCAGCATTTCTATATGTTAAGGAGGGCAGTATGCCCCCCTCATTAGTTAACTAGTTTCCGCAGCATAAACTTATATTACAGCCGCAGCATATAATAAACCAGAATACTATAATAAATAGGATACTATTGTCTATTACGCCGCTTCCTCCGCAATTGTGATCATCTTCATGTGAGTGGTTTTTAAACTGTAATACTATTAATATTAATAGTAATAAACCGGAACCACTTGATCCTTTATTACAACCATGTTTTGACATGCTAAACCCCCCTTTCCAAGGCATTGGTTTTATTGTTTCTTATTCCTCAGCATCAGTATCTAAATTAACTACACTATCTGCTCTGCAAGAATCTGTTCTGCAAGAATCTCCTCCAAAAGTACCTCTGCATAAAAATAATAATACAACGAAGATTATTATTACACACCAACTGCTGTTACCACCAAAGCCTCCACTTCCAAATCCTGTGCAGCAGCAGTTTTCACGGCTTCTGCAGCGTTTGTGATGGTGCCTGCGACTGCTGGTACAGCAATTATCACTGCAGCAGTTATTAGATCCCTGGCCTCCGCATCCGCAAATGAATAAAAGTGCAATAATAATTATGCAAATAAGAAAGTTGTTGTTCTTTTCTTTACTTTTGCCATCCAATCCTACCCCATTCAAGCTTTGAAACAAGCTATCGAAATCCAATTTTCTTCCCCCTCTCAGGTAGTTTTCTATTCTTAAGTTCTATCACTTTATCTTCTTTTGTTTTATAATATATACTATTCTGCTTTTTATATTTTGACACATAAAAAAGTTCAAAAAAATAGAGATAGATTGTCCAAAATGTACAATCTATCTCTATTTCTATATATTAAAATTTTAGTTTGTCAGCTAGTAAAATAAACGTAGTTACTGAATTAAAAAAGCAATGGTTAAAAACAGAGTACCAATATCCCTTCTTTTCTATTAAATAGCAGTTATATACACCTATCCATATAAGTATTGGTATGGATTTTAAATTAAAATGTGCAATGGCAAAAATAGAGCTGCTGAGTATAACTGCCATAACAGTGCCCAGTCTCTTTTTAAATGTATTTTCAAAAAGAAACCACCTGAATATAAACTCTTCTAACACGGGTGCAAATATAACCGTTATAGGAATCATTAACAAGAACTTTTTAAGAGGCATATTTGCCATAATATCAATTACTTCCTGATTCTTAGGCACTAAATTAAAAAAATTATATACAGCAGCTTCTGCTGCAGATATAAGTATAGTCATTAAATATGAAAATAAGGTTAGCTTTAAACCTTCTGTAATTTTAAAATTCTTAATGTTAAAGGAGTATCTATTGTACTCATATCCATAGCCAATGGAATTGATATTTCCATAAAATAAATCATCGCTGTAACTCTTCTTCATATATAGTATTGTTAATACCACAAGTATAAATGGAAGTAAATTCTGAGTAAACAATGACAATGCAATATAAAATGGAGTTAAAATATATACTATGAGATTTTTCTTCCCTCTTATCTTACGTATATTAAGAAAGATAAGAAGAGGTAATATATATATAAACATATATATAAATACATTCTTGATAATATTCACTACTTCCATTCATCTACTCTCCTCGCTTTGCTAAAAGCAGCTGTCTAGTTCACTGAGCACATCTTCTATACCAGTTTTTTTAAGAGATGATATATATATTATTCTTTCATTTTCTTTAAGATTAAAGGTTTCTCTTATTACCTTTTTACTTTTGCTTAATTCATTGTTTGTTAATTTATCACTTTTAGTTGCAACTATAACACATTCATAATTATAATGTTTTATCCAATTATACATACTTAAATCATCTTCTGTTGGCTTATGTCTGGAATCAACAAGTAAGATTATCTTCTTTAACTGCGTTCTGTTTACTAAGTAGGCCTCCACTATTCCTCCCCATTTTGCCTTCTCTTCTTTGGATACTTTTGCATATCCATATCCAGGAAGATCTACAAAATAAAAGGTATTATTTATTAAAAAAAAGTTGATTAATCTTGTTTTTCCTGGAGTACTACTCACTTTTACCAGTTTTCTTCTATTTGTCAATGAATTAATCAAAGAGGATTTCCCTACATTGGATCTTCCAACAAAGGCTATCTCCACTCTGTTATCATTGGGATACTGTGATGGTTTCACAGCAGAAATAATAAATTCAGATTGTTTTATTATCATTTTTTTCTCTCTCTTTAAGTTATTTATTTTCCACTAAGGCATTGGACAATACTGTATCTATATTATCAGCTAATATAAATTTAATCTTGCTTTTTATGATACTAGGAAGTTCCTTAATATCCTTTTCGTTATCTTTGGGTATAATAATAGTATCAATTCCAGCCCTGTATGAAGCTAACGTTTTTTCCTTTAAGCCTCCTATTGGAAGTACTCTTCCTGTTAAAGTTATTTCACCAGTCATGGCTACATTATGTTTAACAGCTCTGCCGCTAAGTGCAGATACCAATGCTGTGATCATAGTGACACCTGCAGATGGCCCATCCTTTGGAACTGCTCCCTCAGGTACATGGATATGGATATCTTTACTTTTATAAAAATCAGCATCAATATTATATTTACCTGCATTTGCACGTACATAACTATATGCGGCTTTTGCGGATTCTTTCATTACATCACCAAGCTGCCCTGTTAATTCAAGTTTACCAGATCCAGGCATAATGCTGGCTTCAATTGCTAAGGTATCTCCGCCATAACCTGTCCAAGCCATCCCCGTAACCACACCAATCTTATCTTCTTTATCAACCTTTTCGTAGCTGAATATTTCAGGTCCCAAATATCTCTTTACATGGTTTACAGTAATATTTACTTTTTTTCTTTCCTTTTCCACCATTTCGGCAATACATTTCCTGATTACAGCTGCTATTTTTCTCTCTAAACTTCTTACACCAGATTCTCTGGTATATCCGTCAATTATATATTTAATTGATGCATCGGAAAAAACAATTTTACCTTCTTCAATATTAAGTTCTTTCAGCTTTTTAGGAACAAGATGGTCCTTAGCTATATGGAATTTTTCCTCACTGGTATATCCTGAAACTTCAATTATCTCCATTCTATCAAGTAGAGGTCTTGGAATTGTATCCAGTGTATTTGCTGTAGTAATAAATAATACCTGTGAAAGATCAAAATCTAATTCCATGTAATGATCTCTAAATGTACTGTTTTGCTCAGAATCCAATACCTCTAAAAGAGCATCTGCAGGATCTCCCCTGAAGTCATTACTCATTTTATCAATTTCGTCTAAGAGGAAGAGTGGGTTCTTTGACTTTGCCTGTTTCATTCCATAAATGATTCTTCCAGGAATAGATCCAACATATGTTTTTCTATGTCCTCTTATTTCTGCTTCATCTCTCACTCCGCCTAATGACATCCTTACGAAATTTCTATTTAATGCATTTGCAATGGATTTGGCAATAGAAGTTTTTCCTACACCAGGAGGACCTACTAAGCATAAAATAGGGCCTTTTAATGTTGAGCTCATCTTTTTTACCGCAAGATATTCAATTATTCTATCCTTAACATCTTTTAGTCCATAATGATCCCTCTCCAGAATAGCCCTGGCCTTTTTAATATCTAAACTGTCCTTAGTTGTTACATTCCACGGCAGGGCAAGTATCCAGTCCAAATATGTTCTGATTACTCCGCCTTCAGCAGAATATGCCCCGCTTGTTCTTAACCTGTCTAGTTCATATAAAGCTTTATCCTTAGCTGGCTTTGGTAACTTTGCCTTATTTATCTTAGCTTTATAACTGTTTATTTCTTTCTTGTCTTCATCTTCTTCTCCAAGTTCCTCCTGAATAGCCTTCAATTGCTCTCTTAAAAAATATTCCTTTTGAACTTTTTCTATGTTATTTTTGACTTTGCTTCCTATCTTTCTCTCAATCCTAAGAATATCAAGCTCATTTTTAAGAAGTTCAAATAATTTTTCTAATCTTTCATCAATTTTATAAGCTTCTAATAACTGCTGCTTTTCTTCTTCCTTTAACGTAAGATATGAGCTCACCACATCTGCAAATCTTCCAAAGTCATCTATATTTTCTATGTTCAGCAATGCATCAGGTGTTACATTTGAAGAAAGGCTGGCATAATCGTTAAACTTTCTTTTTATCATTCTTACTAATGCCTTACATCTTTTAACATCAGCGCATTGTTCATCCTTTAAGTCCCTTACTTCTACCTTAAAGAAGTCTTCTTTTGATACATACTGCTCTATTTTAGCCCTGCTTATTCCTTCCACCAGTACCCTTACAGTATCTCCTGGAAGCTTCAGTATTTGTTTTATATTACAAATCGTACCTATGTTATATATATCCTTTTCTTCCGGTTCTTCAACAACAGCTTTCTTCTGGGAAGCCAAAAAGATTTCCTGATTATTTAACATAGCTTCTTCTAAAGCTAAAATTGATTTTTCTCTACCCACATCAAAATGTAAAACCATATATGGAAAAACCGATATACCTCTAAGTGGTATTAAAGGGAGAACTTTTTTCTCTTCATCCATACTTTCCCCTCCATATCTATGAACTATAAAAGTTATTATTTGTATTACTTTGCATACTATGATTAGACTAGTATATTATACATATAAAATCTATCTTTTTCAATTATACACAATTAAAAATATCTTTAGCAAATTAAATTCACAAAAAGATAATTTTCTTATTGTGAATTTAACCTAAAAATTATGCATTTGCCTTTAAAGATTTTGCACTTAATGCGTCAATATTTGATTCAATTGTAAGTGGGATGCTGCTTTTATCATCCTTTACCAGAGCCAGCTCAATTACTTCTTTTATATCTTTTACAGGAATTATTTTTACACCTTTAAATTGTTTAAAGCTATCCTGCCAATTATCTTCAGGTATTATTATAGTTTTAGCACCTGCCTTTATAGCAGCCTGTATTTTTGCATTAACTCCGCCTATAGGTTTCACTTCTCCGTGAATTGACAGCTCCCCTGTCATTGCTACTTCATTGTCTACTGCTATATTAAGTATAGCGCTGTAAACAGCTGAGGCAATGCTTATTCCTGCTGATGGGCCATCAACAGGTGCCCCTCCTGGAAAATTAATATGTATATCATAGTTATCGCAGTCAATATTAAATACTCTTTCGATTACTGTGATTACATTTTCAACAGAACACTTAGCAGTGCTCTTTCTTATGCTTTTACCATTGGAATTATCCATTTCCTCTTCTTCAACTATACCTGTAATCCTTATTCTTCCTCTTCTTAAATTAACTTTTTTTGCACTGGCTTCAACTTCCATAACAGTTCCCAGGTTTGCGCCATATACTGCAAGTGCATTTACAAATCCAACTTCCGGCTCACCTTTTATCTTTTTTTCAGGTCTTGGTGTATATTGTCCATTTTCTATTACCCATTCCACATCGCTGACTTTAATAGTATTTCTATCATCATTAAGAGCTATGCCAGATGCCAGTTGTATTAAATTAACGCACTCTCTTCCATTGCTGCAATACTTTCCTACAAGCTTACATGCTTTTTCATCTAGTGCAAAACCTGTTTTCATCACTGCATTTTCAGCTATTTTTTCTATTTCATCAGGCAAAAGTGATCTAAAAAATATTTCCACGCATCTTGATCTCAGTGCTGGTGATATTTCACTTGGATTTCTGGTAGTTGCACCAACCAATCTGAAATCTGCGGGAAGACCATTGTCGAATATATCCTTAATATAAGCCGGCATATTGCTGTCACTAACACTGTAATAAGCACTGTCAAAAAATACTCTTCTATCTTCTAATACCTTTAATAATTTATTCATCTCTATGGGATGGAGTTCACCAATCTCATCAATGAATAAAATGCCTCCATGGGCTTTTGTAACAGCCCCTGGCTTTGGCTGAGGTATACCTGCCACACCTAAATGTCCTGCTCCCTGATAAATTGGATCATGAACGGAACCTATTAGTGGATCTGCAATTCCTCTGTCATCAAATCTTACAGTGGTTGCATCTATTTCTGTAAATTTAGCGTATTCCTTAAATGGTGAATATTCCTTCTTTTTTGCATACTCCAATACAAGTCTTGCTGCAGCTGTTTTTCCAACTCCCGGTGGGCCGTAAATTATAACATGCTGAGGATTAGGTCCGCATAATGCTGCCTGCAAAGCTTTTATGCCTTTTTCCTGACCAATTATTTCTTCAAAGCAGCCAGGTCTGCTTTTTTCAGTTAATGGCTCTGTTAAATGAATACTTCTCAGCTTTTTTAATTGTTCACTTTCCTTTCTATTATCTTTATCTATCACTACTTTAGCACTTTGCTGTCCTTTTAAAGCGTTAAAAAAATATAATCCCATTACCATTGTAAAAAACATCTGTATAATCACTAAAATTTCTGTCATAGCCTTTTATTATCCTCCTCACAATATTAATATATACTCTTTTTTATTATGCACATTCTCACTGTCTATATTCAAATATACATAAATTTTCATGAGGATAAAAAAGCTCACGATTTCTCGTGAGCTTAAAATCAGGCTGTTTCAGAACCTTTTCTTGACCTGGATTTTTTTATTTTTAATGGTGTTCTCTTTTCACCTTCTGGTAGTAAAACTATCTCAGGTTTTTTATCTTTTAAAGTATTTTCGTTTATTATTATTTTAGAAATTGCTTCATTGGATGGCATTTCGTACATTACATCCGTCATAGTATCTTCAATAATGGATCTTAAGCCTCTTGCCCCGGTATTTCTCTTTATTGCTTCCTGTGCAATGGCCTTTAAGGAGCCCTCTGTAAATTCCAATTCCACATTATCCATTTCAAATAGCTTTTTGTATTGTTTTACCAGTGCATTTTTAGGTTCCTTTAAAATGTTTATTAAAGCCTGCTCATCAAGTGCATCCAGTGTGACAACTATTGGAAGCCTGCCGACAAACTCTGGAATGAGACCGAATTTAAGCAGATCTCCAGGCATAATATTCTTTAAAATCTTACCAATATCCTTTTCCTGCTTAGATTGAATTTCTGCACCAAATCCAAGAGAACTTGTTCTTGTTCTCCTCTCAATGATTTTGTCAATTCCATCAAAAGCTCCTCCGCATATAAACAGAATATTAGTTGTATTGATTTGAATAAATTCCTGATGAGGGTGTTTTCTTCCTCCCTGAGGCGGAACTGAAGCTACTGTACCCTCTAATATTTTCAGCAGTGCCTGCTGAACTCCCTCACCGGATACATCTCTGGTTATTGAAGGATTTTCAGATTTTCTGGCAATTTTATCAATTTCATCAATATATACTATACCCTTTTCAGCTCTTTCTATATCATAGTCAGCACTTTGAATAAGCTTTAGTAAGATATTCTCTACATCTTCGCCTACGTATCCTGCTTCTGTTAAAGTGGTTGCATCTGCAATTGCAAAAGGTACATTTAAAAACTTTGCCATGGTCTGAGCAAGTAATGTCTTACCTGAACCAGTTGGTCCAAGTAGTAATATATTACTTTTCTGAAGCTCAACTTCATCATCATTTATGTTGGAATTAATTCTCTTATAATGATTATATACTGCCACAGCTAATGACTTCTTTGCATCATTCTGACCAATTACATATTGATCCAGATAGCTTTTAATTTCAGCAGGTTTAGGCAGTGTGCCCATATCCATTTGAACATCTTCTTCAAATTCATCTGTAATAATTTCAGAACAAAGTTCTATACACTCATCACAAATATAAACACCCGGCCCTGCTATAAGTCTTCTAACCTGATCTTGAGTCTTACCACAAAACGAACATTTCAATTGCTTTTTTTCTTCAATTTTGGCCATATCTGCACCTCTCTAAAGGTTATTTCTTTTTTTCAATTACTTGATCTATTAAACCATATTCCTTTGCCTCTTCAGCAGATAGGAAATGATCCCTTTCAGTATCCTGCTGAATCTTTTCTAATGGCTGCCCAGTTCTTTCACTTAATATTTTATTTAATTTATTCTTTATATACAATATTCTTTCAGCATGTATTCCTATGTCTGTTGCCTGACCCTGGAATCCTCCTAATGGCTGATGTATCATTATTTCACTATTTGGCAGAGCAAATCTCTTTCCTTTTGCACCTGCTGTAAGTAAGAATGCTCCCATTGATGCTGCCATTCCAATACAAATAGTAGAAACATCTGGTTTAATGTACTGCATTGTATCATATATTGCCATTCCTGCAGTTACAGAGCCACCTGGACTATTTATATATAAATAAATATCTTTATCTGGATCATCTGCCTCTAAAAATAACAGCTGAGCTACTGCTAAACTTGCTGTAGTGTCATTTACTTCTTCGCCTAACATAACTATTCTATCCTTTAACAGTCTAGAATATATATCGTATGACCTTTCACCTCTATTAGTCTGTTCAACTACAACTGGAACTAAACTCATAAACCTCTCCTCCTCTTTTAAACAAAAATTTATTAAAATTAATTGCCAGAAAACCATCTGGCAATTAATTATACGCTATGCTATTGCTTTACTGCTTTCTATTAACATTTTAATAAGTTTTTCATTAATTGCATCAGTTTTTAAATAACTTCCCTGTGCACTAACAATTAATTTAGCAGTTTTTTCAATATCTTTGTCTCCATATTGTTTAGCCATTTCTGTTGCTTTTGCTAAAATCTCTTCTTCAGTTACATCAACTTTTTCTAATTCAGATATTTTTTCTAATACTAATTCTGTCTTAACTCTCTTTTCAGCAGTTTCTCTCATATATTCTCTTACTTTATCTTCACTGCTGTTAGTATATTTATAATATGTAGGTAAATCAAGACCCTGATATTTTAATCTCATTTCCAAATCTTTTATCATACCATCTATTTCTTTGTCTATCATAACCTTTGGAATTTCAACTTTTGCATTTGCGCATACTGCATCAATTACAGCTTCTTCATATTCATTTTTAGATTTTTGTGTATTAGACTCTTCCATTTTAGTTTTTATATCAGCTCTTAATTCGTCCATTGTATCAAATTCTGATACTTCTTTTGCAAATTCATCATCAATAGCTGGAAGTTCTTTTATTTTTATATCCTTTACTGTAACTTTGAATAATGCAGGCTTACCATTTAATTCTTCTCTTCCGTACTCTGCTGGGAAAGTTACGTTAACATCTCTTTCCTCGCCTTTTGCAGCTCCTACTAGCTGATCTTCGAAAGTATCAATAAATGAACCAGAACCTATTTCTAAATCATAGTCCTTTCCTTCTCCACCTTCAAATGCATTGCCATCAATAAATCCCTTAAAATCTATTACAGCAATATTACCCTTTTCTACAGTTCCCTGTTCTTTTGATTCTACTCTGGCATTTTTCTCCTGCATAGTTTTAATTTGATTTTCTACTTCTTCATCTTTTACTTCATATTTTACTTCTTTTACTTCAAGTCCTTTGTACTCACCAACTTCAACTTCTGGTTTAATTGTTACAGTAGCTGAATATACAAATTCTTTTCCTTCTCCAATAGAAACTATATCAATTTTTGGATAATCAACTGGATTTACATCATTATCTTTTAGTGCTTGTGGATATGTATCATCACAGCAGAAGTTTATAGCATCTTCATAAAAAACGCCTTCACCATAGTATTTTTTAATTATGCTCATTGGTGCTTTTCCCTTTCTAAAACCAGGAACATTAAACTTCTTTGCGTTCTTTACATATGCTTTTTTCATAGCTTCATTGAACTTCTCTGCTTCAACTGTTATTTCTAGTTTTACAACATTAGTTTCTATTTTTTCTACTTTAGAATTCATTACTTTTCCTCCTAATCACCATAAGTGCTTATATTAACCATACTATTATATCATATATTTATAATTATTAACACATATTGATAAATTATAATTAAAATTCTCCAAAACACATTTATTGTATTATGGATTTATCGCCTTTTAAATATACAGTTTTATCATCAGCTATTACAGTAAGGCCCTTATCTGTTATCTTATCCAGCTTCACATTTTCACCGCTGATTCCCTGTACCTGTACACTCTGCTTATTTTTTGTATTTACCATCCATATATACTTTGTAGATTTTTGCAGCCATGGAAGCTGTGAAATAAACGCAATATTTTCCTCATCAACAAATTCAGGGGATGAGCACCAAATAAAATCAGGCTTGCCTTGGAGCACCTGTTCTCTTGTGAAAGTACCTGAAGAAGATGCATATTGATTATATGATATATCTGTTTTATTCCCATTTATATCAATGCAAGTCATAGTTTGTGCTGATTTATCAAGTACGACCATGTATTTTCCTGAGGGGCTTATAGTAAACTCCGCATTGGCATCAGCAGGGTCTATATATTTAAATTTTTTGTCATTATTATTATTTTCATATATTGCCTTTATCTGCTTACCGCCGCTTAGCGTTAAATCATATCCTTCTTCTTTAACATCCTTTGCTGCTGGTTTTTTTTCAGTGGTCTGGGTCTTGCTTGAAGCATTGGTATTTTTATTTACTGCAGCCTTATTCACATTATTTTTGTTACTGGATTTAAATAACTTTCCCTTCATGTATAAACTGCCTAAAGAAGAAATTACAACTATAACTATAATAACTATGACTATGCTGAAACGTCTTTTTCTCATTCTTCTCTCATAATCTTTACTAAAAATACTTGGTTTGCCCAATGACATTCCCTCCTAAAAATTCCTAATGAATAATTGTATTTATATTAACAGAGAAACTCATCACTAATTATAACTCAATTCAGATAAAATTAATAATGTTTTTTTAAATTTAAAAAATCCCGCAATACTTGTCTAAATAAGTTTACCTATTGACAAGTATTACAGGCTTTTCTACAGAGGTGTATATTCAATGTTTAGCTTTTTATTTTTTACCATAATTGCTTTTGTATATAAGCTTGCTGTATCTAAGCAGGTGAATAGAGGAATTTTATACTCTGATGCCATTCTTCTAAGCTTAAAACCAAATGTAGTATCATCATTGCCTTTAGAAGGAGTGTTTATTATTATATTTAGTTTACCCTTTTTTATGCTTTTTATCCACTTTTCATTTTTCATTTCATTACTTTTTATACCATATTCATTTAAGAATTCATTTGTTTCATGAGATGCATAAATTTCAAATCCTAAATTTATATATTTTTTTATTATATCAGCTGCTTCATAATTCCTGTCATTTTCCTTTAAACTTACAAATACATTGCCCTTATCCTCTACCTTCACTCCGCTTGCGGTAAACCCTTTAAATACACTTATGTCAAAGTCCTTATCCACCCCAAGCACTTCTCCTGTAGATTTCATCTCAGGTCCAAGATAAATATCAGCATTAATAAGTTTTTCATTTGAGAACACAGGTACCTTTACTGCATAAAAATCTTTGTTTTTCAGAAGCCCTGTACCATAATCCATTTCTTTAAGCTTCTTTCCCATCATTATATCCACTGCAATCTTTACCATTGGAACAGATGTTACCTTACTAAGTATAGGTACTGTTCTTGATGCTCTTGGATTTACTTCTATTACATATACCTTTTCCCCATCATATGCATATTGTATATTTACTAATCCTTTTATTTTTAATGCTAAGGCCATCTTTTTAGTATGCTTTTCCAGAGTCTTCACTGTATTTTCATTTAATGTTATATATGGATATACAGTAATGCTGTCCCCTGAATGCACTCCTGTTCTTTCAATGTGCTCCATTATTCCTGGTATTAGTATATCCTGTCCATCGCATATGGCATCAACTTCAATTTCCGTGCCTTTTATATATTTATCAATTAAAATTGGATGTTCACTGGATATATTCACTGCTTCCTTCATATATTTTGAAAGAGACTGCAAATCATAAACTACTTCCATGCCTCTACCGCCAATTACATATGATGGACGTACCACAACTGGATATCCAATACTTTTCACAGCTTCATAGGCCTGATTTTCACTGGTTACAGCAACTCCTAATGGGCTTGGAATGTCTAGATTAAGAAGAAGTTCTCTGAATTTATCTCTATCCTCTGCTAAATCTATTGCATCAAAAGAGCTTCCAAAAATTTTTACTCCTCTTTTCTCTAATTCCTCAGCCAGATTAATGGCTGTCTGCCCTCCAAACTGAACTATTACCCCTTCAGGCTTTTCTTTTCTTATAACATTCATAACATCTTCAATATAAAGTGACTCAAAATATAATTTATCTGCCGTATCAAAATCTGTACTTACAGTTTCAGGATTGTTATTTATTATTATTGATTTATATCCTGCTTCTTTAATTGCCCATACTCCATGCACACTGCAGTAATCAAACTCTACCCCCTGGCCTATTCTGATTGGTCCTGAACCAATTACTAATATCTTTTTTTCATTATCAGCCTTTACCTCATCTTCACCATCATAACATGAATAATAATAAGGGGTTGCAGCATCAAATTCACCGCCGCAGGTATCTACCATTTTATATACTGGATAAATATTATTATCCTCTCTTATCTTTGTAATGGCAGCCATACTCATACCTGTTAAACTGCATATATGTACATCTGTAAGTCCCATTGCCTTTGCATCATATATTTCCTTTACTGCAGGCTTTTTATTCTCCAGGCTTTTCTCTTTTTGTACTATATTATTAATGCAGTTTAAAAACCATTTATCAATCTTTGTTATATTATGAATTTGATCTATATCAATTCCCTTTCTAAAGCCCTCTGCAATAGCAAATAATCTTTCATCGTCACTTATGCCTATTTTGTTTAGTAATTCATCTTTATTAAGTTCACTTAATTTATCCATTTTCAAAGCTGTAAACTTGCCGTCCAATGATGTTACAGCTTTCATAAGAGCACTTTCAAAGCTTCTGCTTATAGCCATTACCTCTCCAGTTGCCTTCATTTGAGTGCCAAGGAGTTTTTCTGCAGATTTAAATTTATCAAAAGGCAGTTTTGGAATTTTTATTACTACATAATCAAGAGCTGGTTCAAAGCATGCACTGGAATTTCCCGTAACATAGTTTTTTAATTCATCTAAAGTATATCCCAAAGCGATTTTTGAAGCTATTTTAGCTATTGGATATCCTGTGGCCTTTGATGCCAAAGCACTGGAACGGCTTACTCTTGGATTAACTTCTATTACAATGTAACTGCTGCTTTTTGGATCCAATGCAAATTGAACATTGCATCCTCCCTGTATTTTTAAACTGCGGATTATATTCACAGATGCCTGTCTCAGCATCTGATATTCTCTGTCTCTCAGTGTCTGAGATGGAGCTACAACTATACTGTCTCCTGTATGTATTCCAACAGGGTCAATATTTTCCATGTTACATATTACAATACAGTTATCCTTTGAATCCCTTATAACTTCGTACTCTATTTCCTTCCATCCAGCCACACTTTGCTCCAGTAGTATTTGTCCTATTGGGCTTCTGTCAATACCTCTTGCACATATTTCCATTAACTGTTCCCTGGTATTGGCAATACCGCCTCCGCTGCCCCCTAATGTATATGCAGGTCTTATTATAACAGGAAACCCATTTTCCACCACGAAAGCAGAACATTGTTCAACATTTGTGGCAATTATGCTCTTTGGTATAGGCTGGCCGATTTCCTCCATTAAGCATTTAAATTCTTCTCTATCCTCAGCTTTTCTTATGGAATCACTGTTTATTCCTAAAAGTCTTACATTATATTTTTTAAGAACACCTGCTTTTTCCAATCTTATGGCTAAATTCAGAGCAGTCTGTCCTCCAAATCCCGCCAATATTCCATCAGGTCTTTCCTTTTCTATTATCTTTTCCAAAGCTTCTACTGTTAATGGCTCCATATATACTTTATCAGCTATATGCCTGTCTGTCATAATTGTGGCAGGATTGCTGTTTACAAGTATTGTTTCAATACCTTCTTCTCTGATGGATTTACAGGCCTGTGTTCCTGAATAATCAAATTCAGCTGCCTGTCCAATTACTATTGGGCCAGATCCTATAATAATAACTTTTTTTATAGATTTATCCAGACTCATTGTACTCCTCCTTATTGTGCATTTTTCATGTTTCGTATGAATTTGTCAAACAAATAAGATGCATCTGTTGGTCCCGGAGCACCTTCAGGATGAAATTGAACTGAGAAAATCGGACGAGAACTATGGCTGATTCCTTCCACAGTATTATCATTTAAATTGATATGTGTTATTTTAACATCTTTGTTTTTAAGGCTTTCAGCAGATACTGCATAGCCATGATTTTGTGATGTTATAAAGGCCTTTTGAATTTCTTTATCGTAAACTCCATGATTTGCCCCTCTGTGTCCAAACTTCATTTTATAAGTATCGCCGCCTAAAGCCAGAGCCAATATCTGATGTCCAAGACATATTCCAAACACAGGAATATGATTAATAAGATTCTTAGCTAAATTTATTCCTTCAATTGCGGTCTTTGGATCTCCAGGGCCATTGCTCAGCAGTACTCCCTGAGGATTAACGCTCATTACATGTTCATAGGAAGTATTGTATGGGAATATTACAATTTCACATTTTCTTTCTTTAAGGTTTCTTATGATATTGGCTTTAGCTCCAAAATCTATTAATGCTACCCTAGGGCCTGTTCCTTCTATCTTAATAATTTCTTTTGTACTAACCTCATCCATAAAATTATTTTTCAGCTGTGTTTTCTTAAGCAGCTTTTTAATTTCATCCATGCTGGTATCATCGTTTGAGATAACACATTTCATTGCACCTGAATTTCTTATTTTCTTTGTAATGCTTCTGGTGTCCACATCATATATGCCAACAACTCCCATTGAACTAAGCATTTTATGTAATGTTCCTTCACATCTGTAATTTGATGGATTTTCGCATATATTTTTTACTATGAAACCCTTGGCATATACTTTAGATGATTCCTTTTCCACTGAATTTACCCCATAGTTGCCAATTAGAGGATAAGTCATATTTATAATCTGTCCCGCATAAGATGGGTCTGTCAGTATTTCCTCATATCCTGTCATAGATGTATTAAAAACAAGCTCTCCCACTGATGTACCTGTTTTTCCGAAACCTTTGCCCTCATAAACTGATCCATCTTCTAAATATAATAATCCCATCATTTATCCACCCCTGTTATTTTATGTTTCTGCTGCCTGGCTTTACGTATGGCCTGCCTTCTTTACACATAGGACAGTTTTCCTTTTCAAAACTTTTTATCTCCAGTTTTAAGGCACTGTATATTGGATATTCCAGTTCTACACCGCTGGCTCTTCTGTCTACAATGCAGCAGATACCTACAACTTCTCCTCCTAAAGCCTTTATAACCTCAGCAGTTTCCAATGTTGATTTCCCTGTTGTAATTACGTCCTCTGAAATTATTACCTTGTCACCTGGTTTTATTTCAAAGCCTCTTCGAAGTGTCATTTTACCATCCTGTCTTTCTGTAAAAATTCCTGGTTTCCCAGTCTGCCTTGCCACTTCATAGGAAACTATAACTCCTCCCATAGCCGGCCCCACAACTATATCAAAGTCTACATTTTTTAATTTATCTGAAACCACCTTAAGAACCTTTTCTGCTTTATCTGGATATTGAAGCAGCTTTGCACACTGACAGTATCTATCGCTGTGTCTTCCTGATGATAGTAAAAAATGCCCCTCTAAAAGTGCACCAGCCTGTTTAAGTATTTCTATAACATTTTTATCTGTGTTTGACAACTTAAATCACTCCTCTTTAATTAAACTTCCATTTTTAATTCTCTTAATTCTTTTACTCCTTCATTTTTCATAAACTTTTCTATTCCATTTATAATATCTATGCATATATCAGGTTTTATAAAATTAGCAGTTCCTACCTGAACTGCTGAAGCTCCGCACATAATAAATTCCACTGCATCCTTCCAGTTCATTATCCCTCCAAGTCCTATTACCGGTACATTTACGGCCTTGCACACCTCATACACCATCCTTAGTGCTATTGGCTTTATTGCCGGCCCTGAAAGACCTGCAGTGATATTTTCAAACACTGGCTTTCTTTTATAAATATCCACTGCCATTCCTTTAAATGTATTTATCAGTGAAATAGCATCTGCTCCTGCATCACAGCATTGATATGCCATATCCACTATATCCTCTGCATTAGGTGATAATTTTACAATTAATGGTTTTTTACATACACTCTTAACTTGTGTTACAGCTTCCCTGGCAACAGAAGACTTTATTCCAAGTGCCATGCCTCCATGTTTTACATTAGGACATGATATATTAAGTTCAATCATGTGTACATCTGTTTTATTCAGCTTTTCTATAACTTGAATATATTCATCTATGGATGCTCCTCCAACATTGACTATGATATTTGTGTCATAACTAAGCATTTTAGGCAGCTCATTATGTATAAAATAGTCAACCCCCGGATTTTGAAGACCAACGCTGTTTAAAATTCCTGCTTTTGTTTCAAATATTCTGCTTCCGCTGTTTCCATCTCTCTTATTTAAAGTTATGCCCTTTGAGCATATGCCCCCTAATTTTGAAACATCATAAAATTCGTTATATTCAGAGCCAAAACCAAAGGTACCAGATGCAGTAATCACCGGATTTTTAAATTCTATGCCGCATATATTAACATTCATTCTTTATTCTCCATTCAAAATAATAATGTATATTATAAAATTTGATCTCCCAGAAATACAGGCCCGTCCTTACAGCTTCTTTTGTTTCCGGACTTAGTCTTGCATGTACATACAAGGCATGCTCCAACTCCGCAGGCCATTTTACTTTCCATAGACACATAAACTGGAACATTTACTTCTCTGCACATTTTTATTACTGATTTCATCATTATTTCAGGCCCGCAGCATAAAACTACATCATACTTTATTGGGCTGAATATTTCTGTTATATATCCCTTATGTCCATGTTTACCAGTTTCCGTTGTAACATAAACATTTTTAACTACTCCATCAAGGTCATGAAGTGCATATACTTCATTTCTAAATCCTGCGTAAAAATCAACTACTGCATTTTTTATTCTTATAGCTGCAAATATCATAGGTGCTATTCCTATTCCCCCTGTTATAACTGCAACTTTTTTATTATTTAAATCTAAATCAAAGCCATTGCCAAGGGGACCTGTAATGTTAATTTCATCATTATTTTTTAATTTACTTAATATTTGAGTTCCCTCACCAACTACTGCATACATAAACTCTATTTTTTCATCATCTGCATAATGTATGCTTATTGGTCTTGACAGCAGCGGTTCCTGCTGCCAGGATCTAAGCATGTAAAATTGTCCGGGTATTCCTGTAAAGCTGCCTTTAATGGTTAATTTAAAGATTCCTTCACTTATTTCTATGTTTTCATATACTTTTTCCGTTAAATATTCAGCCTTGCCCTTAGCCATTATTAAGCTCCCTTTTCTATTTTTTCTTCTCTGCTTTTTAAAACTGAGTCTTTTATTTCTCTTCTCATTTTTATTGCTTCTTCTCTGGCATACTCATCAAATCTTTTCCATCCGTCCTCATGTTTCTTATATGCCAGAAGTATACCCCTTGAGGAATTTACTACTCCACCGTTACCATTATTTAAATATACTGATACATCCTGTGCCTTTCCTCCCTGAGCTCCATAACCAGGTATTAGTAAAAAGGTTTTATTTAGTGACTGTCTTATTTCTGCTCCCTCTTCCTGATGAGTACAGCCCACAACTCCTCCTATGGAACTATATCTACACTTGCCCATATAGTTTTCACCTATTTTTTGTATTTTATCCCCAACTTCATTGTAAACTTTCTTTCCTTCTCCACAGTTTAAATACTGTATATCTGCTGCTCCTGGATTTGATGTTCTTACAAGAAGAAAAATTCCCTTTTCATTATTTTTTACATATGACAGATAAGGTTCCACACTATCTAATCCCATATAAGGGTTTAAGGTTACAAAATCACTTTCAAATTCTCCCTGAAAATGTGCTTTTGCATACATTTTAGCTGTATCTGATATGTCTCCCCTTTTAATATCAGCAATAGCCAAGGCACCCTTGCTTCTTATATATTCCAATGTTTTTTTATACACTCTCATACCTTTAATTCCAAGGGCTTCATAGTATGCTATCTGCACTTTGTAACAAGCTGCAACATCCAATGTGGAGGCTATTATTTTTTGATTAAATCTATACAATGCATCTTCCAGATATTCATATTTATTCAGAAACTCCTTTGGCAGGTAATCAACTGCAGTGTCTAATCCTACGCAGACATTCCCTTTTTCCATTACATTGTCATATAATTTATCAATTATCATATACTAATTTTCCTCCCTATATTTTATTTACTAGTTTTCACTATATACAATTTCTCCGCTCTTTATGGTTTTAATTATTTTTCCCCATACTGTAACTCCATTAAATGGTGAATTTTTTCCTTTTGAATAAAATTCTTTATTATTTATTTCATACTTTTTTTCTAGGTCTACTAACACAAGATCTCCATCATATCCTATTTTTATCTGTCCTTTATTGCACCCAATGATTTCACCAGGTCTTTTACTCATTATTTCTGATAGTTTTTCTAAATTAATGTGTCCTTCTTTAACAAGCTTTGTATAGCAGATAGGAAATGCTGTTTCAATTCCTGAAATGCCCGGTGCTCCTTTTTCCTTATCTAAGCTGCTGTGAGGAGCATGATCCGTACTTATGGCATCTACATATCCATTCTTTATGCCTTTTATCAAATAGTCCACATCTTCTTTAGCTCTTATAGGAGGATTTACAGTGTAACAATTTTCTTTATTAAGAGCCAGGTGATGAGGCGTAACTTCACATGTAACCTTGGCGCCGCTTTGCTTTGCATCTATGACATATTTTAATGCTTCCTTTGTACTCACATGTGCAATGTGCGCTTTACATCCTGTATACTGAGCCAGAGTAATATTTCTCCAGGTCATGGTATTTTCAGCAAGTCTTGTATCAATACCTGAAAGCTCTTTATTTTCGCAATGGCACATAACTATGATTCCCTTTTGCTTTGCTTTAATCATTGCCTCCATCATAACCCTGCTGTCTGCTACATCACTACCATCTTCAGATATGATTTTCACTGAATCGTCCAGATTATCAAGATGATCTAATGTTTTTCCATCAAAATCTTTAGTTATGGATACCACTTGATGTACATCTACCAGTCCAATGGCTTTTGCTTTTTCGCTTACATATCTTACAGTTTTTATATCACTGCACACGGGATTGGTATTTGCCATTAAATTCACCATGGTATACCCTCCCTTTACTGCAGCCTTACTTCCGCTTTCAATATCTTCTTTATATGTGTAACCCGGTTCTCTAAAGTGAACATGCAGATCAATAAAGGAAGGCATCAGCACCAGACCGTTTCCTTCAATAGTGCTGCAGGATTTTTTAAGTTCTCTTCCTATTTCAGTGATTTTTCCATGATTTATATATACATCTCCAGTTAAATCCTGAGACCAGTCAACTATCCTTACATTTTTTATCAGCAGCTGCATAATCTATCACTCCTTTTTGTAACTCTATATAATGATATAAGTTTTATGCCAGCTTATGGATTTCATCACAGTATTTGCACCTATATTCTCCCTTTTCACTATCTACCAGGTAAAATGTGTGAACTATATTTCTTTCAACGGAAGTTATACATCTTGGATTCTTACACTTAATAACATTTTCAACCTTTTTAGGAAGTTCTAATTTTATTTTGTTTTTTATTTTTTCATTTTCAATTACATCTATTGTTATATCTGGATCTATTAATCCTAATACAGTTACATCTAGATCCATTTTATTTTCAATTTTAATAATGTCTTTCCTATTCAGTTTTTCACTTTCTGCATTCTTAATTAATGCTACTTGGAAATCTGCTTTATCCAGTCCTAAATAGTTAAATATTTTTATACCAAGTCCTGCCTTTATGTGATCAATGACAATTCCATTTTTTATGCTGTTAATTGTTAACATATTAATTCCTCCCCTATCGTACCCCTAAAAGTTTAGCCATAAGCGCCATTCTTACATACATTCCATATTTAGCTTGTCTAAAATAGCATCCTCTTGGATCATTATCCACTTCATAGGATATTTCATTTACTCTTGGAAGAGGGTGTAGAACAATCATGTCCTCTTTTGCTTTTTTCATCTTTTCTCCGTCTAATATATAACTGTCCTTTAATCTTATATAATCTTCTTCATTGAAGAATCGTTCTTTTTGAACTCTGGTCATGTATAGTATATCTAGCTCATTCATTACATCTTCCATTTTTTCTACTTGTTTGAATTCTATATTGTTCTTTTCTAAAACTTCTTTTCTTATATAATCAGGAATTGATAATTCTTCTGGTGAGATTAGAACAAACTTGTTATTCTTGTATCTTGACATTGCCTTTATAAGTGAATGAACCGTTCTTCCAAACTTTAAATCACCGCAGCAGCCTATAGTTAAATTTGATAAGGTGCCTTTTATTGACATGGTAGTTAATAAATCTGTCAGGGTTTGTGTAGGATGCTGATGTCCTCCATCCCCTGCATTAATAACTGGAATTGATGAATATTCTGCAGCTATTCTTGGAGCCCCTTCTTTAGGATGTCTCATAGCTACTATATCTGCATAACATGCTACAGTTCTTATGGTATCTGCAACACTTTCACCTTTTGAAACAGAACTGGAATTAGGCTCTGAGAAACCAATTACTTTTCCACCTAGTCGAAGCATAGCAGCTTCAAAACTAAATCTTGTTCTGGTACTTGGTTCATAGAATAGTGTGGCTAAAATTTTACCATCACAGACATGTAAAAATTCTTCTGGATTTTTCTCAATTTCATGAGCAAGCTTAAATATTTCATCCAGCTCCTCCAAAGTAAAATCCATTGGGTCAAGTAAACTTCTTCCTTTTAACATTACGACTCCTCCTTCTTAACCTCTCCGGGTTAAATTTAAAGGTATAAAAAATGCCTTCCCTTTTAAAGGGAAGGCATGCTAACAAACGCGCTTATACCACATAAACTACTGGTTCTTCCCTTTTCGCCTCTCTGGGCCGATATTAAAGGTTCAATATTTCTTTAGTGGTATAATATCATAGATTGCATTAAAAAGTCAACAATTTTTTTACTATTATTTATAAACAGGGTTATTATCTATCTTCTCTAAAATATGGATTACCAAGTGATTGCGGTGATGCATTTTTCCTGTTCTTTTTCATGGATACCACAACTAACACAATTATTGTTACAAGATATGGCAGCATATCAATTAAATACTGAGATATAGCTAAGTGTGTTCCCTGCAGCCTGAATCCAATAATATCCAGACCTCCAAATAAATAAGATCCAAGCAGCGCTTTATAAGGATTCCAGGCTGCAAATATTACTAAAGCTACTGCAATCCATCCACGTCCTGCAGTAACATTTTCCTGCCATGCAGGTACATATACAAGTGATAAATATGCTCCTCCCAGTCCGCATAAAGCTCCTCCAATAAGGATATTAACATATTTATATAAATTTATATTAACACTGGCAGCATCAGCGGCTCCGGGATTTTCTCCTATAGCTCTTAAATTCAGACCTGCGGAGGTATTATAAAAATATATTCCAGCTGCAATTGCTATAATGTATCCAAAGTATACAAATGCATCATGGTTGAAAAATACTGGCCCTATGAAAGGTATATCCCCAAGTACAGGAACTTTAATCTGATAAAAGAAGTTCTTTATTCCCTGAGGTGCTACCTTTCCAACAAGGGTTTTTCCAACTAAACTTGAAAATCCTGTTCCAAATATGGTTAATGTTAAACCTGTGACTACCTGATTTGTCCTAAGGCTTACAGTTAAAAAAGCATATATAAAAGCTCCAAAAGCTCCAGCAAGCATTGCTGCAATCATTGCTGCAATAGGATTTCCTGTTTTAAGACCTATCATAAATCCCATAACAGCACCCATTAACATCATGCCTTCTACTCCTAAATTCAGGTTTCCAGCTCTTTCAGTAATTATTTCACCTACAGTTGCAAATAGAAGGGGTGTGCCGGCTACGATGGCTGCTTGTAAAAATGATATAATCATTTAATTTCCCTCCTTTATAGAGGCATTATTACTAATCAATATTTTGTATTTTATAAAAAATTCACTGCCAAGAACAAAGAACAATATCATTGACTGCAGTATGGAAGCTGCTGCACTTGGAATTCCAAAGGCAGTTTGTATAAATGATCCCCCCTGTTCCAAAGCTGCAAACAGCACTCCAACAATTAATATAATAGGAGCACTGAGAGATGACAGCCAGGCTACAATTATAGCTGTAAAGCCAACTCCTCCAGATACTTCCACAGACAAAGTATTGCTTACAGCAGAAGCCTGTATCATTCCTGTAAGTCCGCAAAGTCCTCCGCTTAGCATCATTGCAATAATAATTGTTTTGTTTATATTAATTCCAGCATATAATGCAGTATTTTCACTTTCTCCCAAAACAGCAATTTCATAACCTTTTTTTGTTCTATTCATAAATATATATACTAAAGCTACTAATATAACTGCAAAAACAGCACCTATGTGCACTCCAAAAATATCAGGGAGAATTGCATTATCTGAAAAGTCAGGTATCTTTGGAAAACCCTGAGCTGTTTTATCCTTCCATGGTCCATACTGCAAAAATGTTACCCATTTTAACGCTATGTAGTTCATCATTAAAGTAACTATGGTTTCATTGGTTTTCCATTTTGATTTAAAAACAGCAGGTATTAATGCCCATAAACCTCCGCCTATAATTCCTGCAATTATCATAATTGTTAATAAAATGAGCTTGGGTAAATCAGGAAACCTCAAAGCAAAATACGAACTGGCAAAGGCTCCCATTATAATCTGGCCTTCTCCTCCAATGTTCCAAAACTGCATTTTAAATGCTATAGATATTCCAAGTGCTGTAATTATAAGAGGTACAGCCAGCTTAATGGTTTCTCTTATGCTGTATGGTGTCCCAAAGGACCCTTTTAACATGCTGGCATAAACCTGAAGAGGGTTTAATTTAATAGCATATATAAATATGCCTGAAACTACCAAGGCTAGAAACACTGAAGCTGCTCTGATTGCTATGCTTTCTCTTTTTGAAACTTCATTTCTTTTTACAACTCTAAACATATTATGCCCCCCCCTCTAGTATGGTTTTCCCGGCCATAAGCAGCCCAAGATTGTATTTAGAGGTTTCCTCTGCATTTTCAATACCTGTTACTTTTCCATCGCAAAGCACCATAATCCTGTCACAAAGTTCAGTTAACACATCCAGATCTTCACCAATATATAAAACAGCAACTCCTTTTTTCTTCTGTTCATTAATTAAATCATATATTGTGTAACATGTATTAATATCAAGACCTCTTACAGGGTAAGCCATAATTAATACTTTAGGATTTATATCAAGTTCCCTTCCAAGTAGTATCTTTTGAATGTTTCCTCCAGATAAATTTCTTATAGGATAGTGAATGCCAGGGGTTTGTATAGATAATTTCTTCTTTATCTCCTTTGCCTTAACTGCCGCTTCCTTTTTACTTAAAAGCACACCTTTCTGGTTGTGATAAGATTTAAGCAATAGATTGTCTACCATGTCCATAGATCCGACCAAGCCCATCCCTAATCTATCCTCTGGTACAAAGCTCATGCTTATTCCCTTTTTAATTATCTCTCTTGGATTATTTCCTACTATATTTTCTCCCTGAAAGAGTATTTCCCCGGAATTAACCTTAGAAATTCCTGCAAGGGCTTCACATAATTCCTTTTGTCCACTATTTGCAATTCCGGCAACTCCCAGTACTTCTCCGCTATACAGTTTAAAACTAACATCCTTAAGCACTTTTATTCCTGAGCTGTCAGCTGCATTTATATTTTTAACTTCAAGTATCAATTTCTTATTATTATATTCAGCTTTATTTATGGATAAATCTACTTTATGGCCCACCATAAGCTCTGCCAGTTCCTTTGGTGATGTATGACACTTGTCAATGGTCTTAGCCGTTTCGCCTTTTCTTAAAACTGTTATTCTATCTGAAATGGTCATAACTTCGTCCATTTTATGTGTAATAAAAATAACTGCACAACCATTACTTTTCATCTTCAGCATTATTTTAAAAAGTTTTTTGCTCTCCTGTGGTGTAAAAACTGTAGTTGGTTCATCTAAAATTAATATATCTGCTCCTCTATATAAAACCTTTATAATTTCCAAAACCTGTTTTTCTCCAACAGACATGTTGTATACCATTTTACCTGGTTCAAATTCCAAATCATATTTACTGCATATTTCATTAATCCTTTTTAAAGCATTTTTTTTATTTATAAAAAAACTATTGTTTTGTCCAAGTAAAATATTATCAAGGGCTGATAGATTTTCTACTAACTTAAAATGCTGATATATCATTCCTATTTTTGCATTAATTGCATCTTTAGGTGAAGAAAATTTAACTTCTTTATTGTGTATGAAAATAGAACCGCTATCAGGAGTATATACTCCCGACAGCATGTTCATTAGTGTACTCTTACCGGCTCCATTTTCACCCAGCAAAGCATGAATTTCCCCACTGTTTACTGTTAAATTAACATCATTGTTTGCAACTACACTCCCAAAGGTTTTCCTAATATTTTTCATGCATAAAAATGGAGATTTATTTTCCATAAGATTACCACCTTTATTTGCTTATTTTGCCCTCTACACCTTGAACGAACCAGTCAAAGTTTAATAATTCCTTATCTGTCATAACTTTTCCATCCGGAACTTTTACAGCTCCTGTCTGATCCTTTAAAGGTCCTGCAAATATTTTATTCTTTCCGCTTTCTATATCTGCTTTAGCCTTGTCAACAGCTGCCTGAGCACCTGCAGGTGCATTTGATGTAAGAGGAGTAAGCTGAACTATACCATCATTAATTGTGCCAAAATACTGATCACTTTTCCATGTTCCATCCTGAATTGCTTTTACTGTTTTTACATAGTAAGGTCCCCAGTTCCAAACGGCTGATGTCATAACAGCTTTAGGTGCTTTATCTTTCATATCTGTGTCATATCCAATAGAAAAAGCTCCTGCTTCTTCTGCTGCCTGCTGAGGCCCTGCTGTATCCTGGTGCTGTGAAATTATATCTGCTCCCTGAGCAAGTAAAGCCTTAGCTGCTTCCTTTTCCTTAGCTGGATCATACCATGTATTGGTCCACACGACTTTTACTGCTGCATCTTTGTTAACTGACTGAACTCCTAATGTAAAAGCATTAATATCCCTTATTACTTCTGGAATTGGGAAAGCTCCTACATAACCTATTTTATTTGTCTTGGTTTTCATGCCTGCAATTATACCTGTTAAATATCTTACCTGATACATTCTGCCGTAATATGTTCCTAAGTTATCTGCTGTTTTATATCCTGAGCAGTGCATAAATGTAACTTCTGGGTGTTTCTTAGCTTCAGCTGCCATCCCATCCATAAAGCCAAAACTTGTTCCGAAAATTACATTACATCCTTGATTTATCATATCCTCAGCTGCTTTTTGAACTTCAGATGAATCTTCTTTAACTGATTCCTTGTAAACCGTAGGAACTCCAAGCTGCTTTTCTAAGTATTTTCTTCCCTGATCATGTGCATATGTATAACCGCCATCACCTATAGGTCCAACATATAGAAAACCTACCTTAATATTTTTCTTTCCAGTGCCTGCAGCTTTTTTAGCTGTATCTCCAGTATTGCTGGAACATCCTGTGAATACAATTCCAACTAACATTGTCAGTGCTACAGCTAAACTAAGTATTTTTTTCATTAATGAAATCCTCCTTATTTTTTATTTATTATTATTTGAAAATTATTTTTCCATTATTCATGGATTCGATTATAGCCATGGACTCTACATGAGCTCCCCTTTTTTCTACAGCTTCTCTTCCATTTTGAAAACTTTTTTCTATTACTATTCCAACACCAGCAGTTTCTGCCTTAGCCTGCTCTATTAAATCCATAAGCCCTAATACTGCACTGCCGCTGGCTAAAAAATCATCAATTATTAGTACTTTGTCACCTGGATTTAAGAATTTCTTTGATACCTTAATGCTGTATTCTTTTCCCTTAGTAAATGAAAAAACCTTTGATTCATAATTATCAGTATCCATATTGACTCCTGCATGCTTCTTGGCAAACACAACCGGTACATTAAAATATTGAGCTGTTATGCATGCAATACCTATACCAGATGTCTCAATGGTTAGTATTTTAGTTACTTCCTTATTTTTAAATTTATTTTTAAACTCTTTACCTATTTCATTAAATAAATTCACATCAAGCTGATGGTTTAAAAAGCTATCCACTTTTAAAATTTCATTACCTATGACTTTTCCATCTTTTATAATACGTTCTTCAAGTAATTTCATTTTTATCCCCCTACACAATATGTTTAATATTTATATAAAATAAAAAAACCCCCATTTTCGGGAGTTTAAAAAAGGTATATAACTGTTTTACCTGTTATGAAATTAAAAATATTACTTAATGTCATAACAGCTTAAACATGTTATAGTATTAAACACCCATAGCCCAGCAATTTACGGCTGCCTGGTAGAAACACTTGAACCACATTATCAAGCATATATGAGCACGAACATTATTCATTTTTATTGTTCTATAATTCGTTAATTCATTGTATCTTTATAATAACTTAATTTTAGACAAAAATCAAGCTATTTTGACTAAAACATTTCAAACTGCATATTATAAAGTCTGGCGTATATTCCATTTTTATTTATTAGCTCCTCATGGGTTCCCTTTTCTTTAATTCCTTCTTCTGTGAGAACTAATATATTATCTGCATTTCTGATAGTACTTAATCTATGTGCTATGATAATGGTAGTCCTGTCTTTTGAAAGAAGATTCAGTGATTTTTGTATAAGTCTTTCACTCTCATTATCAAGGGCAGATGTAGCTTCGTCCAATATTAAAATAGGAGGATTCTTCAAAAATACTCTGGAAATTGATATTCTCTGCTTTTGTCCTCCTGAAAGTTTTACTCCTCTCTCTCCTACATAGGTATCATATCCATTTTCAAGTCCCATAATAAACTCATGAGCATTTGCCATTTTAGCTGCTTCGATTATTTCTTCATCTGTGGCATTTGGTTTTCCATAAGAAATATTATCTTTTATAGTTCCTGCAAACATATAAACATCCTGCTGGACAATTCCTATATTATCTCTTAAGGATTTAATTTTAATATTTTTTATATTAATATTATCTATGCTTACTGACCCTTTATCAACTTCATAAAATCTTGGAATAACACTGCAGAATGTAGTTTTACCTCCACCGGAGGGCCCCACAATGGCAAGGGTTTTCCCAGGTTCTATTTTTACATTTATATTATCAAGTATTGTGTTCCTATTGTCATAGCTGAAAGATACATTTTCAAATTTTATTTCACCTTTTACATTCTTAAGTTCTATGGCATTCTTGCTATCCACAATGTCCGGATGAGTATTTATAACTTCGAGGAATCTTTCAAAGCCTGTTATTCCTCTTTGATATTGTTCTGTAAAATTCACAAGCTTATCTATAGGATTTAAAAATATATTTATATATAAAATGTATACTACTAAATCATTCACATTTAACTTATCCTGGCTTATAAATATCCCTCCAAACAGTACCACAGAAAGATATAGTATTCCCTGGAAGAATCCATTCATGCTGTAGAATCTGCCCATAATGGTATAGCTGTCCTCTTTAGTCTCCAAAAATTCATTATTTCCAATCTGGAACTTTTTACTTTCCATATTTTCATTAGAAAATGATTTTACAACTCTTATACCAGAAAGACTATCCTGAATCTGCGCATTTACATTAGCAATTTTCTCTCTGTTTTTAGCAAAAATAACTTTCATTTTTTTATTATAAAAATATGAAAAGTATATCATAAATAAAGTTATGAAAAATAATATAGCTGTTATTTTAACATTAATACTCATAAGTATTGCAAAGGATCCTATTATTTTTAAAAGCGATATAAATAAATCTTCAGGTCCATGGTGAGCAAGCTCAGATATGTCAAAAAGATCTGTTACAATCCTTGACATTAGTTTTCCTGTGTTAGTATTGTCATAATAAGAAAATGATAATCTTTGAAGATGATTAAAAATGTCGCTTCTCATATCAGATTCCATTCTGGCTCCCATAATATGCCCCTTTGAGGTTATATAGTACTGGCAGAAATATCTTAATATATACATAATAAAAAGTGCCGATCCTATTATAGCTACATATTTAATTATCTTTGCTTCATCCTGTGTATATACATCATCCAGCAAAAACCTTACAATCATAGGGAAAACCAGGTCTATTACAGATAAAACAAATGCACAGAACATATCCATAAAAAACATTCCCTTATAAGGTTTATAATAACTTATAAATTTCCTTATAGTATTCATTGTTACCCCCCTTTATTCTCTATACAAATTTCTAAGTATATAAGTAAAATTTTATTGTTATTATATATATTTTGTCAAGGATAAATTAATTTTCAATTTTTCTCTTTACATGGGAACATAAGTTCGTTATAATTAACATATAATACTTACATATAGAATTATATAGAAAGAAGTAATTTGTATGAGCAGTAATAGGCTGATATTTCATGTTGATGTAAACTCTGCATATTTATCATGGACAGCAGTGGATAGAATACAGCATGGATCCACCATGGATATTAGGGAAATTCCTTCAGTAGTGGCTGGAGATCCTAAAAACAGGCATGGCATTATTTTAGCAAAATCTATTCCTGCAAAAAAATATAAAATTCAAACAGGAGAGCCATTATATTCTGCACTTGAAAAGTGTCCGCAGCTATTTATAGTTTCACCATGCTACGATTTATTCGTAAGATGCAGTAATGCAATGATGAACTTATTAAAAGAGTATACTCCACGCATACAACGTTTTTCTGTGGATGAATGCTTTCTGGATTTTACCGGAATGGAAAATCTTTATCCAGATTACATGGCTCTTGCAAATGAAATTAAAGATAAAATTAAAACAGAGCTTGGGTTTACTGTTTCCATTGGGGTATCCTGCAATAAATTACTAGCCAAAGTGGCCTCTGATATAAAAAAACCTGATGCTGTTACATCACTGTTTCCATCTGAAATAAAGGAAAAAATGTGGCCTTTGGATGTTGGTGACCTTTTTATGGTAGGCAGGGCTACCATTCCCAAACTTAACAAGCTTAATATATTTACAATAGGAGACTTGGCAAATTACAATTTGGATATATTAAAAGCCCAGCTAAAAAGCCATGGAGCTGTTATTTGGAATTATGCAAATGGAATTGAAAATTCTCCAGTTAGGACATCCAATCACATAAGCATGAAGGGCATTGGAAACTCCACTACTATACCCTTTAATGTTGAAAATAAAGAAGAAGCTCATAAAGTAATTTTATCCCTTTGTGAGACTATAGGCATGAGGTTAAGAGATTCCAAAAACTTCTGCAGTTTAGTTTCCATTAGCTTCAGGACCAGTAATTTTTATGGCTATGGCAGGCAAAAAAAACTGCACTATTACACGGATTCTACAATGAAAATTGCAGAAGAAGCATACAAACTATTTGATGAACTCTGGCAGAATGAACCTTTAAGGCATATTGGGGTTCAGGTTTCAGAGCTTTGTACTAATGAATTTTACCAGATTACATTATTTGACGAAAAAGGTATGGATAAAAACAGAACTATAGATAAGACCATAGACAGTATTAGATTAAGATTTGGATCTAAATCCATTTACAGATGCATATTTTTGCAATCAGGATTAAAGCCATTAACCGGTGGCACTAATGAAAATGATTTCCCTATGATGGGAAGCACTTTATAATAAATAACAAAGATTAAATAACAAAGAATAAATTATTTGATCTTTGTTATTTAATCTTTAATCTTTAAATAGAAGGTGGTATTTACTATGCAAGTTATAGCTAAACCTGTGCAGATGATATGCTGGTTTGAGGAAAATGGTGTCCCTCACCCTTTAAGATTTAGAATAAAAGCAGATGATGAAAGCTTTATAGTAATAAAGGTTCATAAGGTACTTCAAAAGGATAAAGAAAAACTGGCTGGTAATAATATGCTGCTATTTAGATGTCAGAGCATAGTAGGTGATACTGAAAAAATTTACGAGCTTAAATATGAAATAAATACATGTAAGTGGATACTATTTAAAATGTAAATGTACCATCATTATTTTCAATAAAAAAGCCTGCTAACTCATTTGAATCAGCAGAACTTTTTATTATAATTTATTGAGGAACTGTTTTAACTTTTCTCATATATATTCTAAAAGCAAGCTCTTCAAAAAAACTAAATGCACTTGTGGTTATTAAATATATACCAACAGCAATTGGAACTGCTTTAGCGAAAAACAATCCCATTAAAGCCATTATTATAATATTTTTTTTGCTCATTGATGCCTGTCCTTCAATTTTTAAAAAAGTAACATATGAAAGCAGGCTTGGGGTTAAGGATACAAGCATATATATAAGAGGAACTATAAAGTAGCTGTCAGATACCTTTATGCTTGATACCCATGGTATAAGGTACGTTCCCACATTCACAGGTATTTTATTAATTACATTCCACAAAATGAAAAGCACTGGAAGCTGGAGTAAAGTTACGAGGCATCCAAGCATACTTTTGGCATTTTCAGCAGATTGTTTATTCATTTCCTCTCGAAGTTTATTTTCATTATTTTTATATTTTTCCTTAATCTTCTGCATTTTCATATTAAGCTTTTGCTGCTGCTGCATAGATTTCTTTTGTTTAAAAGACATTGGTGAAAGTATTATTCTCACTCCAACAGTAAGTAAAACTATGGCCAGTCCCCAGTCTCCTGTGAAACTAAAAAATAAATTTAATAAATTATTTAATAAATTAAAAATGATGTTCATTTTTATCCTCCCTGAAATAATTTTAGCTTAAAACATCATTTCTATTTCAGAGTGTTCTATATATCTCCATATACCATACTTTTCGAAAGCAATATAATCTTCCGGCGGTATTTTTTTTATACATTGAAACCATAAAATTAAAATATCTTTTGTAATATTTACCTGAACTTTATGCTTTATGTTTTCATATGAGTACACAGTATAAGAGAATATACCAATGAAACATATTACAAGCAGCATTATCTGAATTAAATTTATAGTATTGGAATTCAACTTACACTCCCCCCCTCATATACTATTTTCAATAATCATAGCATTATAAATTTATTTGTCAATAATATATAAATAAAAACCAGGCATAAAACCTGGTTTTTTTAATTATTTAATTAATGTTTTACCGCCCATATATGGCTGCAGTGCTTTTGGAATATTTACAGAGCCATCTTTATTTAAATTATTCTCTAAGAAAGCTATAAGCATTCTTGGAGGTGCCACAACAGTGTTATTTAATGTATGCGCATAGTACTTTCCTTTTTCGCCGTTTACACGGATTTTTAAACGTCGTGCCTGTGCATCACCTAAGTTAGAGCAGCTTCCAACCTCAAAGTATTTTTTCTGTCTGGGAGACCATGCTTCTACATCCAGTGATTTTACCTTAAGATCCGCAAGGTCGCCTGAGCAGCACTCCAAAGTTCTAACAGGTATATCTAATGAGCGGAATAGATCTACAGTATTTTTCCACAGTTTATCATACCACATCATACTATCCTCTGGTTTACATACAACAATCATTTCCTGCTTTTCAAATTGATGAATACGATACACTCCTCTTTCTTCTATACCATGAGCTCCCTTTTCTTTTCTAAAGCAGGGAGAATAACTGGTAAATGTTTGAGGTAAACTCTCCTCAGGCAGTATTGTATCAATAAATTTACCAATCATTGAGTGTTCACTGGTTCCAATAAGATATAAATCTTCGCCTTCAATTTTATACATCATGGCATCCATTTCTGCAAAGCTCATAACACCAGTTACAACATCACTTCTAATCATAAAAGGCGGAATACAATATGTAAATCCTCTATCTATCATAAAATCTCTGGCATATGAAATCACTGCTGACTGAAGTCTTGCTATATCACCCATAAGATAATAAAAGCCATTGCCTGCAACCTTTCTGGCGCTATCTAAATCTATGCCATTAAATCTTTCCATAATTTCAGTGTGATATGGAATTTCAAAATCAGGTACAACAGGTTCTCCAAAACGCTGAAGTTCTACATTTTCGCTGTCATCCTTACCTATAGGAACACTTGGATCTATTATGTTTGGAATAACCATCATAATTTTTTTAATTTTTTCTTCTAAATCATTTTCTTTTACTTCCAGCTCAGATAAATGGTCTGAATCAGCAGTAACCTTTTTCTTCATTTCCTTTGCTTCTTCCCTTTTACCCTGTGCCATTAATCCGCCAATCTGCTTTGAAATTTTATTTCTTCCAGCTCTTAAAGCATCTGCCTCCTGCCTTACATTTCTTAAATCAGCATCTAAAGCAATTACTTCATCTACTAATCCAAGCTTATTATCCTGAAACTTATTTTTTATGTTTTGCTTTACTATTTCAGGATTTTCTCTTACAAATCTTAGATCTAACATATTTATTACCTCCTAATTTATATGAATAATATGTATTTAAAATAAAAAACCCCGTCCCATATAACTGGGACGGAGATAATCCGCGTTGCCACCCAAATTGCTGACTTAAAATAAAAATCAGCCTCTCGACAATAGTAAAATAAAGGATACCAGCCTTTTGGTTCATCACCAACAGCTCCAAAAGTGGAAAGATTCAGCATTTCACCGATTCACACCAACCATCGGCTCTCTAAAGAAATTCATAAATCGCAGCTTTTATAATCACTGTGTTTTCAATATGTTATTATTTATTAATTATATATATATTTATAACTATTTGCAAGCAAATATACAATTAATTTTTATGAATAAGCTTTTATAAACAAGACTAGATTTTATTAAATTGTAACATTTTATATTGAAGTGAATAAAATAATAATATGAGTAATTAATGAGGTGGATTATGGATGTCTTACTCTAATAGAGAGTTACTGGCGAGGCTTATAAAATGCGAAGCCGGTGGTGAAGGCGAAAATGGTATGAAGGGCGTTGCCACTGTAATTATGAACAGGGTAAGAGTTCCTGATGGTGAATATCATACCATTGGTCAAGGTGATATAAGAAAAGTAATTTATCAAAACGGGCAGTTTGATTGTATGCGTTCAGTTCTTGGAGGTGTTGCTAATCCTCAGACAATATGGGCAAATCCCCCGGAGCAGATACACTATGACATTGCTGATTGGGCATTGGCAGGCAATAGATTATATACCATTGGCTATTCATTATGGTACTTTAATCCCTTTGCTCCATGTCCATATACGTTCCCCTATAACGGTACCGGTAGTTTTCAGGTTAAAATTATAAACCATTGTTTTTATAATCCAACAGCACTTTATTTTCAGACTTAAAAAATCATTTTGTCAAATTATTTATTACCAGGAGGTAAAAAATGTTTCCTCAGTGTTATTTTAATTATATGAATCAATTTTACAGAACACCAGTAATGCCCGGAGGTTTAATGCCGCCCGGCAGTTACATTATGCCTGGTTCTGTGATGCCTGGTACTCCTATTCCCGGCACTCCAATGATGCCTGGAACTCCACAGATGCCTTCAGCAGGTACTAAGCCGCCTACAACTACCCCTTCTCCAGAAAATTTTGAAGTTGCACCAGGTTCCCCAACTCAATTAGACACTCAGTATACTCAGGGGTATTTAAAAACTCAAATAGGTAAAAGGGTAAGTGTGACCTTCTTAGTTGGAACTAACCAGACTCAGGACAGAAATGGTATATTAGAAGCTGTGGGTATTAGTTATATTATTATAAGGGATACTGCAACCAACGTAAAAGTTTTAGGCGATTTATATGCAGTTAAATTTGTAAATATTATTGATTAATATGGTACTTACTTTAAAGGATCAGATAATTTACAGCTTACCTGATCCTTTATAATCCACCTATTTTTCTATAATAAGCTTTTTAAAATAATATTTTTTATCTTCATCTGTAATCTCTCTCAATACTTTACAAGGATTACCTGCAGCCACAACATTTGCTGGAATGTCCTTTGTAACAACACTTCCTGCACCTATCACCGCATTATCTCCTATGGCAATACCCGGTGTAACAATTACTCCTCCGCCAAGCCATACATTGTCTCCTATTGTTATTGGAAATGCATATTCTATTCCAGTATTTCTTATCTCATGATGAATAGGATGGCCTGCAGTATACAAGCCTACATTGGGTGCGAAAAAAACATTATCGCCAATAGTAACTTTTGCACAGTCTAAAATAATACAATTGTAATTTGAATAAAAATTTTCTCCTATGGAAATATTGTATCCATAATCACATCGAAATGGAGGTTCAATATAAAAGCTGCCTTTTGTTTTTCCAAAAAGTTTCCTGATTATATCATTTCTTTTTTCGTATTCCTTTGGGTGTGAAGAATTAAAATCAAATATCAATTCCTTAGCACATTCACGTTCTCTCGCAAGTTTTCTACCTGAATCCATATATGGCTTCCCGGCTATCATTTTTTCTTTCTCAGTCATGTTTTTTTACCTCACTATTTAATTGAAATATTTAACTATAACCTGAATTTAAAAACTAAAGACTTGTTAAATCTAATTGATAAAAAGCCAAATCAAGCCATTTATCAAATTTAAATCCAGCCTTTTTAATTATACCTGAAAACTCGAATCCCAGTTTCTGGTGCATTTTTATACTAGCCTCATTTTCAGTATCGATTCCTGCTACAAGAGTTACATATCCTCTTTCACGAGCAATCTTTATTATTTCTTTCATTAATTTCATTCCCATTCCTTTTTTTCTATAATTTTTATTAACATATACAGAATGTTCAATTGTATATTTATAGGCTGGCCATGCCCTAAATTCACCAAAAGTAGCAAATGCAACGGCTTTACCATGTTCCTCAATCACTAATAATGGATATCCAGCCTGATTCTTTTTATCATACCATTTTGTTATATCATTAAGAGTATGGGGCTTATAATCATATACAGCTGTTGTATTCAATATGGCATCATTATAAATTTCTAAAATATCCTCTAAATCATTTTTATCTGCTTTTCTAATCATTTTTGCTCCTTATAAAATCAATTAATTAATTAGGTTCTATTCTTTATTTTCCACAAAGCACTTACTTTTCCTTTAATATTTGTGAATTTAATTTAAGAATATTTAGCCTCTGTTTTTATTCACACTTTTTTTATGTCAGAATATATTATTATTGTGTAATATTAAATGGAGGATTCCCATTGGAAGAAAATATACAAAATCTCGGTAAAAAATATCAAATGTGCCCTCACTATATGCAAGGGACATGTCCTTACATGATGTATCAACAACCCATGATGTATCATCAGCATATGTATCAACAGCCCATGCATCAGCAGCCTATGTGTCAGCAGCCTATGTACCAGCAACCCATGTACCAGCAGCCGCCCGTGATGCCTCAACAGCCCATGATGCAGCGACCAATGATAGAAGAAGATGATTTAAGCACCATGGAGCCTTATGATAGGGTCGATGATGAAACAGATGATTTGCCAGAGGATGATTATAGAGTTAGACGTAGACATCATCATGGTTATTATCTATACCCATTTTATCCACCTATGTATGGAAATTATCCATATCATCATAATTACGGCAGTTATCAGCACTATCGATAAATTAAACAGGCAGCCTCAAATGAGACTGCCAATTATTTTAATCTTATACTACTGTTATTTTACCAGTTATCATTAAATACAATGTTATAACTCCAAGAATAAGTATAATTGATGCCACTACCCTCTCTGTCTTTGTAAAAGCCACTAATTTTGCCTCATTCTTAGCTTTACGATAAACTATTATTCCTGCTGAAAATAATATAGTGAGAAGAAGCAGGTAATTTAATCCTGCTGCATATATAAGCCAAATTGAATATATAACAGATAGACCTGATATAGCCATATCTCTTAATCTAATATTCTCTTCTCCTGCAGTGTATGTTTCCTTGGTTACAGCTAATTTAAGACAATACATGGCACTGAAAAAATATGGTACTAACACAGCTGAACTTGCAATAGAATATAGTACCTGATATGTACTTTTTGAAAAAAAAGCACATATTAAGAAAAATTGAATTAATAAACTTGTAACCAAAAGAGAATTCTCTGGTGAACCATTTGCATTTTCCTTTAAGAAGAACTTTGGAAATGCTTTGCCCTTTGATGCCGAAAAAGCCAATTCTGCACATATTAAAGTCCATCCAAGATATGCACCTAACAGAGATATTACCAGTCCCACATTAACAATAACTGCACCCCATTTACCAACCATGAGTTCCAGTGCATATGCCATAGAAGGACTTTTTAAATTAGCCAATTGAGCTTGTTTCATTGCACCAAGTGCTAATAAAGATATTAAAACATAAATAATGAGCACACCCAGTAACCCAATTATGGTAGCTTTTCCTACATCCTTTCTTACCTTAGCCCTTGCTGAAAGTACTACTGCACTTTCTATACCGATAAATGCCCATAAAGTTATAAGCATTGTGCTTCTTACCTGCTGTACTACTCCACTAATGCTTGTATTCATTCCACCCCAGAAATCTGCTGTAAATATGTTTACATTAAATACAATTATTGACACTATTATAAATACAATTATTGGTATAAGCTTCCCAATAGTTGTAACAACGTTTACAAAAGCAGCTGTTTTAACACCTTTCAATATAAGACCGTTAACAATCCATATCACCGCAGAAGCGGCTATGATTGAAACAAGATTATTACCATCCCCAAATGCCGGTATAAAATATCCTAGTGTGCAAAAAAGCATGACTAAGTAAGAAACATTTCCTAATGCAGAGCTTACCCAATGCCCCCATGCACAATTAAATCCCGTATAATCTCCAAAACCTTCTTTAGCATAACTATATATGCCGCAGTTTAAATCCGATCTTCTATTAGATAAGTTCTGGAATACAAATCCAAGTGTCAGCATCCCAATTCCTGTAATGACCCATGCTATAATAATAGCTCCGGCGCTTGCTTTTTTAGCCATATCTCCTGGAAAGGAAAATGCTCCGCTTCCAATTATAGAGCCAATTACTAATCCCACCAATGGTATAAGTCCTAATTTACCTTCTTCTCTTTTTTCCATGGGGAAACTCCTCCTTTTAATCTAATTCAAGACATTTAAAAAAGATTTGGCTTATGCAAATAAGTCAAATCTCTTCTTTATTTACATTTTCTAATGTTAAAAATCTTATATCCAAAATATAATACTAAAATTGTAGGAACTCCTGAAATAATTACAATTCTCTCTCCGGGATCAAATAACATGGTCATAGCTATTCCCACACAAATCATTATGGATAAAATTGGGCTCATTGGATAAAGCGGGGTCTTGTATTTTAAGTCTCCCACTTTATTGCCTTCTTTTACATAACGTTTTCTAAAACACATCTCACATATACAGTCCACAACATAAACAAATAAATCAATGCAGGAAAGAAGTGATATAAGAAAAAGATAAACCGTGTCAGCTGCTATAAAACTGGTTACTATTGCAAATAATGCAAATGCTATAGATATAGCAAGTGAATACACAGGTACCTTTTTACTATTTGTTTTCCCCAATATCTGAGGAGCTTGTTTATGCTTTGCAAGTGACCATAATGTTCTTGTGCTGGCATAAAGAAATCCATTGGCAGAAGATAGTGCTGATGTAAGAACTATTATATTAACCAATAATGCCGCAGAATTAATTCCTATGCTTTTAAACATATATGCAAAAGGGCTGCCAAGAAGATTAGCTTGTCTCCAAGGAAGTATACAGCCAATAATAAAAATACATACCGAATAACACAATGTTATCTTAATTACAAATCCCTTTATGGCCTTCGGCATCTCAATACCTGGGTTCTTGCTTTCTCCAGCAGCAGTAGCAATAAGATCTGAACCGCCAAAAGCAAATATTGCTGATGGCATAGATATTAATACAGCCTTCATACCGTTAGGAAATGCCCCATGATCATTAACAAAGTTATTAAATCCTATAGGTTTACCTCCTATAATACCAGTTATCATTCCTATGCCTGCAATTACAAATATTATAACTGCAATTACTTTAATACTTGCAAACCAAAATTCTGTCTCTCCATAACTTTTAGATGGAAGTATATTTAATGCCGTCAGCAATATTACAAATAAAACTATCCAAAACGTAGAATCTACATTAGGAAATATATTTTTCATTATAATAGATGAAGCAACTACCTGCGCTGTAACAGTAACCGCACAGCTTATCCATTTCATCCATCCTGCTGTAAATCCCATTTCATCGCTGATAAATTCTGTTGCATAGGCTTGTACATTGCCGGATACCGGCATTGCCACTGAAAGCTCTCCCAGACAGCTCATCATTAAATACATAATTACAGCTGCAATTATATATGCAACAACTGCACCGCCCGGGCCTGCCTTATGCAATACATTTCCAGAAGCTAGGAATATGCCTGTCCCAATAGTTGAACCTATGGTATACATCTGAATATGTCTGCTTGAAAGACTACGATCCAATCCCTTTGATTTACCGAGAACTTCTTTTATATCCTTTTGATTTGATTCCATTTTTATTTCCTCATTTAATTAAAGTATATTACCTTGTTATAGTTGTACCTGCCAAACCCTTTATAGCTTCTTTAGCCTTTTGAAGTGATGTTATCACTGATTTTCTGCCTGGTTTTGTCTCAACAAACTTTACAGCTGCTTTAACTTTTGGGAGCATTGAACCAGGTGCAAAATGACCTTCCTCAATATATTTATCTGCATCATCCACTGTCATTTTAGAAATATTCTTTTGATTTGGCTTTCCAAAATTAATTGATACCTGCTCTACTGCGGTTAAAATGATTAAAGTGTCTGCATCCAGTAACTCTGCAATCTTCTCTGAAGCAAAATCTTTGTCTATTACTGCCGGAACACCTTCAAGCTTATCATTTTCTTTTTCAACTACAGGAATTCCGCCTCCGCCTACAGTTATAACCACATGACCGGCATTTACCAGTGTCTTAATTATAGGCTCCTCAACTACAGTTTTAGGGAGAGGTGATGGAACTACCCTTCTCCATCCCCTATTTGCATCCTCTTTCATAATATATCCTTTTTCTGACATTAACCTTTTAGCTTGTTCTTCAGTAAAAAATGATCCTACAGGCTTAGTTGGATTTTTAAATGCAGGGTCATTCTCATCTACTACAACCTGAGTAATAACAGTAGCAACTTCCTTATTTATTCCTCTTTTTTTAATTTCTTCTCTTATGGCCTGCTGCAGCTGATATCCTATATAACCCTGACTCATAGCACCACATTCAGGAAAGGGCATAATTATATTTTCTTCATTTACTGAGGCTGCTGTCTCATATGCAGCGGCTATCTGCCCAATCTGAGGCCCATTTCCATGGGCTATTATAACTTCATGTCCATCTTCAATAAGATCAGCAATTGGTCTTGAGGTCTCAATGCATGTTTTAAGCTGTGATTCTGCTGATTTATCATTAGGATTAGCCTGAAGAGCATTTCCTCCAAGAGCTACTACTATTCTTGCCATATCTAATTTCCCCTTTCTGCTTAATTTCCAAGTGTGGCAACCATTACGGCTTTTATTGTATGCATTCTGTTTTCAGCTTCATCAAATACTACTGAATGTTTTCCTTCGAATACTTCATCAGTTACTTCCATAGCTGTTAAACCGAATTTTTCATGTATTTCTATGCCAACTTTTGTGTTTAAATCATGAAATGATGGTAAACAGTGTTCAAATATAACCTTTGGATTTGATGTTAATTTAATCATTTCATCATTAACCTGATATGGCTTTAATAACTTTATCCTTGATTCCCAGACTTCAGGAGCCTCTCCCATGGATACCCATACATCAGTATAAAGAACATCAGTATTTTTTACACCTTCAGCAACATTTTCAGTTATTGTAATCTTTGCTCCTGTTTCCTTTGCAACTTTTTTGCATTTTGCAACTAATTTTTCATCAGGGAATAATTCCTTTGGTGATACTATTCTAAAGTCCATTCCCATTTTTGATGCACCAATCATAAGAGCATTAGCCATATTGTTTCTTCCATCTCCGCAATAAGCAAATACTATCTTATTTAATGGCTTATCAATATGTTCCTGAATTGTTAAGAAGTCAGCTAATATTTGTGTTGGATGATCCTGTGTTGTAAGGCCATTCCATACTGGTACTCCAGAATATTTAGCAAGATCTTCAACAACTGACTGGTCAAATCCTCTATACTCAATGCCATCGTACATTCTGCCTAGAACCCTTGCTGTATCAGCAATTGACTCTTTCTTTCCCATCTGTGAACCTGTTGGTCCAAGATATGTGACATGAGCTCCTTGATCAAGTGCACCAACTTCAAAAGAGCATCTTGTTCTTGTGGAATCCTTTTCAAATAAAAGTACAATATTTTTTCCTTTAAGTTTCTGCTGTTCTGTACCAGCATATTTTGCTTTTTTTAGATTTGCTGCAAGCTCCAGCATATAGTTTATCTCCTTTGGTGTAAAATCCATTAAAGTTAAAAAACTTCTGTTTCTCAAATTGTACATTTTATTACCTCCTGTATTTTGAATATACCTAATTTTAAAATTACAGTTTCAAAATAAATCATTTTAAATCAAAAAAAAGTTCTTAAAATCCAAATAATTTTAAGAACTTTTAATTTATATTAATTTTAATTATCCTGACAAGTAAATATGAGGCCTTCAATAAATTTATTTATTGAAACCTTTCCTCCTACTTCCTTTTTACCATTTATATAATCCATTTCAGCCTTTACACTGGAGAAATCAAAAAGTACATTTGCGTAAATATTAAAAGTGTCATTAGCATAATCCTCAATACCAAGATTAGCTATATTAGTAAGTCCATTTTTTATTGCTCTTCTTATTCTTTGTTTTACAATCTGAGGATTGTCACCTAAATAACTCTCTAACTCGTTCAAATTACACTCATCTATACTTTTATTGTTGTCTATCATATATGAACATATTTTAATTATATCATTGGTTCCCTTTTCGCCAAGCATTCCAAGCATTCCCAAAACATGTTTTATTTTAATTACATCTCTATTTTTATCATCGTCATTTTTATCCGAAGTATTCAGCATTTTCTTTATATTAGACAGCATATTTTTCATTTCTATCTTTTCTGCTACCTTTGAAATAACATTTTTTACCTCAATCTTATTTATTGGCTTATTTATAAAAAATTCTATTCCCGCTTCATATGAATCTGATCTTAATTTAGTATCCTGCACCTGAGATATCATAATAAAGCAAATATCTGGTTTTATGTCTTTAATCTTCTTTACCAAAGTATTCCCATCTATTACAGGCATAAGTAAATCAACAAGTACAATATCAGGCTTAATTAAAAGTATTTCATCTAAGGCAGATTCAGCGTCACAGGAACTTCCTTCCACATCATAAGAATCATCATCTTCTTCTATTATCATAGTAAGTATTTTTACTATATTTATATCATCATCCAAAATATAAAATCTCAATTTACATCACCCTCTAGTTTGTCTTTATTTATTTTTATAGTAAACTCCGCTCCCTTTCCCTCTTCAGAATTAACTGATATGGATCCCAAAAACACATCATTAATGATGCCCTTAACATGTGAAAGGCCAATGCCTCTGCAAATATCACCGGTTTCTTCATTAAATTTTGTTGTAAACCCCGGGTTAAAAATGTAATCTATATTTTCACTTTTTATACCTTGTCCATTATCTGACACTGTAAAAACATAATCATCTTTGCTTTTATTGATCACAACTCTTATATAGCCGTTTTTTCTCTTTCCTATAGCCTCTATACTATTGTAAATTAGATTCCTCAGTACAGATACCAGATAATAATGTTTTTCTACCATAAAATCATCATATATTTTAAAGTCCAGGAATATCTCCAGCTTATTTCTTCTTATATATTCTTTTGCATCAGCTTCTATAATAATTGTTATATCCTTAATATCCATTTTAACATTGTCATTTTTTTCATCAAAAGTATCTTCCAATCCCCTTATAACACTTATATAATCCTTTTTAATCTCATGAACATCCTTTGCTATTGCCAGAGATGTATTTTTGAATTCAACGGGATAATTATTGTCAGATAGTGCTTTATAAAGATAATAAGCTTTTTTCATAACTTCTTCTATACCTGTTATATTTTTATTCATAAAATATACTTCACTTTTTAACTTTGAAGTAATAAAAATAAGCTTTCTATATCTTTCTTCATGTTCCTCTCTTATGAGAAGAGAACTATAGTATTTAAACAACATTATTACACATACTGCAATTGTACTTCTTACAAAAGCAATAATTGCTAAATCCTGAAATATATAATACTTATATCCCTTGAAATTTAGAAGTACGCTTACCTCTAAAGCGTTGGAAAGAAAGTCACATGTGAAAATTGATGCAAAAAAATTGGTTAGATTTGCATTTGTTTTCTGCCAATATAAAAGATAATATATTATTCCATATATAAAATAAAATAACATATCAGTAGCAACTAAATCTACTACCTCATTAAAACTAGTATTGCTGATATATAACATAATTCCTCTATAAACAGGAGATACTATTCCAATTATACAAGTCAATTTTATAGGATTGAACTCTCTATTAAAGTATAGAAGAACAGGTAAAATAATTACAGATAATGCTACTATAAAACCATTAGCAAATAAATTAATGCTTACCTGTGAAGCAAGAGCAACACACGTAGCAACAATAAAAATAGTCCTTACTTTTTTCATGTCATATTCCTTCTTTTGTTAACAATAAATTTTAATGCAAAAAAGACTTATCTGCAGATTTTCCCTGCAGATAAGTCTCATTATTTAAAATAAAGCCAGATAAATTCTATCAGTATGTTGACTCTATTACACAACATTATATTGTGTTAATTACTCCCTTACCTAGTTATAAGTATATAAAATAATATTTATACTGTCAATGTTATATTCGATGTTTATTTCCTTTATCTCCTGCTCCTTCTCCAATTTTAGATTCAGTTGCACCATCTGCAATTATATTTAATCCAAGACCTGTATATCCATAAGCTAGCACTGTATTTTCTAAAGTCTTTGATGAATTTTGTAAATTACTCTTTTCCTTATCATTACTCCCCATAATTACCAATCTCCTTTCTGTATTATATTTCCCAATACAAGGCATTTTTATGCATAAAAAAAAGAGCATTGTTAAAAAGCTCTTAAGTCTATTAAGAATATTCACTTTACTCCAAAATGAGATCTAATAAAATTAACTATAGAAATACCTTAATATCCTTATAAAGATTATCTAAGGCATTTCTTTAAATTGCTATTCCTTTTTTCATCATTCTTTTTTGTATTGATGATAAAATGGAATACTCCATTTTATCATTTTTTTTCAAATACTCGCATGAAATTTTTCTTAATTCATTATCTTTTTTTATATTTACAAAATTCATTTTTATATCTTTTAAAGACATATCATTATCAAATTCAAAACTAATAAACCTTTTATTAGTATTACCAACATGCAAAATTTCATCAATCAAAATTTTTCCATCAACGTTTTTTTCTTTTAATTCATTATAGATTGATGGTAAATAATCTAATGGTGAATTAGCATTGCAAATTATTATTAAACTATTGTATTCTAAGTTATCTAATTTAATTATATCGTACATTTTCATACTAACCACCTTTCCTTATATTAATTATTTTTTATTTTATAATATGTATCAATTAGTATAATTGAGTCCTTTATTAAAGTATGAGCTTCCTCTGCAGTCCTTAAAATTCTAGTTGTATCAATTGATGCCGTAGGATCATCCCAATGGAATAATGTATGTCTATTCTCTCTAAGAAATGTATAGCATTCACTTATATAATGTAGTAATTCTTTTGAGTGCCTTTCCTTTTTATATTCGTCTTTCAAGACATATCTATTCCCCTGTTTTACAAATACAAAAAAGCTATCATAATCATTTTCATCTTTACGTATAGGTATTTCATTATCTTTTAAAGCAATCTTTAATACAGGTTCTAATGATCTTATTGCTGGTTCTGCTAAAAAATCTGCTGTATACATATTGCCCATTATATGTAAGTTATATACAGCTTGGTGCAAATAATTGTTTAGCTCACATGGTATCAAGTTATATGAATTAGGAAAATAACTTTCAAACTCACTTTCTATTATGTCCTTGTCAACATCTAAATTATGAACAGTATTTAAAAATTTAGGGATTTCATCAACTTCTAATAACTCAATTATGTATGATGATAATCTATTAAATAAATCTTCTTTTTTCCCTTGTATCCATAACTTATTTTTACTTTGATAGTAGCTGATTTTTAATTTTTGCTTAGTAGGATTTTGTATGGATATCTCGAATTGTATCCCATAAGGTATTTCTGTTTCTTTACCCCTCTTAAAATCCTTAAAATCTTCCTGTAATAATTCTAATATAGATACCAAATTATCATATTTTATTTTATTAGCTGCAATTCCATTATCATACATACAAATATTCTCTGTGGTATTTAGCCCTAATGCGCCTTTTGCTAAAGTATCTGCCAAATCATTATATTTATTTCCACTGTGTGCTTTTATCTTAACAAAATTAACAGCTACTGACTTTGCTATAACATTATAAAATTTCTTATATTCTTTAGTACCTTCTTCTTTAGTTTTCCATGCCCCAGTACACCATTTTTCTATTCCTTCATAATCGTATGCTATATCTATGCTTTTAATTTTATTTTCAAAACAAAACCTCATTGCGCGCTTTGCACCTTCGATTTCTCCTGCTACATTTCTCATTTTAACCATTTTTTCATCTGAAAACTTTTCTGCAAATTGCATTTGACCACCATCAAAAAATATAACAGCACCATATGCATACTCTTTTTTACGATCATCATAGCTTCCATCTACATATGCAATAGCCTCTGATTTTGAATAAACACGTTCTATTTTTTCATCTTCAATTATATTCAATTTAGTTCCTGCCTTCATGAATTCCTCGGCTTCTTCTTTAGTTGAAAACTTTTTATAAACGGCACCAGAAAAGCCATTAATGTTTTGCTGACATTCTCCCCAAGTTGCATATATGCCCGGAACCACTCCTTTTTTTACTGCATAAAATTTATTACTTGCCATCAAATCGCCTCAAGTTATTTACAGATTTCTCATTATTATAATAATAATTTGCTTACATAATTAAGCAATTTCTCTATTTGGTAAATAACAACACTTTCTTATAGTAATTATATCATAACATATGAGATGGCATCATCAATTATTATGTTTAAATTAAGAGAAAAGTATGGGAAAAAATAAAAATAGCAAGTTTTACATTTCTGCAAAGCTTGCTATATAAGCGGATTTGGTGCGCCCAACAGGAGTCGAACCTGCGACCTCCGGATTCGAAGTCCGTAACTCTATCCAACTGAGCTATGGGCGCTTATTAAATATTATCATGCGCCATACTAAAACTGGAGCGGAAGACGGGATTCGAACCCGCGACGTTCACCTTGGCAAGGTGACGCTCTACCACTGAGCCACTCCCGCACGTTTAAAACAAAGATTAAAGATTAAATAACTTTTAACTTTCAACTTTTAACTCTTAACTGTATTATCTGGTGCAGGTGACAGGAGTTGAACCTGCATGCCGTTGGCGCTAGATCCTAAGTCTAGTGCGTCTGCCAATTCCGCCACACCTGCATACTTTAATTAAATAACAATCTATGTTATTTTTCTGCTATGCAGAAAAATTTCAATCACTCTCAACTTATAACTGTTAACTTTCAACTCTTAACTGAAATAATTGGTGGCTTACCGGGGAATCGAACCCCGGACACCATGATTAAAAGTCATGTGCTCTACCAACTGAGCTAGTAAACCATTAAAAGTGAATAAATTTATATTCACTTTACTGGTGCACCATCAGGGACTCGAACCCTGGGCACCCTGATTAAGAGTCAGGTGCTC
>ENA-UOOI01000434-UOOI01000434.1-fermentation-metagenome-genome-assembly--contig:-NODE-434-length-53894-cov-6.845317_pt1 | contig 53894 bp, 36 predicted proteins | sample MGYA00245779_ERZ724027 | MGnify/ENA primary metagenome ERZ724027 (study PRJEB28704, sample SAMN03018318) | fermentation metagenome | biome: anthropogenic terrestrial biome; feature: soil; material...
CAACGAGGTCGATAAAATAGTCAACGGGGCTTTGAGGTGTTCCAGAGCGCAAATATTCTATCCCAACAAACTTGTGTTCTTCCGGAAGCGGATCCGCTGGCAAATCGACATATTCTTTAAAAGAAGCATCGATTGGGATCCAAGCACTTCCGCTACCGCGTTCCTGTGTCCCGCGATAATCGCTATAGGGGACATAGGCTTCGACCCAGACATGGTTCACTCGCACTCCGCGATCACTGGCACCAAAATAACAATGTTTGGTCTGCAGCATGCGGAAACAGCCTTCCGTGCTGGCACCCAGCCAATTTTGGAGTTGGCTGTAAGAAAGCATCGCACTGCCATAAACATAGCGAGCCGGGTAATCAGAATATCTGAGCAACGCAATCAACAAAGACGCAATATCAAAGTCGTTGCCCTTCCCCGAACGCAGTGTCAAATCGGCACCTTTGACAGAACCACAATAGAGCTCAAAATCGATTTTATTATAAACATAGTCATAGATTTTGGCAGGGTTTTTCTCCAGTGAATCAGCTAAGTCCTTAATGCCATCAGTAAACTGCACCTCAATTGTTTCCACCAGATCAAGTGTACTGTACGCAGACTTCACGCCAGATGCCTCTTTTATGTAAGATGGTACAATCTCCGACTGTGATTGTTCCGGTGCTGAAGCAGGCTGAGGTTGAAGGCCGTTTTCCCTGAACAAAGGCACTGCATCAAATGTAGCTTTTTCTTCGAAAGTGATTTTTTTCAATACTCTTTCGCACGCCTGAACACGCACACTAAAGCCTTGCTCTGCCTTCCTGTCTTGCAGTAACAGCAAGGCATTATAGAGCTGGCTAAACCCCTGCGCGATTTGATCAACCGCGTCATCATGCCGCTGCATGATCTGGGCTGACATGCCCATATTGACCAATACCTGCTCTGTTGCTCCCATTTGCTGACGTATGGCGGCCTCACTGCTTTGAAATTTCGCGAACAGCTTTTCAGCTCGCGCTACCGCCTGAGATTCAATCAATGCTTGTGCCTCGAACTGATTTAATTGTTGCTTCTGTAGGCTGCCCAATGCACTAATCCACTCGCAAGCTTCCTGTGCCAGGATTTGTAGCTGACCAAAAGCATCTTGCTCTTCTTCCCCGAACACAGGAATGTTGCCAACCACTACTTCCAGCAGAACCAGAAGACCGATAATGCCAATAATTGTTATCCACTTTTTCATTGATAAACCTCCTACAACCATGCGTTCCGAATACTCCGGATTGCATAATACAACAGCAAACGGTCAAGTGCGTATCTAATTTCAGCAGTGGCTTCTTTATGTGACATCAACGCAATATCACTAATAACCACATACATTGCAGCCAGAGCTTCAACATGATTACACGGCTTTCTGACTAGCAACTCTTGTAAAGAATACCGCAGGAAGGGACGCCACGTCCAGTACCCATCATAACCTTCCAGCGCGTCGAGTTTGGCCAGAATATCCTGAATCAGGAACACATCGTCCGCCAGTATCGGTGATTTCGCCGTACCATTATCTATTGCCACCGTTTGAGTGTCGATCTCTGCAGCAACTTCCCAATGGACGCCATATTGTCCCGGCACCTTCGGCCACCGGACTGTGAGCATTTTGGCACAAGGTTCTGCTTCAGTACAATCGAGATCCCAAGTCACTGTTTCAGAAGTTACTATGCCGCCGTGAGCATTAATGATTTCAGCGCCTGTCGGCAGTGTGGCAACCAGCCGCACATTGGTCATGTCAATAGCACTATTGCATACCCACTTCAATGTGCTTACTTTACCGGCCTGACCCTCCGAACGAGCTTCCGGAGCCAGAGTCGTCAGCATCGTTCTGAACACTTGTTGCATCAGTATTGGATCTTTAGTCATCGCCGGATTAAAATTCCACAACCCCACGTGGCCGCGCCCATAATTATTAAGGACAATCGCAGGATAGCGGACCTTATTAGTCTCAATCCATCCGGCAACCTGAGCCTCGGAACCGGTAACCTGTACCAAATCGATCATTCCCGAGAAATATGTTGTCCCTTCTATCGGCAGAAGGTCACCTGGCAGCTTAATGGCAGCATTGCACACTGTTGCTGGAGCCAAATACTTGACCCCCAGCATCGGATCTGTATAGAATAACTGCCGCGGTGAGAGGCCCATTACAATGACAGTCTCTCCCGCATTGACTCTTTCACGGATTTCCGGATTATGCAGACTCACTGTACCCCAGTAATCGGTGATGACATAAGCATCAAACTCACCAGAACGCATGCATTCAAGGAATGCCGGTGTATCATACACTATTTCATAATGGCCTTCATAAGGTTGCAACGCATCCTTGAGAAAATCAAGCGTCGGAGAACAATTGCCTCTATCTAGCCGATAGGCAAATACCAACACTCGAGCACAAGAAGATGATGTTACATCGGTGATAATCGCCGGTTCCAGCTGTATCCTTATAGAGGTAACGTTATTTTCCGGTGTAGGATCAAGATTGTCTTCAGTAATAATCTGTACAAAAACTTGATGTGTGCCAATCATATTGGCTTGAGTTGGCCACAGCTGCTGCACCGTTGCCACATCTCCTGCATTAATCGCAGAGACAAGCTGTTCTCCAATTGGGAGTCCTCCGGTTCGTGGATCACCTTTATGAAAGGCTACACGAACGTCTTTGGTATCAACTGGGCCTAAATTGTGAATCACGGCCTCGATCTGTACATCCTGCCCGGCCTTTGGTTGCATTGGCGAGAAGGAAATTTCTTGTGCCAGTACCGCCAGATCTGTTCCGGAAACCTCAATATTAATTGCGATTTCAGCTATTTCTTCTTTATTACCGAGCCGGTCAATGGCTTGGAATGACAGCTGAGTTATCTGGTCTGTTATGGCAATAGCTTCCGCATATGCGAACCATTCGCCGTCCCCATACCGCGCCAGGATCCTCTCAACCCCGGAGCCGGTATCACTGGCCTTGAGGATTACAGTTGCCCCTTCCTTGACAATGAGTTTATTACCGATAAAGTATCCTGTCGAAGGAATGACTTGTGTCTGAGGTGCGCTATTATCTGTATAAACATGACAGATCCGCGCAGATTCTGTATTGTCCAAACGATCTACTGCCAGGTATTCAATTTGGTGCCGCCCTTCCTCTTTCATGGTGAAAGATCCTGATGTCTCAGTGAACTCTCCGTCGTCAATCCTGATTTCGATACGATCAAGGCCACAAAGATTATCTACAGCAGTTATTGTAATAGGTGTTGAGGCAGTCACAAACAGTAGATCGTCTTCCCAAAAACCGGGTGAACCAATCTGTAATTTACTGACTGGAGGAGTTCCGTCAATAATCAATCCAGAATCGTCCAACACCACAGTTTGTCCATCGTATGCCACTTCCAATAATAATGGGTAGTTGCCGTCCGATAACTCGGAAGTAGCCCAGCCATAGGCTCCTTCATGCTTCTCACCTATTAACAGCGTTATGGGGGTATCGACCAAGGTTATGCGGGTACCTGAATCGTCGACATATACAATGTGGACCTGCATATTATTACAATCTGCGTTACCGGCGTTTGTCACGGTCCAACTCAAATTGACAGTTCCTCCTGGCAGGGCCTTTGTAACACCGGAAGTCAACTTCCCTTGCAACAATGCAATACGCTCAACTGTTACTGCTATCGATTGGTGATCGTTGATACCATCCCCATAAACAACAACACTTTCAACGCGATATTCGCCAGCAGCCATTCCTGTAGTGTCCCAAGTAAACAAAAGTTCACTGGAACCGCCGATCGGAAGTGGTGCTAAATCCCATAACTGCCGCGACAAGATTATTTCCTGGGCATCCTTGACGATAAGTTCAGCTTTCGCACCATCTACAGGAGCATTACAAGATCTGTTGGCAATAGTTAATATTGCCTCCAGTTTATCTCCCGGATGACATTCTGGCTTATCTACAGCCAATCTTGTCTGCAGGCTTTCTTCAGCAGCAATTCTAAATCCACAGACAGCGCTGTTAGTTACTTTCGCACTATTGATTGTCTCGACGATTACCGCATAATCGCCAGCTGAGTGACTAGCGGTGTTCCAACGGTATTGATAGGTCGCTGTTTGGACGTCAGCTTGTTCGGCCTGACCTGTCTTGACCGTTAATCGCATAGTAGTATTCTGAGTCAGGGTCATACCCAGTCCGCCTGGATAGTTAAGTGGCACTCCTTTATAAAATGACCCGTCACCATTTCCGTAAAAGGCCTTAATTATCCCATCTTCCTGATACCCCAGAATATCCAGATGCCCATCAAGGTTAATATCCAACGCCTGACACTGCAAATGTCCCCTGAAATCCATTTCCAACAGTGCCGTACGCTCCCATAGTTCTTCTTCCGGTTCGCCATACCAAATGAAACTCTGGGTATCAAAGTTTCTTGAATTGTCACGTGAAAAGGACCGAACCATGAGAGTCTCTCCCGAACAAAAAATATCCATGCGTCCATCTTCATCAAAATCACCTACACATAGTCCGTCTCCACCCATTACACCGTATGTGACAAATCTGGCTGGTTCCATGGTTCCGTCAGGCCGACCCCGGTAAAAGACGACTATATCCATAAAGAGGTCTTCATAAGTACCACTCATGAACAAGTAGGGTGTTACGTATCCTACAATGATGTCTAACTGGCCATCACGATCAAAATCAACAATGATGCGGGTATGGATCTCAGCCCCTTCATTAGTTCCCACGCCTTCCTCTTCAATAGTAGGCAGCCTTAGCAATTCAAATTCGTAAGGCTTTTCAGCAATGCCGTACATGATATAAGTTTCCAAATCGCGTCCGGCCACTAGGTCGATCCAGCCGTCATTATTGAGGTCGCCGGCTGCCAAACCATAAATTAGGTTTGTGCCCGGAAGTACAGCTACTTCGTTCTTCTCATAAAAAGTACCACTGGCACTGCCCGGAAGTATATAAATAGCATCATTCATTCCAACCGCTAAATCCGGAAATCCATCGCGGTTGAAATCTGCCATTACCGCAGTTCTGGGATAAGATTTATAATCGCCAATTTGACCAACCAATTTCCAGTATGGTGCAAACAGGTCGTCGACTTTAGCTGTATAGATCTGACCACAATCGTTGATTGCAGCCAGCCAAGTATCATTGGAAACCTTTAGACCTGGCGGCTTGGGACCATGCTCGGATGTGTCGAAATACAGCCAATACTGTAGTTCATCGACAGCTTTCTCCGGAGTTTTCCATTCAACCCGCCAGATACGGCCTGGTTCTAATGTTACTTTTGCAGGCATCACAGTCTGTTGATCTTTGGTGACAACTCGGATTGAATTGGGATCTAATTGCCCTTCGACCTCTAATTCTATGAGTATCTGTTCAAAGTCCACCAGTGCGCTTAACCATTGGCCAGTTGCCACATCTGTTAAAGGTACACTAATCGGAATACGATAATGCCAACCAGGCAAGAAACTGCTTGGATTATCAATGAGTTCCAAACCCAACCGGGTAATTTCCTTCCTCTGCGGATCCAGTACAGCGACCTGACATGCCTGAGGTTTTGAGCCCGGCATTGTACCAATACTAACTGATATTAATACATCTGAATTAGCCTCGTATGCACCGCGATCTGTTGTGACTCCAATTATAGTTTCGAGCGGAGCTACCGTAACCTTCAGTTCAGCCCGGTTATCTACCCGGTTACCTTCTGCAATTTTGTCTTGGGAATCAATCACCATCCAAAGCGAGTAATTCCCTGGTTCAACGGGACAATCCCATGGTACTGTAATTTGGGCCATTTGGCTTTCCTCAAGCCCATCAACGGACACGTCGGCAATCTTGATACCTAGCTCCGGATCCCCCCTAAAGAAGGACACGCCAAAGGGACCAACATTACGGCCATAGTTAATCACTTTGGCCCTAATCTCAGCCATGCTACCTGCTATGGGAGCACTTGGCGCGCATAGCATAGAATTTTCCAAAACTGCTAACTCAGGTAAATTAGAATCCTGTGGAAATATCTTGACAGAAACTGCGTTGTTCCTTAAATTTGTTTCTGCTACTCCGGCAGGAGCCTCAAGCATGGCCGCCAGCTGATTACTACCCGCCGCCACAGCAACACTCCAACGAAGCATTTTGCTCTGCCCGGGATTTAGGTCAAGCCAGACGTCATCCGCGATTATTGTAGATCCATATTCTCCGGCAGCAATCAGTGTTACTTTGGTTCCTCTGACTTCCGAACCACCTTGATTCATTGCCATGGCTTCAACGATAAATTCTTGGCCGGGATGCGGCGTGACGTTGCTGATCTGCAGCTCGCCCTGAAAAGATAGATCCACTTCTGAAGAGGTCGGGGCTTGATAACTGACCAATGCCTCGCCGATGCGCTCACCTTGGCTCAGCTCAATACTTACTCGCCGCGTTGTTCCGTCCAAACCGGGCATAGGAGAAACCCAACTTAGCGAGAAACGTCTGCGAGAGTTTTCTATCAGAGTAGAGATGTCAGATCGGTAGTCAACGCCATACATAGGTGTGTTCTGCGAGACAGTAACAGTCGCAGCTGTCAGTTCACTGATGAATGTTGCGTCTTCTCCCTGGTCTTCATAAATATTGTGACCATCAACTATAAATAACGAACTAACACAAGCTTGCGTCAATTCTGCCGCCAGTTCGCTGAGAATAGCCCGCTGTTCAGTGACTGCAACGGGCACGCAATAATAAGAGGGATGCGCTTCTTCTAAATTTGTACCACATTCATCAGCCAAAACAATCATGACCCGTTCGTAGCCCTCGCTCCAGTGATGGTTTCGAGCCAGCCAACTGCCAGCCGCTGCCCAGGTTCCAAAATCGAGAGCAATTTCTTTGCCCAAACGCCAGCCCTTTTCGAGCAAAACGTAATCATCAAAATCCTCGGGAGGGGTCAGATCACCACTATTGTCCGGATGGCCATAAACAGTAATATTGAGCGGGACTTTCCATAGTAATGCTGTTTGCTGCAGGCGTTCAATAACGTCTGGTATTTGGCAATGAATATCTTCTCGATTTTCTCCCAATGGGAATATAATAACAGCATCAATCCCATTGAGCGGTGCGTCTTCGATGCGGACTCCACAAATGTCCTCCACAATCTGACCATTTTCCTTAATTGTCAGTACTCCCGGCAAGAGCTTTCCGTCTGTGCCTGTGTCAACCATCCAATTGAATGGTTGCATGACCAGTTCTACCATTGGAAAAGCAGCAAGATCCTGTTCGCCAGCTGTTATTGGGAAGGCCGGGTTTTGTGCATTCCAAAATTCAGTTTCTGCCGATGAATGGTCAAGACACACAAATAAAGCTACACGACCCGGTGCTGCTTCGTTTTCCCAAGGGATTATGACAGTAGTGTCAGTCTGTGCAGGCAGCTCTGCTATATAATCAGCCCAATCGATCCACCCTTCTGAACCATAATAAGCCACATAACTTAGTTCAACCGGAACATCATGGAGTGATTCTGTAGAATGATTGCCGACTCTAAAAACAAACTCGGCCATTTGACCGGGACGAGGCATTGTGGGCATTACTGCAACAAAGTCAACAGTCAGGCTATCATGTTCCAGAGTTTTTTCGACGCGTAGCCCTTCACGTCCATCTATCGTAACAGCGGCTACTTCATAAATGTCTGTATGGAACAACGCGCGCTCGCAAGACATGTCCAAGTAACGATTATCACTAATTAACGCGCCTTCCTGAATGGCTTCGCCGTTCTTATAAATCCTATATCCCGCAATACCCGAAGCATTCGCACGATTCCAATTTAAGTGTATACCTTTACCGTCTTCGTTATCTCTCACGCTGAAATACTCCGGAGCAGGAATCTCAGTAGGAACCTGAACCTCAAGCAAAAGTGAAGACAGTTCATGTTCCTGACCGTGTGAATCCACTCCGACCAAGACATAGTTGTATTCTCCGACTGACCAAGGCAACTCCCAAATCCACCCTGATACTGGAGGTCCATTGTAATACCACTCATCAATTGACCACTGGCCAGCAATATCAGAATGGGCCGATTTAAAATCGAAATCGTGTCCGGCTAACCGCCAATAGTTGGATTGATTTCCCCTTTCTGGCTGGCGTTCCTTGCCATCAACTACAATTACGTATCTCCGGTCCCCGGAAATCCCAAAAGTCACCGGGGTTATCTGGTCAAGACTTAATAGAAATCTGTTTTCCGCTGATTGGACAGTTCCGTAACGAATTGGGTTAACCTCTCCAGAAAACAGATTGCCATTGCAATATATCCTAAAAGTATAGTAGGGATCCGCCATCCAACGGTCCCAAAAGACCTGCATATTGGAGGTTCCGCTGAACTTTGCCCAAAACCCGTCTCCCTGGGTAATTGCATTGGCATCATCGGCAGCAAGAAATACCGGCTGCGAGGGCAAACTGGTTTGATAATGTTGATTTACTGCTACCACATAATAGCAATATGACTCACCCGGCTCGATTGCAGCATCAATAAAACTCGTCTCCATAACTGGATTAGGCGACAAAACCCGCACTTCGCTGATTCTGCCTCCATCCGCAAAGGAGATTCGGATAGCCTTAACAATGCCTTTCCAAACAAACCTGGTGCAGGTATTTAGCCAGACTGTGTTTGTGTACCCCAGTTCATGGAAAGTACCGGTATCATCCTGTACTTCGACGCAGGCGTTACTAGCCGATTCGATTTCAATGAAATAACTGTAAACCGGATCTTCAAACTGAAGTTGCCACTGCGCGTCTGAGATGTTGGATCTCCAATAAGTGCTTAAGTTACCATCGAGTGCTCGGTATGGTTGATTAGGATGCACACTGCCGCCATTATCTGAGGCATAACCTTTTTTCGCCTCGTTTACCAGCATTGACGGAAGGATTTCATTGTTGCGGTATATTAAATATCCGGACATTTCGAGCGCAGGCCTTGTCCAATCCAGCCTTACCGAAGAATCTGTGCGAGTGGATATGAGATTAGCGGGAGTGTGTCCTTGGGGCAGGCTAATGTTAATGGTCTTCACGACTTCATTGTCATCGCGCCTCAATTCAGACAATTGTGTCCGGGGATCAACCACCGCTTTCAATTGTACTTTTCCGGCGGTCATTGGAATTTGCCATGGAACCGAAGCTAATGTGGTACTCATAGCGTCAATACCAGATACCTGTGCTTGTCCGATCGGAATCCACTCTTGTCCATAAGAATACGAATATTCCACAATAAAGGGTTCTGCAGCTACTGGCGACTGATTATGCACCGTTAATACTACATCGCAAAGCTGACCGGCTGAAACCAGGTTTGGGGCAGTTTCGAGAGTCCCCGGTGATACAGCCAGATTGAACGGTCTTTCAATTACCGGGATATCCAACTCAATCCGGTTATCTGTTTCATCAACCTCTGGAACCCCTGGTTGTGCACCTACGATAATCAACTTCTGCATCCCGGTCGTTGGCAGGGTTTCGAGAAAGACGGTGAGGTTTTCAGATTCTCCCGGATATAGGCTGATTTCTTTATAGAAGATCGGTTCCCCAGCAACTTCATTCCAATATGCTTTGATAATTGCATGATGATAGAAATCATATTTAGGATCCGGATTTGAGATTAGTGCTTCAATATGAACCTCAAGTTTGGACTCCGGATAAAGAATGTCTGGATACGGGGCCGGCGTACCTGTTGAAAGAGCAAGATTTGAAGGTTTCATCACAGTAATCAGGCAATGATCGGTATTATTACCTTCATTCAGTTCATGAAAGACATTTTCGGGATCCACGAGCACATATAGCGCGCTGTCAACTGCATCCTGTCGCAACGCGTAATTGATTGTCTCAGTGCCATAACCGACTATTTCCGGAATGACCAATACTTCAAACGGTTCCACCTCAGCATTCAGTTCTGGATTTTGTCCATAGAACGCTACCTGAATTTCTGCAGCCCGATCGGATCCATGGTTCGAAATACCAATTTCCAGTTCCATTTCTGTTTCTCCAGGATAAAAAGCTACTTCATCGCATGGATCGATCGAAAAATCATACCGTTCCGCCACTTCAATGACAGAAAGAACCCGATTATCAGAACGATCGAGCTCCGGCAATACAAAATCTGGATCAACTACTGCCACAATTGTGTGTCGGCCGGATGACATGCGTTGCATAAGTCTCGCAACAACCGCCTCGCCCGGACCAATTTCCGAAAATACACTATCACCCAAGACGATGCCATTTTGCTCTGGATACCCGCTATAAAAGCGCACCCGTACATTTCTGACTGGAGTGGAGCCCATGTTTTCGATTTCCGCCATTAATACCGTATCACTATTGGGGCTCGGAAAAGTAGGGTAGGTTTTCAAGTCACTGTGCGCACGCAGATCTGACTCTATACCGACAGGAATCTTAATGCCAAGTTCATTATCACTTTCGTTCCATTCAATTATTTCATTACCAGCATCGACCAAAACATAAACGCTCTTTTCCCGGCCGGTCAGGTCATATGGCATCTGTATGGTCAGGATTTTTCCCGGTTCCATTTTTTCGATCTCAAGTGCTTCGCCAATTTTGTTTCCATTTGAAGATGGTCCATCGGAGAACTGTACTCTGAAGCGACCTGTATCAACAGGCCCTTGGTTGCGCAAAGCCATGTCTATGCGCCAGGTGCCATCCTCTTCATAAATTTGCAGATCCCCCGGCCGCAAATTCAAGTTGGGCCGATAATAATAAAAGCACTCAACAGCCAGTGCGGTGTGGTAGGCGTCTCCCCAACCGCCATCAGACTGTCGCTGTCCCAACAAGTAGGCCAGCCCGGCCTCGCAGCCACCCCAAACAGGTAAGATGCGTTGGAGGACATTGCATACCAGTGCGGTTTCTTGGATTGTGCTCTGGGGATCTCCCCATCCTCCATCAGGATTTTGACAGTTAGACAACCAATGGGCAGCTTTAACAGCAATAGCTTCAATATCAGTGTACTTGGCTAACCGGCATAAGGCTTTCAGATAATGTGCCGTAATGGCAACATGCCCTTCCTGACCATAATCATATGAGAAACTGCCGTCTGAAGATTGCTGATATGGAAGTTCATGCACGAAACCATCAAGAATGTTCGGATAAGTGGTCGCATGAAAGGACAGCGCCTCAGCCCTTAGGGCACGGTCCAATCGGTTCAAATCCCATCCCAAATTATCCCCTTGAGCAAGTTCAGCAGATTTCTTGACACCCAGCGGGCTATTCTCCAATGCTATTACTTGACGCGCAAGCCAGTCGATAATTTCTGCATTCATACGCGCCACCGTGTTTTCGCCTTCCAGAATAAAATCATTATCAACGAGTTCTGTAAGGCGCAATACTTCAAGTACAACAGCTGTATCGCGCTGCGTCATGGAGCCTGTGCCCCAGGTTCCATCAGCATTTTGATGTGCAAGCAGCCAGTCAACCCCTTGTTGAACCACGGTTGCGCATTCTTCCAAATCCGCTGCGCTGGAAGTCGCGAGAGCCAAAATTAACATCATCATGATGATTATCAACATACCGCAATGTTTTTTCATTATATACACCCGCCTTCATCAACTAAAAAGACGTTAAAAAAGTCAAAATTTCTTCATATGATTCATGTGCCTGCTTTTTTAGGAAAGTTCATGTAATTTAACCCATTCTAGTCATTCAATACTCTTCTTACAAACCCTTTATTGAATAAACGCTTGATTTAACGGTTTTTGCCTGATTATGTCTAAATTTAAAACAGAGCAACTGCGTTTTTCACGCAAGAGTTCAAAACAAAAGCCCGGAGCTTATATACATATGATAAGCTCCGGGCTCTTTCGATTAACAAGCTTTCTTTTAAATAGGGCTTGGCCCTTCCCCATTTCCTATATTCCCAATTTCACTATTTCCCATTTGCCATTTGCCATTTCCCATGCTGAATTCAGGTTTCATCCACCGGAAATCGGAGGCAAAACTGTGACTACCTCACCGTCTGCCGGAACGTAATCCAAGTCCCGGCGCTGCCCGTCACCTGACAGCACCACCATCACCAGATCGGGGCTAATATTTAGTCTAGCGATTAAGGCGCGTACCGACTCGGGTTCCCCGATTTCGATGACAACAGTATCTTTCTTGTCAGGGAAAACCTGCTGCAAGTACCCTGCCGTCTGGAGCGTGACCCGAAACATCGCTCACAACCTCCCGAACCACGCGAGTTCATCCGCCACAAAACCGAGTTTCAGGGAATCCAGCGTCGCACGTTTCGGTTTTCCTTCCCGGTTCCAGCCGCGCTTATCATAATACTCATCGAGCAGCGTGTCAATCTGCTCACGTGGCAGGTACTTGCCCTTGGCTGGGCCAGTCGGCATCGGCTCTTCCATAAATCTGGCCGGCGGGTAATCATACTTCCTGCCAAAATCACTGATTTCGCGCAGACTGAACGAACGCGTCAAATTCCATACTCTCTCGGAGACCTTCATCAGGTCTTCCCAAGAATAATGGTAACCGGTAGCGGTTTCGATCAACTGTATATAATGATCCAGTTCAAACCCAATCTCAACCCACTGCAGGCGACAGACACCGAAGTTGTCGAACATCGGCCGGACATGCTGCAGCTCGATTACCTTATCGGCCTTGCCCTCCAGGCTATCGCGCCCGGTGGCCACATCGTGCGTGATCGACCAGGCCCTGTTATGATGACCACCCAAGTCGCAGGTAATGTAGGCGAGCATCATCGAAGGAGCGTAACGGGCTTCATAGCCGCTCCACTCCAGTCCCTTGACATGAATCGCATATTTCTCGGACCCGCCGCCGAATTTCTCGGCTGCGTAACGCACGCCTTCCGCCAACACGTCACCGATTCCCTCACGGTTCGCGATGGCCTGCATCATTTTAACGGCATCATCCAGACTACCCCAGCGCAGCTCCTGCCCAACCTGTTCCTTCGTAATGACGCCCTTTTCCAGGCACTCCATGGCAAAGGCGATGACATTACCGGCGGAAATAGTATCGAGGCCCAGCTCGTCACAAACATAGTTGGCATAAGCGACCTTCTCAATGCTGTCGAGCATCAGATTGCCGCCCAACAGCGCGATGCTCTCATACTCGGGGCCTTCCACATTCACCGACTTGCCATCCATTTCAACCTTGGAATATTTGCCGCAGGGAATCGGGCACCCAAAGCAGCCTTTGTCGAGCACCTTGATTCTGTTGCTCAGGGCCTGGCCGTTGATGTTCTTATGGGCTTCAAAATAGCCAGTCCAGAAGTTTCTGGTCGGGAATGCGCCAATCTGGTTAGCCCAGTCGGTTACGCCGGCGGTACCGTCCGGGGTCCATTCTTTAAATCCCGGTTTGGCAAAGCAATTCTCGTACATCCGGCCGCCGACTTCAAACAATTTAGCGGGATCCGGCACCGGGATGGTTTGACTGCCACGAATGGCGATCGCCTTGACTTTCTTGGATCCCAGTACAGCGGCTATGCCGGTGCGCCCACTCTGGCGACCAAAGTCGTGCGATACGCAGGCGTATTTCACCAGATTTTCACCAGCTGGACCGATCGTCGCCACCCGGAAATCCTCACTCAAATCATCAAGGATCATGCGCTCGCTGATCATGGCGCCTTTACCCCAATACTTGGAGGCATCCCGGATCTCAACTTCATCATCATCAATATACAGGTAAGATGGTTTCTGGGCGGCACCCTCAATAATGATGGCATCATACCCGGCAAACTTTAACTCGCTCGCCATATGACCGCCCATATTGCTGTCGCCATAACCGCCGGTAGCCGGCGATTTGGAGGCAAAGGTAATTTTGCCGCTGCCCGGCAGGAACAATCCGCTCAACGGACCCGCCGCCACCACCACTTTGTTCTCCGGAGAAAGCGGATCCGCTCCGGGCGGAATCTCGCGATACAGGATGTTGGCGGCAAAACCGCGGCCGCCAATGTAGTCACGCGCCATCTCTTCGGCAAGAGGTTCCGCTGCAATATTACCGGTTGTCAGGTTAACACGCAGGATCTTCCCAGCGTAGCCATACAACATCTCAGCCGACCCTCCCTTTGATACCGACTTCGGCATCATAGACTGCTTCCCGCGGGCAGTATTGCACGCAAGCGCCGCAATTAGTGCACTTGATCGGCGCCTTTTCGTCCTTATGGATAAACATGGCCTTGTTCGGGCAGGCCTCCACGCAGACATAGCACCCGATACAAGTATCCTGATCAATGATATAGGCTCCGTCAATCAGACTGATCGCTCCGGTCGGACACACTTCGGCACAGGTACCGCACTGGCTGCAATAAGCGATCTGATATCTTCCAGGCGCCGGGAATTCGCCAGTGATGCGCAGCGCGGATTTTTTGGGATTATTTTCTGCAAAATTTTTCAGAGCACAAGCCACTTCGCAGGTACGGCATCCCGAACATGCTTTTTCGCGGACTGCTAGTTTCAAAGGATCGCCTCCTTCTCCTCCGGTTTGATTATGATAATTTCCGGGTCAGACTACGGACGGTTCAATGAAAAGGTCTCCACGCTCAAACCGGCCCATATCAAGCATTGAAACGTCAACGCTGGTCGGGCGGCCGCTGATGATCTCACTCATCAGAACACCGGTAATCGGGCCATGCATAAAACCATGGCCACTGAATCCAGCTGCCACATAGAAGTTAGTGAGCGGCGGCACCAGACCATAGACTGGCTGTGCGTCAGGAGTCATATCATAAAGCCCAGCCCATTGTCTGACCACGTGCAGATCTTTCAGCCGGGGCAGCAAGTAAGTGACTTTGCTCGCCATCTCGCTGGCGAAACGCCAGTCCGCCTTCATCTCAAAGCCGCGCGGTTCATTGGGATGGCCGATCCCCATAATAAAGCTGCCATGCGGTGATTGCTGACAATACAAGCCATGATAAAGCGAAATTACCATCGGTTTCACGCAAGGCTCAATCGGTTCCGTGACCAGAATTTGGTGTTTTTCAGCGTAGAAGGGGGTTTCGACTCCGGCTTTACGGCACAGCTCACCAGCCCAGGCGCCGGAGCAGTTGATGATTTTACCAGCTGAAATGCGTCCCGTCTTTGTGTCGACGGCCGTGATGCGGTCGCCTTCACGTACCAGGCCGGTCACTTCGGTCCTGAGACGGATCTCAACGCCGAGGCGTTTGGCGGCGCGAGCGTATGCATCTGTTACTTTGAACGGGTTAAGATGCCCGTCACGCTGGCAGAAAGTGCCGCCCAACATGCCGTCTGTATTGAGCATCGGCACAATCTCGCGGGCTTCCTGCGGTGTAATCAAACTGACATCCACGCCCAGGCGGCGTTGCAAGGCCACATTCTTACGGAATTGATCAAGCATGTGCTCGGTGTGCGCCATCATCAGATAGCCACCCTGCTTGAACTCCATATCTTCCGGATAATCCAGCTCTTCCTGCAAGTTCTCGAACATTTCCACACTGCGGATGGCCAGCGCACAGTTGGTTTCCGTACCCCATTGCTGACGAATACCGGCACCGCAGCGCCCTGTCGAACCGCTGCAGATAAAGTCTTTTTCTAACAGGATGATCCGCCCGGCTCCGCCCATCTTAGCCAGTTGATAAGCCGTGGAACATCCCACGATTCCTCCACCAATGATAACGATATCGGCTTGTTCATTCATGTTCGCCACCTCCGGCTCGCTTCAAATCGCCCAATGTCACCGGGGCAATGGGCTGTCTGAAACTGTTTGGCGTAAATGGCTCATTATACCCAGCTTGGGCCAGTTCACGGAGTATGAGGGTTCGGCAGGTCTTCCCCTGGCAGGAGCCCATTCCGCAGCGGGTAATTCGCTTCAACTCCTCCCAGCTGGTATAGCCTTCTTTGATACGGCGGCGTAATTCGCCAAGGGTAAGGTCTTCGCACCTGCAGATGATGGTGTTATCATCCATGCCCATTACCCCCATCCTTATTGGATTTTATGTGGTCGAAAGCGGCAGCGGCGTGAACAGCGCCAGTGGCGTGGCCAGCACCTTCTCCATGGTTATGGACCATTGGCGCAATCGCGCGCACATCCATGGCGATTTCTTTCGGCACAATGACCGAGATTACAGCGGTTTTGTTCTGATTGAGGCGATTCTCCACAGCTTGAACCCGGCCATGCCCGACCGCCTGACCTTCTCTGTTCAGCAAGGTTACCATGCTGTCTTTTTCAGGGAGCGGACGGAACTCAAACGGCAGTTTGACTAGCGCGGAATGCGGTCCCTGGGTCATATCGACCACAAAGATAGCCAGGCCCGGACAAGCGCTGATGCACAATCCGCAACCGTTGCATTGATCATAGTTCACGCTGGGTAGATCATTTATGTCGTTCATCGGTCTGGGAGCCTTGCGTGCGCAGGCTTCCGTACACGGGTTGCACGGTATCTTTTGGAAGCATTCAAATATGGCCACCGGCCCCTTCTGAAGCCTTTCCTCGGAAGGCATAACCGTCTTAATCTGCTGTTGCTCTGCTACCCCAGTTTGTTCAAGCACTGATGATCCCCCCGTTCTTCAAGCCGGGCCATTCCCGCACGAATTTTCTCGCCTGTCGGACCATTGCGCAAAGAAGCCAGTTCGGCGCGCTTTTTGGCAATGATCGCTTCGGCCCCCTCGAAATTGTGGCCAATGTTCTGGGCGGCGAAAATGCCAGCTAATTCTCCCTCGAGGAGCGCTGCAGAAGCCTCTTCAATACCAGCGGCATCCCCGGCTACTAAGATGCCAGGGGAAGTCGTTTCATAACGGTCGTTATGATAAGCCACAAAGCCTCCCAGTTCCGGAACATCCGCTATGGCGCAGTTGGCTTGCCACAGGAGTTCGGCACAGGGCGATAGTCCAACCGCCAAAGCGATCGTATCGATGGCGAGCGTTTGCTCGGTACCTTCAATGCCCTGCCACTGCGAATCCAGCTGCCAGATGACAGCCTTTTCAACCCGGTCGGTACCGATGGCGGTCTTGATGGAGTGTCTGGTTAAAATCGGGACCCCGAGGCGGCGGATCTTAGAGGCATGTACCAGATAACCGCCGATGCGCGGAGCGGCTTCCACAATCGCCACGACATTCACACCGGCCTGCATTAATTGATATGTTACGATTAAGCCAATATTCCCTGATCCGACAACGAGGACGTTGCTACCCGGCAGCACCCCGTCAATATGCATCAGGGTTTGAATGGCACCAGCACCAACGATGCCGGGCAAATCGTTATTTGGAAAAGCCAACATCTTCTCAGATGCTCCTGCTGCCATGACGATCTGATCGGCTTTAATGATATCCAAATCATGGCGTCCCTGCTGGAACATGAGTTCCTTATCATTGTAATAGCCAAGGACGGTACTGTTCAGCAGCACCTTAATGTTAGGATGGGCGATTACTTTGGCGGCTAAGTTTTCCGCAATCTTAATGCCGCGCTCCCCGGCGAATTGGGCTTTGGATCCAAAGAATTTGTGAGTCTGCTTTACGAGCTGTCCGCCCAGATTATGCTGGCGATCAAACAACACTACTTGTGCGCCCATTGTGGCGGCGCTCAGTGCTGCGCCCAGTCCGGCCGGGCCTCCGCCCACAATGGCGATTTCGGTCTTTTTCATGCCAGCTCACCCTTCCCTTCTTGGGTTTCGACGGTCATGCCTTCCCGTAAAGATTCTACACAAACCCTGACATTGGGAACTCCATTGACACGCATGGAACAGGATGAGCAATGGCCGATCGCACAGAACAAGCCCCTGGGACGATGCATTTTCTGACTATGGCTCAGAACATAAACCCCCGCATCGTGAAGGGCCGCCAAAATACTCTCCCCTTCATAGCCGTAGACTTCCTGGCCGTTAAAAGTAAATTTGACTCTGGAACCTTTTTTTAGTTCCAGAATCGGGTGATCCTGAATTCGCATTGCCACTCCCCCCAGCACGCAGGTAAACTGCAGATTATGTGATTGATTGATAAAGATGTGCGAGTATGCGAGTATGCATGTACGCGCTTGCGCGTGCGCGTCGGCGCGACGCCAAACTGAACCTGGCCGATTCACCTCCGTCTCCAATCCAGTAAATGATATATAATTCGGTACTCTAAATTCAATTCCTGCGAAGTTTTCTGAGCAGTCCGAATGTGAACCATGGCAGATTGTGACAGTTGGAATTTTTGAGGACACCAGGGTTGTGGGCGCAATACGTGCGACAACAAGGGGTGCCTATCAGGAACACCCCCTGTTAACGGACTACCTTATTATCATCGGAAACCAACGCTCGATCTTTTAGTGTTGCTTTCAGTATTGGCAGTATTGGCTTTTGAGCTGCGGGTTTAGAAGGGAGTCACTGTGGCAGCCTTGGAAAACACATATGATTTTCTCTCTATCTCGTATGTTTCATCAGGATCCGGTTCCGCTTCTTCTATCGTGAAAGCCACGTAGAGTGTACGACCAAGTTCGATATCGGCGGTGACGGTGTATAGGTGATCGCGTGGCGCAAATGGGTCATTACATAAACTGAACAGATTGTCGGCATTGCCATTTTGGCTAAGGCGCAAATAGGATCCCCAGAAAGTCGATTCCTTTGGCATTTGGAGCTGAAAAGTGATTGGCGCATGCGTAAAACGAAAATTGACTGAGATATCACCAAAGGCAGTAACCGATTTTTTGGAAAGCTTGGTGTAGTTGGGGTTGGAGACCACGATGTCGTAATTGTTTGGATTGAGGTAAAACTCATAGGCAGCACCCGGGCCATACTCTTTAGTCTGCACTAAAGCGCCATTGTCTGCCCGATAGATACTGACTGAGGTCTGCCCTTCAAAAGCGCCAAGGACTGTTGAGATGTTGCCCATGATGCGGGAGACGTGGGAGTCGATGAAGACGATCTTTTTACATGATCTTTTGTACGATTCTTCAGATTGAATAATGACGACATTAGTATCTTTTAGCACCATCTTGAGAGAATAATTCCCATTAGGGACGATGGCCTTGAAAGATGCTGTTCTTTGGGGAACCGATACTTTTGTGACAGCCTTATTTCCTAATAGAAACTCAATATCGGTTTCTGGAAAGGTATTAGGAACCCCACCATCCCGCATGGCGATCTGACCATTAATTACAATATCCGTATAGTTAATAACAGCATCTTGGGTTGATATAGTGGTGCAATCTCTCTCTATCGACTGTATCCTGGTTTCAGAATCAGCCTCTACTCTGTAAAGATTAGGCGGTGCAAACACCTCAAATGTACCGTCTATGCCCATATCGCATTCTGCCCTGGCTATGCCGTCTTTGGTAACCAAGCGAACCTTCCCGCCCGGGAACTCTCCGGGAATAGGCAGCAAGTCATTTTCGGTAATGCGCCCTTCGATGCGAATCTTTTCATCTAAATCCACATGAGTGGCAGTCGATTGCCCTACAGAAATTGATGACCGCTTCAGAAATCCCAACTCAGGAATGTCTGTTTCAAGAGTCCACGTTGTATTCGGACCAACAACAAACCAGAAGTCGCCCTCCTCATTGACATCAGGCATGGCGTCCACTACTTGATCGCCACTCTTGAGACGCACTGTTGCATTAGGTATGGTAGAATTAATATTAGAAAGGAGTCTGCCATGCAGAACCACTTCATCAAAATCGACAACGCAACTGACCGACTCCTTTGCATTGCTCAGGTCCATAGTTGCAGATTCCAGACGCTCAAATGACTCCGCCTTGACCACGTATTTTCCAGGCAGTAGACTGAATGCATAATCGGAAACACCGGCCAAGAGTGGTTTGGAATCAACGAACTTGTCGCCGTTGTAGATCTCGATCTTGCCGCCAGGAAATTCTTGCTCGAGTGGCAAGCCTGTTTCACGGACTGTGACCGTTGCCTGAATCGTCAAATCAAATGGAATATCAAAGCGTAATGACTGATCGATCGTAAATGCTCTGTTAAGCTCATATCCTCCTGAACTCCTGGCTTTCCATCCTTGTTTGCCTGCTAAGGAAGAGTAATTTGAGAGAACCTTGAGCTGATAATCGCCCTTGGCAAGCGGTATTTGGTAGAAACCCTGGCCTTCTGATACATTCTTGTTGACAATAGTCTCCGTACCTTTCAAAATCTGAATTAGGCACGCCGGCGCTACTCCGGAAGCTCCCTGCAATTCCCCAAACAACATTGATTCCTGGAAGTCTAACGCGAAAGTACCTTTGTTCCCGCTGCTTAGATCGATTGCCGAACTCTGAATTTTACGCCCGAGCGATTCGGCAATTACAACATACTTGCCGGGCTGAAGACTGAACTCATATTCGCTCAATCCAGCCTTAATTTCTTTCCCTTCCACCACATTGCCGTATGTGTTTTTAACGGTCAACATCCCGCCCGGCCAATCCACGCCGGGGGCTTTTCCCTGTTCTTTCACTGTTCCGGAAAGTACAACAGCCGCCCGGAAGTCTAGGACCAATCCTTTGCTACTGCCATTGATCGTATCAACAGACAGGGTAGCCCGGCTACCCCGAGGGGTCTCCCCTACCACCTCATAAACTCCCGGCTCGATACCGGCAAACGACCATTTAGTTGCACCCGGCGCTATCTTGACTTGTTCACCTTTGACTTGTCCACCTTTGATCAGCTTAACCACTGCTCCCGGAAAGTCTTCGCCCGGCATTTGACCGTTTTCCTTAATAATCCCGCTGATAGTTGTACCAGTTAGTTTTTTGGCACACCCTGCCATACCGATTATGATCACCATGATGAAAAGAAGCGTTAACGCTCTTTTCATTCCAATCCCCCTATAATTCAATATTCATATTGAAATCATAAAGCAATCGCTGCGAACGGCTATACATGTCAACTAAGCCAGGTTTCAGATATTGATATTCTCCAATGACCACATGGACTTGCGGATTCAAATATTCATTAGGCGGTATTACAGCATAAAAGTATCCAGTTTCATTAATCCCCGTACTATAAACCTTACGCTCGTTATTACAATCCAAGTCATCATACGCATACACATCCACCACCACATCTTCCCATATCCCTGGTGGCGGTGCTTCATTATTGATCGTGACGCGGCTGGCAATAATGATTTCGGTGAAGTTTAGTACGACCTCCCGGTTGAACAATCCGGCCCGGAAGGGCATGACAACTTTGCTGTGACCAGGGCTTTCCGCTATGGCTTTATAGTTGCCGGGAGCCAAAGACCATGTATGAACTGCCTGACCGTTTGTTTCGTCATAAGTGTCGTTGTGAACCACGGTGCCGTTCTCATCAAGCACGCTAATATTGACGCCCATTTTCAAGAGCAAATCGGAGATCGGAAAACCGTTTTCGGTAATCGTGACTTCGGTACGCACTGCACACCCCGCCGGGCCTAAACAGATAAAGATGAAAATCATGAGGAGCATCATGCTGCGCCTCATTTGCAACACCTCCCATTACTGGTTTATATTTCCATCTTATGATACCACAAATTCCGTCTTTCATCAACTGGTATGTCGCCCAATAATTAACATCTTTCGCCTTAACGTCTGATAGCGCCATCCCGCGTCTCTGGTCGTGCAAAAAGGCTACCTGGAATAAAAAAGGCGGCCTGCACGCACCATCATGCAAACCACCGAAATCGCAAGAAGAAAGACGCAGGAACGGTTAATGCGTCTTCCCCCCGCCCACCGCATCCGGGATCACGACCGCTCCGCACGGCATTTTCAGCCAAGCGCCTCGATCCCGCTGGGGCAAATTCCGCCACATCAATTTTGTATCCGTTGACAATGATCACTGATTCCAAAATGGCCGAGATCGGTTTGCGCGCCGCCCCTCAACGACATTGCCCTCATAATCAATCCCGACAATATCGTCGGGGACAAGCGTTTCGTAAGGCATGCCGCTGGGAGTAACATATAAGTAATCCATCCCGGGCAGCCGCGCACTGATATTACCAGCCGTGCCCACCACCAATCCGCTGCGGATCAGACGCACTCCCATATCGATTATGCTCTGCTTAAGCAGCATCTTGTCATCCAAGATCAATGCCCCCCACTCCCAAAAGCAAAAGCTGTCCCTGTTGCCAAAGACAGCTTATACCTGTTCTTCCCCAATTAATCAACAAACTATCAACGCAACGCCCACAAATGCCGCCTGAAGCAGCCCATCGACCAGCGCCTAATCCCTAATCACGGATAAATCCTGTTCAGCAACCTCGGGAACGGGATCGCCTCCCGCAGATGATCCAAACCGCAAATCCATGAAATCGTGCGTTCCAGACCGATGCCGAAGCCAGAGTGCGGCACCGAGCCGTATCTGCTCAAATCTATGTACCATTTATAGGCGTCTTCCGGCAGGTTGTGCTCTTTGATGCGCTGAAACATCAATTGCGGATCGTCGATTCTCTGACTGCTGCCGATTAGCTCGCCATAGCCTTCCGGACCGATCAAGTCCGAACACAGCACTACTTCCGGCCGCTTTGGATCCGGTTTCATGTAGAACGCCTTGACCGCCGTTGGGTAGTTCGTAATAAACACCGGTTTCTCATGAATCTCGCCCAGAAGCGTCTCGTCAGTCGCACCCAGGTCGTTACCCCAATAGGTGTCCACGCCCTTGCTCTTCAAATACTCAATCGCATCATCATAGCTCATCCTGGGGAACGGTGCGATAATTTTCTCCAGCTTGGAGGTGTCGCGTTCCAGAGTCTTCAGCTCGGCCGCCCGTTTTTCCAGCACGCGCTGGACCGTATAAGCCAGGAACTGCTCCTGGATCTGCATGTTTTCTTCCTGATCACAATAAGCCATTTCGGGCTCCAGCATCCAGAACTCCATCAGATGCCGACGGGTCTTGGACTTTTCAGCCCGGAAGGTTGGACCGAAGCAATAAACGCGGCCAAGCGCCATGGCATTCGCTTCATTATATAACTGGCCGCTTTGGCTGAGGTAAGCCTTCTCACCATAATAGTCTGTCTCAAAGAGCGTGGTCGTCCCCTCACAGGCCGCCGGCGTCAAAATCGGCGTATCCATCAGGATGAAATCATGATCATCGAGCCAGTCACGCATCGCCTTAATCACTTCGCTGCGGATGCGCATGATGGCCACTTGGCGGGGAGTGCGCAACCAGAGATGGCGATGATCAAGTAAAAAGTCAACGCCGTGCTCCTTCAAGCTAATCGGATACTCTTCCGCCATATAGACCAGTTCCACTTTACTGACCTGCAATTCGTAACCGCCTGGCGAGCGCGGATCATCCTGCACTGTACCGGTTACTATAATGGACGATTCCTGAGTTAAGGAATTGCAGAGTTCAAACATTTCGTCGCCAACGGCGTTTTTGGCTACCACACCCTGAATAAAGCCACTGCCGTCGCGGATAATGATAAATGCGAGTTTCCCACTGGAGCGCTTATTATAAAGCCACCCCCGAATGGTAACTTCCTGACCGGCGTATTCGGCAATGTGGCTGATGCGCGCATAAGTCAAACCGTCCACCTCCTATGAAATTTGGCCCTAAGGCCTAGAATTAAAGCATAGGCCTAAGCCCTAAGCCCTGGATCCTAATCTTTCGTTAAAGGTTATTATACCATCCTGAGGGCTGCTTTACCAGAGAAATGGCTATTCCCTGAGCAGAATCATCACTAATCTCGCTGCCAAGTTGGATAGCTATTACCTCCACGCCACGTCAAAACGCCCGGAAACCGAAATTAATCAGCCTTCCGGGCGTTCACTATATCATGCCGCACTGCCAACTGCATGGCTAAAACTGCACTGCGACAGGAACACTGCTGTTTGCGTTACTACCGTCGCCGAGCTGGCCGGTAGAATTACTTCCCCAAGCCCAGATGCTGCAGTCCGCCTTTAGGGCAATAGTATGATAACCGCCTCCGGCAATTGCCATGACACCATTGAGCCCGTTGACCTGCACCGGTGTGGAACGTTGAGTTGTTGTTCCGTCGCCAACCTAGCCGTATGAATTACTTCCCCAAGCCCAGACTGTCCCGTCTTCTTTCAGTGCAACCGAATGTCCTCTTCCTGCCGCGACCGCCACAACGCCGGTCAGCCCACTAACCCGTACCGGTACGTTACTATAGATATATGTACCGTCACCCAGCTGGCCATCTCCATTGACGCCCCATGACCAGACCGTGCCGTCATCCTTCAAAGCAATATTATGATCATGGCCTCCGGCGATTGCGACGGCGTCACTAAGCCCGCTGACCCGTACTGGGAAATAGCTGATAGTTGTTGATCCATCGCCGAGCTGGCCGTAATAATTATTACCCCATGCCCGGACAGTTCCATCTCCCTTTAGGAAAAGGCTATGTCCGTAGCCGCAAGCCACTTTCGGCTCAACTAAATTAGCGTTCGGGAGCGGAATACGGTTAATTGTTAGATTGGATGCTGCTCCCGTCACTACCAGCGGATTAGGAGAAAAACCCCAGTTATCCTGGATAAAGTGCAGCTCATTGGTTCCAAATAGGCCATCAATTGTAAACTCACCGTTACTCCCCGTAGTTGCTGTTTGTCCGCTGGCAAAGGCAAAAACGCTGACCCCGCTTATTCCTAATCCTGTGGTCAGATGTACGACGCGCCCCGATACCTGGTAAGTCTCCGCCGGTGGTTCAAGTATCGTTCCTTTGACTACGAGGTTGGCATTTACGGCAGATACATTTACGGGGTCAAAGCCATACTTCTGTTTAAAAAACATTATTTTTACTTGCCCCGAAAGACCTGTCAGCGCATATTTCCCGTCAGCCCCGCTTTCGATTATGCACGCAACCGTGAGTCAGTAGAGCCAAATGTCTTCACTTCAAGTTCTCCCCCCTGCAAGATAGCCTGATTAGCTTTGATTAATTTTCGGTTTATTTTCCGTCTTACCTTCCTATTCTTTATCTTCTAATTAATTTATTTTTAATAATTACCAACCACCCGCCGCAGCAAAAACGCCCGCAAAGATGGGCCACCCATCCTTCCGGGCGTTAATGCTCTTATAGGCACAAATAGGTTTTGCCAAGTGGCCGTCGGGGCGATCCCCATCCCCCACGTCGGAACCGTCCCCATGTGCCAGACTTCTGTCTAAAAAGTCACTGCTACCGGCGTGTTTGTATTATCGTAATTGCCTACTCCCAACTCACCGTAGCCGTTCTGCCCCCACGCCCAAACACTGCCGTCATCTTTTAACGCGAGGCTATGCATGCTGCCTGCGGCAATGGCGACTATATTACTTAACCCACTAACCTGGACCGGTACTTTACTGGTTGCATTTGATCCATTACCAAGCTGGCCGTAAAGATTGAATCCCCAAGTCCAAACGCTGCCGTCGGCTTTTAGTGCAATAGTATGGCGTTCACCGCCGGCAATGGCGACTACATTATTCAAGCCGTTAACCTGCTTTGGCACATAACTTGGCATAGTTGTCCCATCGCCAAGTTGGCCCCAGGAATTATCTCCCCACACCCAGACATTGCCATCTGCCTTTAAAGCAAGCGAATGGTGCATCCCACCGCTAATTGCGATCACGTTGCTCAGCCCGTCAACCTGCTCCGGCAGATTACTATCCGTACCTGTCCCGTTACCAAGCTGGTAATAGCTATTACTCCCCCATACCCATACAGTTTTATCCGCCTTCAATGCCATACTATGGTTCTTGCCGCCGGCAATTGCAACAACGCCGGTCAACCCGCTTGCCTGCACAGGTATGTTACTGTCAGTATTTGTTCCATTGCCAAGCTGGCCAAAGAGGTTATATCCCCAGACCCAGACAGTCCCATCGTCTTTCAATGCCATATTATGAAATCGGCCTGCGTCGACTGTCATCGTGTTACTTAAACCGAGAGCCCGCCCTGGAAGATTACTGCCTGTGGTTGTCCCGTTACCAAGCTGGCCGTAGCTATTGTAGCCCCAGGTCCAGACACTCCCGTCACCTTTCAGCATCAGGGTAGAGCCCCAGCCACCGGCTATTTTGGGCTCGACAATGTTAAGTGCCTGTGGAATGCGCCTGATTTCCAGCTCTTTTTCTTCCCCCGTTACCTCCAGCCGGTTCGGCGAAAAACTCCACCCTTCCTGGAAAAAGTACAGGCTTGCCGTGCCAGAAAGCCCGGAGATTGTAAAGGTGCCGCTCTGATCTGTAATAGTGGCCTGCCCGTTGGAAATGGCGAAAACATTTACATTGCGTATACCGACACCGGTATCAGCGTGAATAACGCGCCCGGATACCTGATAAGTTTCTGTCGGGGGTTCCAAAAGGGTTCCTATAATTACCATGTTTTGGTTTTCCGCAGATACACTGATGGGGTCAAAACGATAATCCTGTTTGAAAAGCATAATAGACACTTTTCCAGAAACACCGGTCAGAGCATATTTACCATCTGCACTGCTCTGCGTAATCAGGCCACTGTCGGTAAAGATCATTACTTCCGGAATGCCTGCATTCGTGATACTGTCAACAATCTTGCCGGCAACGTTATAGTCTTTTCCCCACAGCCAGCCAAAGCGAAGGAAACCGCCAAAATTATCGTGATGAAAACAGGGAACTTCAGTCTTTTAAAAATCATCATCTGGTCATCCCCCTTATATCATCTTTTACCAAAACTTACAAGATTGGTCCTTTTTGCACTATATGCGGGAAGAGAAATTCTATCCGCTTTTTCCTTTTCCTGCTGCATATTTAAATTCTGAGTAAATATTCAGGACCCACTGCGGTCGGAAAGCAAAACTCCCGGAAACTGAAGCGTTCATCAGCTTTCCGGGAGTTCACAGAACAGCACAGGAGAACCGTCCCCTTGTGTCATTTTTTTGCCAGGCCGAAGTCTCCCAGGGCTTTGCCGATTGACCAGTAGCGGCCGTTGCCGTATGCGATCGGGAGTACACGCGACAAATCAATGCCTGAGCCGGTGATGCATTCTTCACGCGCCAACACCGCGGTGACTTCGCCCAAAAATAGATCATGGCTGCCGACATTAATAACTTGACGCACCTGGCATTCGATACTGACCGATGCTTCCTCAATATGGGGCACGGTCACGGTGTGACCGGCACTCGGCGTCAGATGCGCCTCGGCAAACTTATCACAATTCCTGCCTGAAACCACTCCGCAATAGTCCAGGGCATAAAGCATACTCTCATCAGGAATGTTGACTACGAATTCGCCTGAATCCCTGATCAGGGAATGTGAATAGCGTTCCGGCCTGACGCCGATGGAAATGGTCGGAGGTTCGGAAGCAGCCACGCCCACCCAGGCCAGGGTAATTAAGTTCGGACGCCCGCCGGGAGCCTGACAGCTTACTAAAACCACCGGAAGCGGAAATAGTCCTGTTCCGGGACGCCTTGCTATTTTCGCCATCTCATTCATCCTTCCCACGGCGCATCGACATACCGCCGCAACGTTCACAACGTTCAACATGATTTCACTCTATGCTATGCTAAAATACTAATTTGCGTCCTTTTCACCTGCTGCACCTGACGCGCCGTCCTTTACGCCCTCAACATCCCCTGTCTGATCGGCCACACTCCCCGTAATCTTGCGGAATGCCTCCCCAATAACATTATATACTTCAGAAACCATCGCACCCAGACTCATTTCGGCCATGACATAGTCGCGCAGATAAGGATTAACCATCACGACCTGTGACAGTTTCTGGAAGTCTTCCATCGCTTCTTTGACATCTTTGCCAGCTGCGATCTCTTTTTGCAGGGCCTCCTGGCGTTTGCGATAATCATCCAGCATCACCTTGGCGGCCTCATGTTCATTAACACGCGTCAGAGCTTTATCCAATGCCTGAGCTTCTTCACTCTGGCTGATCGCCTCCGCCAAATGCTTCGCTAATTCCACAACACGACTCAAAAAATACACCCCCGTAATCCCAATCAACCGGATCATTAATACGATCATTAATTCTCTTTTGATCACTTGGGATCCTCCCCGATTAAGGCGCAGGATCCTCCCCAACGACACGGACCTCCGGTTCCATCTTGATGCCATGCTGTGCCAAAACAGTCTGTTGCACATGCTCGATCACTGCGAGCACGTCGGCTGCCGTGGCACCACCCACATTAACAATAAAGTTGGCATGCAATTTCGAGACCATCGCCCCGCCGATGCGGAAACCCTTGAGGCCCGCGCTTTCGATCAGCGGTCCGGCATAGTTGCCAGGCGGACGTTTAAAGACACTGCCTGCGCTCGGCCAGTTAAGCGGCTGTTTGCTGGCCCGCCGGGCGTTCAGCTCCTTAATCTGCGCCTCAATATCTTCCCGGACCCCGGCGCGCAGATTCAAGCCCGCGCCGATGGCGATTTCATCGGTGTCATGTAAAATGCTGTGCCGGTAAGCATACTCCATTTCGGCATTGGAGCGCCGCCGCACATTGCCGCCACGATCCATGCAGTCGACCCAATCGACCACCTGACACATTTCTCCGCCATAAGCACCGGCGTTCATCACCAATGCCCCGCCAAGACTGCCCGGTATGCCGGCGGCAAACTCGAAGCCAGCCAACGACGCCTCTGCCGCCTTCCAAGACAGGGCCGCGAGCGCCACCCCGGCTTCGGCTGTGATATAGGTTCCCTCAATCGTGACATGATCAAAGCCTTCACCCAGTTTAACAACCACGCCCCGGATACCGCCGTCCCTGACAATCAGATTACTGCCGCGGCCAATGATCAACAGCGGGATCGGTTGTTTGGCAAGATATTTCAGGACGGCGCTTAATTCATCGGCGGAGGTCGGACACACGAAAACATCGGCCGGACCGCCCAAGCGGAAGGTTGTATGTAACGCCATATCTTCATTGAGCCGAACTTGCCCTGCCGGAACACAGTCCCGCAGGCCCTGCAGATATTCCGGCGTCATCAGCCCGCTATTTTTTTTCACGATTTCGCCACCCCGCGTTTACTTTACTATTCCATAACAGGAATACGCTATTTTAGGAGAGAATACCTCTGCTAAATTATTATTTCCATCCAGGAGGGAATCTTGCATGAGATACAGACCGCGCGGTGGCTGGCTGCACGTTATTTATGGCTGCATGTTTTCCGGCAAAACGGAAGGATTAATCAATGAAGTAGTACGCGCGCGCATCGCCCGCAAAGAAGTCATCGTCTTCAAAGCAGCGATCGATTGCCGTTATCAGGATGGCGAAACCTGCATCGTCTCTTATAGCGGTGCCAAATTTCCCGCCACGCTAATCCCGGTGAATGACCCGGAGCAAATTCTCCAGCATGTTAGCAGCCAGCAACTTGGCGGCCAGCAGCTTGATGTTGTTGCCATTGATGAAGTCCAGTTTTTCGATGCCAAAATTGTGGATGTCATTCAGAACTTGCTTGATAAAGGGTTGGGAGTCATCGCCGCCGGTTTGAACCAAAACTACCGCGGTGAACCGTTTGGTGCCATGCCGACAATTCTGGCTTTAGCAGACAGTCTTGATCAACTTTACGCCGTCTGCCATGTCTGCGGGGAAGCTTTCGCTACCAAGACCCAGCGTTTGAAGGCCGATGGCACCCCGGCCGCTATCGATGAACCTTTGGTGCTGGTTGGGAGTACGGATTTCTATCAGGCGCGCTGCCGTCGTTGCCATAAAATAGGCCCGCCTCTAGGGGCGGGCACAAATAAAACTCGCGGTAACGGCGTAGCGAATGGGGACGGCGCGGGCGCAGCCAACACTTCCGGCGCAACGGCTGCCGCTTCGGCTGCAGCTACGGCCGAGGCAGCCACCACGGCTACCCCTGACCACTAACCACAAACGATTAACCCCTAACCCCTTACCTGGCTGACGATCTGATAATACGTCTTAGCGGTCAAGGCGTAGACGAAGATATACAGCACGGCGAACAGCAGCACCGTCAGCCCGGTACAGGCCGCAAAGAGCGGTACATTAGTCAGGTTAAAGACCACCAGCAATCTGGTAATGAGCTTAAAGGCGAAGGCGACATGAATCGCCGCAGTGATCAGCGGCAGGAAAAACACGGCCAATACCTGACTGCGAATTACTTTGCGCACCTCGGCGCGACTCATACCGACCTTTTGCATGATCTCGTAGCGTTCCTTGTCATCATAGCCTTCCGCCACCTGCTTGTAGTAAATGATCAGCACTGTTCCCATGATGAACAGCAGGCCCAGAAAGAGTCCGATAAAGAACAGCCCGCCATACAGGGTGTAGAAGCTGGCCCGTTCACTTTCCGCGCCCTCAGCATAGAGGCCGCTGACCCCCTGACTGGCTCCGTACTCCTTGAGTTTCGTATTCAAGGCACTGACCAGGCTGATCTGCGCCTCCGGCGCGGCGGCGACATCAAAACCATAATAGTAAGAACGCTCTGCCATTGCGGCACCTTTGCCAAAAAGCGCGTTATGGATCTCGGTCAGCGTCTGATCATTATTGACAATGAAATAGTAACTGCCCGCCAACATGGCGGTCAATTGCCCTACAGTCTCAAAGGAGTTCAGGCGCTCCCGGATGGAAAGTGTGTAGCCCGCGTCGCCATGGGTACCCGCTGCGCCGCCAGCGCCGCCAGCGTCGCCGCCTGCCGCACCGAAACGCACGACTTCCCCCGGAATATGCCCCCGCGACACATACAGCAACGCTTCACCCGGCCCCAATGTCACCGACTGATACCCCATCGCCAGATAATCGGCTCTGGTCATAAAGACGAGCATGGCCATGCTTTGTCCAGCATAGTATTGATCCCGGTCCCCCACAAATTCAGTCCCATCCTGATTGGTCAGGAAAATGCGGTAGCGATGCCGGATCACGTCCTGCGGCGTCATATCATGTAGCTGCGCCTGTTCCGCAATGAGAGTGTCCAATGCGGCAGCCTGCCTATCGGAAACATCCGTGGCGTTAACAATCACATTTCTGGGATAGCGGGTGCGCAGCACATCCTCCATCCCCACATAGAGCGAGACGGTCGTGGAAAGCACGACGATGACCGCACTCGACAGGATGCAGATGTTTGCCAGGCCGATGGCGTTTTGTTTCATGCGATAGATCATCCCTGAAACCGGGATAAAGTGCCTGGATTGATAATAGAACTGCTTGTTGCGGCGCAGCAGCTTCAAAACGGCAATACTGCCTGCCGCAAACAGACAATAGGTGCCAATCATGACCAGCAGCACTGCCAGGAAGAAGATGCCCAAGGCCGCCAGCGGTGCTTCGGTTGTCAGGGCCAGATAGTAACCGGCACCCAGACAGAGGATCCCGATCACCGCCAGCACCCATTTGGTGCGCGGCTCCTTTTCCCCGACGAGGCCGCCCCGCAATAATTCGACCGGTTTGGCGCGGTAAACCTGCGCAATGTTATAGATCAAAGTCAGGCCGAAGATGATCCCGAAAAGGCACAGTGTGTTCCGAATTGCGCCACCCGGAATTTCAAAGCCAAAGGTTATATTAGCGGAGAGGATCTTGAAGAGCAGCAACAGCATCAGTTTGCTGAGCAGAATGCCGGTCAAAATGCCGATTACCAGGCTGACCGCGCTCGTAAACAGCGTTTCCAGCGCCATGATGCGGGCGACATGCCGCTTCTCCATCCCCAGAATATTGAAGAGGCCAAATTCCTTTTGGCGGCGTTTGACTAGAAAGCTATTCGTATAGAGCAGAAAGATCGCTGAAAAAACCCCGATGATGACCGCCCCGAACATCAAAATCTGCCGCAAACTGACGCTGTTGCTCAAGGGGCCAATATCCCTGGTCAGCATCAGAAAACACATATTGTAGAACATCGCGATGGTGCCAAAACACGTTAGCAGATAAGGCAAATAGGCTTTGGCGTTCTTCCGGAGGTTGTTCAGCGCCAGCCGCACGTAAAAGGATCCCTTCATCTTCCTCTGCGTCTTCATTTTCTGGCACCGCCCGTCGCAATCAAAGTGAGCGTGTCAGAGATTTTTTGATACATCGCTGCGGTCGACATGGACGCCCTGTAGAGCTGATGATAGACCGCTCCGTCCTTGATAAACAGTACTCTCTTGGCGTGGCTGGCTGCGGTAATGCTGTGCGTAACCATCAGAATCGTCTGGCCTTCATCATTGATCTCGCGGAAGAGACGTAGCAGTTCGGCGGTGGCGCGGGAGTCAAGCGCCCCGGTCGGCTCATCCGCCAGGATCAGCTGCGGTTTGGTGATCAGCGCCCGCGCAATGGCGGTTCTTTGCTTTTGGCCACCGGAGATCTCATATGGATATTTGGCCAGGATGTCGCTTATCGCGAGTTTCCTGGCGATCGGCTGCAGGCGCGCATTCATTTCGTTGTAAGCCTTCCCGGCCAGCACGAGCGGCAGCAGGATATTATCCTGTACCGAAAAGGTATCCAGCAGGTTAAAATCCTGAAAGACAAAGCCGAGATTGTCGCGCCGGAAGGCGGCGAGTTCTTTTTCTTTGATTGAGCGCAGGTTTTTGCCGTTCAGCTGTACCTCGCCGCGGGTCGGCTGATCAAGGGCCGCGAGAATATTAAGCAGCGTAGTCTTGCCTGATCCGGACTCACCCATGATGGCAACGTATTCACCCCGCTCGACCTGAAATGAAACGCTGGATAGTGCCTGCACCTGATTGGCGCCGAACCTGGAGGTGTAAATTTTCTGGAGATCACTGACTTCTAAAAGTGGCATACTGATGCCCTCCTATCAACTTCCGAGCTCATGATCAGGTTCCGTTGGCGAGCTCTATGGGCTCATATGCGGAACCTATTTCGCTCTCCAGGCTCATTATAACAAAAAGAGAAAATGCCTTGCCTTAGCTTCGGCTTACATTTCCTCTCTGCAGCTTACATTTTGGTAAGGTAAGCGTGGCCGGTGTGACGCGCCGGGCTAGCTTATTAATCGCCAGCAATCTCGGTTTCCTCCAGCCCGATTTTCGCTTTGGTGCCCTTGCCGACCGTGGATTCAAGCGTGATCGTATGCGACAGCTGATCGAGGATGCGCCGGCAGAGGGATAATCCAATGCCACTGGCCTTGCGATCCAGGCGTCCATTGTAACCGGTAAAACCGCGTTCGAAAACGCGTGGTATATCTTCGGGCTCAATTCCAATACCAGTATCGGCGATCACCAATGTGGCGGTCGCGGCGGGTGTGGCCAGCGTTTCCGGCGTGGCCGCGGACGTGGCCAATGCGTCCGGTGGCGCCGGCGTAACTCCCGGCGCATGCGGTTCCATATAGATCGTAATAGTCCCTCCAGCTGGCGTATATTTCAGCGCATTCGACAACAGCTGCTCGATCACGAAGGTAAGCCACTTGGCATCCGTCAGGACCTCACAGTGCAGCTCCTGATAATCCAGTTTGATCTTTTTATGGATAAATGTCTGCGAGTATTTCCGAATCGCCGATCTGACGATCTCGTCCAGGTCGTTGCGGCTGATGAGTAAATCGGCGTTCATGCTCTCCATGCGCAGGTATTGCAGCACCATCTCGACATACTGTTCAATTCTAAACAGCTGATCCAGGAGTTCCGCACGCGTTTCAGTCGGCTCGGACTGCAACAGCAGCCGCATGGCTGCGATCGGCGTCTTAATCTGATGCACCCAGATCGTGTAGTAATCCACCAAGTCGTGATGGATACGGTCCGCTTCATTAATGATCCCGGCGCGGCTCTGATTAATAATCTTGATCAATTCCTGATAATCTTGTTCGATCTGATCCAGCGGCGCTGGCAGCTCTTGATCAATATCAAGCGCTGTAACGATACTCTTGAGCCTTTCCAGTGCCTGATGGCGGCGGCGGTAAGCGGCGGAGTCGATGATGCCAATGATCAAGATTAAAATACCACTCAGCAAGGCCGCATAGCCCACCGCTTCCAGCGGCAGGTCATAGAGTGCAAAAACCGTCAGGAAGATGGCGCAGACGGCCAGCAGGAGGATAATGTTACGGCGGCGGCGTTTATACTGCTCCATGTTATTGCACCATGTAGCCAAGGCCTCTTTTGGTGACGATGAAGTCCTCCAGCCCTGCTTCGGCCAGCTTTTTGCGCAGCCGCGTGATATTGACGGTCAACGTGTTTTCATCAATATAATGATCACTTTCCCAAAGGCGCTGCATAATTTCTTCGCGGGAAACCACCTGGCCGGCATTTTCCATCAGCAGCTGCAAAATGCGGAGGTCGTTCCTGGTCAGATTAATTTTTTGATTTTGATAGGTGAGGGTGGTGTCGCTCAGGTTGAGAAGCACCCCCTGGTGTTCCAGGACGTTGACTTGCCCCTGAAATGAATAAGTGCGCCGGATTAGAGCCCCCACCTTGGCGGTGAGGACATTCAGATCAAAAGGTTTAGCAATAAAATCATCCCCGCCCATATTCATGGCCATGACAATGTTCATATTGTCGCCGGCGGAAGAGATGAACATGACCGGGATTTTGGAGATTTTGCGAATTTCGCTGCACCAATGGTAGCCGCTGAAAAACGGGAGCATGACATCCAGTAGCACGAGATGCGGCTCGAACTGAATCACTTGTTCGACAATGTTTTTGAAGTCGGTCACACAGACCACCTCATAATCCCATTTACAGAGATGATCCTTGATGGTCCGTGCGATCGTGAGGTCATCCTCGATAATCAAGATTTTATACATTGGCATCGCTCCATACATAATCATGGTCTATGCAATCATAATCATATTATACACATTTATGGCTGACGCGGACAAACGGGTCACAAAAGGCACCCATAAAACGTGGCAGGGCTGCGGACATCGATGTCGAATAATAATGCTCCAAGACACAATGAAGGAGAATGAGGGGGTTCGGAACGTGAGGAAATTTGTTTGCACTGTTTGCGGTTATGTTTATGATGAGGCCGAAGGCGATCTTGACAGCGGCCTGGCACCGGGAACAAAGTGGGAAGACGTCCCGGGCAGCTGGACTTGTCCATTGTGCGGTGTCACCAAAGATGACTTTGAAGAGCAGGTTGACTGATAGAAAGCGTGCACGACAACGAGTCAGCGCTTATGCAACGAGAGATGCGGCATACGCGGCGAGCGCAAATGCCAGAGAATCCCGGAAATGATCCGGGATTCTCTTTTAGTTTTTTATAATGGCGCTACCATGCTGCCCAGCCCTTAATCGATCGGCTTTCCCGATCCGAACAGCTATCCTTAGTCGATCATCTTTTGCACTGTGATGATCGTCTGGGGCATGTCCTTGAAGCCTGTATTCAGTTGAATGACCAGTCCTTCGTCGGGAATCGGCAGGTTGCCCTTGAGCGCAAATATGTAAAACCCGCCGCCGGTACTCGGTTTCTGGTTGAGGCGCTGCTGATAAAACTCGGCTACTTTGGCTGGTGCATCATTGCTGAAAAAGATGTAGTAATGATAATCATTGTCCATTGACATGCCAGCAGAAATCTCCGGAGCATAGACCCAGCCCGGATAAAACGGAATACCCAGATAGGCTTCGGTGGGAGGATTCTGGGCAAATTGCCGCGCTGTATCATCCATGGCCAGATCCCATTCCTCGTCCATGGCATCTGGGGATTTTTCAATCAGAACATCTATTACAATCCAAGTGGACCGGTAGTCGATCTTTTTGAGGGAGTCATAGCCCACGTCCAACAACCCGACATTGAATGTGGCCAGATCACCATTGTCCAGGCAGACAAGCCATTCAACCCCGCCTCCTGCGAGCCACCGGCCTTTTTCCCATTGCGGCCGACCTTCGAAAGCGCTGCGGAGCCATTTACCGTCCTTGATGAGCATGTCGTATTCATACTCATCCTCGAAAAAGTCGTCGGCATAGAAGTCGGTCGCATATCGAGGTGCCAGGATCGCTCCCGGCTCAAGCTCTCCATACTCGAAAAGTTCAAGAAACTCCTCATAATCCTCGTAATCCGTACAATAATCGCGATATGTGGCATCCAGTTTAGCAATGTAGAACTTGAAGACATCATCAATAATGGTATTTACACGATAAACCTTCTGTTCATGAGAACGCACGTTTTCGGGATTTGCATCAGTAAGATTTCCGAAAAAATGCTCTTCGGTTTCCAGATCCCTGACTGCCCCGGCGTAAAGCGGAATCTCCTTAAAGCTGCGCGGCACGCCTGCCGCCAGGAGCACAGATGCAATCGACAGCAGCAGAAGAACCGTAATCCCAATCCACCGCACTCGCATTAACAATCCACCCCTTCTCTTCCAAGATTTTCTTTAAAGGTTTTAATGTAAATTCGCAATTGTCATCCATTTTCCTGCCAAAGGAACTTTGGGGACGGTTCTAAAAGTGCCGTTTCCCATTTGCTGTCAGATGGCACTTTTAGAACCGTCCCCAAAGTTCCGCGTCTTTGCTTTTGCCTTTCTATCTGGGCAAAAAGGATTTTCTTTATCAGCATCTAATAGTAAGGGTACAACAACAGTGCCTTTATTTCGAAAATAGACGAATTGGGGGATGAGAATGCGAAAAGTTTTAATTATCTTAATCCTCGGTGCGATCATCATCATGAGCGGATGTGGCGCAACCATGATTGCCGTTAGTGGCATAATTAGGGGATCCCTGCCAAATACGGTTATTGCCGGTGCCACCGTCACCGCAATGGGAGAGAGCTCATTTAGCACTGTGACCGGCGCAGACGGATCATACCGCTTACTGCTGCCTCCCGGCAATTATAGTGTTACTGCCGCATATCCAACATTCAACAAGGCCACTGTTTCCATTACTGTGGAAAAAAATCCGGTGACCAAAGACCTTGCCCTGACGACCGGGGCAGGCACAATCCTGGATTTACCGGATCCGCTTACTTTCGAGATATCCATAAACACCCAACCCGCTGAAACCGGCACCCGTTCGCGTACCGCTCCGGTTTTGGCAAGACAGGACACCGTTTTGGAAAGCCTTTATAACAAAAACTATAACAACGATCAAGAAGGATACGTTTATCTCTTGGACCTTTATGCTGCCTTCCCGCTTTCTGCATCCGACAACTATCAGGGAATCCGCTTATATGTCTCCCGCTCGGTAGCGGGCCCGTTTGCCTTAGCATTCGCCGACTTAGTTGAAGTTTCATACCCCTCGGCAGACTGCCAATTTTGGGTTACATGTGACGAACCGCTGCTGTTTGGAGCTGATCAGGCTCAATCTCACTATGTCATGCAGTTTTATTCCCCGGAAGGCGAAACCTATTTATCTGAACCATTGTCATTAGCGCCGTTTGAACCGTTGATCCTTGCTGCCCCCGATCATAACGCCGCTATCTCCGGAACTGGAATTACTCTACAGTGAAATGCTATCTCCACAGGAGATGGGGATAGCCAAAGTTACGAAGTCTTAACCTATCGAGGAGGAGGCAGCTTCTGGCTCCTTGTCAACCATACCCCGGTGTCTACGAATCAGCTGACTCTCCCTGCTCTTGACCCGGGAACATACGCTTGGTTTGTTATGGCGCGGGATGATTCGGAACCCACGTATCGCTATTCTAACTCCTATCCCAGAATATTTATTGTTGAGGATCCTTCCTGATGGACCCATAAAATAAGCCCGTAACTAAAGATTCAGATGTTCTTAGATGTTCTTCGCCACAGTAAGGAATGGAGGATTTGAGAATGCGTAAGGTTTTTCTGGTCTTACTTATCGGAATAGTCTGCACGATATCAGGATGTGGCGGCAGCTTAGTTGCCGTAAGCGGTACTGTTCGAGGCACGCAGGAAAATACGGTGATTGCCGGTGCACTGATCACAGCCACTGGAAAAGATACGCTAACCACAGTCACAGGTTCTGACGGGACATACCAACTGATGCTTCCCTCCGGCAAATATGAAATTAGCGCCGCTTACCAAACTTTTAAAACCGCTTCCGCCACTGTTACCCTGGAAAAGGAACCGGTAACGAAGAACTTTGGGTTATCAACCGGATCAGGTAAGGTAATTGGCACTCCGGATGGGTTTTCCTACGATTTTGAATTAATTACCCTTCCTTATGGCGTGGATTCTCGCTCGATAACAGCTACTGACCATCGGACAACAGCCTCGGCGGCCCAAGCCGTCTTCGCCAAAAATTTTAATAACGCGCCTGAAGGATATTGCTATGAATTGCATCTTTCTAGCGAATTTGCGTTTACCGATCCCCTCGCTATTCAAGGATTCCGATTGTATAGCGCGCATTCTGCCGATGGTCCGTTTGTTTTGGTGGATGCCGCGCCGGCTAACCTTTGGGGCAAATGGGCCAATATAATCGGCGAGTTTCGTGACCCGCTCCTTTTCGGCACCGGGGAGTCTTACTATGCCATTCAGCTATATACTGCCGAAGGTGAAACGCCCCTGACTGAACCGGTGGCTTTGGTGCCGCTTGAGCCGTTAACCCTGAAGGCACCGGCTAATAACATTATAAACCACGAGTCTGGCATTACTCTGGAATGGAATCCCGTAGCGGGATGCAGTTTCTACGGGATACGTGTTTATAAGAAGCAGATAGACAACTCCTGGACGGATTACGAAATCGCTTCCTCTACAAATACTTCGCTGGTTCTCTCCGGTCTGTCTCCGGGGGAGTACCTCTGGCGTATCACCGCAATAATAAATGCACCCGATCCAGTCGGAGTCTGGTCAAAGAGGTCTATCTCCGCCCACAGAGCCTTTGAGATCAATCTGACTGATTAAGAAAACAAGACGCAGATCAGAAGATCAGGAGATGGACACAAGGGGACGGTTCTTCTGTGCTATTTTGGGTTTGATGCGCCAGCAGCACAGAAGAACCGTCCCCTTGTGTCCGCTCGTGTCACGCCGATGGTATCCAATTCGCCTTAAGTATGTTATACTGAATTCAGTATTCGGAATGAGGAATGAGGTGAGGCTGTGTTTATCGTAAAGATTAATGAGCGTGGACAGATAACTATTCCCAAGAGACTTAGAGCCCGTGCCAGAATGAACCCGAACGATAATCTGGAAATTGACCTTGATAGTCAAGGGAGATTAATCATTACAAAAAAAGACATATTTTCGGATTTGGAAGACCTCATCAGAAAAGATTTGGTTAGCGAGGGCCGTAGTGCATATGAGGTTGAGACTATGTTACCGGGTAGAAAGAGAGAGTTAGGCGAGGCCTTGTTAAGAATGTCTGCTGACGCAGAATCTGAAATTGCTAAAGGCGAATATTCCTCTTTGGAGCAACTCAAAAAAGAACTTGATTCCGATGGGGAAAAGCAATGTATGAAGTAATCGTTCCTCACAGTGTCAAGCGCGACCTGAAGAAACTTGACAGAGCGGTAGCAAGGGAAATAGTTCAGCGGTTGGGCGAACTGGCGTATAACCCCACTTTAGGCACTCCCTTGTCTGGCAACCTATCCCACCTCAATAAACTAGAGGTGCGTTACCGAACGATTGAATATCGAATTGTGTATAAAATAGTAAGAGAACGCATCGAAATTCATGTTATCCATATAGGAACCAGAGAAAACTTCTATAGCGAGCTACGACGCAGATTATAGTCTGTGTTTCTCCATGCTGCTAGCTTCACTATCAGTGACATCGATCATAAGGCCGTTACTGTTTTTGATTATGCCCTTCTCGGCGCATTGCCTCATTATTTCAGCCATGATGGCATCCATAGTGGTACCTTTCAGGCGCTGAGTTCTGAATTTGGTGAGTAAGCTGGTTTCAGGCAAAGGGTCTTTCGGATTTAGACCAATAAACCATTTGGCCGGTCGACCGTAGTATTTCACAAGGGGGTCACAAAGGGACGGTTCTTCTGTGCTATTTCTGGGTTGATGCGCCAGTAGCACAGAAGAACCGTCCCCTTGTGACCCCCTTGTGCTAAAATATCTGAGCCTGCCAGGATAAACTCAAGCCATAGTCAACCCCATGACTGGAAATGGTTCCGCTATTTTCCCAAAAGGTAACTTTCCCGCTGAGACTGAAGGCATTATATTTGCCAGCTTTGAGATTCAAGGAGCATTCGAGATTCAGCTGCTCGCTGTTACGCGCCGGGTCCGCCCCGCTGATTACTTCCTGATTACGATAGGCTAGGACAAAATAACTCTTGGCTACATCCTGAAAGAATGCTTTTTCCGCAGTCAAGCGCAACCCGATGTCGCTGCCTTGTCGTGCTCCGCTCTCCAGAGAGTACTGCAGGCGCCCTGTTGTCTTCAGCCCATACTGTTCGAAGTTCTTGGTATAACCGACATCCCATTTGTATTGCATCGCATTATTGGTTGATTGACTTGTGATTAAGAGGTTACTATTCAAGTTGCGGCCGTCCGGCGACTTATGTTGCACCCCGATCCGAAACGTGTGTTGTTGCGAACTATTGTAGTTATCGGCCTTTCTACCCTGATAACCCGTGTTCCAACTAAAGCCATATGCAAGTTGGCCGGTATAATTAGCTTGTAGACTTTGACTGCGCCGGGTTACTTCCGCACTGCCATCCAGGTTGTCTGCCAACCCGGAATAACTGAAGTTAAGCCGATCTCCATTTGCGAACAGTTTGTCCCCGCGGATCGCATATTGATAACCCCCGCCTTCGACTGCAGCAAGCGGTGACATGCTTATCAAAGGATAGGAAGCTTGCAGCATCATTAAGTCCGCATCCCAAAAGATGCCGCCCAATGCGGTCGCGCCTTGAATCCTGAAAGCGCCACCCCTTTGCTCCCCAAAGCCATAGATGAATTCCGAGCGCAGCATCCCTTGCTTTAAAGCAAAGTCGTATTGCGCCCCAAGCACCTTGGTCTTGTTGTCGCCCACCTGCAACAGATAGAATTGGTTCTTAACCTTTTCGGTTTGCCAGCTGTAAGTTGCGCCGAGTGTGCTCATGGAAGAGATCCCGATCCCATAAGTGCTGGCGGACGTTCCCTGAAAGAGATTCCATTGCCCGCCAAGGCCGCCTTCAGAAGTCACGCTACCGCCCACGCCGCCATTACTAAGGCAAGTACCTTTAAAACCTGCCCCAACCTGTATCAGCCCGGAATCAAACGGAATACTGATATCACCATGCTGCGCGGCAAAGTACTTGTTCTGCCAGCTGAGCGCGTACTGATCGAGATGCACATAAAGGTGTCCGAAATTGGGCTCACTAATCAAACCGGGATGATCCGCCACACTGGCCACAAACTGCAATGAGAGCCGATTGCCTTGCGATTGCAGGTAGGAAGAAAACTTGAAGGTTTGCCCAAATTTCCGCAAGGGGAACAAAGAAATACCTAAACTACTGGTCAGACTGGCATCAAAGCTCGCCTCAGGCCTTTGCTCTGCAGCTGTAGGCGTAGCTGCGATAACGAAATGCCATTGTCGCCGGCTGCGATTGCCTGCCATGTCAACGGCCTCGATTTGCACCCGATGCCGCCCTGCCGGCAAGGCAACCTGCGGCTGGTAACGAATCCTCCACTCTTTGGCAGTGCCTATCTCCTGCAGATCCATCCGCTCAATGAGGGCGGCCGCCGTCACATCGACCCCGTCGACGCTGATGCTGATGGCATCCCGCTCTACTCCCGATTCCGCATCGCTGACTTGCCCCTCCAGCCAAGGGCGGTCATCCACAATAGTGACGCCCTCCAAAGGCTGGATAATAGTGATCCGGGGCGGTTCCGAATCCGTAAATGGTGGCGGCGAGGACGACACGATCTCTTCCTCAGCAGCACGGGCCGGTACCGCTCGCATGACAACTAAGGCGAACAGAACTGTGATAGCCAGCGTCGCAAGGATTTTACCCGCGCAGGAGCAGATCCGTCTGGAACTACCCCAGGCATTATCTAAAGTAAAACTCTTTTCCGCTTTCGTAGCTGCTTTCATTCCTTTATTCATCCTTAATGATCATCCGCCTCGCCAAAATCAAATCTGCCAAATCCAAATCCTTGACGGTAGCTATCCCAATAGAAAGTCACCGTGGCTTCGATCTCGTAACTGACAGTATTAGTCAACTTAATGGTGATGGTATGCCACCCATCGGATAGGTCCGCAGGCAGCAGATAAAAGATGGCATTTCCAGACGGTGTGATAGTCTGCTCAGCACCATCATCAATCTTGATTGTTAGCGTCGCGATTTCTTCGATTTCGCCGGTTATTTGCGCTAGTACTAATGAGCCACTATTAATATTGACCGGGTTGCTCTCTTCATTGTCAGCAGTCGGCTTGACGAAGGTAATGCGATGGGTCTTAACTGTTAAAGTTGCCGTCGCACTAAAGGCTTCGCCTGAAACACCATTCCTGGTATTGATCACTTTACATCTATACTGGTGTCCATTGTCGGTATAGGTAACGGGCGGCGTGGTGTAGCTATTATTCGCCGCCCCGTCAACACTAGTCCAGACGCTTCCGCCATCGGTTGACAATTGCCACTGGAAACTTAAGACGCCACCCGCCCCGGCATCCGCTACTTCAGCTGTGACGCTGAAGGTTACGGTAGCCCCTTCGAGGGCCGTAATATCTTGCGGCTGATTGACGATCGTTGGGCTGGCCACTACGCTCAAAGTTGCTGGATTGCTAAAGATCGTAGCACTAACGCCCTCCCGAGTATTAATCACTTGACACCTGTACTGGTGGCCATTATTAGCGAACGTAACTGCCGGTGTGGTATGGCTATTAGTTGTGGCCTCGTCGATATTACTCCATACACTTCCGCCATCAGTTGACTGTTGCCATTGGTAACTTAAGACGCCGCCTATTCCGCTATCCGCAACTTCAGCTATGACGCTAAAGGTCGCGGAAGTTCCTTCGGCAACGACATTATTCTGTGGCTGACTGGTGATTGTTGGGGTTGCCGCCACATTTAATATGGCTGGATTGCTGAATACTAACGCAGTAATTTCATCCTTAGTGTTGGTTACAATGCATCTGTATTGATGTCCATTATTAGCAAACGTAACCGCCGCTGTGGTATAGCTGTTTCCCACTGCGTCCGCGATATCACTCCAACTGTTTCCCCCATCTGTTGACTGTTGCCATTGATAGCTTAGGATTCCTCCTGCATCAGCATCAATTGCCGTAGCAGTGACACTGAAGGCCGCGGCAATACCGGTGGCAACTGTAATGTTCTGCGGTTGCACCACAATTTCAGGCTTTACGGGCCCTATTAATAGAAATTTGTTTGTCCCTAATCTTAACTCTGGAAATGTAGCATTAGTCATCAGACAGTAGATGATTTGCTCCCCAAAACCATGCTCGAACGTGAATATTCCGTTCACGGAGGTGGCGGGCTCAATTTCCCAACCGTAACGATACCAGGTAAAAACGGTGTCCACTCCATTAACCGCCGATACTGCTGATAAATCAATCTCGCTGCCGATGACCACTTTGCCTCCGCTGCCAACTTGTATTTGATTCTGTGGGGAATAGGTGTATATAGTACCGTCAAAAAATGGCAGCGTGGTAAAGGTCAGTTGGTTGGAATAACAGAAGAGTCTATCTAAAGCCGTACAGCCGCTCACATCTAGCGCGGTTAGTTGGTTGGAGTTGCAGAAAAGATATTCCAAAGCCGTACAGCCGCTCACATCTAGTGAAGTCAGTTGGTTATTGTAACAGTAAAGATGTTTCAAAGTCATGTGACCCCTCACTTCTAGTGAGGTTAGTTTATTGTAACCACACCCAAGCCAATATAGAGCTGTACACCCGCTCAAATCCAGCGCGGTTAGTTGGTTGGAAGCGCAGGAAAGTTTCGTTAACGTGGCGAAGTCGCTCATCTCTAGCGCGGTCAGTCGGTTGGAATCACACACAAGCTCCACTAAAGCCGTGCAGTCACTTACATTGAGTTCGGCCAGTAGGTTGGACTTACAGGAAAGTTTCGTTAAAGTGGCTAATCCGCTTACATCCAGCGCGGTTAGTCGGTTGTCGTCACAGTGAAGATAATCCAAAGCCGTACATCCGCTCACATTGAGTTCGACCAATAGGTTAGACTTGCAGGAGAGTGTCGTTAAGGTGGTTAATCCGCTCACATCTAGTGAGATCAGTTGGTTGGAATCACACACAAGCTCCACTAAAGCCGTACAGTCACTCACATTGAGTTCGGACAGTAGGTTGGACTTACAGGAAAGTTTCGTTAAAGTGGCCAATCCGCTCACATCTAGTGAGGTCAGTTGGTTGGAATCACATACAAGCTCCCCTAAAGCCGTACAGCCACTCACATCGAATTCGGTCAATCGGTTGGAATCGCAGAAAAGTGTTGTTAAAATGGCAGATCCGGTCACATCTAGGGAGGTTAGTCGGTTGGTGCCACAGCGAAGAGAATTTAAAGCCGTACAGTCACTCACATTGAGTTCGGCCAATAGGTTGGACTTGCAGGAGAGCGTCGTTAAAGTGGATAATCCGCTCACATCTAGTACGGTCAGTTGGTTAGAACTGCACCCAAGTTCCTCCAAAGCCGTACAGTTGCTTACATCTAACATGGTCAGTTGGTTGTCACTGCACGAAAGTATCACTAAAGCCGTACAGCCGCTCACATCTAGTGAGATCAGTTGATTATCAAAGCAGAAAAGTCTTTTTAAAGATGTACAGCCACTCACGTCTAGTGAAGTTAGTTGGTTGAAGTAATTGTAAATATTCCCCAATTCTGTACAATCACTCACATCCAGGTCACCAACCAGGCCTTTCTCAGACCAAATAATGCCCCAAACCCTTTTTTCCGCTCCGTTAAACCATACAACCCCATCCCAAGTAGTCGGATCTTCCGGGTTATAACTCGCACTTATTTTATCGCCATTCTTGCCGACCCCGTTTGGCAGCTCCAAAAAAGCCACCAACTTCTGGTAATCGTTTGCGTTATAGCCCGCAGGGGTGTCGTAGGCACGGACACCTTGGGATGTTGAACAAAACACTATCACTGATAATAAAACTACAACCCCCAAGACGATTCCGGTTGATCTACTACAGAGATGGGTAATTCTCTTGAGCCAGTCTCTTAACAAAACAACCCCTCCAAACTACTCGTGCAGTTAACTGCTACTATATAAACTTGTTCGTCATATTTTGTCATTTCGGTAAATGTTGCAAGATTCGCCATATCTCGTCTGTTTCCTCTCCGGCAGTTGCCACCCTCTACCAATGCCCTCCCGTAACTCCACGTCCACGCCCGTCTTTGCTTCACTTACGCGAAAAAGCCCCTCTTCGCGCCAACGTTTGAAGAGGGGATAAGCATCATTGACTCTTATTGATTATTGATTATCGCAAGCGTGCTCTCAATTACTAAAATTCAAATCTTCCGAAGCAGAACCCTTGCGCATCTTCTTCGCCAGTCTTCTTATTACGCGCGCCTGCGCTGGTCTTATCCGAAGCATAATAAGCAATCGTCATCTTCTGGCAGCGCCAGATTCCCTGCAGATTGACCATCTCGCAGACTATCTGGCCTACGTCTGTAACAGTCTGCGGGATTTCCGGTTCCTGTGCTTGTTCCTTAATCTTAAAAGGAACCATGGCGATGGCACCGCTGGCGCTCATGTTGCTGAAAACGATCGTCCCTAATTCCATGGTCAGGACATAACCATGGCCTGTCAGAGGTGCCTGCCGCCAATGCAATTGCTTTTCCTGATCTTCTTCTAATTCGGTTTTGAGTGTAGTGTAATTTTTATCATAGGAGCCGGTTCCTTCGCTAATAGTCAGCTTAAAGCTGTTATCCTGAACCAGGAAACCCAGCATATTGGCGACGTTATACGCCTGCACCGCGGTTTTGAAAGAATTAACCCCTTCGGTAATATCCTGCTGAATCTGGGCTTCATCAATCCTTTTACCGCAGCCGGCTACCAACAGTAGTAATCCAACAATTACGAGCAACAAGGTCATCTTTTGCATCCATGATTTCATGCTTAAGTCCCCTCCGTTTCCTTCATCCTTTAATGATCATCCGCCTCGCCAAAATCAAACCTGCCGAACCCGAATCCCCGGCGGTAGTTATCCCAATAGAAAGTCACCGTGGCCTCGATCTGATAATCGACAGTATTGGTCAACTTAATGGTGAGGGTATGCCAACCTTCGGACAGATCCGCAGGCAGCAGATAATAGATAGTGTTACCAGATGGTGTGATAGCCTGCTCTGCACCATCATCGATCTGAATGGTGACCGTTTCGACATCTGCTATTTCGCCAAGGATTTTCGCCAGCACTAATGAACCGCTGTTGATATTGACCGGGTTGTTCTCGTCATTGGCAGCAGTTGGCTTGATAAAGGTAACGAAGTGAGTCTGCACCGCTAATGTTGCCACCGCGCTAAAGACTTCCGCTGAAACTTCATTCCTGGTATTGGTGACTTTACATCTGTATTGGTATCCATTGCTAGTAATGGTAACAAGCGCGGTCGTATAGCTATGAGTGGTAGCCCCATCAACATTGCTCCAAACGCTTCCGCCGTCCGTTGACAGCTGCCACTGGTAGCTTAAAACTCCGCCTATGCCACCATCCGCCGTTTCAGCGGTGACGCTGAAGATTGCGGTGGTACCTTTGAGGATAGTGATATTCTGAGGCTGGTTGGTAATTGTCGGGCCTGCTACAACGCTTAAGGCGACTGAATTGCTAAAGAACGTGGCACTAACGCCTTCTCGGGTATTGATCACTTGGCACCGATACTGATGGCCGTTACTAGCGAAAGTAGCTGCTGGTGTGGTATAGCTATTAGTTGTAGCCCCGTCGGCATTACCCCAATTACTTCCGCCATCTGTTGACTGTTGCCATTGATAACTTAAGACCCCGCTTGCTTCATCATCTGGTAATTCGGCTGTAATACTGAAGGTCGCGGCAGCCCCTTCGGGAATAGTAGTGTCCTGAGGCTGGCTGGTGATGATGGGGCTTGCCACCACGCTTAGCATCGCTGCATCGCTTAATACTATCGCAGTAATTTCATCCTTAGTATTAGTAACAGCGCATCTGTACTGATATCCATTATCAGCAGACGTGACCGCCGCTGTGGTATAACAGTTTTCCACTGCATCCACGATTTCGCTCCAACTGCTTCCGCCATCTGTTGACTGTTGCCATTGGTAACTGAGGATTCCGCCCAAATTGGTATCAGTTGCCGTAGCAGTGACACTGAAGGTCGCGGTAGTACCACTGCCAACTATAATACTCTGCGGTTGCGCGGAAATTTTGGGCTTTTCCGGCCCTATTAATAGGATCTCGGTTGTCTCCAATGTTAACTCCGGAAATGTGGTATTAGTCATCTGACAGTAGATGGTCCGCTTTCCAAAACCATGGTCAAACGTGAATGTTCCGTTCACGGAGGTGGTAGGCTCAATCTCCAAACCGTCATTGCGATACCAGGTAAAAACGGTGTCCACTCCATTAACCACCGCTTCCGCGGATAAATCAATCTCGTTACCGATGACCACTTTTCCTCCGCTGCCTATTTGCAGTTCACTCTGTCGGGAATACCAGTAATAAGTTCCGTTAAAAAGCGGCAGTGTGCTAAAGGTTAATCGGTTGAAGCTGCAGCAAAGATAATCTAGAGAAGTACAACCGCTTACATTTAATGCGATCAGTTCGCTGACATAACAGTCAAGACGCTCTAAAGCCGTGCAGCCACTCACATCCAGCGCAGTTAATTTGCTGAAACGACAGTCAAGATCCACTAAAGCCGTACAGCCATTTACATCGAGTACGGCTAGTGGGTTGTAACCGCAAACAAGATCCACTAAAGCCGTACAACCGCTCACATCTAGTGAGGTAAGTCGGTTGGAACTGCACTTAAGATTCTCTAAAGCTGTACAGCCGCTCACCTTAAGTTCAGTCAATTGACTGTACTCGCAGGTAAGTATTGTTAAAGTAACATGTCCTCCAACATCTAGTGAGTTTAGTGGGTTGGAACTACACCCAAGCGTCAGTAAAGCCGTTAATCCGCTCACATCTATCGAGGCCAATTGATTGGAACCACACCCAAGCGTCAGTAACGCTGTACAACCGCTCGTATTAAGCGAGGTTAGTTGGTTGGAATAACAGTAAAGAGACTTCAAAGCCGAACAGCCGCTCACATCTAATGCGGTCAGTTTGTTGGAGTTGCACATAAGCTCCTCTAAAGCCGCACAACCACTCACCTTGAGTTCAGTCAATTCGTTAGAATCACAGTAAAGATCTTTTAAAGCCGTACAGCTACTTACATCTAGTTTGGTCAGTTTGTTGGAATTGCATTTAAGTTCCTCTAATGCCGTACAACCGCGCGCATTGAGTTCTGTCATTTGGTTGTAGTAACAGTATAGATTTTTCAAAGCCGAACAGATACTCACATCTAGTACGGTCAGTTTATTGGAAAAGCACTCAAGCTCCTTTAATGCCGTGCAACCGCTCACATCTAGTGAGGTCAGTTCGTTGTAATAACACTCAAGCTCCTCTAAAGCCGTACAGCCGCTTACATCCAGCGCAGTTAGTTCGTTGAAATCGCACTGAATCCGCTTTAAGGACAAACAACCGCTCACATCTAGCGCGGTCAGTAGGTTGGAGCCACAAAGGAGGTTTTCTAAAGCCGTGCAGCCGCTCACATCCATTGAAGTCAGTGGGTTGAAATCGCACCAAAGATCCATTAAAGCTGTGCAGCCACTCACATTGAGTTCGGTTATTTGTTCGTTGCTACAGCAAAGAAAATTTAAATCCGTACAACCGCTCACATTGAGTTCAGTTATTTGGTTGTTGACACAGAAGAAATAAAATAAAGCCGTACAGCCGCTCACATCCAGACTACCTACCAGGCCTTTCTTACTCCAATTAATCATCGAAACCCTTTTATCCGCTCCGTTATCCCATTGAACCCCCGCCCAAGTAGTCGGATCCCCCGGATCATAACTCGCACTTATTTTGTCGCCATTCTTGCCAGCCCCGTTTGGCAGTTCCAAAAAGGCCACCAACTTTTGGTAATTGTGCTCGTCATAGCCCGCCGGGGTTTCGTAGGCACGGACATCTTGGGATGCTGAACAAAACACTATCACAGATAATAAAACTACAACCCCCAAGACGCTTCCGATTGATCTTTTATAATGATAGATAATATTCTTGAGCCTGTCTCCTAACAAAGCAATCCCTCCAATCTACTCGCGCAGTTAACTGCCACAATATTAAATTGTTCGTCATATTTTGCCATTTCGGTAAATGTTGCAAGATTCGCCATATCTCGTTTGTTTCCTCTCCTGCAGTTACCTCCATCTACCAATACCCTCCCGTAATTCCACGTCCACGCCCGTCTTTGGCTCCCACTCAGATGGAAAAAACTTATCCCCTCTTCGCGCCAAATGTCGAAGAGGGGATATGAATGATTTACTCTTATTGATTATTGATTGTCACAAGGAAGGGTGTGCTCGGTTAGTGCAAATCAAAAAGTCCGAAGCAGAACCCTTGCGCCGCTTCTTCGCCACTCTTCGTGTTGCGCGCGCCTGCGCTGGTCTTATCCGAAACATAATAAACAATCGTCATCTTCTGGCAGCGCCAGATTCCCTGCAGATTGACCATCTCGCAGACTATCTGGCCTTCGTCTGTAACATCCTGCGGGATTTCCGGTTCCTGCGCAAGTTCCTTAATTTTGAAAGGAACCGTGGCGATGGCACCGCTGGCGCTCGTGTTGCTGAATATGATCGTCCCCAATTCCATGATCAGGACATAACCATGACCTTCCGGAGGTGACTGCCGCCAATGCAATTGCTTTTCCTGATCTTCTTCTAATTCAGTTTTGAGTGTAGTGTAATTTTTATAATAGGAGCCGTTTCCTTCGCTAATAGTCAGCTTAAAGCTGACATCCTTAACCAGAAAACCCAGCATATTGGCGACGTTATACGCCTGCACCGCGGTTTTGAAAGAATTAACCCCTTCGGTAATATCCTGCTGAATCTGGGCTTCATCAACCTTTTTACCGCAACCAGCTACCAACAGTAGTAATCCAACAATTACGAGCAACAAGGTCAACTTTTGCATCCATAATTTCATGCTTAAGTCTCCTCCGTTTCCTTCGTCTATTAATGGTCACCCGCCTCGCCAAAATCAAACCTGCCGAACCCAAAGCCCCGGCGGTAGCTATCCCAATAAAAGGTCACCGTGGCCTCGATCGCGTGGTTGGCCTTGTTAATCAACTTAATGGTGACGGTATGCCAACCCTCGGACAGATCCGCAGGTAGCAGATAATAGATGGTGTTGCCTGACGGTGTAATATACTTTGCGAGGCCTTCATCGATCTTGATTGTTACCGCCGCAACTTCTGCCATTTCTCCGATAATTTGCGCCAGCACCAATGAACCACTGTTAATATTAACCGGGTTGTACTCGTCATTGGCCGCTGTTGGCTTGATGAAGCTAATGCGATGGGTCTTAACTATTAAGGTTGCCGTCGCACTAAAGGCTTCGGCTGAGACTGCATTCTTGGTATTGGTCACTTTACATCTGTATTGGTACCCATTGTTAGCAAAGGTAACAAGCGCAGTCGTATAGCTATGCGTGGTGGCACCATCAACATTGCTCCAACTGCTTCCGCTATCTGTTGACAATTGCCATTGGTAACTTAAGACGCCGCCTGCGCCACTATCGGCCGCTTCCGCTGTTACACTGAAGGTTGCGGTGGCACCTTCGAGGATCGCAGTATCCTGAGGCTGGCTAGTGATCATCGGATTTGCCACTACGCTCAAAATTGCTGGATTGCTAAAGAACGTAGCACTAACGCCTTCCCGGGTATTAATCACTTGACACCTGTACTGGTGATCATTATTAGCAAACATAACTGCCGGTGTGGTATGGCTATTAGTTGTAGCCCCGCCGATATTGCTCCAACTGCTTCCGCCATTTGTCGATAGCTGCCACTGGTAACTCAGGATACCACCTATTCCAGCATCCGCCGCTTCAGCCGTTACGCCGAAAGTCGCGGTAGCGCCTTCGAGGACGGTAATATTCTGGGGCTGATTAATAATAGCTGGACTTGCTGCCACACTTAATGTAGCTGGATTACTAGAAACCGTGGCAGTAACACCATTCCGGGTATTGAACACCTGGCACCGGTATTGATTGCCATTACTAACAAATGCGACTGCCGGTGTGGTAAAGCTATAAGAGGTGGCCCCGCTGATATTACTCCATACACTTCCACCATCTGTTGATAGTTGCCATTGGTAGCTTAAGATACCGCCCTCGGCAGCATCCGGCGCCTCAGTTGATACACTGAAGGTCGCAGTTGCTCCTACGGGGACGGTTGTGTTCTGAGGCTGGCTGGTGATCGTCGGATTTGCCACGACGCTTAATATTGCTGGGTTACTGATTACTGTGATAGTAACACCATTCCGATTGTTAGTTACAGTGCATCTGTATTGCTGTCCATTATTAGGAAAAGTGGTTGCCGTGGTGGTATAGCTCTTGGTGTTAGCTCCATCGATATCACTCCAAACGCTACCGCCATCTATTGACAGCTGCCATTGGTAACTCAAAACACCGCCTATCCCTGCATCTGCCGCTTTCGCTGTGACAGCGAAAGGTGCGGCATCACCCTCGGGAATTATCCTATTCTGGGGTTGGCTGGTAATAGCCGGTCTTGCCACCACACTCAACATAGCTGGGCTACTGTGTATCAAAGCAGCAATGCCATCCCTAGTATTAGTTACAGTGCATCTGTATTGGCGCCCATTGTCAGCAAAGGTTACCTCTGTAATGGAATAGCTATTGGCGTTAGCTCCATCGATATCAAGCCAATTACGGCCACCGTCAGTTGACCGTTGCCATTGGTAACTTAATACACCACCCACTTCATCGTCCGCCACCTCAACTGCTATACTGAAAGTTACTGTGGCCCCTTCTATGACAGTAGTATCCTGAGGCTGGCAAGTTATAGTCAGGTTTATCACACTTAATATAGCTGGATTACTGAATATCGTGGCCGTTATTTCGTCCTTAGTATTGGTTATAACGCATCTATATCGGTTTCCATTATCAATAAAAGTGACCCCTCGTTCATAACTGTTGTCCACTGCGTCTTCGATATCACTCCAACCGCTTCCGCCATCTGTTGATAGTTGCCATTGGTAACTTAAAACTCCGCCTGCACCAGCATCAGTTGCCGTAGCAGTGACACTGAATGCCGCGATAGTACCGCTGATAACTGTAATGTTCTGCGGTTGAATACTTATTTCAGGCTTCACTGGCCCTGTTAACAGGATCATCTCTGTCTCTAATGTTAACTCCGGAAATGTAGCATTAGTCATCTGACAGTATATGGTCTGCACTCCAAAACCCCGATCGAACGTGAACGTTCCGTTCGCGGAGGTGGCGGGCTCAATCTCCGAACCATCATTTTTGTGCCATGTATAGACGGTTTCTATTCCATTAATAATCGCTTCTGAGGATAGGTCGATTTCATTGCCAATTACTACTTTCCCACTGCTACTTACTTGCATTCTACTCTGCGGGGAATAGTCGTATTGCGCTTTTATAAAAAGGGGCAAAGAAGAAAAGAGCAGCTCGTTGGAATAGCAATTAAGCGTCGTTAAGGCTATACAGCCGCTCACATCCAGGGTGGCCAGTTGGTTGTTTTGACAATTCAATTCCCGTAAAAGCATACTGTTGCTCACATCCAGAGCGGCCAGTTGGTTGGAATAGCACCTAAGCGTCTTTAAAGCTATACAGTCGCTCACATCTAAGGCGGTCAGTCGATTGTTTTGGCAAAGCAAATTCTGTAAAAGCGTACAATCGCTCACATCCAGAGCGGCCAGTTGGTTGGCATTACAAGTAAGCGCTATTAATGCCGTACAGTCGCTCACATCTAAGGCGGTCAGTTGATTATTATAACAATTAAGCGTCTTTAAAGCTGTACAACCGCTCACATCCAAGGCGATCAGTTGGCTGTACCAACAATAAAGGTTTGTTAAGGCCGTACAGTCGCTCACATCTAAGGCGGTCAGTTGATTATTATAACAAGTAAGCGTCTCTAAAACTGTACAGCCGCTCACATCCAAGGCGGCCATCTGATTGCTCGAACAGTCAAGATTCGTTAAGGCCGCGAAGCCGCTCACATCCAAGGCGGTCAGTTGGTTGCTGCTGCAGTTAAGATACGTTAAGGCCGAACAGCCGTTCACATCTATGTCAGTCAGTTGGGTAAAAGAACAATCAAGCGTCTCTAAAGCCATACAGCCGTTCACATCTAAGCCGGTCAGTTGGGTATGAGAACAATCAAGCGTCTCTAAAACTGTACAGCCGCTCACATCCAGGGCGGCTAGTAGGCTATAAGAACAATCAAGCGTCTCTAAAGCTGTACAGCCGCTCATATTCAAGGCCGCCAGTCGGTTATAAGAACAATCAAGCGTCATTAAAGCTGTATAGCCGCTCACATCTAAGCCGGTCAGTTGATTATTAGAACAATCAAGCGTCTTTAAAGCTGTACAGCCGGTCATATCTAAGCCGGTCAGTCGGTTGCTACTACAACCAAGCGTCATTAAAGCTGTACAACCGCTCACATCCAAGCCGATCAGTTGGTTGCGCCCACAGTAAAGGTTTGTTAAGGCCGTACAACCGCTCACATCCAAGTTACCAACAAGCCCAATAGAGTACCAGCTAATTCCATAGACCTTATTATCTGCCTCTTTATTCCAGAAGACCCCTCTCCAGGTGATCGGCTTTTCCGGATCATAATCCGCGCTTAATTTATCACCGTTTTTTTCAGCCCCATTTGGCAACTCTAAAAAGGCCACCAACTTCTGGTAGTCGTGATCGTTGTATCCATCGGGTGTAACGTAGGCATAGGTTTTTTGGGATATTAGGCAAAATAGCACCACTAATAATACTATCATCCCGAGAGCCGTTCGAATCCACTTATTGCGCATATCAACAGTTCTTCTCAATCTGCTGCCTAACAAGACAACCCCTCCAATCCACTTACGCGGCAAAACACCGAACAGATTCCCATCTATGTCGGTCTCTTCAAGCAATTTTGTTTCCCATTTGGCTATTGGCAATATTCGGCGCGCTTCGCCAATTCCCTCCATTTTACCAATGCCCTTTAGTTAACCCGCATGAAGAGGAGCTGCGGGAAGGAGACGCGGGGACGGCTCTTCTGTGCTACTTGCATATCAAAACTGGAAATCGCACAGAAGAACCGTCCCCTTGTGTCAAAACCCCTTGCAGAACCCTTCATCACGTGCTATATTTGTAAAGTGTTTAATTATTAAGCGC
>ENA-UOOI01000435-UOOI01000435.1-fermentation-metagenome-genome-assembly--contig:-NODE-435-length-53746-cov-6.782906_pt1 | contig 53746 bp, 45 predicted proteins | sample MGYA00245779_ERZ724027 | MGnify/ENA primary metagenome ERZ724027 (study PRJEB28704, sample SAMN03018318) | fermentation metagenome | biome: anthropogenic terrestrial biome; feature: soil; material...
TCCACATTCGCACGCTGTTCAGTTTTCAAGGTCCATGAGTCTTCTGAGACGGCTTTACATTGGTATTTCCATTGCTGAGCCGCTTTAATAGATTATCACATCTTGTCGCCGCCGTCAAGCAGAAGTCTGTTCCATTCCGCCAAATATCTGCCATATCTGGTACGGCGCTGTTGAACATGATTCGGAATGCCTTCCGAGGTTCACATTACCTGTCCGCGCCGAGGCGACTTTGCTATCTTAACACATGTTCGCACAGCCAAGCAACCGGTGCATTATGGAAAATGATCCGATTAAGTCGATTAAGTCTTCCCCATTCGGATCACCCATCCCACTATTGAACGTCTACGTCAAAATAGATGTAGTCTTCGACGCCTGCGAAAGTGTGCGTATCGCTCTTAATTAGTATGCCATTATGCAAGACATCCACCTTGGCGCTAATCGAACTGCCATTGTATGAGCTACAATATACATTGAAAGCATAGCGTCCAACCTCATGGCTCGCCTCATACAATGTATAAGTCTCCGAAACTGTTGTGCTGCCATCAGGGGAGGAGGCATTCGCAGAAAAGGTACCGTTGGGCGAGATCGGATCATAATAGCCGCGCCTGGATGCATACCTGCCACCGTGCGGTTCAAAGGAATAGAGATCCAAATCTCCATTCGCCCAGGACACCTTGACGGTTAATTTGTCCTGCGCTATTGTCTTCGATGGCATAAGATTATGAATCGCATCCCACCAGCTGGTGTTGGCGATTTTCAACTTCCCATACTGATCGGCACCATTGTAGTAGCGCCAGTCGTAAATTCCCCGGGGCATCATAATCGCCAAACCGCGAGCCGCTTCGTAGCTGCCGTGGCCATAATCACTTATACCGGTTTCACCCCTGTTGTTAATTACGACTCGATTACCATCCAATAGAGTCAGCAGATCTGCAGCTGCGTCCTGCAGGCTAGGCAAAGCACTCGCGTTCGCACTGTTCAGGATTAAATCCGCCAACACACCCAAGTCAGCATTTTCCCGATACTCAAAACGCAAGACCGGTGAAACATCGAAATTCTCCACGCGGCCTCCATCCGAGAAAACGTAAACTCCGGCGAGTCTGTCACGGAAAGCCTGCAGTTCATTGCCAGTCAGTCCAGCCAGCGCCGTTCCGAAATTGCTCACCGCTGCCTTGAAATTCGCCCAGTCTGTATCGCCATCGGTCATTTTAATGGCCGACTGGGTCAGACCGTCAAATAACATGCCTGCCGGGACCGGATAATACGCGAAAAATTCATCAACAATCGCGCTGGCGTAAGCTTCCGCCGTCATGTCAGGATCGGCTGCCAGTAATCCGAGAATCGCATCATACGGGTTGCCCGGTCCAGGAGTAACTTCTTCCGAACCGACAATATAATCCGTCAGACCGTCGAGTTCCAGGCAGACTTCATACATTTGCATCAGACAAGCGTCAAAGTCAATGATGTTAATCTTCTTCCCAGGCACAGCCTCATAAGCACCTTCCAAAGCAATCCGCAGTTCATCTGTAGTCAGACAGTCCCAGGTACCGCCCCCGCCCGGTACGCCACCATCATCCCAGCCGATCCCTTGCGGCAGTAGCGCACCACCACTATCCTTTCCGCCAACCTTAGCCGCCTGAGCCTGAGCCTGCGCCTGCGCCTGCGCCCCGCCACTGACACTGCGCGGCCAGACACCGCCGCCATGATTCCACAATACCAGCATGGTATGCTCAGCCGGAAAATTAGTCAGGCCCCACTTAACAAATTCTTCCAGAGTGGAGCCGAGCGACATGTCAACCTCACCAAGATGTTCCAGCGCTACCGATTTGCCAGGTTTGATGTATAAACGCTCACTATCACCATAGCTCCAGCCGTCGTATTGTACGACAATATTGAGATCGTTATTAGAGCCTACTGCTTCCATCTCTTTAAGGTCATTAACATCGAAACCGTTTTGCGCAAGATCATTATCGGAGGCCAGGTACACCAAAACGGTCCACTTTTTCGGATCGAGCGGCTTGGTGTCGGCCAGATTCACTAAAGTGGTCTGGTCTCTGACAATCGTCACCGCTCTTGACAAGGAAAATGAGTTGTAAACAGCTGTGAGCGTCTGCTTGCCCACTCTGACGTTATCAATGCGAAAAAAGCCACTGGCATTGGTCCGCGCACTGGTTTTTGCTCCAGTACAGGCGACGCTGGCCCCGCTGATCGGCACATAATCCGAGCCGAGGCGTTCCCCTGACAAAACAATTCTTGTCATACCGCTGTTACTGTCACCAGCTCCATAAACATAACCTTCCACTGAACCTGCCGCGCCGCAGCCGGACATAGATATAAGAAATGCTGTCAATAAAACGAGCAACAAGGACATTCTGGTACTTTTCATAAACACACCCCTTACTTATAAAGGTTGCTTTAGAATATCGTACCATTCAAGATCAGAATAGTAAATCAAAAGAGCCGGGTGCCCCGCAAGGCACCCGGCAAATTCGCTCGTAAGCCACCCTTTAACAGATTCCAACCAACAGATGCCATTATTTGTCATTTGGAACTTTTAGAACCGTCCCCAAAGTTCCGCGTACTAGAATAGTTCCTCCTGAACATCATCTTCATCATCCTTGATCGCTACCAAGGCCAGTGTGGTCACAAAGTCCTCATCGTCGAGTTTCATGATCTTGACGCCTTGTGTATCGCGGCCATATCGTGAGATGTCTTTGACTTTCATGCGAATCAGTACACCGAGCGCGGTAACAAACATCATTTCGTCGGAGTCCGAGACGACCCGCATGCCGACAATCAATCCGTTTTTCTCTGCGATGCGCAGTGTTTTAATGCCTTTGCCGCCGCGGCTCTGCAGACGGTATTCATCTACCGCGGTACGCTTGCCATACCCTTTTTCTGTAACTACCAGCAAGTCGGTACCTAATTTGACCACGTCCATGCCGATCACAAAATCATTCTCGTCCAGCGTGATCCCCTTGACCCCGCGTGCGTTACGTCCCATGGCGCGCACTTGGTCTTCGTGGAAGCGGATTGACTGACCGCGGCGCGTGGCCATCATGACTTCAAACTCGCCATCCGTAATTTCTGCCCCAATCAACTCATCGCCGTCATCCAGTCCAATGGCGATCAATCCGGTTTTACGGTTCGTGCTAAACTCGGACAACAATGTCTTTTTAACGACACCGAATCTGGTCCCCATAAAGATCGTATGCTGGTCATCAAAATCGCGGATCGTTAAGATGGCCGTAACACGTTCGCCAGGCTCCACATTGATGAGATTGATGATCGCGGTTCCTCGAGCTTGGCGTCCGGTCTCCGGTATCTCATGCCCCTTCAACTGATAGACCCGGCCCTGATTAGTAAAGAAGAGTACATAATCGTGGGTGGTCGTAACAAAGAGATGGATCACGAAATCTTCTTCCCGGGTACTGATCCCCGAAATACCCCGCCCGCCACGTTTCTGGTTGCGGTAAAGACCGACCGGCGTGCGTTTAATATAGCCGTTATACGTCGCCGTAATCACAATATCTTCCTCGGCGATCAGGTCTTCAATTTCCAGCTCGCCCTCTCCGATTGTGATTTCAGTGCGGCGTCCCTCGCTATATTTGTCGCGGATTTCAAGCATCTCTTGTTTGACGATCCCCATGAGTTTATGGACGTCAGAGAGCAAATCCTTGTAATAGGCGATTTTAGCAATCAGCTCCTGATATTCGGCTTCGATTTTATCGCGTTCGAGACCAGTCAGCCTTTGCAGACGCATGTCCAGAATCGCCTGGGCCTGCTTATCGCTAAGCCCGAAATTCTCCATCAAACCGTCACGGGCTTCATCAACAGTACGCGAAGCACGAATCAGTTTAATAATGGCGTCTATATGGTCGAGCGCAATACGCAGTCCTTCCAGGATGTGAGCGCGTTCTTCCGCTTTGCGCAAATCATAGCGCGTTCTGCGCGTAACAACTTCTTGCTGATGCTCCAGATATACATTCAAGCATTCGCGCAAGGTCAGGACGCGCGGCTGGCCATTCACCAGCGCCAGCATGATCACGCCAAAGGAATCCTGCATGGAGGTATGCTTGTATAGCAAGTTTAGGATAATATTGGGATTAACATCGCGGCGCAGTTCGATCACGATGCGCATACCGGTACGGTCAGACTCATCACGCAGATCGGTGATGCCATCAATCACCTTATCCCGCACCAATTCAGCGATGCGCTCTACCAATTTGGCTTTATTAACCTGATAGGGAATTTCCGTGACCAAAATGCGGTGCTTATTGCCGCTCATCGGTTCAATTTTCGCTCTGGCGCGTACTTTGATCGAACCGCGCCCAGTCAGGTAGGCATCCCGAATACCCTCCCGGCCCAGTATAATGCCTGCCGTCGGAAAGTCGGGGCCTTTGACGATCTTGAGCAGCTCTTCGTCTTCAGCTTCAGGGTTATCAATCAACAAAACGGCACCGTCGATTACTTCTCCGAGATTATGGGGCGGTATATTCGTCGCCATACCTACGGCAATACCAGCGGAACCGTTCACCAGCAGATTTGGGAAGCGCGACGGCAACACCGTCGGCTCCTGCATGCTTTCATCGTAGTTCGGAATAAAGTCGACCGTTTCTTTTTCGATCTCGGCCAGTAGATGCAGGGCTACTTTGGAAAGCCGCGCTTCCGTATAACGGGACGCTGCCGGCGGATCACCGTCCACCGAGCCAAAGTTACCGTGACCATCGACCAGGGGATAACGGTACGAAAAATCCTGCGCCATACGCACCATAGAATCGTAAATCGCTGCATCACCATGTGGATGGTAACGACCCATAACATCACCGGCGATACGGGCTGATTTCTTATAGGGCTTATCCGGCGTGGTGCCGGTCTCATACATACCATAGAGAATGCGGCGGTGTACCGGTTTCAAGCCATCACGCGCATCGGGAATCGCCCGCCCGATGATCGTCGTCATGGCGTACGTCAGGTACGAATGCCTCATTTCCCTGTCTATGTCAACTGTAATGATTTTTCCTTCGTCAAGACTCATTGCGGCGCCTCCACTTCCGGGTTAAACCTCAAGGTTACGAACTTCGTGGGCATGTTCCATGATAAATTCCCTACGCGGCTCAACTTTGTCACCCATCAGCATGGTGAAAGTCAAGTCCGCTTCCACCGCATCCTGCAGGCGCACTTGCAGCAGCGTACGATTAGCCGGATCCATGGTCGTATCCCAGAGCTGATCCGCGTTCATTTCTCCAAGACCTTTGTAGCGCTGTACTGTGTAGTTTGAACGTCCGATGCGTTCCATGATGGCGTCCAGCTCTTTCTGGCTATAGGCGTAATGTTCTTCCTTACCCTTTTTGACCATAAACAGCGGCGGCTGTGCAATGTATACGTGGCCACGCTCAAGCAATTCCTGCATATAGCGGAAGAAGAACGTTAGCAGCAGCGTCCGGATATGGGAGCCGTCATCGTCAGCATCGGTCATGATAATGATCTTGCCATAGCGTAATCTGGTGATGTCAAAATCATCGCTAATCCCGGTACCGAGGGCCGTGATCATCGACTTGATTTCTTCGTTGTTGAGGATGCGATCCAGTTGAGCTTTTTCCACGTTGAGAATTTTCCCGCGCAGCGGCAGGATAGCCTGAAAGCGGCGATCGCGTCCCTGCTTGGCCGAACCTCCCGCCGAGTCGCCCTCCACAATGTAGAGTTCGCAAAGATCCGCTTCTTTAAAGGAGCAGTCCGCCAGTTTGCCAGGCAGTGAAGTGGTTTCCAGTGCACTTTTGCGACGCGTCAGTTCACGGGCTTTTCGGGCGGCATCCCTGGCCCTGGAAGCCATTAGGCATTTTTCGATAATCTTCTTACTGGGGCTGGGATTCTGCTCAAAAAAGTAGTCCAAACCTTCGTTCACTACTGACTCAACAATCCCGCGCACTTCGCTGTTGCCGAGTTTCATTTTGGTCTGGCCCTCAAATTGAGGGTTAGGGAGCTTCACACTGATTACAGCGGTGAGCCCCTCACGGACATCTTCGCCTGCTAAATTCTGATCATTTTCTTTAAGCTGACCCGACTTGCGGGCATAGTCATTAATCGAACGCGTCAGCGCGGAACGGAATCCGGATAAGTGCGTCCCGCCCTCGTGGGTGTTAATATCATTGGCAAATGAAAAAACGCTTTCCACATAACTGTCGTTATATTGAATGGCGATTTCAACCCCAACATCGCCAACCTGTTTATTGATGCTGATGACTTCTTTGTGCAGTTCGTTCTTGTTCTTGTTGAGGTGTTCGACAAAGGCGATCAAGCCGCCATCATACTTATACTCGGCTTTCTTTTCCGCTTTGACATCGGTCAGCGTGATACGCAGCCCGCTGTTCAAAAAAGCAAGCTCGCGCAAACGATGGGATAAGGTATCCCAATCAAACTCGGTGGTTTCAAAAATGAGCGGGTCCGGTTTAAAAGTCGTTTTAGTACCGGACTTATCAGTCGTGCCGATGACTTTAACAGGCGCGACCGCCTTGCCGCGCTCGTAACGCTGAAAATAGACTTTGCCGTCTTTCCAGTAAACTTCCACTTCCAGCCACTCAGAAAGGGCGTTAACAACCGATACACCAACTCCATGCAAACCGCCGGAGACGCTGTAACCGCCGCCGCCAAACTTTCCACCGGCGTGCAAGACCGTGTGAACAACTTCTAGTGCCGATTTGCCGGTCTTCTCATGCATTTCTACAGGAATACCGCGTCCGTTGTCGATGTTAGTCACTGAATTGTCATCATTGATGATCACGTCAATCTGATCACAATTGCCGTTCATGGCCTCGTCGATACTGTTATCGACTACTTCGTAGACCAGATGGTGCAACCCGCGTGTATCGGTGCTGCCGATATACATGGCGGGGCGCTTTTTAACAGCTTCCAGTCCTTCCAGAACCTGAATCTGTTCTGCACCATATTGTTGCGTACTATTTCCATTTCTACCGTTTAGCTGATCCAATTAGTTATTCCCTCCCGGGAGTTAAGTTATCTCGCCTAATGCGCTGAATGCGCGGATCGGGCCGATCGCACCGAGCGTGCCTTCCTGGGCCGCTTTTTTTTAATACTGATTTTTTCTACAAACCCGGCTCTATTTTTCAACGTAACGGATGAGATCGGTGACATATAGACATCGCGGTCGGTTATGACGCAGGACTTGGGATCTTTTTCTGCCAAACTAGTTACAAAACCCTCTTCTTCTGCCACTTTCATGAACTCTTTCGTGCTGGGCGCGATCACCGGGCTCTCCAAATTGATAATGGCAATGAGTTCTCTCGTGAGTACTACTTTATCTCCGCCAAGGTGTAAAAACAAAAATCTCACCTCCGTAATACTATCACAAAAACTGGTCCATTTGTTAAGAAAATAGACAGTTAGCAGTATTCTTTCCCAAAACTGCGCTCACCTTTTCACAGGTCAAATCTTGATAGATGCGTGCATCATAAACCATGACATATTCCAGCACCAAGGTGCGTAATTTACTGAGTTCACGGCTCGCCGTATGCGCGGCCTGAAAATGGGCATAAGTCAGCGTGTTGGTAATGCGGTTAATCTCACGGCTGAGCTGTTGCAGTTTGTCCCGGCGCGCCAGTTGGTATTCTAATTGCGTCAGCGCGGGATGATCCTGCCGTAGTTCCTGATATGATTTCCAAGGAGTAAGCCGCAGCTGTTCCGCTACTTCCTCAACATGTTTGCGCGAATCGGTCTGTTCGCAAACTGAGCACAATGAGGTCCCGCCGCTGTCCTGCTCTAAAAGGGCACCGCATCTTTGACAGGGCTGACAGCCTTCCTTCATGCGCGTTTTGCGCACGCGTTTGGCAGCTGTGACAGCTTTTAAAAAAGCACTCTCCAATGCCGGATCAGTCTCGGCCTCGATCAGTTCCTGGCGCAATAAATCCAAGTGTGCGGTTTCTTCGGCGTTTAACTCCTCCAGCTTTTGGGGCGCACGATCCTTTGCACCCGGATGGATCTTGCCGCCAGCACGACTTAAATCTATTTCCCCCGCTTGAAACCGGATATCCCGGATTACGCCGGCACCGACTTGAACCGCAATTTTCTTCAGCAATTCGCGCTTCATAAAAGAAAGTTGATGCGCCAGCGGCGGAGAAACACAGGTGACATATAAAACGCCGTTTTTAACAGCCTGAGCTTCTGTTTTGCCCTCCAATGCGCTCCCGATCACCTGCGGCCAGATATCCAGAATCAGATAGGATTTGATCTTATTCCTGGTACCAGCGCCACTCAAAAATCCGTCTATAATGGAACCGAGTCTATGCAATCCGCTCATTCCTGAATTGCCCCGCCTTCAACTCGAAACATTTTGCAATCCGGATTGTCCGAAAAACGCTCCGGATCTGTAGTGGTAATAAACGTTTGGGTGATCCCCATGACAGTTTCCAGAAGAGCGGACTTTCTTTCATTATCAAATTCTGATAAGACGTCATCCAACAGCAGCAGCGGATAATCGCCTGTCATTTCTTTAATTAGCTCAACCAGCGCCATTTTCAATGCCAGCGCCGCCGTCCGGGATTGCCCTTGCGAAGCATAAACACGCAGTTCCCCCTGATCGGGAATGGTCAGCATCAGATCATCGCGGTGCGGCCCGGCTAACGTCAGACCGCGCGCCAATTCGGCGTATTCCAATTCATGCAGTTTGGCAGCCAGTGCATGGCCATAAGTTTCAGCGGCTGGTTCTAAACTTGATTTTGACGCCGGATTTAATGCGGATTTATACGACACATGCAACTCTTCGCGCTGATTACTGACCATGGCGTGGTATCTGGACGCGATCGGTGCCAGAATCGCCAATCCATGGTAACGCCCGGCCGCAACCCGATTGGCATATTTGATTAGCTGGTCATTCCAGGCAGCTAACTCATTGCGGTCGACTCTTTTACCGATCTGGTCTTTTAGAAATCGGTTGCGCTGCGTCAGCACGGCGGTGTAGCGGTAAAGATCATCCCGATAAATACTGCTGCATTGCGCCAAACCGATATCCAGAAACTGACGGCGAAAAGATGGTGCACTTTTCACAATCTGGAGGTCTTCCGGAGCAAACAACACCACTTTGGCCATCCCGACGAGATCAGTCTGCTTGCGCAGCGGGGTACCATTCAAGAAGATCTTTTTACGAGAACCGTCACTATTGATCGTGATTGTGGATGGCTGTACCGGAAAGACATCGCCAGTCAGCATCCCTTGCACGCTGAAAGCTTGACAGTCATGCCGGACTAGCTCGCGATCATGGCCAGCGCGAAATGATTTGCCCAGCGCCAGCAGATAAATAGCTTCCAGCAAATTCGTTTTCCCCTGGGCATTGGCACCGGAAAAAATATTAACCCGTTCCGAAAATTCACTGCTTTGGCGGACGTAATTGCGGAAATTACGAAGCTCTATTTTTTTCAGAATCAATGAATGACACTCCCGGAATTGTGTGGCAATGCCATCTGCCTGGACTCATTCACTCAATAACAGCGGCATCACGACGTACAGATAATTTTCATCGTCCTGAGTATCCATTAACACCGGGGTCCTGGCGCCGTTAAAACTCATCCGGACAGTTTCGCTATCGGTAACTTTCAAAAAGTCAATCAAGAATTTGCCATTAAAACCGATCTCAAGATCTGGTCCTTCAATAGCAGCCTCGATTTCTTCATAAGCATCACCGACATCCGGCCCATTCGCATTCAACTGTATGCGGCCCTGGGACACGATCATCCGCACGGAAGAGACGAACAAAGAAACCCTGTCCAAAGCTGCCGCCAGATCATTTTTGTTAATCGTCGCAATCGTAGCGGAGCTCTTCGGAATGACTTGCTCGTATTGCGGAAACTGGCCCGTGATTAACCTGCTAAACAAGCTGGCTTCCCGACACCGGAACATGATCTGCCGTTCGGAAACAGCTACTTCCACCCGTTCTTCTTCGGCGCCGCTTAATAGCTTAAAAACCTCTTGCATCGCACGCACCGGTACCATCATCGATATTTTGCTTTCCGCCGCAGTTTCCAATAAACCTTCCTGAACCGCCAGACGACTTACATCAGTAGCCACAGCACGGAAACGATTGCCTTCCAGTTCGAGCAGAATACTGGATAGAAACGGCCGACTGTCATTGGGCAGCGTAGCGAAATTGGTGCGTCGAATCGCGTCTCTTAGGAACACGTCTGTTAATGTCCAGATGGTCTCTTCTTTCCGGGACGGATTGGAGGGGTAGTCTGAAACAGACATCAAATTCAAGTGAAAAACGGATTTGCCAGCTTTGACAATGGCTTGATTAGCAGTTTCAGAGATCTCCATTTTGACGATCTCTGTACTTAATTTGCGCACCAAATCAGCAATTGTTTTACCAGGCAAAACAAAATTACCATTTCCTTCGACTGCTGTTACCGGAATTGAAGTTTCAATGCCAATCTCCAGATCTGTGCCTAAGCATCTTAGCCGGGCGCTGTCCAGCTCAAAATAGATGCCACTTAGCACAGGCAGCGTGCTTCTTGTAGCCACAGCACGGGACACAACTTGTAGTGCGCGCGAAAAATCTTCCTGCATACATTGAAATTTCATAAAACACCCTCCTGTATCCACCGGTGTAATTACTATTAGTTATTTAAGAGATCTATAAAGATCTTAACCGTAGTAGTAGTACCTGTGTATGACGTGGAAAAGCGGATGAACAGCGATTGCGAAAAGAAAAAGCGCCTTGCAACAGATGTGGATTAGACGGTGGAAAAATGACGGCTTGTCCACTTTTGCACATAATCAACCACCGGTGGAAAAATAATCTCCACAAAGAATCAACGCCGCGTCCAAAAATTATCCTTTGATGCGTCTGGTTAATTCACGGATGGTTCTTTCAAAAGAGGAATCTTCTTTGATCATTTCAGTGATCCGATTGCAGGCATGCATGACGGTAGTATGATCGCGGCCGCCAAATTCGTCACCAATGCGCGGCAAAGACATATCTGTCAGTGTTCTTGACAGATACATGGCGACTTGCCTGGGCAGTGTGATATCTCTGGTGCGCTTCTTAGCCTTCATGTCAGCCAGATCAAGCTGATAATAAGCTGCCACCACCTGTTGAATGGAGGCAATACTGATTTGCCTTGCTTTGGAGGAACTGAGGAGTTCTTTTAAAGCCTCATTGGCGAGATCAAGTGTAACTTCCTCTCCTTGCAGTGAGGAATATGCGATTACCCGAATTAAGGCACCTTCCAGTTCGCGGATGTTGGATTGAATCTGATTGGCAATATGGACAATCACTTCATTCGGAATACGCCAGTTTTCGGCACCGGCTTTTTTACGCAAAATAGCAATTCTGGTTTCGAGATCAGGAGCCTGAATATCAGTAATTAAGCCCCATTCAAAACGTGAACGGAGACGATCTTCCAGAGTCGGAATTTCTTTGGGCGGACGATCACTGGAAATAATGATCTGTTTGCCAGATTCATAAAGCGTATTGAATGTATGAAAGAATTCCTCTTGGGTGCTTTGTTTACCTGCAAGAAATTGAATATCATCCACCAGCAATAAATCAACGTTGCGATAGCGTTCACGGAAAGTACCGGTGCGTTTAAACTGAATGGCGTCGATAATTTCGTTCGCAAATTTTTCAGTCGTAATATAGACTACTCTCATGAAAGGATGATGTTGTTTGACATAATGACCAACCGCGTGCATCAGGTGTGTTTTGCCCAGACCGACGCCGCCATAGACAAATAGCGGATTATAAGCCTTTCCAGGCGCTTCCGATACTGCCAGTGAAGCCGCATGGGCAAATCGATTGCCCTCGCCGACCACAAAGGAATCAAAGGTATACTTAGGGTTCAAGGCAGAAATTGCCGGATCCTCCTGGGGAGGAATCTCAGAGGGGGCTTCGGCAGTAGCCACCGGCTCCAATGTAGCGGCAGCCGGAATCACAAAACTGAGCTCGACCTCCTCATTGAGCAGCTGTTTAATAGCATCTTTGATCATAAGGGCATACTTTGTTTCCAGCCAATCCCGGAAAAAATCGTTGGGAGCTTCGATAAAAAGGGTATTATCTTTGAAAGATGCAGCTGACGTCGGCTTAAGCCACGTCTCAAAGCTCGGTTTGGGTACATTCGGTTCAATCATCTTTAAAATGGTGTTCCAAAGATTTTGCAGTTGTTCGCTCATAATTCCCGCTTAAAAGCGGCACACCTCACTTCAAAGAAAAATCGCCATCTTATACACAAAGTTATCCACAGCTGTTAAGAATTAGGGACGAAAGGGTCCGTTTCTGGAATATGCGATTTGGATAGCTCTTTTTATGCACAGAGAAAAACTGTAAAAATAGAAAAAAAAACAAGGTGAAACCGAGTTGATTTGCCAAAACAAGTTAATTTTGGTGACAGAAACCTAAGAAGGGATGTTGGAAAAAACAGAAATGCGCAGATAACAAAGACTGTCCACATGCTTTTCCACAAACAGTGGATAATTTTTTTGGAACCGGCTATATCATACCAGATGTGGATAACTTTTGGCAAAGTTCTTCTCAGACGTTTATGAGCTACTAGCATATCTGTGAGGCAGGTAATGGAATAAAATCGCCTTTTTAGGCGCAAGAATAACTTGGGCAGAATGAGTGAAAATCAGCCGATAACGCTGTTGCTTGACAGATCGCAACCCCCTGTTTATAATATAATTTGATGTCTATATGGTTAATGTTGATAACCTTATACTTTTAAGGGTCATGTTTAGAGGCGGGGGTGAGATCTATGAAAATGACTTTTCAGCCCAATCAAAGAAAACGTAAAAAGGATCATGGCTTTTTGGTGCGTATGAGCACAAAAAGTGGCCGTAGAGTAATTGGTCGGCGTCGCGCTAAAGGCCGCAGAGTATTGTCTGCCTGATTTTTGGCACAGGGAGCATTCATTTTGATCCCCAGGCTGTCTTTTGACAGGAAGTATCGTTTTCAGGCGTGATTGAACTTGAGATTTTCTTTACGTAAAGGGGACGAGTTTCAGCAGGTTTTGCAAGAAGGTCGTTCCCTTTCGAACAAAATGCTTGTTTTGTATTATCTGCCTTCCACGGAAGGCGATCGTCGCATTGGTTTCGCCGTTGGAAAGAAAATCGGACATGCTGTGATGCGTAATAGGATCAAAAGGTTAATGCGTGAGGCTTTTTTGCGTTTGCGGGCATGCACGCCGGACCAGATGCATATGGTTGTTTTGGCCAGGCGTCCCGTGGCCGGGCTGGGACTGGAAGAAATGTTCTTATATATGAAAGACCTTTGGAAGCGTGCCGGATTTTGGCACGAAAACGCCGAAGGTGGCGTGGAAGGTTTTAAGGGAAGGGGTTCCCCATGAAGGGTGCAATCCTTCTTTTATTACGTTTTTATCGCAAATTCATTTCCCCGCTTCTGGGACCGAAATGCCGTTTTCAGCCAACCTGTTCGATGTATGCCATGACTGCCGTTGAGAAATACGGAGTGCTTAAGGGAGGCTGGCTGGCTGTCCGACGAATTTTGAGATGTCATCCATGGAATCCAGGAGGATATGATCCGGTTCCTTGATAGCTTAATTTCAGATTGGAATCCGAGAGGAGCGTGAATCAGATAGGTGCTATTGCGAAAGTCATGGCCGTTATATTAGAGTTTATTAATGGGTTGGTTCAAAATTACGGCATATCGATTATCTTGGTTACTTTACTACTGAAGGTCGTATTGCTGCCCACCGGAATTAAACAGCACCGCTACATGAAAAAGAACCGGGTTCTGCAGCCCAAGCTCAAGGCGCTGCAGGAAAAGTATAAAGGGAATCCGGAAGAATTGCAGAAACAACAAATGGAGCTCATGAAAAGGGAAAACATGAATCCATTCAGCGGATGTCTGCCTCTTTTGCTGCAAATGCCAATTTTCTTTGGATGGTTTACTTTGCTGCGCAACCCGGAGACTTATGGAGTAGCGATGGCTGGCACAAAGTTTTTGGGTCTGGAATTGAGTACCATCGTATCGCAACAGGGTACTCTGGCTTTAGTCGTTATTGTAGTGATTACGGCGTTGTCCACCTACTGGCAGCAGGCCCAGGTTTCCGCGGATGCTTCGCAAAAGGGAATGCTCTATATCATGCCTCTTTTCATGGCATGGATTACGGCGACGCTACCATTTGGTCTGGCAGTCTACTGGATGTCAAATACCATTTTTGGTATTGCACAACATTACGGATTGGAACTCTTTCTTAAGGATCCGCCAAGGGGGAATGAACCCGCTAATGAAAATTCTGGAAAAAACAAGTAAATCAGTCGAAGACGCTATTGAAGAAGCTTTACAGGAATTAGGCGCAGACCGTTCTATGGTCCGGATTGAGGTACTCGACGAGGGCAGTAAGGGTTTACTTGGCTTTTTGGGTGCCCGTACTGCCAGGGTACGCGTTACGTATTTGCAGCAGCCGCTCGAAGAAGGACGCGCTTTTCTGCAAAAACTGCTGGACGCTGCCGGCCTCAAGTCAGAAATTTCTGCAACCATGCAAGATGAAAACGCAGTTTTGGAGATTTTTGGCGATGATGTAGCTGCGTTGATCGGTCGGCGCGGACAAACTCTCGATTCACTGCAATACTTGGTCAATATCGTGGCCAATCGGAATGCGGAAGAGAAGCAGAGGCTGATCGTGGATGTGGAAGGCTACCGGAAGCGCCGCGAAGAATCGCTGCGTCGACTGGCGTTGCGTATGGCCGACAAAGTTAGCAAAGATAAGAAAAAGATGATTCTTGAGCCGATGACACCGCAAGAGCGACGGATTATTCACACCACACTGCAGAATGTCAGCAATGTGTCTACGTATAGTGAAGGAGAAGATCCTTACCGCCGGGTGATCATCTCCCCTGAAAACCGCGATTAATGGTTTACCGCAGCGTGCCTCTTATCCGGGGCACGCTTTTTCTTTTTCTCTTTTTTGCAGCGATTTACAGCGGTTCGAAGCGATTTTTGGTGAGGTTGATGTAGGCTTTGGAGCGACTCTTTGGAGGGGAAAATAGATGGATGATGTGATTGCCGCAATCATGACGCCCCCCGGAGAAGGCGGGATCGGAGGGATCCGTATCAGCGGCCGCGATGCCTGGGTTGTGGCAGCGCAGGTTTTGCGTTCCCTGAGTGGAAAAGAGGCCCGGGCTAGCCGCGTGCGCCATCTCTATACGGGCCAGGCTGTTGATCCAATCAATGGAGTGCTATTAGATCAAGTGACTTATGTGCGGATGGAAGCGCCCCATTCCTTCACTGGAGAAAACACGGTGGAAGTCTTTGGACACGGTGGGCCGCTCAACATGAAGCGCCTGATGGCGGCATTTATGGTGGCCGGTGCAAGGCCGGCAGAAGCCGGCGAGTTTTCCAAGCGCGCTTTTCTCAACGGACGCCTTGATCTGACGCAGGCGGAGGCGATCGTTGATCTGATCTCAGCCAAATCCGAGCGTGGGCTACAGCAGGCCATCCATCAACTGCAGGGCGGTTTGACTGAAGCGGTCGGCACGATTGAGAGTGCCCTACTGCTGTACACAGCTGCTTTAGAAGCGCAGATCGACTTTCCGGAAGACGAGGTGACCAGCGAGGACCTGGCCGGGCTAAGGAAGGAACTTGTGGGCTGGCGCCGGGATCTGAAGGAACTGGAGCGTTCGGCGGACGCGGGCCGACTGATCCGCGAAGGGATCCTCGTGGCAATCATCGGACCGCCGAATGTCGGTAAATCAAGTCTATTAAATGCTTTAATGCGTTATGAACGTGCTATTGTGACCGAGATTCCCGGTACGACCCGGGATCCATTGGAGGAATATGTCAACTTACAGGGCTTTGTCTTTCGGTTGACTGACACGGCTGGCATTCATGAAACTGATAATCCGGTGGAGCGGATTGGCATTCAGCGATCGATGGAATATTTGCGACAGGCGGATGCGGTGCTGCTGATTCTGGACGCGGGTGATGATGGTGCGACACGCCAGCTCAGCCCGGGTCTGGGGGAGGCCATCGCCGCCAAGGAGCATGTGATCATTGTTTTAAATAAGGCCGATCTGCCAGCCCGGATTGCTGAGGAAGAGATCGCCGTACTTTTTCCGGGGCGGCCAGTGGTGAAGACTTCCATATTGAGGGGCGAAGGACTGGGGCCTTTGCAGGATACCTTAATTAATGAGGTCTTCAATGGTCGTGTTCCGGCATCAGAAGGCTATTTAGCAGTGAACGAAAGACATAAAGCGGCACTGGGAGATGCTGTGCGTAACCTTGAGCAGGCAGAGCAGGCGATTGCGGGTGGCTTGGAGCCAGATCTGATCGTTACAGATTTGCGTGCGGCATTAAACGCTCTGGGGCGCATCAGCGGCAAATCAGCAGATGAATCGATCGTCGAGGCCATTTTTAGTCATTTTTGCGTTGGGAAATAGGTGATTACTGTGGAGCAGTACTTTGATGTCATTGTTGTCGGAGCAGGGCATGCCGGATGTGAGGCTGCTCTGGCTTCGGCGCGCATGGGCTGCGAAACAATGGTGTTAACAGTTAGTCTGGATAATGTGGCGTTGATGGCCTGCAACCCCTCGATTGGGGGACCAGGCAAGGGACATCTGGTACGGGAAGTTGATGCTTTGGGCGGCCAAATGGGACGCGTTGTCGATCAGACCTATTTGCAGATGCGGATGTTGAATACAGCTAAAGGACGTGCAGTCAGAGCTTTGCGCGCACAGTCCGACAAGAAGTTGTATCATCAGACCATGAAAACGCTGCTTGAAAGAGAACCGCGCCTTTATTTACGAGAGGGCACCGTGATCGAGGTGCTGACCAATAACGGCCGCATCAGCGGAGTGCGGTTGCGGGGCGACGAAACCTTTGCATGTCAGGCGCTCATTTTGGCAACCGGTACTTTTCTGGGCGGGATGATCCATATAGGGGACCTGAATTACCGCTCTGGTCCGTCTGGTTTTCCAGCTACGGTGGAATTATCAGAGTCACTGCGCGATTTGGGATTCGTCTTGCGTCGCTTTAAGACCGGCACTTCGCCGCGCGTGAACCGGCGCGCGATTGATGGGCGTAACCTCGCCGCAGTTGTGGGAGAGCCGGAGGCGGGCGGTTTTTCATTCTGGGAAGATCCACCAGCGCGGCCGCAGATGCCTTGTCTGACAACATATACCACTGCTGAAACAGCTGAGATTATTAAAAACAATTTGGGTCGCTCGCCCCTGTTTGCGGGCGCTATCAAGGGGGCTGGCCCACGCTATTGCCCTTCTATTGAAAGCAAGATTGTTGAATTTCCAAAGCGTTTGTCGCATCCGGTATTTATTGAGCCGGAGTCCGGGGTTGGCGAAGAGATGTATTTGAGCGGTCTCTCTACCAGTCTGCCGATTGATGTGCAGCATCAGTTGCTGGCCACCATCCCGGGTTTGGAGAAGACGCGCATCATGCGGCCGGGCTATGCGATTGAGTATGATGTGATCGATAGTAGGCGGCTGAAACCCACGCTGGAAAGCATGGAGATCGCGGGACTCTTTTGCGCCGGACAGCTGAACGGCACCTCTGGATATGAAGAAGCGGCCGCGCAGGGACTAATGGCGGGCATTAATGCTGCGCTAAGTATACAGAGGCAGGGTCGTCGCGCGGATTTGGTGCTGCAGCGCTGGCAGGGCTATATCGGCGTCATGATTGATGATTTAACCACCAAGGGGACGCAGGATCCTTACCGCATGCTGACTTCACGTGCGGAGTTCCGGTTGCTGCTGAGAGAAGGGAATGCGGATGTGCGGCTGTGTGAATTGGGTTACCAGGTGGGATTGCTTAGCGCAGAGCAATATGAAAAGTATGAAGCCAAAAAGCAGCAAATTGCGCAGCTGATTGAGCGTTGTCAAAATACCTCTATTAATGCGAATACGGTGGCAAAGTCGCTGTTCGAGGAGTTAGGCACCTCCATTCCGGCAGGGCGGATTGCGCTGGCTGAGCTGCTGAGGCGGCCCGAGCTTTCCTATGATGCGATTCGCCGCTTTGATGAGAGTCTGCCGGAGGGTCCGATCGATGTGATTCGGCAGGTGGAGGAAGAAATCAAATACAGTGGCTATATTGATCGCCAGCGCATGCAGGTGGCGCGCCAGGCCCGTCATGAAAACCGCCGGATCCCGGAGACATTCCAATATGAGGCGGCGGGTGGGTTATCGCGGGAAGCGCGTGAGAAGCTTAGTATCCAGCGGCCGCGCACCCTGGGACAGGCTTCCCGCATTCCGGGAGTGACCCCGGCCGATATCGCGGTGCTGGAGATTTTATTAGCATCAGGCGACACCGGGCTAATGCCAGATCAACCTGAAGGCGAATGAGGGGCAGTGGATAGCGATGGGATCGATTGAATCGAGCGAACAGATTAAGAGTTTAGTGCGCACCACTTTGACGGGGTGGGGGCTCAGTCTCAGTTTGGGCCTGGAGGATTCGCTGGATCACTATGCCAATTTGATTGTGGATTGGAACGAGCGCATTAATTTGACCTCAGTGACAAGCACCGTCGAGATTTGGATCAAGCATTTCCTGGATTCACTGGCCTGCCTGTCTGTTTATGAGCCGCAGCAGTGTCGCATGATTGATATCGGATCCGGTGCCGGGCTACCCGGTATGGTATTGGCATTGGCCCGTCCGCAATGGGAGGTTTATCTCTTGGAATCTACTAATAAGAAGGCCGAATTCTTAAGATTAGCTGCCGGGGAGCTTCAGATCGCCAATGTCACAGTGATTGCTGACCGCGCCGAGATAGCGGCGCATGATGCGCACTTGCGGGGTTCATTTGATATGGTGGTGGCGCGCGGAGTAGCGCCATTAAGGGTATTAGCCGAATATTGTCTTCCGTTTCTGCGGGTTGGCGGTCAGTTTCTGGCCATGAAAGGACCAAACTGGGCCGTAGAATTGGAAGAAGCTGGAACTGCACTGCGAAAATTGGGCGCCGTTGTGACAGATCAGCATTCTTGCACGCTTCCTGAGGAAATGGGTGCCAGGACTTTGATTTTGATTAACAAGCAGCGCTCCACTCCGGATCTTTATCCGCGCCGGCCTGGCTTACCTGCGAAAAAGCCATTATAATGGCACGCTAAAATTTATTGGTCCTAAGAGGAAACAAAGGAAGATAAAGCGAAAAGGATTGGATAGGAGAAATAATGGACAGGCGTGAAGCCGGGGAAGGATGGTGCGATCCAATGGGAAAAATTATGGTTATCGCAAATCAAAAGGGCGGCGTTGGCAAAAGTACAACTGCTGTTAACCTCGGAGCTTGTCTGGCTTCGATGGGAAAGCGCGTACTGGTAATTGATGTTGATCCGCAGGGAAACGCCACAACCGGATTGGGCATACATAAACCGGATCTAAAGCAATGTATTTATGATGTACTGATTAATGAGGTACCTATTCAGGAAGTTATTCTGCCGACGCCGGTAGAAGGTCTGTTTATTGCACCAGCTACGGAGCGTTTGGTCGGGGCGGAGATCGAACTGGTCGGAATGATGTCGCGGGAGCAAAAGATGCGTTTTGCGCTCATGCCGGTCAAAGAAGACTACGATTTTTTCTTGATTGATTGCCCCCCTTCTCTAGGCAATCTTACGATTAACGCTTTGACAGCGGCTGACTCCGTTTTGATACCAATTCAATGTGAGTTTTATGCTTTGGAAGGTGTCAGTCAGTTACAGCGGACCATTCAGCTGGTACAGAAATACTCCAATCCCGGGCTGAAAATTCAAGGCGTCGTAATGACAATGTATGACGGCCGCACGAAATTGAGCCAGCAAGTCATCGACAATGTGAAAACATTTTTCCCGGACAGGGTCTACTCCAGCGTTATTCCCAGAAATGTACGCTTGAGCGAGGCGCCCAGCCATGGGCTGCCGATTACGATGTATGATAGCCGTTCTAGAGGGGCGGAAGCTTACATTGATCTGGCAAAGGAAGTGATTAAGAGTGCCTAAAGGCGGTTTGGGCAAAGGGCTGGAAGCCCTCATTCCGCAAATGGCGGACGATAAAAGCGCTGCGATTACAGTTGCAATTGCTGATATTGTTCCTAATCCCTTTCAGCCACGCAAGGAATTTGATCCGGAAAAGCTGCGCGAGTTAGCCGATTCTATTCAGGAGCATGGCCTCATTCAGCCATTAGCCGTACGCAAAGTAGATCGTCAATATCAGCTGATTGCCGGTGAGCGCCGCTGGCGCGCATCTAAGTTGGCAGGGCTGACCACAGTGCCAGTCATGTTAATCGAAACGGATGACCGTGGGCTAATGGAAATGGCACTAGTAGAAAACCTGCAGCGCGAAGACTTGAATCCGATGGAGGCGGCCTTGGCTTATCGCCGTTTGATTGATGAATTTGATTTGACTCAAGAAGAGGTCGCTGTACGCGTGGGACGTAGTCGCCCGGCGATTTCCAACACAATGCGCCTTTTGACTTTGCCGGAGCCTGTGCAAATGGCGGTTGCTTCCGGCGAGATCAGTGAGGGACATGCGCGTGCGTTACTTGGATTAAAAGATCCTGAAGAGGTAATTAGGCTTAGTCAGGAAATTAGCGCACAGGACTTATCAGTGCGTGCGACTGAGCAAGCTGTGCGGAATATTGAAAGCGGTGTTTCACGTGAAACAAAACGCAAGACGCCTCTCCGGAGAAAGATACAGGATCCGGATCTGGGAGCAATTGAAGATCAAATTCGCATGATCCTCGGTACGCACGTCAACATTAAGGGTTCCAACGAACGCGGTACGATTGAAATTGATTACTATAGTTCAGAGGACTTGACGCGGCTTTTGGAGAAAATTGTCGGGTCTGAGGTTGGTTGATAGGGGGCTGCTTGAGATTTTCCGTGAGATGTTTCACGTGAAACAATGAAGAGGCGTAACCATGAAAGGAGCAGGGTCGTGAGCAATTATATGCAATTATTACATCAAAATATGGAGACTGTTTATCTCGTGTTGGCAGCATTAGTCTTGCTGCTATTAGTTATAGTGGTTATTCTGTTGTTCCGGGTCTCTTCGCTGAAGAAACGGTTTGAAAGACTGATGCTTCAGGATGATGGCGTTGATCTGGAGGGACTGATCAATAATTATAAGTTAATGGCTGACGATTTAGCGATACGCTCGGAAAAGCTGGAACAAGTATCCGCCCAGACGTGTAAGGATATGGAACGACACATCCAGAATGTGGCCCTGGTGCGCTATAGCGCCTTTGAGCAAGGTGGCGGCGAACTAAGCTTTTCAGCGGCCATGCTGGATAAAAAGGGCGACGGTGTGATTTTTACAAGCATCTTTGGTAGGGATGAAGCCCGGTTTTATGGCAAGCCGGTGAAGGCAGGAAAATCAGAATATAACCTTTCGGATGAAGAGAAGCAGGCGATCAAAGAAGCGATGAAAAAATGATCAAGAAATAGGATACTCAAGGAAAAGTGAAAAAATGACGATATTTATGCCAGGATGGAAGGAATCCTGGCATTTTTGTCGTAGTTATAGGGTACTCGATTTTACGCGGTGTCGTGTGTCGTGCCTTGAAAGCTAATCGAGAAACGGGTGGGTGGAATCATGCCAGATGCAAAGAAGACCCTCAGGAAAATATGGGCAAAAGTAAAAGCAAGAGGTTTCACATTTATGGCGGTGCCGAATGCGGGCGGAAAGGCTCCCAAGCGTTTGCACTTGCCACTAACCTTTTTACTTTTTCTTTTTTTAGTGGGGGTTGTGTTTACCGGATTGAACCTTTACATGTGGGTTGCCTATCCGGCCAAACTGAATGCGATAGACAGTCTTTATGGAGAAATTTCACGGCGCGATCAAACCATCAATCGATTGGATAAAGAAAATAAAGAGATTCAGCCGAGCATCGAGCGCAGTCGTGAACAAGCTAAACGGTTAGAGGAAATTGAAAAAATGGAAGCGGAGGCTAAGCTTTTAATTGATGCTGTTAAAAACAAAGGCAGCCGCGCAGTACCGACAACATCCAGCCGAGGGCTAATTTTACGCAACAGGCTTTCCGAGAATATTAGCAATGAAGTTGTTGGCGACGACGGCATTGATTCCAGGCTGGCGACGCTCGATCGTAATCTGAACATACTTGATAAAGAATTAGAAGAGCGTGAGAGCGCTGTTAATAAAGTACTAAAAGACTTAAAGAATACCGTTTATGTGTTGGATCACACTCCTTCGGTCTGGCCGGTAAGTGGGAGAATTACCTCAAATTTCGGTTTGCGCAAGGATCCTTTCACTGGCGTTTCGAAAAGGCACAATGGGCTCGATTTGAAGGCTTATACTGGACAACCCGTGAAAGCAACCGCAGCCGGAAAAGTCATCTTTTCGGGCTGGTCCAGCGGTTATGGCTATAAGGTAGAAATTGAACACGGTAACGGTTATCGCTCGGTTTACGCTCATAACAGCAAACTGGCGGTCAAGTATGGTCAACAAGTTAAAAAGGGACAAGTGGTCTGTTATGCAGGCAGTACTGGCAGAAGTACAGCGCCTCATTTACACTTTGAAATTAAGAAAAGCGGTACACCAATGAATCCCAGCACCGTTTTGTCTCAGTTTTAACAAAGCAGGAAGCCTAAAAGGAGGCAATATAAATGGGCTTGCGTAATAAAAACAATGTAGAAGTTCCAGGCAGCAAAAAGATCGATACGATCATCGGCAAAGACACTGTTGTGAAAGGACGTGTCGATTCTGAAGGCGCTATTCGTATAGATGGGCGCTTTGAAGGGGAAATTTATACTTCAAGCGATCTGGTAGTGGGCGAATCCGGCAATATAGCAGCCACCAGAATTGAAGCGAAAAACATCAGTATCGCTGGCGAAGTACACGGCAATGTCGTGGCCCGTGGGAAACTAGAATTAATACCCACCGGCAAATTGTACGGTGACGTACAGATGGCTGTCCTGGTTGTTGAGGATGGGGCCGTATTCCAGGGGCAGTGCGAAATGCTTAACCCGGATCTGGATGTGCGTGAACGCGGCAAGGCTTTCAGTATCAAAACTCCCATTAGAGATGAGGCGGCCGCTACTGGTAAAGTGGAAGAGAAAAAAGAAGAGCATCCGAACTGAGGTTATTTGTTGGACTCATTCTTTGTTGTGAATCAAGATCTGAGGTGCCCGTTTTTCGGGCACCTTTTCTTTCAGTTGGCACCGTTTATTTTATTTAGCGTGTATGCGTAATAATTGATGGGGCGTAACATAGCGGTCTTCACCTCTGAATAGTGGGAAGCGTTTGGGCGGACAATAAAGCCGGAGGTGGTCTGTACTTGCAGAAAATTATTGCGCTGGAAGATACGCTTTCCGAGATGAAGGATTTGCTGATTGATGAAGGCTATGACGTCAAGAGCATGAGCGAGGGGTTAAGAGACGCGGACGCCGTAATTGTCAGCGGAATGGAAGAAAATGTCACCGGCGTGCAGGACCGTATGACAGACGCATTCGTCTTGAACGCTGGGGGTCGGGACCCTGGAGAAATCTTGGATGATTTGCGCCGACATTTTCGTGTGATGGAATAGCAGCTAAAGCCGGCTATAAACAGCCGGCTTTGCTCTATGTAAGCCGGTGTAGCTGAGCAGAAATTGTAGATCTGCTGGCAGGAATCAGCGATAGTAATTAGAAAGAAAACATAAATTGGAGCGCGGTCGAAATTTGGATCGAAAGAGGAGATTCGATGCTAAGAGAAAAAACGCGTGTTGCAGTGGTTGGCTTCGGTAATGTTGGCCGTTATGCTATTGACGCAGTTCAGACAGCGCCCGACATGGAGTTGGCAGGAGTGGTTCGCCGGGCCAGCTCTTTGAATAGCAATAATGATACGTTACAGACCTTGGGTGTGCATGCGGTTAGCGACATACGAGAGTTAGAAGATGTACAGGCCGCCATTCTCTGCACACCCACCCGTACTATTCCCGATGTGGCGGAAAGCATATTGAGCTTGGGCATCAATACGGTAGATAGTTTTGATATTCATGGGCAACCAATTCTTGCTTTGCGGGCCAGGCTGCAAGCAGCAGCGCAAGAAAACAATGCGGTGGCGATTGTCTCTGCAGGTTGGGATCCTGGTACTGACTCGGTTGTCCGCACGCTTTTTGAAGCCATGGCGCCGTTTGGAATCACTTATACCAACTTCGGACCCGGGATGAGCATGGGACACTCCACCGTCGTCAGGACCATGCCTGGGGTGAAGGAAGCGCTGTCAATGACGATTCCGTTGGGAACAGGCGTGCATCGGCGCATGGTCTATGTTGAGCTGGAGCCAGACAGCAGCTACGAGCAGGTGGAACAGCAAATCCTGACTGACCCCTATTTTGCCAAGGATGAGACCCATGTACACGCAGTTAGTGATGTGGGCGCACTCTGGGATTTGGGGCATGCCGTTATGATGCAGCGTAAAGGGACCTCCGGCAAAACTGCTAATCAAATGATGCAATTACATATGGCGATTAATAACCCGGCCTTGACCGGCCAGATTCTGGTGGCAGCCGCCAGGGCGGGCCTGCGTCAGAACCCGGGGGCATATTGTCTACCGGAAATTGCGCCACTGGACTTTTTGCCTGGTGACCGCGAGTCATTGATCGAACGGTTAGTCTAAACGGCTTCTTTGGGAGAGAGTCTGCAGAGTTTATGATGTGGCTGGGGTAATAATAATAATAAAAGAGGCTTGCAACGATCTGCCCTCCGACTACCGCAGACTGCTACGCGGTACCGCAAAATCTTTCGACCCTGCGACACCTACTCACAGCTTACGATAATCTTTGGTCGACCGGTATCGATCCACTGGGAACCGATTGCAACCTTTCGGCTACAACCGATCCTTGCTGAACCGATAGCGATCTTCGCCCGACTACTGCATACCGGTTGCGCACCTGTAATGGCGGTTTAGCCATTACAGATACTTGGCGGGCATGCAATAATCTGCGCTAGGACCGTTACAGATAGCACCAGGTTACAGATGACCACCTGTAACGATCTTTCGCTCGACTCATACCGACAGGTAGTACTGCCGATATGAATCTGTGCTCGACCGCTGCAAACCTCTGCTATTATAGTGACCGTAAAAGGCGAGGCATATAACAGGAACAAACAGGAAATTCGGGGTCAAAATGGTTGCTGCTGGCGAACAGGTTAACAAACAGGCTGATGGAAACCAAAAATAAAAGAGGCCTGCAACGATCTGCCCTCCGACTACTGCAGAGTGCTACGCGGCACCGTAAAATCTTTCGACCTTACGACACCAACTCACAGCCTGCAATAATCTTTGGTCGACCGGTATCGATCCACTGGGAACCAACTGCAACCTCACGGCTGCAACCGATCCTTGCTGAACCGATAGCGATCTTCGCTCGACTACTGCATACCGGTTTCGCACCTGTAATGACAGTTGGGCCATTACAGATACTTGGCGGGCATGCAATAATCTGCGCTAGGACCGTTACAGATAGCACCAGGTAACAAATGACCACCTGTAACGATCTTCCGCTCGACCCATACCGACAGCAGAACTGCCGATATGAATCTGTGCTCGACCGCTGCAAACCTCTGATAATATAGTGACCGGAAAGGGCAGACACTATAGCAGGAAAAATATGGGTTTGGGATAGGCCGACAAGGTCGGGTTGCATAGCTAGTTGCCGATAATCTCCAGATAGGATATAATAAATCTGAAAAACATAACAAACACAGGTGCCCGCTAAAAACGGGTGAAAAGGGAAGTCCGTAGGCTTATTGAAAGCCGAACGGCGCGGTCCCGCCACTGTGACCGGTGAGCTGAGCTTAGCCACTTTTCGGGAAGGCTAAGCGTAAAAAGCAATGACCCGGCAGCCAGGAGACCTGCCTGTGTTTGCAGACCGACTGCGGCTTTCGCGGAAAAAGCCCGGGGGAAGATTTTATGCCCGGCTTTTCCTGAGTCGGGCTATTTTTATGTTTTGCGATATCGAAGGAGGATCTTTATGAACAGAAAAAACCTAATAACGTTCCTATTAACCTGTGTGGTGACTATCGCTATCGTATTAGCCGGGTCCGGGTCCGGGGCCGGGGCCGGCAACGGTGTGCAAGCGGCCTTTGCCTATCCCATAACCATGAAGGATGATCTCGGGCGCTCTGTCACTATTAACGCGCAACCGCAGCGCATTATCTCATTGACACCTAGCGTAACAGAGATGCTGTTTGCCTTGGGGGTTGGTCCCCGCGTGGTTGGCGTCACAAATTACTGCAATTACCCCGCTGAAGCGCTCGCCGTAGCAAAGATCGGCGATACGAACCTGAATTTCGAGCGCATTCTGGAGCTGCAACCGGACCTGATCATTGGTGTCGGCAGTATGCAGGCAGAGGATATTAATAAGTTAATTTCCCTTGGGCAGAAGGTTTTTGTAATAGAGGCAGTAAAAATGGTTGACGTACCACGGCAGATGCGGATCTTGGGACGCATACTCGGCAACGCCACTGTCGGTGAAAACCTGGCGGCTAAATTTGAAAGCCGCGTTGCAGCGGTACAAAAGAAAGTCAGTCAGCAAAAAGCGCGTCCCCGCGTGTTTATCGAAATTTGGAACGAACCTCTGATGACAGCAGGACCTAATACATTTATGGATGAACTGATTGTGCTGGCGGGCGGCAGCAATATCGCCGGAAACAGCCCCAATCCATGGCCGCAGTTCAGTATGGAGACAGTAATCGAAAGGGATCCGGAGGTTATTATTCTGACTTGCTATAACAAAGAAGAAGCGCTGAGCCGCAAGGCCTGGGCCGGGACTTCTGCCATTAAAAATGCCCGAGTCTATGAAGTTAATCCAGACATCTATTCACGACCAGCACCGCGTCTGGTTGATGCCCTGGAGGAAATGTATAGTCTGTTGCATCCATAATACAAAATTGGTAAAGAGTGATGGCTTGAAAAGGTTGAAAACGGTTCCGGTGCTTGTGGTATCGGCCGCCATCCTGCTGGCAGTGATCATAATTGGTGTCGGTCTTGGGGCTGTGCAGATACCGGCGACGGACATTATCAAAAGTATCATAAATTATCTGCGCGGTTTCAGAGGTGCAGATCAGGCTGGACCATGGCAGACCATTATCATGCAGATTCGACTCCCGCGCGTCATATTGGCTGCGATGGCTGGGTCCGCGCTGGCCACTGGTGGAGTCTGCTTCCAGGCAGTATTGCGCAATCCGCTGGCGGATCCATTTGTTATTGGGGTTTCTGCTGGCGCAGGGCTGGGTGCGGCTTTAGGACTTGCTTTGTCTGAGTGGCTCGGGTCTACCGGGATCGCACTTCTGCCGGTGTTTTCCTTTCTGGGAGCTTTGCTGGCCACGGCTTTGGTTTACGGACTTTCGCTGAAAAACCGGCGCGTGGATGTCGGACGTCTACTGCTGGCCGGAGTGGCGGTTAGCTCGTTCCTGACCGCACTGATGTCTATGTTAATTGTCTGGCGACAGCAAGATATGCAAAAATTGGTTTTCTGGATGATGGGTAGCTTTTCCGGACGCGGTTGGGAACACGTGCAAGTGACTTTGCCTTATCTGGCGGCTGGGCTCATCTCGGCAGGCCTACTGGCTGGCAGACTAAATTTGCTGGCCCTCGGTGAAGAAAGAGCTTTTTATCTCGGGCTGCGCGTGGAGGTATTCAAAGCCTGGGCGCTCTTGACCGGTTCATTGCTGGCGGCGACTGCCGTTTCAGTGAGTGGCGTGATTGGATTTGTGGGTTTGATGATTCCCCATATTGTCAGGTTGCTGGTTGGTCCGGACCATCTAATCCTTTTGCCGGCTTCAGCGCTGGTGGGTGCCGCCTTTTTGATCGCGGCCGACATTGCCGCGCGGATAATCATGCCGCCGATCGAAATACCAATCGGGATTTTGACGGCTCTCAGCGGGACGCCGTTTTTCCTTTGGCTGCTGCGAAAGAGAGGGCAATACTGATGAGGCGCGCGAAGGATGAAATTGCGGTCGTCGACGGAATTAATCAGATGACGGCCTTGGCTGCTCAGGATTTGGAGTTTGGTTTTCCGGGCACAGGAAAAAAAGTGGTCAATCACATTTCACTGACGCTGGCGGCGCATGAGATGGCGGCGCTGATTGGTCCGAACGGGTCTGGCAAATCAACACTGGTGCGTCTGTTAAGCGGATATTTAAAGCCGGACAGCGGTGTAGTATGGCTCTTTGGCCAGAACATTGGCAAAATGCCGCGCAAGGCCGCCGCCAGACTGCTAACGGTGATGCCGCAAAACATTCAATTTGAGACACCGTTTACTGTTGAAGAAATTGTCAGGATGGGTTCTTTCGCGCGTCCCGAGGGACTGGATTGCCATACGGCCAAAATTTTGCTGCAGCGCTTGGACTTATGGGAGCTAAGAAACAAGGCCGTTACGGAATTATCTGGCGGAGAAACACGGCGTGCCGCACTGGCGCAGGCTTTGGCCCAAAAGCCATCTGTTTTGCTGCTGGATGAGCCAGCCGCCAATCTTGATATCCGGTACCAATATGAGTTGATGGAATTGATCGCGGAGTTGCACCAGGAAACCGGATTGACGGCCTTAGTGGTGCTGCATGATCTGAACCTGGCTGCGGCGTACGCCTCCAGGATTATTATGCTGGACGAAGGCCAAGTGGCAGCGGATGGAAAACCGCAGGAGGTATTAACACCGCAGAATCTGGCCAACCACTTCGGGGTCGACGCAGCCGTCACTGTTGCCAATGATGGCGTTCCCAGAATCCGAGTGATTCCGCCGAAGCATCGTTCCAAAGAAAAAAACGGTCAGTGTCAGACTCTGATAGATTTTAGAGATCATGGGGGATGAAAAAGTCCGGCTCTTCCAAAGCCTTTTCTTCAAGGTATTCAATCACCAAACGCCGCATAATATGTGCCACCGGTTGCCTTTCGTAAAACGAAACATGACGTAACTTTTCATAAAGATCGGCGGGCAGCCGGAATTGGACGACGCGCATTTTGGCCGTCTCCGGTGCGGTTTCCTGGACTATTTCCATGCAAAATACCCCCCACGTTAGTTATTCTACCCCAAAAAACACAAAGGGACGGTTCTTCTGTGCCACTGGGTGAAAAACCTGAAATAGCACAGAAGAACCGTCCCTTTGTGTCACCCCTTTGTGTCACCGGGGACTTCACAATAATGTATAAAGTAATGTTTTTGTGGGAAATATGGAAACGTCTTCATTTATTTCGTTAACCTTACATACGCGTTTTTTGGGAGGTTCGTAAAAATGAAGCGTTTTTCACTAATCTTCATATTGGCTTTGCTCTTTAATTTCTTGTTAATCGAAGGAGCGCTGGCAGCAGGCTCCGGTTTGGGTCCGGCAGCAATGAAATACTGGGGGACTAATCTGCCGGAAGATTCACTGCTGAGGGAGAATCCCGCCCGAATGGTACCCGTGCAGGAAATCAGGTTTCTCATTGATCAATACAATCCGCGGTTATCAGAAGCGCAAAAAATCATAATTATTGAAGCCATCCTGAATTCGTCTCAGCGCCATAGTCTTGATCCCCTGCTGGTCGCTTCGGTCATTGCCGCTGAATCATCTTTCCGACCAGGCGCGCATTCGCATTGTGACGCACGCGGATTGATGCAGCTTACTAAAATGGTCTGGCCATATGTCGGGGTTCAGGACCCATATGATATCGAGCAAAATATTGAGGGCGGCTGCATATTTCTGTCAAGGCAGGCCGCTCGCTTCCAAAGTATAGAACTCAGTTTGGCTGCGTATAATGCCGGCCCGGGTATTGTCGGAAAACTGAAGCGCATTCCTAATTATCCTGAGACGATCAATTACGTCAAAAAAGTGACGCGCCTCGCCAATAAGTTGAGCGAAAAATATGAAGCCCGCAAGGCGGCCGCCACAGCAGCCTATCTGGCAGCCAACATCAAGTCTCCAGATCCGGTAGTGAACTTCATGCCATCTGGCCGCCTGAATGAGTGGCGCCGGCAAACTCGCCAGCAAACCCAGCAGCCTACTCATCAGCGCGCCCAGCGACAGGCTCGTGCAGCAAATGCAGCGGTTGATGGCGGTGAAGCCTGCAGCGACGACGACTACCGCGATGACGACAACTACGGCGATGACGGCGGCGGCGACGGCGGTTGGTACGAGGTGCCAGCCCAATGTCTGCCGGATCACAAGCGTACGCTTGGCAGTATTTAAGTTAAGTCATAAGCGGGAGCATGATGGTAAAGCTGGTGCCTTGCCCCGGGTGGCTTTTAACCGAAACCTGGCCGCCGAGGGCTTCGGTCAGTTCGCGCACGATCGTCAAACCAATGCCAGTGCCGCCTGTGGCGCGGCTGCGGGAAGGATCGACGCGGTAGAAACGCTCAAAGATGTAGGGTAAATGCTGTGCTGGAATGCCGACACCATTATCGGAAACGGTAAACGCAATGCTGCCAGCTTCGGGATCTTGCCGAGTGCTGATACGCACTAATCCACTTTTGGCCGTGTGGCGCAAAGCGTTACTGAGTAAATTTTCAAAAATACGCTCCAGCGCGCGTTCATCGATCAGCGCCTGCGCTTTGACGTCTTTCAGCGAGGCTGCGAGTTCAAGCGCAACACCTTTTTCATCAAAGGCGGGACGCAGACGTTTGCCGACGGCGGCGACCACGGCTGCCGGATTGCCTGGCACCATCACTAATTGATTACGCCCGGCCTCGGCGCGGGATAGCTCACCCAAATCGCCAATCAGTTGGCTAAGCCGATCAATTTCTTCAAGTAAGCTCAATAAGTTTCCCCGATCGGCGGGGATGATGCCATCCGACATGCCTTCCACCAATGCGCGTGCCGAAGCGAGTGGCGTTTTCAGCTCGTGCGCGACATCCTGAGTAAGCTGGCGGCGCAATTCCTCCAATTTGAGAAGCCGCGCGCTCATGGTGTTGAGCGTTTGGGCCAGTTCAGCCAGTTCATCCGCAGTCTCAACAGGTACTTTGGTTTTGAGATTTCCGGCTGCCAAACGGGTAGCGGCCGCAGTGATTTTGCGGAGCGGGTTGACAATCTGACCCGACAGAAACAGCGCCAGCAAAAAGGCGACCGTAGCGGCCACAATTGCTGCGCGGAACAGGCTTCTAAACAAAGTCGTCCGGAAGAGGCGATCCTGGGCAGAAAGCAATCCATCCAAGCCCAGGGGCGTAATCGCCACGCTGCCAATTTTGGTCTTTGTGTCCACGCCCTCTAAATCATAGACGCGCGTGTCGCCGCGCACCAAGCTATTCGCGTTAGGTCCCATTCCCCGGCGGGGACGCTGATAATCGCGGCTATTAAAGATCAACCGCTGACCAGGATCATAAACGGCAAACTCCAACGCGCCAACAGGCGCATAGTGATAAAAGGCTGGTAAAAAGGACCAATCCCCGGTTTGCTGGTAGCCATTCTCCAATGCATCCACCAGCTGCTGACTGCGGCTTTCCTGATTGCGTCTGGCATAGCCGGTTAGCTCGGTGTCAATGGCGCGCCGCATGATCAAGCCCATTAACAGAATGGTACCGATTGCTACCGCCAAGAAGGAAAGAATGATCTTGTCTCTGATCGGAGCCTTCACTTTCACTGAACATCCCTTCCTTCCAGCTGCTCGCCGCTAAACCTGTAACCTATTCCATAAACAGTTTCAATGTAATTGTGCACGCTATAGCGGGCTATTTTACGGCGCAAATTCTTAATGTGGGCGTCAATGGTGCGTTCGTCGCCATCATAATCATAGCCAAAAGCGCTCTCCACAATTTGCTGCCTGGTCAAAGCCTGTCGGGGACGAGCCGCCAACAACGCCAAAATGCGGTATTCCGCGGCAGTTAGAGGTATTACCTGGTCATGAATGCGTCCTTCATGAGCCAGCCGGTCGACAATTAGTCCGCCCCCAAACTGCAAAGGGGGCAGTGGTTTTTCGACCTCAGGCAGAGTGCGTCGGAGGACCGCTTGGACGCGCGCTACAAGTTCCTTAGGACTAAAAGGCTTGCCAACATAGTCATCCGCTCCCAGCTGCAGGCCGTCAATACGTTCCTGTTCCTCATTGCGGGCAGTCAGCATAATAACCGGAACGGCAGAGGTGGCACGCAACCGACGGCAGACCTCCCATCCTGACAATCCGGGCAGCATCAAATCCAAAATTACTAAATCAGGATTATTGGCTGCAAAAGACTGCAAACCAGCATCCCCGGAACCTTCTTCAATCACCCGGAATCCGGCACGCTCCAAATAGGCGCGGACCACCGCTCTGATTTTAACCTCATCTTCAATCAGCAAAATAGTTTTCGGCATGCTCGATTCCTCCATATAGCCCGTTTAGCCCGTCGCGCTCCGCCTGCGTCGCCGCGCTCCAGTGATGCACCCCGCTAAAGTAGCGATGTGGTGCGGGTTTGCGGCGTTGGTTTGCTGCTTTTATGATCGGTTTTTAGCAGGAAGATTCCAGACAACCCCGAATAAATTATCTAGCAAATAGCATTCTCCAATTGGGGCGTTAATCCTACAAGAAAGAACCTCATGCCCTGGAGAGTCGGGTTATACGAAAGGTGATTCTGATGAACATAACAATTAATGGAACCGGACTGACTCTGGCGGACGTTATCGCGGTGGCTTATCATCAGAAGCGGGTGACGATCGCTGATGAAGCTTGGGAAAAAGTTGAGCGGGCGCGTGCTTTTGTCGAGCAGATAATCGCAGAAAATCGCGTGGTCTACGGCATTACCACCGGGTTTGGCAAATTCAGCGAGGTCAGCATCTCAGCTGATGCCACCGAGGAATTGCAGCGTAATCTGATCCGCAGCCATGCCTGTGGCGTTGGCCAGCCGTTTCCGGCTGAGGTAGTGCGTACCATCATGTTGCTGCGTGCGAATGCCCTTGTGCAAGGGCATTCAGGTGTCAGACGGGCAACTTTGGAATTATTGTTGGACATGCTTAATAATGATATTCATCCGGTAATTCCCGAACAAGGTTCAGTCGGGGCCAGCGGAGACCTTTGTCCCCTGGCACATTTGGTGCTCGTGATGATTGGCGAAGGGCAGGCTGAGACTGGCGGCCAAGTCATGGACGGCGGCGCGGCACTGGCACGGCATGGACTAAAGCCGATCAGCCTGGGTGCCAAAGAAGGTTTGGCCCTCATCAACGGCACCCAGATGATGAATGCGGTCGGAGCATTGGCGCTGCATAAGGCGCAATTGCTGGCCAAAACGGCTGATATTGCGGCCGCGCTCTCTTGGGAGGGACTACGCGGTACAGATGCGGCTTACGATGCCAAAGTGCATGCTTTGAGGCCGCACGCCGGACAAAGCAAGGTGGCATCCAACATGCGCCGCTTGGTTGCAGGCAGCGCGATCCGGCAGTCCCATCTGAACTGCCCGAAAGTACAGGATGCCTATTCACTGCGCTGTGTCCCGCAGGTTCATGGGGCTGGACGTGACGCACTGAGTTATGTCGCGCATGTCATTAATACCGAGATGAATTCAGTCACAGATAATCCGCTGCTCTTTCCGGAGCAGGGTGAAGTCATCTCCGGCGGGAATTTCCATGGTCAGCCGCTGGCCCTGGCGCTCGATTTTTTGGGTATCGCGCTTTCCGAATGGGCCAACATCAGCGAACGTCGTACCGAAAGGCTGGTCAATCCGGCGCTGAGTGGGCTGCCGGCTTTCCTGACCGCAGGTGGCGGTTTGAATTCGGGGATGATGATCGCCCAATATACTGCGGCAGCCTTAGTTTCGGAAAACAAGGTCTTGGCGCATCCGGCCTGTGTTGATTCGATTCCGACATCGGCCAATCAGGAAGACCATGTTTCCATGGGTAGTATCGCCGCCCGTAAAGCAGCCCGGATCGCGGAGCATCTGGCTTCTGTGCTGGCCATTGAAGTGATGGCTGCCTGTCAGGGCATTGAGTTTTGCCGCCCGCATCAACCTGGTGTGGGAACGGGAGCCGCTTATCAGGCAGTGCGCGCTGAAGTGGCACCACTTATGGAAGATCGTCCGCTCTATACTGACATTGCCAAATTGACTAATCTGGTGGCTTCCGGCCGGCTGCTACAGGCTGTGGAAGATGCCATTGGAGCGTTGGATTAGAATAGCGCTGGCGATCGCGCGTATTTTGAAAAGGGGGTAATCATATGGCCAGAGTAATCAGAGCACCGCGAGGCAACAAGATGTCCTGTAAAGGTTGGGTGCAGGAAGCCGCGATGCGTATGCTGATGAATAATCTGGATCCGGAGGTTGCCGAACGTCCGGAAGACTTAGTGGTTTATGGCGGCAAAGGAAAAGCCGCCCGCAATTGGGATTGCTTTGATGCAATCGTGGCCAGTCTTCAGAAGCTTGAAGAGGATGAAACCTTGTTAGTCCAGTCGGGCAAACCGGTCGGAATTTTCAAGACCCATGCGGACGCGCCGCGGGTACTGATCAGTAATTCCATGCTCGTGCCTGCTTGGGCGAACTGGGATGAATTCAGAAGGCTGGAAGATCTGGGCCTGACCATGTATGGACAAATGACCGCCGGCAGTTGGATCTATATCGGCACCCAGGGCATCTTGCAGGGCACCTATGAGACTTTTGCTTCGGCAGCACGCAAATCATTTGGCGGCTCTCTCAAAGGAACCCTGACCTTAACGGCTGGACTTGGTGGTATGGGTGGTGCTCAGCCGCTCGCGGTTACCATGAACGGCGGCGTCGTTATCGCGGTTGAAGTTGATCCGACAAGGATCCAACGGCGCCTGGACACCAGATATTGTGATGTCCATGTGCGCTCGGTTGACGAAGCCATGAATCTGGCGCAGCAGGCCATGAAGGAAGGCCGTCCGTTGGCCATTGCTTTGGAAGGCAACGCCGCCGAGATTTTCCCCGAGTTTGTCAAGCGGGGAATCAAGCCGGACTTAGTCACGGACCAGACTTCTTCGCATGATACGTTGAACGGTTATGTGCCTGCAGGGATTCCACTGGCCGAAGCACTAAAGTTGCGCAAAGCTAATCCAACCGAATATGTAAAGTTGGCGGAACAATCGATTGTACGCCATGTCCAAGCAATGTTAGACCTGCAAAAAGCGGGATCCGAAGTGTTCGATTACGGCAACAACATTCGCCAGGTGGCTTTCAATAACGGCCTCAAAAACGCATTTGATTTTCCGGGATTCGTGCCCGCCTATATCAGACCGCTGTTCTGTGAAGGCAAAGGCCCGTTCCGCTGGGCGGTTCTGTCAGGGGATCCGGCTGACATTGCCCGCATTGATCGTGCCATTATCGAGGCGTTTCCGGAAGATGAGCATTTGCTGAATTGGATTCGCATGGCTGGCGAACGGGTGGCATTTCAAGGCCTGCCGGCCCGCATTTGCTGGCTGGGCTATGGCGACCGCGCCAAACTGGGACTGATTATCAATGACCTGGTTGCCAAAGGTGAAGTTAGCGCGCCGGTAGTTATTGGGCGTGATCACCTGGATGCCGGTTCCGTGGCATCCCCGAACCGTGAAACGGAAAGTATGAAAGACGGCAGTGATGCGATTGCCGACTGGCCGATTCTAAACGCGCTGCTCAATGCGGTGTCCGGTGCCAGCTGGGTGTCGGTGCACCATGGCGGCGGAGTTGGGATCGGTTACTCCATTCATGCCGGTATGGTCGTAGTGGCGGACGGGACTGCTGAGGCGGCTAAGCGCTTGCAGCGTGTACTGACTACTGATCCGGGAACCGGTGTGATGCGGCATGTGGACGCCGGATATGATATTGCGGCTGATGTTGCCAAAGAAAAGGGAATTAAAATTCCGATGTTGAAGTGAAGAGGAGCCCGGCTCAGAAAAGGGCCGGGCTTTTTTGCAGCACGCGAGCACATTTGATCATCATTATTGGTAATGAGAGGAGCGGGACTATGGCTAGGATTGTAGAATGTATCCCGAATTTCAGTGAGGGACGGGATGCGCAAAAGGTACAGCAGATCTTAGATGTCATCAGCGCCGTGCCAGGCGTTAAGCTGTTGGATCATTCCATGAATGCCGATCATAACAGGTCGGTAGTGACTTTCATCGGGGAACCAGAGAAAGTGCTCGAGGCAGCTTTCTCCGCTTGCAGCAAAGCCGCAGAGTTGATCAATATGGAGCAACACCATGGCGAACATCCGCGCATCGGGGCTACGGATGTCATTCCCTTTGTGCCGATCAGCGAAGTGACCATGGCGGACTGCGTTGAAATGGCTAAAAAGCTGGGAGAGCGCATCGGGACTGAACTGCAGATTCCGGTCTACCTTTACGAAGAAGCCGCCACCCGTCCGGAACGTCGTGACTTGGCGTATATCAGGAAGGGTCAATATGAGGCGTTAAAGGCGGAACTGGGCGAAAAGCCGGAGAGAGAGCCGGATTTCGGGCCGGCGCATATGCATCCCAGTGCCGGCGCCACCGTGGTTGGTGCCAGAATGCCGCTGGTCGCATTTAACATCAATCTGGGAACTTCGGATATCAGCATTGCCAAGCGCATTGCTAAATTGATCCGCGCCCGCGATGGCGGCTATATGTTTGTCAAGGCGATGGGCGTCAACCTGGATGAACGTCATATTGCCCAGGTTTCTATAAATATGATCAATTTCCGCAAGACTTCGCTGTATCGCGTTTTCGAAACCGTCAAAATGGAAGCGGAAAGATACGGAGTTCCGGTGGTGGGCAGCGAAATTATTGGTCTCGTACCTATGGACGCCCTCATTGATGTGGCCGAATATTATCTGCGGATCGAGAATTTTGACCGGGCGCAGATTCTGGAGTCCAGACTGACTGTCGAATAATCTTACCGGAGGCGATGAACGATGCCGGACGGGCAAGGCCAAGTCGCGAATAAAGCTGATTTGTTGCTCATACATGCCAACGAATTAGTCACAATTGCCGGTAAAGGCCGTCAGCCGGTCACCGGCAATGCATTGGCAGATCCGGTGATTATTAAAGATGGTGCGATGGCTGTCAAAGACGGCCTGATCAGTGCCGTGGGAAGTACAGACGACATCCTGAGGCAGTATGCGCCGGGGGCAGATACAGTCGTTGTGAACGCGCTGGGTAAGACGGTCATTCCGGGGTTTGTCGATCCGCATACGCATGCGGTCTATGCCGGATCCCGGGAAGCGGAACTGGCCAAGAAATTGTCCGGTGTGTCTTACCTGGATATTCTGAAGCAGGGCGGGGGCATTCTTTCGACCGTCAAGGCTACCAGAGCCGCTTCAGCGCAAGAATTGTACCGGCAATCCCGGGCCAGGATCCGCCGCATGATTGCTCATGGGACGACGACCGTTGAGATTAAAAGCGGTTATGGGCTTAATGATGTTGATGAGATGAAGCAACTGCAGGTGGCCAACAGGCTTGCCCAAATGGAACCGATCAATGTGGTGAATACCTTTATGGCTGCGCATGCCTGGCCGGAGGAATTTCGCGATAATCATGAAGGTTATGTCCGGCTGATTATCAGTATGATTCCGGAAGTAGCCGCCCTGGGGACGGTACGTTATTGCGACGTCTTTTTTGAAGAAGGCGTTTTTGACGTTGCTCAGTCACGTCGGATTTTGCAGGCGGCTAAGATATGCGGCCTGACTCCCAAAGTACATGCCGATGAGATCAATGATTTGGGAGGCGCTGCCCTGGCTGCAGAAATAGGCGCTGTTTCAGCGGAGCATCTGCTGAAAGCAGGCGATGACGGCCTGCGCAAAATGGCAGCTGGCGGGACGGTGGCGGTTCTCCTGCCGGGAACGGCGTTTTCCTTGATGACCGGAGCTTATGCCCGGGCGAGAGATATGATTGCCATGGGCGTGCCGGTAGCGCTGGCCACAGACTGTAACCCAGGATCTTCACCGACCGAATCGATGCCGATGGTTTTAAATCTGGCAGCCTTTGCGATGCGAATGACGCCCAGCGAGGCTCTGATCGCGGCGACACTAAACGCCGCCCACGCGGTTGGCCTGGCAGACCGGGTTGGCAGTCTTGAACCTGGCAAACAGGCCGACTTTGTAGTTCTGGACATGCCCAATCATTTGCACCTGTTTTATCATTTCGGCACCAATCCTGTTGAAAAGGTCTTTTTCAAAGGCGCGCAGGTATGCCATAATGTCAATATTTTCGGGGAGGAATCATCTTGTTAAAGGAACCGATCAACAGCATTTTGGCGGAGGTTGCTTCCGCGTCACCGGCGCCGGGCGGCGGCAGCGTATCGGCATTGGCCGGGGCCAATGGGGCTGCGCTGATTTCCATGGTGTGTCGTCTAACAATCGGGAAAAAGAAATACTTAGCCGTATCGGAAGAAATGGAACAGATCCTGGTAAAGTCGGAAGAGTTGCGCGAACAGCTGGCCAATCTTTTTGAGGAAGACAGCAACGCCTTTGATGGTATCAAGGCTGCCAGGGCACTCCCCAAAGAGACTCCTGATCAAATTGCAGAACGCCAAAAAGCGATTCAGGCAGCTACCAAGGTAGCGATTCAAGTACCGCTCAAAACGATGCGGGCCTGCGCAAACGCCATTAGGCTGGCGGCAGTGGTCGCCGAAAAGGGCAATGCGACCGCGTTGAGCGATGTTGGTGTGGCAGCACTGGTGCTGGAGGCGGGTGCCCACGGAGCCAGGTTGAACGTCTTGATTAACTTGGGCGGTCTCGTGGATCGCGCCTTTGCGGATAGCTGTTTAGCAGAAGCTGACGCGATGATGGCACAAGTGTGCGGCATTAAAGAGCGCATGCTCAGTGACATTGAAGAGCGGCTCCAGCAATAAGGCGCGCCATGGCGAATGAAACAAACAAGTCTGTGAGCCGTTACAGAAGATGTATGGTTGAAGGGAGTGCTGATGGCTGAATGAAAAAGTTGTATCGTTCGCGGCGTGACAGTATGATTGCCGGTGTGGCCGGCGGCATTGGGGAACATCTGCAAGTGGATCCGACCTTGATTAGACTTGTTTTTGCTGGTTTTACGCTGGTTTCATGCGGAGCAGGGATCCTGTTTTATATTCTGGCTGTAATTATTATCCCGCTGGAGGATATTGACTGATGACACTGCAACGCTGCATATTGGGCAAGAGTGGAATCTCCGTTTCTGAACTGGCCTTTGGGACGCTGCCCATGGGACCAATGCAGGCCAACCTCACTCCGGAGGATGGTGCCAAGGCGATCGTGCGTGCCCTGGAGTTGGGTGTCAATTTTATCGACACCGCCACGATGTATCGCACCTATGAACCCATCCGGCTGGCACTGACGATGCATCCGACGGCGGACGTGGTGATCAACAGCAAATCAGCGGCGGCGACTTATGAGGATATGGAGCGCGACATCGAACTGGCGCGGACCTCTTTGGGAAGATACCCGGATATCTTTATGCTGCACGGCGCGCGGGCAGCGCAACCGATTGAGGAGCGCCCTGGTGCAATTGAGTGCTTATGCGAATATAAGGCCAAAGGCCGCTTGCGGGCGATCGGCATTTCCACCCATTATGCCCATGTAGCCAAGGCGGTTGCCAGCTTGGATTATATTGACGTCGTGCATCCCTTGATCAACCGCATGGGTTTGGGGATCATGGGTGGCACTCGCGAGGAAATGGTGGAGGCTATTGCGCTTCTCGGCAAGGCCGGTAAGGGCGTTTATGCCATGAAAGCGCTGGGTGGCGGCAACGGGCTGGATCAGTTTGCCGAGAACATTTCCTATGTGCGCAATTTGGAGGGTATGCAGGCCATCGCTGTTGGCATGATTAGTCCGCAGGAAGTTGAGACGGATGTAGCTTTCTTCGAAAACGTTCCGCTTACGGCAGAGATGCAGGCGGCGATCACTGATTCAAAGCGCCACAAACGCATTGTCGTCCAGGCGTGGTGCGAAGGGTGCGGTGCCTGCGTTCAAACCTGTCCGTCCGGCGCTATCAGCCTGCAAGACGGAAAGGCGCATTGTGACCCCTCCAAATGCGTGCTGTGCGGCTATTGTACTCCGGGGTGCCCGGCTTTCGCGATCAGGGTGGTGTGATGCACATGGCTGATATTAGACTTGATGCGCAGCAGACGGGTCCGCCGCAGCCGGATCCGCAGCAAATAGAGATCCTCAAATTTCCAGGGACAAGCTTGGCGGTGAGCGGGGCTGCCGGTTCTGGAAAGACCGCGGCCCTGATCGCCAGAGTAGAGAAACTGCTTGCCAATGGAGTTGCTCCAGACGCAATCTTGGTTCTGGCGGCTGCTGGTAGCATTCGCGGAAATTTGCGCAATGCGTTGTCAGGAAACCCGGGAATCAGAATTGAAACACCGGCCGGACTGGCCTTAAAGATGATGACGAGCCTCGGGCGTAACTGGCGGCTGCTGGAACGGTTCGAGGAATTTTTATTTCTGCGCCGGGTCATGCGTGGCCTGGTGAGCGGAGCGCCGCTCTGGGGCGGGCAGACGGGTGTCGGGACAGTGCAGGCGGTTTTGGGAGCGTTGGATGATTTGCGCCGCGGTGACGCTGTCGCCAGCCCGCAGACCTATCTCGCCCGCCTAGATTCCTTCTTGAATGATTATTACAATCGGCGTGCTTTGGCCCCCTACACGGGGATCGTGAGGGCGGCCCTGGCAGCCGGTTTTCCAAAACAGGACCCGCAGATACAGGCGCGGGCGGAATTGCAGGGGCAGGCGCAGGCGCAGGGGCAGGCGTGCGAGTTGCTGGTCGACGGCTGGGAAAGCATGAGCCCGCTCGAAAAGCAATTTGTGGCATCGCTACGCCCCTTTTACCGCACGATGATCTTCAGCGGGGGCAGTGCCGAGGGTGCCGCTACCGGCCGCGCACTGCATCTCACAGAGGATCATCGCAGATTGCCGCAGTACTCCGAACGCTTTCTACTCTTTCGGACTGCCGCTGAAGAAGCCGCCGGAACGGCAGCGCAGATCGCTGCGTTGCTCCGTAGTGGCACAGCACCGGAAGAAATTATGGTGCTTTACCGGGATTACGCCTCGATCGGCTTTGAACTGGAAACGGCCTTTACCTCTGCCGGGATACCGTACCGAGTTCTGGGGGGCCAGCCTCTAGTCCAGGGAGCAGCCGCGCGGCTGTTGGCACAGTACTTTGAATCGCTGAAAAATCCCGGCGACGAGGATCACCTGATGCGTTGGCTGTCCTCGCCGTTGTTGGGACTGGATCGTCTGACGCTGGTGCGCGCGGTTCGGGCCGCGCGCGAGAAAGGACTGACGCTGCCGGAACTGCTGGCAGATCCGACTTGTGGGGTGCCTGGACAGCAGGCCATCTGCGCATTGCTGGATGGTTTTGATAAGGACGCTGTGGCGGCGCAGAATAGCCGACTCTATGAGATTGCCAATGCGTTTCTGAACCGCAGCGGCGTTGTGGCCCATCTGATGGCCGCAAATGCGGATCCACAACCGCTATTCAGCAAGGATGAGGAAATGCACCGGCTGGCGCAATACCTTCAACTGTTGAAAGATTTTGACGGTGCGTATCACCAGGAGAAGGAGAGTGATACGACGCCGGCTGTCGACGTTTTCCTGGACGCCAGCGCCGCCTTTTGGGGCGAAAATGCGGCGGCCTATGTGGCCACGCCAGCCGTCCGGATCCTTGGTGTGCATCAGGCGAAGGGTCAAGAGGCGGAAGCCGTCTTTGTCTGCGGCATGATCATGGGCAATTTCCCACGTGGCGCCGAGCATGATCCTTTAAAAGAATCTCTGGGACTGCGCGATACCAAAGATCGTCAGTCGCGCCGTGTCCGTGAAGCAGACCTGTTTCAATGCGCAGTGACACGCGCCCGCCGGAGTTTGATCGTTAGTTGTTCCCAAAAGTATGGCCAGAATGAAGCGGAACCTTCCCTCCTGGCATTGGAGCGCTTTGGAAGCCCTGAACCTTATTCCCGGGAGAGCGCGGCGGCGGCAGCGGGCGCAGGCGCGGACGCAAGCGCAGATGCAAACGCAAGCGCGATCAGCGCCACAAACGATGACCTGTCCACGGCGCCGATGGCGCAGGAAGCTATTCCCGCGCGCCGGGCGTTCAGCCACTCCGGAATTCGCGAATATCTCAGCTGTCCCAAGAAATACTTTTTTGGGCATATCTTGCGGCTACAAGGGATCACGTTACCAGGTGCCTCGCTGGGCACGCTGGTCCATCAAACCTTATCGGCTTTTCATAGGGAAAACCCGAACCTTGATGTGCTGCCGCCCGGCAAGGCCGGGGTGCGGCTGCACGCCATCCTGGATCAAGAAATGCAGGCCATGCAAGCCGAGCTGGGTCCGCAGCTGCTGAACGAGAGCTTGCGACGCCTAGCTGTGAAATTACTGGACGATTACTTGGATTATCTGGCCTTGCCAAGCTGGGAAGGCCGCCAGGTGCTGGAAACAGAAAAGCCATTCAGCTTCCGCTATGGAAAATACATAATCAGGGGACGTATAGATCGCATCGATCAGCTGCAGGACGGTACCTTTGAACTAGTTGATTACAAAACTTCTGCGTATGATAATGCGGCGGCCAAGGCGATCAAGAAGCAATTTCTCAATTTTGACGATAGCGACGACTATCAGCCAGCTGATTTTCAGTTGCCGATTTATTATCTGGCAATGGAAGCTGAGGGCAAAAAGGTGACGCGGTTCAGTTATTATCAAATTGGATCACAAAACCGGCGCGTTTTTGAGATCAATCCGGAAAACACAGATAGATCCCAGGAGAGAGCTTTTGAGATTACCGGCGGCGATTTGGAGGTTGTCAAACAACTGCTGCATGATACTCTGGATGCCATGGCGTCTGGACAATACCCTGCGTGCCCCAAAACGCCGCAGGAATGCAAACGCTGTCTCTACAAGTGGATCTGTACCGCTGAAATTGAAAACGACGAGTCGGAAACTGAGGCAGGTGAGGAAGCATGAGCCATCTCGCAGATGATTTGAATAAAGAACAGCTGGAGGCGGTGACCTTTCCCGCAGATCGTCCTCTCAAAGTGATTGCCGGGGCCGGGACCGGGAAGACCACCATTCTGGTTGGTCGTTTTCAGCATTTTGTGCGCAATGGCAAGATTCCCGCGGAGAATTTGCTGGCATTGACCTTTACCAACAAAGCGGCTGCCGAAATGCTGGAGCGTATTCGCAGTGAAGTACCGGAGGTTGATCCGCTCAATTCCTGGGTGACAACGTTTCACGCTTTTGCTTTGCGCCTGTTGAAGGCGGAGGCTCTGACTGCCGGACTGGATCCAGGTTTTACAATCATGGATGAAGTCGGGTGTCGCCTGATCTATGATCGCGTCTGTCGCAAGCTGTTGGCGGGTCGCCTGCAAAACAGCTACTTTCAGGCGGACAAGCTGCGAGAACTGCGCTTTACCGACGGCGCACTACTTAATAATGCTTTTCGCCTGATTAACCAACTGAAAGACGCGGCGATCGGGCCGCAGGAATTCATCGATACTTGTCTGGAGGTACATCTTGGCTATGCGCGCAACCTGTGGGCGGCAATCGAGGGCCTACCGGGAAAGTACCGCAAGAAGCCCAAGATCCTTGAGCAACTCGTCGGAGAAGAACAATATGAACAAGAGGTTGCCAGCCTGATTTATACTTTGTATCAGGCTTATCAGGAAGAGCTGGTCAAAAACCGGGTGCTGGATTTCGGCGACCTGATCGCCAAGGCCTGCCTGGTATTGCAGGAACACCCGCAGCGGCGGGAATATTATCGGCGCAAGTTTCAACATATCCTGATCGATGAATTTCAGGATACGAGTGCCGCCCAGTTTCAGTTGGTGCAATTACTGGCGCGGGATAACATGCGTAATGTTACCATTGTGGGCGATGATAAGCAGTCGATCTACGGCTGGCGAAATGCAAAGGTTGAAAATGTGCGTCTGTTTGATCCGGAGCTGCGCGGCGGCAGTGCCCTGACTATTAAGCGTAATTACCGCTCTTATGGCGAAATCCTGTCGTTGGCGACGGCGGCGATTCGTCGCAGCAGCTATTTTGCCAGACGACCGGACGAGCTGGAGCTGATTCCTGAGAAGAAGGGTTTTCATGGGAAGGCCACAGTTTTTGTCTATGAGGATCAGCGCGAGGCGGAGGCTGCTTTCATTGCTGCGCAAATCAAAGAGCTGTTGGCGGCGGGGCGCAAGCCCGGCGACATTGTTATTTTGATGCGCTCGCTCAATCCCGCCAAAGCTTATGAGGATGCGTTGCTGAAGGAAGGCATCCCTTACCAGACTTCCGGCGGTATTGGCTTTTATGATCGTGAGGAAATTCAGGATATCTTGAGCTATTTACGTCTTGTGGAGGATCCGCTGGATGAGATGGCCTTGATTCGCGTTTTGAGCAGGCCGCCATATGCGGTGAGCGATCGTTTTCTGGCGGAAGTGGCGGCCTTGTGTCGGCGTCGGGGCAGCGGTGGCGCAGCGGCGGAAATGCCAGGGCCGGAGGCGCATGAAGCTTATGAGGCACACGATGCCGCGGAAGCACCCGAATTTCTGGTGCGGCTTGAAGCGGCCGTGGCTGGCAAGTTAGCTGACTTCCCAGGCTGCCGCGAGGGGCTGGCCCGTGCGGCGGAATTACTGCGTCGGCTGGCCGGTCTACATAAGTTGCGCGATCTGATTATGCCGCAGGAGTTGGTCACGCGGGTCCTAAAGGATACCGGCTATCTTAGTTATTTGAGATCACTACCGGCCTCTGCTCAGGCACGCAGCAGCGCCAACCTGGAAAAACTGGCGGCTCTGGCGGCGGAATACGCGCGGGCCTATCCGGGTGCGGCTTTAAGTGATTTCCTGTCGTATATCAATGCTGCCATCACATTCGGGGTTGTGGAAGGAGAAGCCGACATCACAGCCGCCGCCGGGGACGCTGTCAAGATCATGACCATCCACAAATCTAAAGGCCTCGAGTTTCCGGTGGTCTTTGTGGTGGGCATCGGGCCGGGACGTTTTCCGCCGAATTTTAAGGGCAGCGGATTCAGCTTTAGTCCAGAGACCGGGTTAGTGGTCAGAAAAAGCGATCCGGTCGGGGGAAATACGCAGAAATACTCGCCCTTTCACTTCAGCGATCAAAGAGATCTCTATGAGAGCGCTGGCGTCGGCAATCCAGAATTGCAGGCACGGGAGGCAGTGATCGAGGAAGAACGCCGGCTGTGGTATGTAGCGTTGACGCGCGCTCGTGAAATGTTGTTTCTTTCCGGGACCACGCTTACGACGAAGCTGCGTCAGCAGCAAGATGCGGAAGCAGCGGCAATGGCAGATCCGCATGGCGATTTTCTGGCTGAAGCAATCAGTTTCATTAATGACTATGCGGCAGACCAATATGGTGCTATTCTTACTGATCAAGGTCCGCGGTGCTTTGTGGCAGAGGGTGGTACTGGTGCTGGCGCTGACCCAGGCACCGCTGCCAGCATCAACGCGGATGCGGAACGCACCGCCCAGTCTGAAGTAGCCTCCACCCTGGAAAGCAGCTGGCTGCTGGGGCTACTGGGCTTGGATGCCGCTGCCGGTGTGCTGGCGGCCGAGCAATACCCGCCGTATGTGAATTTGAGTTTTTCAGCGATTCGCATGTTTTTGCATTGCCCGGAACGTTACTACTTTCTTTATCGCTGGCGTTTCCCGTCGGACCGTCCTGTCGAAGCGCTGAACCAGCTGGGATATGATCCGACACTATTGGGATCCGCAGTTCATATGGCGGTGGAAAATGCACGCAAAGCTGGAAAAGGAGCGGCCGACGATTATCTGTGCGAGTTCCGCAAAGCTTGCCAGGCGCTGGGGATTAACCGGCAGATCTGTGAGACGGTTTATCTGCCCATGGCACAAGAGTGGCTGCAAAGATTCGCAGGCAGCGATTTGGGACAGCCCATGGCCGGTGAGCTTTGGGAACAGCCATTTGCGATGGAATGGCCCGTCAGTCGGACTACCGTCCGGTTCAGGGGCTTCATTGATCAGCTGATTCCCAGGCAGGATGGCCAATGGGATTTGATTGATTATAAGACTAATCGGGTGCTCGGACCGGCCGAAATTCAGGACTACACGCTGCAACTGCAGTTATATGCGCTGGCGTGTCGGGAGGCGTTGGGGCTTCAAATTGGAAACCTGTATTTGTATCACTTTCCGAAAGGCACCCTGCTGAAAATTGACGATGATGCGGGCGCGGGCGTGCGTGCGAGTGCGGGCGCGAATTCTCGTGCAGCTGCTGGTGGTGCCGCCGCTGGCATATTAGCCAAGGTTGGCGACGCTATCGCCGCCGGCGAAACGGAAATTGATTTCCGGTGGCCGGATCGCGGTTGCCGCCATTGCCCGGTGACCGTCTGCCCATTGCGGGATGAGGAAAAAACGGAAGTTGCTGAAGAAGAAACAGAACTGGAACCGGAGGAATCAGTTGCCCAATTTGCTTTCGAGCTGTAGCATTAGTGCGATAAAGCATCAAAGTAGAAAATGTAGATAAACCGTCCAATTAGTCAAATATGCAACCCTTTTAGAATAAAGTAGCGGACGGAGGCAGGATTTGGCTAAATCCGAATCGAATGAATCATCTACCTGCAAAGGCCATGGAATTAATTGGATTGAGGAAAGGACGGGTGGTTTCGCAATGGGTTCTATCAGGCGAAACAAAACAAACAGTCTAATTAAATCGATTCCCCCTTCCGGAATCAGGCGTTTTTTCGATTTGGTGGCTGAGATGAAAGATGTTATTTCCCTTGGAGTCGGTGAGCCCGATTTTCCCACTCCGGAACATATCCGCAAAGCGGGTATCGAGTCGATCCAAAAGGGAATAACCTCCTATACATCGAACTCGGGCCTACTGCAATTAAGGCAGGAAATTGTTAAAGACGCAAAGCATTATTGGGATCTGGATTATGATCCAAAGAATGAAGCTCTGGTTACTGTGGGGGCTAGTGAAGCAATTGACCTGGCGTTGCGTGCCATTTTGGAGCCAGGTGACGAAGTACTTTATCAGGAACCGGTTTATGTATCTTATGCCCCAACTGTCAAAATGGCAGGCGGTGTTCCGGTGGCGGTGACCACCTATGCCGAACACCAATTCAAAATGCAGCCTGATCATTTGCGCGCCAAAATCACCCCGCGTAGCAAAGTCTTAATGCTGAATTATCCGAACAACCCGACCGGCGGCGTGATGGATCGCGCTACCTTGACGGAAATCGCGAAGATCTGCGAAGAGCATGATCTGATTGTGATCTCCGACGAAATCTATGCCCATCTTACATACAGCGGCAAGCATGTCTGCTTCGCTTCATTACCTGGCATGCGTGAACGCACTGTGCTGCTCAACGGTTTCTCGAAAGCCTATGCCATGACCGGATGGCGTCTCGGCTACGCTTTGGGTGATGAGGAAATCATCAAAGCGATGACGAAGATTCACCAATTCACCATTCTTTGCTGCTCGACCAATGCCCAGTACGCGGCGATCGAAGCTTTGAGAAACGGTGAGACGGCTATGTTGGAAATGAAGAAGTCCTACGATGAGCGTCGGAAGTTCTTTGTTGCCGGGCTCAACAGGATTGGACTGACCTGTTTTGAACCGCTCGGCGCATTCTATGCTTTCCCGTCCATCAAGATTTCAGGGATGGATTCCAACACCTTCGCGGAAGAGCTGCTGCGTGAAGAAAAAGTGGCTGTTACACCGGGTGGTGCCTTTGGTGAGTGCGGTGAGGGTTACGTGCGCTGCTCGCTGGCCTCCTCAATGGAAAACCTGAAAGAATCCCTCGTCAGGATGGAGAGATTCCTGGAACGCCACAAGAAACAAGTCGGCTAAGGGCAGGCCCAATTGGGAGCAGGCGGCGGTGGGCGATTGCCAAAAAAGGTTAAGATTGTCTATTAAGTTTTGCCGATGGCGGCCGATATAAATACTAGGAACGCCTGCAGAAGTCACATAGGCCTTTTTTGAACAACTCCCTCGTTTAGTCGGGGGAGTTGTTTCTGCATATATTGGCCTTGCGCGTGGTTTTGATATGATAAAAAGAAGGAATCAGGCTGGCCAACCTGAATTATTAAGCATTTGCAGTCAATGGCAGCTATGCAGTATAGCACGGTAGAGTGCGATTAAGTTTCATTCCAAAGGAGGGCAGCGCAATGGCAGACGGTGAAAGAAGTCCATCTCCTGGCAAGCGGATCGACAGCCGTGCGGGTTATCTGGGCGGTGTCAGCGCTATACTATGGAGTAGGTGCCGGTGCCTATCTTTTGGCATGGCTGTTGATACCAGCGCGGTAGCCGCGCTTTAGATGAGAGGGGCAGTAACAAATGCTGGACATTAAATACATCCGTGAACATCCGGAAGAGGTCAAACGTGGTGCGCAGCGCAAAAGGATCGACATTGATATTGATCATTTGCTGGCAGTTGACAGCAACCGCCGCACGGTTCTGAACGAAGTGGAAGCTTTGCGCGCCAAGAAGAACAGCGCCTCCGCCAGGATTGCAGGGTTGACCGGAGCCGACAAACAAAACGCCATTATCGAGATGAAGGAAACGGCTGCCCGTGAAAAAGAACAGTCAGTAGCGCTGAAAGAGATCGAAGAAGAGTTACAGGCACTGATGCTTAGAGTTCCGATGCCGCCGGCAGACGATATTCCGGACGGGGGCGAAAATGATTATACGGTGCTGCGCACTTGGGGTGAGCCGCGCAAATTTGACTTTGAACCGCTTGATCATGTCGAATTAGCCGAACGACTGGACCTGTTTGACCTGGCGCGCGGTGCCAAAGTCGCCGGGTCCCGCTTTTATTACCTCCGGAACGAGGGCGCACTGCTGCATTGGGCGGTTTGTCGCTATGCCGTAGATCAGTTGACGGCCAAAGGTTTTACGCCGATGACTGTTCCGGTTCTGGTCAAGCGCGAGGCTATGGTTGGAACAGGGTATTTTCCAGGTGGCGAAGATCAAGCTTATAAAATCCCGGAGGACGAACTGTTTTTAGTGGGTACTGCCGAAGTGCCTTTGTGCGCTTTCCATGCAGACGAAATTCTGGAAGAGGAAGAACTGCCGAAACTCTATGCCGGTTATTCATCATGCTTCCGGCGCGAGGCTGGTACTTACGGCAAAGATACCAGAGGAATTTATCGTATCCATCAGTTTGATAAGGTGGAACAGGTGGTTATTTGCCAAAACGATGTGCAAACCTCGATCAATTTTCAGGAACAACTGCAGCAAAATGCGGAAGAGATCGTGCAGGCGCTGGGCTTGCCACACCGCGTGATTGTGGGTGCAGCCGGCGACATCGGTCAGGGGCAGGTCAAGAAGTATGATATAGAAACATGGATGCCGAGCCGCACAGGATACGGCGAAACACATTCCTGCTCACGGTTTTATGATTTCCAGGCGCGTCGATTGAATCTGCGTTACCGCACCAAAGACGGCGAAATCAAATTCTGTCATACGTTGAATAATACCGCCATAGCCTCGCCGCGCATCCTGATTCCTATTTTGGAAAACTACCAGCAGGCTGACGGCAGCGTGGTGGTGCCGGAAGTATTGCGGCCGTATATGGGCGGAATGGATGTAATCAGGAAGAAATAGCTTTGCGAAATGCGCTTACGTTATGCTAAATGAGAAAACCAGCTGCGGAGGTACATCTGCAGCTGGTATTTTGTTGGCTACGCTTGGCGAATATCAATCTATATCTTCCATAAGATCCAAGTCTGCATCAGGATATCTTGCAGCAGTATTTAAAACCATAAATCGTGCGTGCCAAAGTAATATGCGCTCTATAAAGCGAAAAGCTCCGTCAGTGGCACCTGTAGACCATCAAAGAGAAAAGAAGCAGCTATCTCGCTATTTCTATATCGATAAGTGAGGCTTTTACAAATATCACCATCCGCGAACAAATAGACCGCGACTTCCTTGTTTGACGGGTTGACAATCCAGTATTCTTTAACCCCGGTAGACATATATAGATCCATCTTTTTAATGCAATCCTTACGGTGCGTGTTGTCTGAAAGGACTTCCACCGCGAGGGCAGGTGTACCCATGTAGTAGCCGTTCTCATTTGTCTTTTCTTCCAAATCACAGATCACGATCAGATCCGGCTGGACAACATTCATTTTTCCATCGTCCCGTTTCAAGGTAATGTCAAATGGAGAAAAAAACGGGCGACATGTTTTGTTTTTAAACCAACTGTGAAGAATCGCATGTAATTCACCAATTATTTGTTGATGATTGACCTTGGGTGATGCAAGTAGATAAATCTCGCCATCGATATATTCGTACTGTGCATGTTCATCGCAATCTGCTATCAGTGCAAGGAATTCCTCATATGTGGCTTTTCGCGGGAATGAACTATAGTCACGAGCCTTTTCAAATATATATGTTTTGTCATCTTCGGCACAGAGGGAATGCGTGGAATTCCCTTCACTTAACTCATACACAACTTCACTCTGATTAGCTGACTGGGTTTCTGAATTGCTGTATGCTGATAACCGCGCTATTTTACGCCCGTTACTGCTAACAATGATATCCTCCGTGGCGGATAGACGCAAATACTTTCCAAGATTGTTTTTAAGATCAGTAGCGTTAACAATCATGTTCTACACCTCCAATGAATTATTGAATTAGCCAAACTAAGCAAAAAGCTTTGCCAGGGGCACCTGCAATCCTTCGAAAAGAATAGAAGCAGCAACCTCGTCATTTCTATAGGTGATGCTTTGGCTGAAAACGTTGTCCGCGAACAAGTAAACCGTGATTTCCTTGTTTGACGGGTTGATAACCCAATACTCTTTAATCCCGGTAGACATATAGAGATCCAACTTTTTAACGCAATCTTTGCGGCGCGTACTGTCCGAAAGAACCTCCACCGCCAGGGTAGGTATGCCCATGTAGTAGTCTCTCTCATTTGTCTTTTCTTCTAAATCACAGATAACGATCAGATCAGGTTGGACAACATTAATGTTTCCATTGTCCCGTTTCAAGGTAATATCAAATGGAGAAGACAAGGGGCTGCACTTCTTATTGTCAAACCAGTTGAAAAACAATCCATAAACCCTGCCTAGTACTTTTTGATGACTCACCCTGGGCGATGCAAGTAGGTAAATCTCGCCATCGATATATTCGTATTGTGCATGTTCATCGCAATCTGCTACCAGTGCAAGGAATTCCTCATATGTGGCTTTTCGCGGAAATGAGCTATAATCACGGGCCTTTTCAAATATATATGTTTTTTCATCTTCAGCGCAAAGAGAATGCGTGGAATTCTCTTCACTTAGCTCATACATAACCTTACTCTGATCGGCCGACTGGGCTTCTGAGTCGCCAAACGCTGACAACCGTGCTATTATACGTCCGTTGCTGCTGACAATGATATCCTCCGTAGCAGATAGACGTAAATACTTCCCCAGATTATTTTTTAAGTCAGTGGCGTTAACAATCATGACCGACCCCCCCAAAGGTTTAGCTAAACGAATTAGCTAAAATGGCTAATTCGATAATACCAAATAAAGCCAGGGGTGTCAATCTAAAAAACAGTGCGTAATACTATTGACATTAACGTTACGTGAAGGTGTACAGTGTAGTTGTCAGGAGGTGAGCAACATGGAATATACCATCCAGCGGCTGGCAGGGATGGCGGGTGTCAGCACGCGGACTTTGCGCTTCTACGATGAAAAGGACCTTTTAAAGCCTGCCAGGATCAATGATTCCGGATACCGTATCTATGGAACGCGTGAGGTCGACCGTCTGCAGCAGATCATGTTTTTCCGGGAACTTGGCATGGAACTGGATAATATCAAGGAGCTAATTGATGCGGCAGACTTCGATGGGGTGCGAGCCCTGCGGAACCATCTCACGAAGCTTCTTGACAAAAGGCAACAAATCGATTTGTTGATCGCCAATGTCGAAAAGACTATTGCGCAGAAAGAGGGGAAGATTTCAATGACTGATCAAGAGAAGTTTGAAGGCTTTAAGCAAAAGATGATTGAGGAAAACGAAGATAAGTATGGCACCGAGATCCGCGAGAAATACGGCGAAGACCAAATAAAGGCCTCCTACAAGAAATTCAAAAACATGACTCCCGAACAATACGCCGAATTTGAGAAACTGGGAGCTACCCTGACGGCCACGCTAAGTGAAGCATTTAAGACCGGTGATCCGGCGGGCGAGCTGGCCCAAAAGGCTGCCGATTTGCATCGTCAGTGGCTCTGCTATACCTGGAGCACCTACAGTAAAGAAGCACACGCCGGGTTGGCGCAGATGTACGTGGATGATGCCAGATTTACAGCGCATTATGATAAGGAACAGCCCGGTACCGCCAAATTCCTAAGGGACGCGATTATGATCTACACTGGGATGAAATCGTAAGACGTTGAGAGTATAGTGGAGCCGCAATAATCAATGCGTATGATTATGGTGAGTAAACTGAGGCTCACCGACGCAAGTGGGTCAACAAGCCATTGTCATAGCTCTCCTAATCCTTTGTATGCCCTTTGATGTCGCTGACGAAAGGGTATCGGTGGGGTGGGAGGGGTGGCAGTGGCTTGTTTATATTTGTCTCAAGTTCTTCTGTCTTCTGCGCCGGGCAACTATAGGCAGGAAAATAAGAGGAATTTTGCGAATTTACGATAATAGGGCAAAAAGAAACCGAGAGAATGGTCCTATAGAAGATTCGGAGGATGATTTCTTTGAAAGCGCTGGAATCTCTAAAAGGAATTTTTAAGGACAGGATTTTTAAGATACCGGATTATCAGCGGGGCTATGCTTGGACAACCAGACAACTTAGGGATTTTTGGGAGGATATAGTCAACCTACCATCTGATAGGTTTCACTATACTGGTCTGCTCTCACTTAAAGAAGTTGGCCGAGTGGACTGGGCTGGTTGGAATGAGGAGCGCTGGTTGATTGAGGATAGAGGGTTCAAGCCTTTCTATATAGTCGATGGACAACAGCGACTGACAACATTTGTGATTTTTATTCAAGAAATAGTAAGCTTAATAAAAGATCTCCCTGAAAACAACGACAAAAGGGAAGAAGATATTTATATTGGTACCTTCAATTTGAAGCAAGTAAAGGAAGAATACTTGGTCGTTCAGAAACCGCCTCAATTTATTATAAACACATATAAATTTGGATATGAAACAGATAACCCTAGTTTTAGGTATTTACGGCATCGAATTTTGAACGAACCTGATGGTGGCAGTATTCAAGAAACCTTTTATACTCTTAACCTTGAAAATGCAAAACGCTTTTTTGCAGAAAATCTTGCAAGCTATTTTCAAAAAAACGGTGTTGTCGGGATTGAGTCCCTGTTTAAAAAGACAACCCAGAATTTGATGTTTAATCTTCACGAGATTCAAGATGATTTTGATGTTTTCGTAGCTTTTGAAACCATGAATAACCGTGGCAAAAAGCTCTCTAATCTAGAATTGCTAAAAAATCGTCTAATTTATCTCACAACACTTTATGGTGAGGACGAGATAAAGAATGATGAGCGAGCAGTTCTGCGGGAAAAAATAAATGATGCATGGAAAGAAGTTTATTATCAGCTTGGACGCAATAAACAGAAACCGCTTTCCGATGATGACTTTCTGGTGGCGCATTGGATTATGTATTTTCAATATACCCGGCAAAAAGGCGATGACTATATCAGATTTTTACTTGAAGAGAAATTTACACCACAAAATATATTTGGCAAAACTGAGGTGAAAGTGACTTCGGTCGTTGAGGTGTCAGAAGTTCGGGATTCTGTTGATGAAGATGATGCTTCAGAAACTGAAGTCGATGAAAGAATTGTTTTACGTTCAAAACTATCGCCAAAAGAAATTGAAGACTATGTTGGTAGTCTAAAATCAGCAGCAGTGCATTGGTATAACACATTTAATCCAATAAACAATGCTGATCTAACAGCTGATGAAAGTCTGTGGTTAGATAGATTAAATCGTATAGGTGTTGCTTACTTTAGACCCTTAGTTACAGTAGCCTTTATTTCTCCTGGGGTAATATCC
>ENA-UOOI01000436-UOOI01000436.1-fermentation-metagenome-genome-assembly--contig:-NODE-436-length-53697-cov-24.592950_pt1 | contig 53697 bp, 49 predicted proteins | sample MGYA00245779_ERZ724027 | MGnify/ENA primary metagenome ERZ724027 (study PRJEB28704, sample SAMN03018318) | fermentation metagenome | biome: anthropogenic terrestrial biome; feature: soil; material...
ATTACATGGTTTCAAACAACAACGGCTATTCCGGCGACTTTGAGCTGGCGCTGATTCCGGAGAGCTTTCTCACGGACGTCATGCACGAAACTGAGGACGCCAACGGTGTCATTGTGGAGAACAAGGATGTGGAGCCAGAGCATTTCGCTCTGCTTTTTGAGTTCTCCGGTGACCAGAGGAAGATCCGTCACTGCATGTATTACTGCAGTGCGACCCGTCCCTCCGTCACTGGCAGCACCAAGGAAGACTCTACTGAGGTGCAGACAGAGACTCTTTCCATTACAGCCTCTCCGCTGCCTTCCGGCATCGTGAAGGTCAAAACCGGCACGAACACTACAAGCGCTGTTTACGACGCTTGGTACAACGCTGTATATGAACCGAGTGCATCGGTAAGCGACGGTGAATAAGGAGGCGCGATATGGCAGTAACAAAAACAATCGAGGTTGACGGCAAGGAAGTGCAGTTTCGTGCTTCTGCTGCTATTCCTCGCCTTTACAGAAACAAATTTCACAGGGACATTTACAAGGACTTAAACGAGCTGCAAAAAGGCATCGACGAAAACGACGCAGAAAGCTCCAATCTGGACACCTTTTCTCTGGAGCTTTTTGAGAACATCGCATGGCTGATGGCAAAGCATCAGAATCCGGATGTCCCAAATACGCCAGAGGACTGGCTCGACCAGTTCAACACCTTCTCCATCTATGAAATCCTGCCGCAGATCATCGAACTGTGGGGACTGAATGTGGAACAGCAGGTGGAGTCTAAAAAAAACATCATCCGACAGAGCGGGAAATGACAACCCCGCTCTTTTTACTCCGGTGTGTGCAGATCGGGCTTTCCATATCGGAGCTCGACCTGCTCACCATCGGGACTGTCAATGACATGTATGCAGAAATGAGCAACGACGATTACAACTACCCTGCGCTCGCAACACAGGAGCAGATGGATCGATTTTAACAGGAAGGAGGTCATCGCATGGCTGACAGAATAAAAGGCATAACCGTGGAAATCGGCGGCGATACGACCGGCCTTTCCAAAGCCCTCTCCGGCGTAAACAAAGAAATCAAATCAACTCAGTCGCAGCTAAAGGACGTTAACAAGCTCCTGAAGCTCGACCCGACAAATACCTCGCTGCTCGAACAGAAACAGAAGCTCCTACAACAGGCAGTCTCCGAAACGAAGGAAAAGCTCACACAGCTGAAGTCCGTGCAAGACCAGATGGATGCTGGACTTAAAAACGGTACCGTCACCCAGCAGCAATATGATGCATGGCAGCGTGAGATCATAGAGACCGAAAACGAGCTCAAAAACCTCGAACAGCAGTGTCGGGAAACAGATACCTCTATAACGGCAACACTCCGGGCAACCGGCTCCAAGCTGCAGGAGGTCGGCGGGAAAATATCTGATGTCGGCACGAACCTCTCGACGCATGTCACGGCTCCTATTGTCGCTATCGGCGCTGCCTCCCTTGCCGCCTTTAATGAAGTGGACGCAGGGCTTGATATCGTGGCGCAGAAAACTGGTGCAACAGGTCAAGCTCTGGAAGAAATGAACCAGATCGTAAAAGACCTCGCCACCGAGATACCGACTGACTTCGAAACTGCCGGTGCTGCTGTCGGCGAGGTCAATACGCGTTTCGGCCTGACCGGGCAGGCACTGGATGACCTCTCGGCAAAATTCATCAAGTTTGCCCAGCTCAACGATACCGATGTATCGACATCTATCGACAATGTATCCTCCGTCATGAATGCCTTCGGTATGGACGCTTCTGAGGCGGATAATCTTCTGGACGCCTTAAACGCTACCGGTCAGGCTACCGGCATTGATATGGACACGCTGGCAAACGCCCTCTCCTCCAATGCCGCGCAGCTGAAGGAAATGGGACTCACTGCACAGCAGGCCGCTGGCTTTATGGGCATGGTGGAAATGTCCGGTCTTGATACCTCTGCTGCTATGATGGGCTTAAAGACAGCCATGAAGAATGCAACGGCAGACGGCAAAACGCTGGATCAGGTACTTGCAGAATTCTCTACTACCATGCAGGGAAGCGGAAGCGATGCAGAAAAGCTGCAGGCGGCCTATGACCTTTTCGGCAGTAAGGCCGGTGCCTCCATCTACAATGCCGTGCAAACAGGAAAACTCAACCTGTCGGATTTCTCCAGCTTCCTCGGAGATTTTGAAGGCAGTGTCGAGAATACCTTCAATGAGACGCTCGACCCGATTGACCAGTTCCAGATGACGATGAACTCTCTGAAGGAAACCGGTGCAGAGGTCGGCAACTCCCTGATGTCAGTTCTTGCTCCAGTCTTAAAGGAGCTATCTGATAAGCTGAAATCCCTCTCCGAATGGTGGAACAACCTCGGAGAGCCCATGCAGCAGATGATCGTAAAGATTGCGCTCGTGGCTGCTGCAATCGGGCCGGTACTTATAATAGTCGGCAAGGTTATATCCGCTGTTGGTACGATTATGACGATCATTCCTACTGTAACCACTGCTATGGCCGGAGTAAAGACGGCGATGGCAGGCCTGAATGCAGTCATGGCGGCAAATCCTATAGGACTGATCATTACGGCTATCGGCCTGCTGGTGGCTGCCTTTATCTACCTGTGGAACAACTGCGAGGGCTTCAGGGAATTCTGGATCAACCTCTGGGAGAAGGTCAAGGAAATCGCCATCACTGTATGGACGGCGATCAAGGACTTCTTCGTCAGCATTTGGGAAGCTATAAAAACGACCTTCACCACTGTGGTAAATGCGATCAGCAGCTTTCTATCCACAGCATGGAACACTATAAAGAGCACGGTTGAAACCGTGATGAATGCTATAAAGACGGTTATCTCTACTATTTGGAATGGCATCAAGAGCTTTTTTGAAACCATATTCAATGCAATAAAAACTGTGGTAACCACCTATTTCAACATCTACAAGACAATCATTGAAACCGTCCTGAACGTGATAAAGACCGTGGTGACCACTGTTTGGAATGCTATAAAAACAGCTGTAGAAACTGTCGTGAATGCCATAAAGACGGTCATCACCACTGCTTGGAACGCCATCAAGACCACGACCTCTACGATTTTTAATGCTGTAAAGAGCGTGGTTACTTCAGTTTGGAACGGCATAAAGAGCGCGGTCATGAATGTGGTAAATACCATGAAGTCCGGCATCAGCAATGGCTTTAATGCGATCAAGAGCACGGTGTCCAATATCGTAAACGGAATCAAGAGTACCATCTCCAATGTGTTCAATACCATCTGGAGCACGGTATCCGGCATCGTAAACAAGCTAAAGAGCGTGTTCAACTTCAGCTGGAGCCTGCCGAAGATCAAGCTGCCGCACTTCTCCATCACAGGCAGCTTTTCGCTAAACCCGCCATCCATACCGCACTTTTCTGTGGACTGGTATAAGAAGGCGATGTCCGGCGGCATGATCTTAAAGGATGCGACCATCTTCGGCCAGAGCGGCGGCACTCTTCTTGGCGGCGGTGAAGCTGGTGATGAAGCTGTGGTCGGTGTAAGCTCGCTGCGCTCCATGATTCAGGATGCAGTAAGCAGCGCTACCCTCAGCGTTTCAGGAGATCAGCCTCTCATCAATATCGAGGAAATGAGTGTCAGAAGCGATGATGATATCCGGAAGATTTCTCAGCAGCTCAATACTCTGCTGACTGCCGGACGCAGGGCGAAAGGACTGGTGTAATATGGGATTTTCATTTAACGGAACAACCTCCCAGTCTATGGGACTTGCGACAAGGATTACAAACGAATACCGTATGCCGGAGCTTAGAAACAACACGATTACCATGCCCGGACGGCACGGCGTATTTGATTTCGGAGAAACGGTATCCGAGCGGAAGATACTGATTTCCTGCTTCATTCCTCCGGGAAGTACAGACGAACAGTTTCTTTCAAAGAAGGACGATATTATCGAATGGCTGAATCCGGACAACGGCCTCTGCCAGCTCATTCTGGACAAGGAACCGGGACGAGTGTATGAAGCAAGGCTGACGTCCGGATTTTCCTTTGACCGGGCAGTCCGCAATTCCTGCACCTTTGATCTGGAATTTTTCTGCCCAGACCCTTATGGCTATGCCATATCGGACGAGTCATTTGATTTTGCGGAAGCAGGAACCTTTACCGCTTCTCGCGCTCTGGGGAATATCGAGTCCTACCCGGTCTACTCCTTAAAGGGTGTAATTCCCTCCGGGACAGACTCATATATCTCCATAACCACAAACGGCAACGAGCTTCAGATTATTGGACGACTTGCCGCCGGAGAAACATTGATTATTGACTCTGACCTTATGACAGCAAAGGTGGTGGATTCCAACGGAGAAACTCTTCGAAACGGTCTCCCGCTTCTGTCGGAGCTAAACTTCCCGGTATTAAATACTGGAGATAACACCATCCTGATTGCTGCGGTCGGTACAAATACTACATTTACGGAACTGAACATTCAGGCCAGAAGCCGCTGGAGGTGATTGTGCATGGCTCTTAAAAATATACTGAATACTCAAGATGCCTTCACCGGTGAGTTCCCGGCTGCATGGGCTCCCGACGGCCTCTGGCGCTTTAACGAATCAGAGCCGGATGCAGATGATTATCTGGCAGATTCCTCCGGGAAGGATCGCAAGGCTTATATTCATAACTGGAGCGGCACCACCGCTGATATGAAAACAGGCAATTTCGGTCGCTACTTCCAGTTGAACATCAATAATCCTTCTTCAGAGAAAACCTACCTAAAGGTGGAAAACGACGGCAGCATCTTCTCAAGCCTCGGAGAAAACATCGTGGTCGGCGGCTGGATGAAGCCTACAACATATTCAGTCGGCAATACCTATACTCCGATTCTGAATACCCGCTATGGCTCCGGACAGCCGATTTTCTATCTGTCGCTGATCAGAGGAAAACCAAGGATCATGCTGTATAACTCCTCCGGCTCTCTGATCCTTGACACATCGGTATCACCTTCGTTCTCTCTGCTAAACGGCTATTGGTATTTTATTGCCTGCGTAATTAAGCCAAATGCAAAGACGGCGCAGTATATCCTTGGCGATAAGAGCTCCGGCACGGTTTGGCAGTCAAGTGTGCTGACCTTTACCGGAGAGCTGAATCGTAGCTGTGTGGCAGACCTCATCTGGGGAATGCACGCGGACTCCTACTGGTATGCAGGCGGCTTTGATGACTGGTTCCTCGACTGTGATTCTGATCTTACAGCTGATGACCTCGCAGAATATTTTCTGGAATCACTCTCCGCAAACGGTGCGGAACTGACCGGTGATGTGGACGGCCTGACGACACCGGATGTCGTTACGCTTCGCGCCACTGACTCTGTCTACCCGTCAAACGGCCAGCTCATTACCGCAGCAAGAGATTGTGGCGTAATCGGGAACGGCAGAGTTTCTGTGAAGGCAGAGTACTCTCCGGGGGAAACTTCTATCGCACTTGTGGAAACAGCTACCTCAGATGACCTCTCTACTTGGACAGAGTGGCAGGCTGTCGGCGCAAACGGCGAGCTGGAATCTCCTGCAAAGAAATACATTAAATACCGCGTCACACTCGCCACCACGAATACAGCGAGGACGCCTACGCTGATATCTATCAGTCTATACGATAATCCGAAGCCTCTATATACCAAACTTGGATATGCAAGGCCGGTCGTTCTGGACTCGGACGGTAATGCGGAGGCAGTGCTGGATAACGCCTATGACATCATCGTGACCAGTGAGATCAACGGCGTGGATGAACTGGAATTTAAGCTGCCGTTTCAGGACAGCAAACGCGCCTATATCGACAACGAAAAGACCGTGCGCATTGTCAGCGACACCTATCGCATCCGCACGATTACGGATGACAAGGAAGAAAGCGGCAAGGCCATCACCACAGTTTATGCGGAGGCGGCATTCTATGATCTTGCCTACTCTGTAAAAAAGGATGAGATTACCTTTAACGCGGACACAGCGGATGTGGCGATAGCTTATGCCCTGCAGGGCACCGACTGGGATGTGGGCACGGTTAATGTCTCCACAAAGCGTACTTGGACTTGTTCTGAGAAAAATGCGCTGGCGATTCTGCGGGCAGTACAGAATATTCACGGCGGCGACTTAATTTTTGATAACGCCAATAAAATCGTGAAGCTCCTGACCTTCTCCGGTGAGGATTCCGGCGTGCTGTTCTGCTATAAGAAAAATATGAAATCCATCCAGCGCGTCATTGATACGACCAGCCTGATTACAAGGCTTTATGCCTACGGCAAGGACGGCATGACCTTTGCTTCGATCAACAGCGGCAACGAGTATGTGCAGGACACGACCTACACTTCCGAAATACGAATTGCTACGCTGGATTGCTCGAACTTCACCAATCCGTATCAGATGCTGGAATATGCCAACATGCGTCTTGCGGACTATGCCTCTCCGCGTATCTCATATGTGCTAAAGGCGATGGATCTGTCGGTACTGACCGGCTACGAGCATGAGACTTGGGATCTGGGCGATACTGTTATGGTGAAGGATGACGATCTGAACCTGTCTGTAAAGACCAGAATCGTCCGCAGGGAATACAACCTTCAGGAGCCTTGGAATACGGTGCTGGAGCTTTCCACTACCCTCCGGGAGCTGGGTGATTCCTCTTCACGCTGGGACAGTGCGGCCGATACGCTGGAGTCAACTGATCTGATAGACAGTCAGGAAATGAAAGATCTTGTGCCGTTTAATCACCTGCGTAATTCCAGAGCAGACTCCGGCCTTACCTATTGGCAAAACTCCGGTTTTAGCGTGGATGCAGATAATGGTGTATCCGGTACAGCTTCCTTCAAATGCGAAGGTGCCCTGAATACCACAAAGAGTCTTTCACAGACCATAACGCCCGCCAACCGGCAGTGCTATACCTTTTCGGCACAGATTGCCTCAGAAAATCTCGCAAAAGGTACTGGCGGTCAGGTGGGTATTGAGGTGACCTTCGAATACGAAGACGGCACAACAGAAACACGATTTATAGACTTGATCTGAAGGAGGGATCTCTATGGCTTCATTCACACACGTGGCACAGGACATCTCTCCTCAGTATGGCCGCGTAACAAAAATCACCATCCGGGTATGCGTGACCGACTGCACCGGCACTGTATATATCACAGATATGCTCCTGCAGGGCGGCTCCATCGCAACCGGCTGGGTAGGACATGTTTCAGAAATTCAATGGACGGAGGACGGATAAATGCCGGAGTTTACACGCTTTGCAGAGACAATTACAAAGAAACAGGATAAGCGTGTCGTAAACATCACGGTAAAGCCCACTGTCACGGACTGCACCGGTACCGTCTGGTTTACTGACCTCATGCTACAGGAAGGCGACAAAGTTACAGGCTTCGCCATCAACACCGGAACGCTTCTGAAAAAATACGATGGCGATGATGCTACAACCGGAAAGAGGTTTTATAACGGCATCGTCCGCTCTGCTGCGACCTGCATTATCTATAACCTCGGTTCCACTGCTGCCGGTCTTGATTACAAGGTCTATCCGATTCAGGCAATGGCTGCCGGGAGTGTTTCGCTCGCGCTGGGTGAAGGTGCCCATAAAGCAACTTTCAAAGCAGCGGCGGCTGCCGGTGACGAGTTTGATCTTTTCGCTTCTACAAGGAAATGCCTGAAGAACGGTGCTGCAACAGCCAAGGACGGCTTTTTCCAATACTCTGCTGCCGGTGACAGCAAGCACCCAATTACTGTAGAGGATAAAAAGTCTGCCCGCATCTATGTGGAGTTTCAGGAAATGCAGGACGGAGGTGATGCCCTGTGAGCTATGATTATTTGAAAGGCCGCAAGTGCATGGTCTGGACATTCATGGGCAATACCAGAATGTATCAGGCGCTTGCCGCCTATGGAGACCGTCTCTCGCAGGTAGGTCTCTTTTCTTTTAAGGTATCGCGCACCGGTGTCATCACGGAAAGCGGCGTGGCTATTTCCGATATGTTGACCTACATCAACCGATGGCCGCACATCAAATGGCTACTGACGATATCCAACGATGGAACAAACAGTATCTTTGCGGCTCTTCGGGATAACACAAATGGAGCTCAGGATACCTTCCTTTCGGAGATTGTTCGCATTATGGAAAAATATCCGTGGTGCGACGGCATCGATATTGACCTTGAGAAAGGCGATGGTTATTCCACTCATGCTGCCTCCACGGCAATGTTTCGGAATATCTATAACACGGTAAAGAGCTATGACAGTAGCAAGCTCATGAACATCTGCCTGCCGGGCATGAATGCCATCAACGGCTCGGTCGGCGGTGAGAACTGGTGCGTTTATGGCGACCTCAACGCTTACTGCGATACAGCAGCCATCATGAGCTATGGTATGGCGTGGGCGGGCTCTGCTCCCGGTGCTGTCTCTCCAAGGGACTGGCTTGAGGGTATTTACAACTATGCTGTCACGGTCATGAACCCGGAGAAGATATTCTTCGGACTTCCCGCATACGGCTGGAACTGGCAGATTTACGATCTTCCCGCAAACCTCGGTAAAACCTATCGCGGCACGTCAAATACCTACTATGCGGCGAAGAACTGGATGACCGGACAATATAACTTCACGGACGATGCTCCTCCGCAGCCCTTCATCCCGATCCTCGCATACTGGGATGATTACGATATGGTGCCTTGGGCGCTGCCTCAGGTCTACGACTTCATGGAAGGCAGGGATGCCACAAGCTATGAGTATCCACTGATGAACGGAACCTATAACAGGCGGCACTACCTGACGGCTTACAGCAAAGAGCAACACACAGAGTTCGGCACCATCTATGTGGATGCGGATGGAACGACAAGCTCCTACTCTGGCATCGTCTCGTTCGAAAACGGTGTGGCTACGCTGGGCGATGCAGGAGAAGCGACTTACACTTTTACTGTTTCAAGCGCCGGAACCTACGATATTGCGATCCGACTCTGCTATCCCTTCTGGGATAAGAATGGCATCTATGTTTCGATTGACGGCAGCACGAGACATTTTTCGGAAAGCAGGCTCTGGTGGCCGTATTGGAGAAGCACCTTCTGGGCAACGCTTGCCAGCAATGTTTCTCTTTCGGCAGGAAGCCACACCATTAAGATATCCGTTGATGTAAAAGGCGTGCAGTTTTACGGCTATCGCGTTTGCAGTAACTTTTCAGAGGCTCCCTCTGCGGGTAGCGCGACCTTTACACTCTCTCCGCGCCACTTTATCGATGTGGACGGCAACGAGTGCCAGCCGGACAGGGCTTTCAAGCTCACCTGCGAAATGCTGAGAAGAAAGCCGGACTCTGCCCTTATCTGGTATGAGGATTTCCGAGATTATGGCGTGCTGCAAACAAACTACTACACGACACTTTCGGGATCATGGACAGTTTGGCGCGAGGATGAGTATTCCGAAAGCCGCGTCTACTCCCAGCTTGATGGCTCCGGAAAGCTCGCATGGCGATACGACGGCTTTTCCGATATTCACCTGCGGGCAAGGCTGGCCTTCCCTTCGACAGGAAGTGGCAAGTCCGGAGTATTCTGCGGTGATCTGTTCTGCTGTCTGAATTACAACACGCAGGCCGTTGAATTATATAACGGCAACACGCTCCTTGGCAGCTACAGTCAGACCATCGAACGAACAGCAAACTGTGCCCTTCGAACTGATCCGTCAATGTACACGGTCGAGATGCGTATCCGTGGGAACAAGGTGCGCGTCTATTCCGGTTCTTCCTATACGCTGCGCTTCACGGCAACGGTCAGCGGCTTTTCCGGAGGCTATGCCGGATACCGGTCAGATAACCGAACGGTTTGCGAGCTACTTCGTCTTGGCGATGCGTGGACTTACGAGCCCTACGAGCGCTTTGATGTCACTTTCCCGGACGGAACTGTTACACAGTACGGCAGGATCAGCCGGTCGAATGCCACATGGGATACGGAATTTCAGGTGTTTACTCTAACCTCTGATGCTGAGGAAGAAGCGACACGCAGCGAGAGCATTTCACTGGATTATGAGTTCTACCACTCCCACGAACTTGCCCTGACCTGTGGCAACGATTATACGGTGACCATCACCCCGAAGGACATCGATATATGGATAGCGAGACTTTTCCTCGGAGACGCAGACGGCTTTTCCATCCTCTACTATCAGGACGTGGATTCGCTTGTTTACTGGGCAAATGAAGCGGCCTACCGCTGGGGAGTGAGAGGCTTTGCCATGTGGTCGCTGGGACAGGAGGATATGCGGCTCTGGGAGGCGCTGCCAAAACAGATATAACTTCATACACGGATACAGTTCACGAGGCTGTCTGCAAAATGCAGGCGGCTTTTATTTTGCACAAAGGAGGGATTTTCTCATGAAAGAATTCTGGAACACGATCCAACTGGTATTTGCCGCTGTCGGAGGATGGCTTGGTTACTTCCTCGGCGGCTGTGACGGACTCTTGATTGCGCTGGTGATCTTTGTGACCTGCGACTACCTTACCGGCATCATGTGTGCCATTGCCGACAAAAAGCTCTCAAGCGAGGTCGGTTTTAAGGGAATCTGCCGCAAGGTACTGATCTTTCTGCTGGTGGGCATCGGAAACGTCGTTGATGTTCAGGTGCTCGGACATCCGGGAGTGCTCCGCACGGCGATTATCTTTTTCTACCTGTCCAATGAAGGACTATCTCTGACGGAGAACGCAGCACATCTCGGCCTGCCGGTACCGGAAAAATTAAAGGAGGTCTTGGAACAGCTCCACGACCGTGAAAACGAGGAGGAAAAATAACATGACGAGAAAAGGAATCGACGTTAGTCATTGGCAGGGAACCATTGACTGGAACAAGGTCAAAAAGGCCGGTATCGAGTTTGCCATCATCAAGGCTGGTGGCTCCGATGCCGGTTTTTATACGGACAGCATGTGGGAAGCAAATTACAAAGGTGCGAAGGCCGCCGGTATACCTATCGGAGCTTACTACTTTGTCGGAAAGGACTGCGTCACCGCTGCCGCCGGGAAAGCAGATGCTGAACGCTTCCTGCAAATTCTGAAGGGCAAGAAGCTGGAATACCCGGTCTATATGGATAACGAAGCACAGCCCACTTCTGCCAAAGCAGGTATCACTGAGGCTACCATCGCTTTCTGTGAGACGATGGAGGCTGCCGGGTACTTCGTCGGCATATACGGCTCTGCTGTTTCCGGTTTCAAAGAACGTATGGATGACACAAAGCTCACACCTTACGCACACTGGGTAGCGCAGTATGCCAGCAAATGCACCTATAAGGGCGACTACGGCATCTGGCAACATTCCTCCAAGGGCTCTGTTGACGGCATCAGTGGTAATGTGGATATGGACTACGCCTATGTGGATTATCCTGCCATTATCCAGAACGGCGGCTTCAACGGCTTTACAAAGTCTGCGTCCGATGACAGCAAGCCTGCCACTCCTGCTCCGGTCACTCCGGCAAAGACCGTAGATGAGCTGGCGCAAGAGGTGCTGGACGGCAAATGGGGAAACGGAACCGACCGCAAAGAACGCCTCACCGCTGCCGGGTATGATTATTCTGCCGTTCAGGCAAAGGTCAATGCTTTGGTGAAAAAACAGGAATCCGCTTCGGTCTATTACACCGTAAAAAGCGGCGATACCCTCTCCGGGATTGCTAAGAAATACAGCAGCACGGTTTCGGCGATCCAGAAGCTCAACCCGACGCTCATCAAAAACGTCAACCTTATTCTGACCGGCTGGAAGATCAGAGTGAAATAACTGAATATCCAATCTGCTATGCCTGCGAGTGTTCTTCGGAATGCCCGCAGGCTTTTTTTATTTTCCTCCGCTCAAAAAGGCAGTTCATCTCCAGTGGAAACTGGAGGTGGATATGTTATGACAGACGAAATCACAAATGTTCAATCTGGATATTTCACGCAGGAGCGGATTCAGGGCGATCTGGACTACCGCAGAGCACAGACAATCGCAAAGAAGATGCTCGATGACGGCCTCATTTCTGTGGCTGAATTCAACAAATTAACCGCCATCAATCGGGAAACTTTCTCTCCCTTGTTCGCGGAAATAATGCCGAAAATCCCTTGATATGTAGTCGCTTTAGAGTGATGTATAGACGTACGGAAAGGAGGTACTTCCCTTGAAAAAAGTTACGAAAATCGCGGAAACAGCGAACTCGAAAGTTAAACTCAAGAAGATCAGGGTAGCCGCCTACTGCCGCGTCTCTACGGATTCCGATGCCCAGCTTGAAAGCCTTGAGGCACAGAAAACCCACTACGAAAATTACATCACATCCCGTGATGACTGGGAGTTCGCTGGACTCTATTTCGACGAAGGCATCACTGGCACCAAGAAGGACAAGCGCCCGGAGCTCCTACGACTCATTGACGACTGCAAGGCCGGTAAAGTGGACTTTGTTATCACAAAATCCATCAGCCGCTTCAGCCGGAACACAACGGACTGCTTAGAACTGGTAAGAAAACTGCTCGCCCTGCACATTCCGATTTATTTCGAGAAGGAAAATATCAACACCGGTTCGATGGAGAGCGAGCTGTTTCTGGCGATTCTCTCCAGCATGGCCGAAGGCGAATCTGTTTCTATATCGGAAAACAACAAGTGGTCAATTCAGAAACGCTTCGAGAACGGCACCTATAAAGTCAGCTATCCACCCTACGGCTACGATTGGGATGGCGAGCAGATGATCATTAATCCGGAGCAGGCGGCTGTGGTAAAGGAAATCTTCGCAGCGCTGCTCTCCGGAAAAGGCACCCACGCCATTGCCGACGACCTGAACCGGCGTGGCATTCCTACCAAGCGAAACGGACGCTGGACGGCCACAACCATTCGCGGGATGCTTTCCAATGAGAAGTACGTCGGCGACTGTCTTTTCCAGAAAACATACTCGGATTCACGCTTTGTCCGGCACAACAACCACGGCGAGCAGACACAGTACATGGTCAAGGATCATCACGAGGCAATCATCAGCCGGGAGGATTTTGAAGCCGCTCACGCTTTTATTCACCAGCGGGCTACGGAAAAAGGCGTCATCAAAGGAAGCGATAAATACCAAAACCGCTACACCTTCTCCGGGAAGATCATCTGCGGCGAGTGCGGCGATACTTTTAAGCGCCGGATTCACAGTTGCATTGGATACAAATACGCTGCGTGGTGCTGCAACACCCATATCAAGGATAAGGATAAATGCCACATGCTTTTTGTAAAAGACGATGATCTGAAGCAGGCTTTCATCACCATGATGAACAAGCTGGTCTACGCACACCGGATCATCCTAAAACCATATGTGGACGCGCTGAAAAACACATCGTCGGACGACTCGCTTCGGCGCATTCAGGAAATACAAACCTTATTGGCACAGAATACAGAAAAACGCGAGACTCTGACAAAGCTCATGACACAGGGCATCATCGATCCAATCCTTTTTAACAAGGAAACGAACGAGCTGCTTTCGCAGGCTGACAGTTTCCGTGATGAGATCAACGCCTTAAAAAACGCTGTTTTCGGAGATGTAACAAAGGTTACCGCAGCCACAGCGCTTCTGCACTTTACAGAAAAAGGCGGGATACTTCAGGACTTCGATGATGACCTGTTTGAAGAATATGTGAACCGCATCATTGTACGCTCCAGAAATGAAGTGTGCTTTGAACTGAAATGCGGTCTAACACTTCGGGAAAGGATGTAAGAACATGGGACATACACCTTACGGCTACAACATTGAAAACGGCTGCGCCACGATTAAAGAGGACGAGGCTGAAAAAGTACGAAAGCTCTACGAGAATTACCTCGCCGGGATGGCACTGGCCAAGGCTGCTGCCGCTGCTGGCATTGAGACCTACCACGGCACGGCAAAGCGCCTGATGGAAAACAGGCACTACCTCGGAGACGATTTTTACCCGGCAATTATCGATCAGGAAACCTTCGATAAAGCTGCTGCCATCCGGCTTGAACGCGCCGGGAAACTTGGCAGGCTGAACAGGAAAAAGAACTCAAAACCTGCAACGCCTCCTACAGGATTTCGCATGGCGGCGGCAGAGCAACACTATGAAGATCCGAGACTGCAGGCAGAATACCTCTACAGCCTCATTGAAAGCGAGGTAAGCTAATGGGAAATGTTATGGTGATTCCGGCCAGACGGCAGGTCGGAAATACAGTAAAACAATCAGATCAGAAAAAGCTCCGTGTTGCGGCCTACTGCCGCGTCAGCACGGATTCCGAAGAACAGGAAACAAGCTACGAGGCTCAGGTCACACACTACACCGAGTACATTCAAAAGAATCCGGAATGGGAGCTGGCGGGCATATTTGCAGACGACGGTATTTCCGGCACCAACACAAAAAAGCGTGACGAATTCAACCGAATGATCGACGAGTGCATGGCCGGTAACATCGACATGGTCATCACCAAGTCCATCAGCCGATTTGCCCGAAACACTCTCGACTGCCTGCAATACATCCGGCAGCTGAAGGACAAGAACATACCTGTCTATTTTGAGAAGGAAGCCATCAACACGCTGGACGCTAAAGGCGAGGTGCTGATCACGATCATGGCGAGCCTTGCCCAGCAGGAAAGCCAGTCAATGAGCCAGAACATCAAGCTGGGACTTCAATACCGCTACCAGCAAGGTAAGGTTCAGGTCAATCACAATCGCTTCCTCGGATACACAAAGGATGACAACGGGCATCTGATCATTGATCCGGAGCAGGCAGAAATCGTAAAGCGCATCTACCGAGAATACCTTGAAGGCTCCAGCATGGATAAGATCGCCGACGGGCTTATGGCTGATGGCATCCTTACCGGCGCTGGCAAGACAAAATGGCACACCAGCACCATCAACAAGATTCTCCGCAACGAGAAGTACATGGGCGACGCGCTGCTTCAAAAGACCTATACCACAGACTTCTTAACAAAAAAGCGGATCAAGAACAACGGCACCGTCCCTCAATACTACGTTGAGGGCGATCATGAAGCAATCATTCCGAAAGAGCTCTTCATGCAGGTGCAGGCGGAGCTTGTCCGTCGCCGGGTAGTCCACGTCAGCCCGACAGGCAAAAAACGCAGCTTCTCCTGCAATCACTGTTTTGCACAGATGGTTTTCTGCGGAGACTGCGGTGAGCTTTATCGGCGCGTCCACTGGAACAACCACGGCTGCAAGTCCATCGTATGGCGCTGCATCAGCCGCTTGGAACCGACCTCGGCTGAAAAGAACTGCACTAACCGGACGGTTAACGAGCTCCTTCTACAAGAGATCACGGCCAAGGCCTTCAATCAAATTCTTACCGAGCGGGACTTTTTCCTTAAAGCCTTACAGCAGAACATCGCCAAAGCTGTGGTCAGCGCTGACACCCTCTCGCCGGGCGGCATTCAGGCAAGGCTCGAAGAACTGCAAAAAGAGCTCATCAAGAAGGCAAACAATAAACAGGACTACGATGCCATAGCCGATGAGATTTTCCGGCTCCGCGACCAGAAGGAACAATCCGAGCTCGACAGCCACCGCCGGGAAGAAGTCATGAACCGAATCAAGGAACTGCAGGACTTCATCGCCGGACAGGAAACTGGCATTACAGAGTTTGATGAGGCTCTGGTCAAAAAGCTTATCGAGAAGATCACTGTCTTCGCCAACCACTTCACTGTGGAATTCAAGTCCGGCATCACAATCGACATAGAAGCATAAAACAAGGCTCCCTTACTACCGATGATGGCAGTGTGGGAGCCTTGCTGCGTCCATCAAATATGTCCATTTTATACTACTGTGTATCCTTCCGCAGACAGCACGCTCAGGGCCTTCTCAAAATTTTCTGCTTTCACAAGAATATAATCAGTATTGAAAGTCGATACCGCAAATATCCCGATTTTATTGTCGGCAAGAATCCCTGACAATTTCGATAAGATTCCAATCAGAGAAAAGTTGAGGACGCCTTGTATACGAAAGCCCTTCCAGCCATCATCCCGCTCTACGGTCTTTTCAGGCGTGTCTTCGGTTTTGCAAACTAAAGAAATCTCTTCATCTGTTTTGCCGATGAAATAAAAGTCGGCATCCATATCTATATCCGCGATGGCCGATACCTTACAAACGGTCAGATCGCATTCCAATTTTTTCAGTTCCATTACGGTTTTCCTCCATTTATACCGCTCCCCGCCGCCAATGATGGCAGTGTGGGAGCCTTGATGCGTTACTGCATACTATTTTACTCAGCCCTGAAGACGCTTATCTCGCTACAACAATGGTTAACATGACGAGATCATCCTCTCCGTTATTGATAATGGTATGCTCCGATCCTTTTGGGCAAATATGCATCACACCCGGCCTAAGTTCTTCCTCGACGCCATCACAGATAGCTTTGCCGGTGCCGCTGATAATGTAGTTCAAATCGTCGCCGCTGCTTTGGATATGGCTTCCGATAGAACCGCCCGTATGGATCGTTGTGGGAATAATCCGGTAATTCTCATCATTGTACATCTTAGCCGTCATCATTCCGATACCGCCGTTCATACCCGGAATGGTCATGGGCTCTATTTCATTGAAATCAATCTTCATATTATGTATCACCTTGCTTTTTAATATCATTCAGATCTCCCCGCCGCCGATGATGGCAGTGTGGGAGCCTTAGTCTGTCTAATGACTACTTTGATGTCGTTGCCTTGATCGCACCCAGACAGTGTATCCTTACAACACGGTTTTCGTCGGTTTGCGATATGTATTCAGCCCATTTAAGCTGATCTGGAATTCTGGATCGTGACGCCAATGTCACGAAGGTGGAGAACACCTATCTGCGGCACAAGGTGATGACAGAAGCCGAGGATGAGACTGAACCCATATACCGCTTGGAAGAGTTTTTGTTTCTGCAGCCTCATTCCTTTAACATGACGGTCTTCTCTGATCGGCGTTCGATCATCGTTCTACACCAGAGTTTACCGCACTCGATGATCTCCTCCAGCGTCACGTTATAGTCATTGTGATAATAACGGATAAACTGCATGGCGATGCCGTCCGAAAATGCAGAAACTTCCAGTTCAAGCAGGTGTTTATCACGAATAGAGTCGTCTTTGTTTACTGCCTCGTAAATTCGTCCTTTACAGATGTTGCCCAGATGACGCACAAAATTCGTCACTTCATCTGAGATGAAGATCAACCGGAAGAAGGAATCGTTCTTCTTGATATAGGCATAAATCTCATCAAAGAAAGGTTCAATGTCATGTACATTGGATATGGTTTTGTTCTCAAAGAAGGCTTTCAGTGTTCCGGCTTTAATATCCTCCGCAACGTGCCGCACATCATCATAGTGAGAATAGAAAGTGCTCCGGTTAATGTCCGCTCGCTGCACCAGCTCTGTCACTGTGATCTTGTTAATATTTTTCTTTTCGTAAAGCAGCTCTGCAAAAGTATCTCTTATGAGGTTTCTTGTTTTTACAGATGAAGCGTTCAGGTTCTTTACCTTCATAAATTTCCTCCTGAATATATCGACAAATATGCGTTGAGTGTGGATATATCAACACTTCGCATAACATCAATGGTTGCTCCATAGTACATTCCTTATTATAATATAGACAGTGTTGTGATTTCAACACTGTTTTGAAAACTTTTCAGAAAGGAATGTATGCCATGAACATTTACAATCTGTTTTACAAGGCTCCCGCACCTGAAGGCATAGAAGAAAGGAACGCCCACATCATTGGCGGAGGGATGGCCGGCCTTGCGGCAGCGGTCTTTCTGATTGATGATGCCGGAATGCCGGGAAAGAACATCACGCTGTATGAAAAACGAAATTCCCTTGGCGGCTGCTGTGACGCTTATTCCGGGGAAGCGGGCTATATTTGCCCCGGTGAGCGTGAACTGGAGCCATTTATGGAGTGCCTTTGGTATCTGTGCAGCAAGATCCCGTCCTTGGAAGATCCATCGATCTCGGTGCTTGATGAATCAGTAAGAGCCAATAAGGATATGCCGATCCATTCCGAAAGCAGACTCCTGTGCAAACAGGGACATATTTACGAAAAGGTGCATGACTACCGCATGAGTCCGGAGCTGCTCCTGAAAATGGAGCACTTCACCAGCATCCCGGAAAAGGATCTGGAGGATATGACGATTGAGGACTATTTCGGAAAGGACAGCGAGTTCTTCCATAGCTCTCTGTGGTGGTGCTATCACTCTATGCTGGCTTTTAAGCCCTATCACAGTGCATTGGAGGCGCAGCGGTATTTCAACCGATTCGGCCTTCTGAACAGGCTCGACTATCTGGAGGGCATTCTGCATACAAAACGCAATGACAAGGATTCTGTGATCAAGCCGATTCATAAATGGTTGGAGGATCAGGGTGTCACCTTCCGTATGGACACTGCAGTCTATGATCTGGAAATGGATGAGGCCTGCAATACGGTTTACGGTATTAAGATCAAGAATCAGGAAACCATCCCTGTAAGAGCTCAGGATTACGTCCTTCTTACCAGCGGCTCCATGATGACAAACGCCTCCTACGGTGATAATACACATATCGCTGAAATTAACCGGGACACGGAAGATATGGGCTTGTTCACGGTATGGAAAAACCTTGCCGCACGGAATAAAAAGTTCGGCAATCCAGATAAGTTCTTAAGCCATATCGACAAGACCAAATGGATGAGTTTTTTTCTCACCGTAGAAGACTATCCCGAATTTTTTGAACGATTGGAGAAGATGACCGGAAGCAAGAGCGGTACGGGCGGCGGAATCACCTTCATGGATTCCGGTTGGGAAATGTCGCTGGTCATTTATGATAGGGACTATTTCCCGGATCAGCGGGAGAAGAACCGTGACGTTCTGTGGGGAGATGGCCTGTTTGGAGAGCGTATTGGCAGCTATATCAAAAAGCCTATGGCGAAGTGCACAGGAAATGAGATCATTGAAGAGATGCTGTACCATTTTGGAATGTTGGATATGAAGGATGAGGTGCTGGCACATTCCCATATCTCTACCTGTATGATGCCCTATATCACCTCGCAGTTCATGCCTCGCAAGGAAAGCGACCGCCCGACGATCATTCCGAAGGACTGCACAAATCTCGCTCTCATTGGACAATATGTCGAGGTTCCCCGTGATGTGGTGTTCACCATTGAAACCTCTGTCCGCACACCGCTGGAGGCAGTTTACATGCTTACGGGTCTGGATAAGGAAATCATCGAGGTGAATCCTGCCAGATATGACCTTCGCTATATCAAAGAAAGAGTCATGAAATTCGGCGGTATGAAGGGTAAGATTACGGAGGAAGACCTTCCGAAGATCAATCCTCTCAAACTGTGGCTTGGGAAGGCAAAGCTGATAAAAGAGCTCTTGAAAAAGGCAAACGAGATTCCGCCTTATTACATCATGTATCCGGGCAGAGATAAGAGCATAGCACTAAAGGATTCTGTTCTGAAACCACAGTTTCCGAAAGACAGTAGATAATCATTCATTACAAACGGGCCGCGAGACGGAAATCAACCATCAAAGCGGCCTGTTATATTATTCCCTATATCGTGACTTCCTTCCTGTCCTTGAAGGTGAATACCACATTGTCATCATAAGTTGTCGCCCTTTGGCTGACTGTATTATGGCAGATTTCGGGCAAAAATGAAATAACCCAAGAGTCATCCTCTTGACTCCCGGTTTATGAAGGAGAAAGAGCGCTTGATAACAAAAAAAGTAAAATAATGATCTGTCTCGCGCGGATTCGCAAAGCATCGTTCTATCCGCGCATGACAAGGCGGAGCAGCTTGAGAAGCAATTGCAGGAATGTGCTACTGTCAGACATACCTTTGGCTCTTCATCATAGGCAAAACGGAACAGACCGGTCCAATAAGATTCGATAACCTGATAGTTACCTCGTCCGATCCTGCCAAGAGCATTAACTGCCCGTTCGCGTAAAAGCGAATCGGAACTATCACAGAAAGAAGCTATTTCAGGAACCGCATCCTGCACTAACAGAGGATATACAAGACCCATTTCGCCAAGCAGCCAGAGCGCCTTTGCTTTTATCTTTACAGAATCATGTGAAAGAAGGGATGAAACATATGGGATGCTTTCTTCCCATTTATCCTTTTCTTTTGTCAGCACTCCAAGTTCTTTATATAACTCCGATTCGTTCAATCAGTCATCTCCTCAGATCCGAAGTTGTCGCTCCGGCATCTAAATCACAGCCTCAACCCTGTGTTATCCAAATCACTAACTCAACCCTGCGGCAAAAACATCTAAACCGGCCACTCAACCCGGTGACATCTAAATGGCCTACTCAACCCTCCGGCAATAGTAGTAGATATATTCTGTCGGAGTGATTTTTAGGCCCAAATCCGTCCTCCAGCGCTGATGCCAAAGTGCCCGGAAAGCCCGTATCTCCGCGCTATTTCCTCGATCAAGCCTGAATGCGTGACATCAATACCACGCACTCAACATGTTTGGTGTGCGGGAACATGTCGATATTCGCCATCCTCTTTATTGAATATTTTCCTTTAAGCAGCTTTAAGTCATCCATGAGTGAGGCGGGATTACACGAGACGTATACTATCTTTTCAGCGGCCAGGCCGACAACCTCTTCCGCTGTTTTCTCCCCGATGCCCGGCCTGGGCGGGTCGACCACGATAATATCCGGCCTCATTTCATTTTTCTTTAAAACTTTTCCGGCATCGCCAGCAAAAAACCGGCAATTACCAATATCATTTATCCGTGCATTTTCTCTAGCCGCCTGCACAGCTTCCTCCACTATTTCTACCCCGATTACCTCTTTGGCCTGTTCTGCCAGGGTTATGCCTATACTGCCCGTGCCGCAGTAAAGGTCTAAGATACTTTTATCCTTTATATCTCCCGCATACTCTTTTATTGTATCATAGAGAACCTCCGCCCCAAGGGTATTTGTCTGAAAAAAAGAAAAAGGTGATATTTTAAATGTAAGCCCATGAATTTTATCATATATATAGTCCCTGCCGAAAAGTGTTTCCATATTCTCCGGCAATATGGCATCCGCAGGGCTGTCGCTGACGGTGTGCAGTACCCCGCATAGCTTGCCTGTAAAATTCAGTCCATTTATAATATCGGTATATTCCGTAAGATCTTTGGTCTCCTGGGATGTGGTTACTAGATTTATGAGAATCTCTCCAGTATTCTTGCCCTTTCTGACTACAAGGAATCTGAGGTATCCCTGCTGGGTCTTCCGGTTGTAATGGGATATGTTCTTACTCCTGAAATATTCCTGGGTACATCTAACTATGGAATTAAAATCGCTGTCGACAATCCTGCATTCATCGGTAGTCAGTATGTCCATAAACCTCCCGCTTTTGTGTAAACCAAGTGTGAGCTCTCCCCCTTTAATATAATCCCCGAATGAATACTCCATCTTGTTCCTGTATTCATATATCATCGGGCTGGGTTTTATACCTTCATACATATCCACGGCCAGGCCGTTCTTTTCTAGCAATCCCATCATATATCTCTGCTTTGCCTTTAACTGTTCGTCATAAAGATAGTCCTGGTATGCACACCCTCCGCACTCCGCGAAATGTGGACATTCCGGCTGTATTTTTTCTACTTTGTCAAACTTAAGAGTTGTCTTACTCATTTGTACCCTCCGGTTATTTAGATTTTTTAACGGTCAGGCTCTTTGCCACAACATCAATATTAAGCACATTGAGTGCGGTCATATACTCTACTGTCTTCCTCACGGAAGCCTGTACCCTTGTCAGTACACCTACTATATTAACGCCATAATCCATGATGATGTCTAGGTTAATATCAATACCGTCAGGATGGTTTTTCAAACTAACCCTGGTTATTTTATCTACCCCGTCCACTCCCTGCGCTGCATGGGCCGCAATTGCCCTTATGGCAGATTCAGAGATTGTATATTTCCCCATATAACTGTAGGTTGGCCTGACCACAGATTTCTCTACAAGCTTATTTCTATTCTTGCTGTCTGTAAACAGCATCTTTACTGCATCTATAAAATATCCTGAAAACTGTTTTTTAACTTCAAAGGTAGGCACAGGTATCACATGTATACCTTCAGACTGGCGTGTACGTTTGGCATCCTCTATCTCCTCCGGTGTGGCTATATCCTCTATGTGTATAACCTCAGACACCTGAGGCAGGCCGAGGGTATCGACTATCTTATCGACCATTTTGCGTGAAGTTCCAAGTATAAGTATTCTTTTGGGATGCAGCCTCTTTATCTTTGACTTTACCTCATGGGCGTGTTCCTCATTCATAAATATAGCCCGCCGCACCGCTGCGAGCTTGCTCTTCTCCCTTTTAGCTGAAACTCCGGCCACTATCCTGTTGTTCCTGATCAGGAGTCCGTCGTCTATTATACAATCTATCTTTTTTTTACCCACTATCTGCTGGGCCCTATGGCTTTTGCCTGTTCCGCTTGCACCTATTAGCGCATATATCTTCACTCATCTTACCTCCGACAATATCAATTACATATATTTTAGCAGAAAGATAGCAATTAAAAAAGGGAGCAGGCATATATACCTGCTCCGCACTATCTAAAACTATTCTACTGTAACACTCTTAGCAAGGTTCCTCGGCTTATCCACATCACAGCCCCTGGCCACAGCCATATAGTATGCCAGAAGCTGAAGGGGCACCACCGTGAGTATAGGCATTATGAAGTCGGCCGCTTTAGGGAGCTTAATAAATTCATCCGTAACATCCGCGAATACATCCTTATCACCTTGCGTTAGTGTAATAATGTATCCTCCCCTGGTCTTGGTCTCTTCTACATTACTTAGGGTCTTTTCGTAGAGCGTGCTCTGTGTAGCCACAGCAATTATCAACGTGCCTTTTTCTACCAGAGCCAGCGTACCATGTTTTAGTTCCCCGGCAGGGTAGGCTTCCGAGTGTATATAGGAAACCTCTTTCAGTTTTAACGAACCCTCCATAGACACAGCGTAATCCAGGCCCCTGCCCAGAAAGAACACATCCCTGGAGTTATAGTGCTCATCGGCAATCCTCTGTATATCCTGCTGCTCATCCAATATCTCCTGCACCTTGTCCGGAATGGCATTTAGTTCCAACTGCAGCTTCCTCGCAAATTGAGTATCCACGCTGCCCCTCTTAAGGCCGATATAGCAGCCCAGCATATACAGCGCCGCCAACTGGGTTATATATGCCTTTGTAGAAGCAACGGCTATCTCAGGGCCGGCCAGTGTATACAGTACGTAGTTGGATTCCCGTGCCACGGTGCTGCTCATGACATTGGTTATGGCAAAGATCTTGGAGCCCCTCTTCTTCGCTTCCTTAATAGCTGCTATGGTATCCGCCGTTTCACCCGATTGGCTGATGACAATGGTAAGTACATTTTCATCAACAAGCGGATCCCTGTAGCGAAATTCGGATGCAATATCCGCCGTGGTGGGTATGCGTATATACCTTTCAAAAAACTCCCTGGCCACCAGGCCGGCATGATAAGCCGTCCCGCAGGCCACGATCTGTATCTTGGATAAACCCTCTACATATTCCTCGGGAAGATCGATACCGTCCAGGTTAAACCCGCCTTCCGTCATTCTTCCCCTGAGCGTTTCCCTTATAGCCCGGGGTTGCTCGTTTATCTCCTTCAGCATGAAATGCCTGTATCCGCCTTTTTCAGCTGCAGCTATATCCCAGTCTATATGGGTTACCGGTTTTTCTTCTTCTCTTCCCAAATAATCATAAAACGTAACGTTGTCCTTGGTGAGTACCGCAATATCTCCGTCGTCCATTATAACCACATCCCTGGTGTAAGGAAGGATGGCGGGTATATCGGATGCTATTAGGTTCTCTCCTTTTCCCAGGCCTACGATGAGCGGGCTGTCCTTTCTCACAGCTATAATCTTGTCCGGATCGTTTTTTGACAGCACTCCCAAAGCATAAGAACCCTTTATCTTGGATACCAGCTTTAATACCGCCTCAAGCACATCACCCTCATAAAAGTAATCCAGCAGATGGCAGATAACCTCCGTATCCGTATCGGAGACAAATTTATATCCCCGGCCGGTAAGCCAGTTTTTTAGCTCGACATAGTTTTCAATTATACCATTATGAACGACGGCCAGGCTGCCATCCTTATTAAGATGAGGGTGTGCATTTATATCCGACGGTTTCCCGTGGGTAGCCCAGCGCGTGTGCCCTATACCCAGTCTCCCGGATAACGGGTTATCCTTGAGCCTTCCCTCCAATGCCAAAAGCCGCCCTTTTGTCTTCACTACATTAATATTTCTTCCGTCATATACGGCTACACCCGATGAATCATACCCTCTATATTCAAGTCTTTTAAGACCGGAAATCAATATATCGGTGGCGTCTTTTTCACCTACATAACCGACAATACCGCACATTAAAGTAGTCCTCCTTTTGTTGACTGACCGCCCGGCCCGGTTTGTGCCTGCATTACTGCAAGTTTTGTCGGTCCATTATCGGCAGCGGCCTGCCGCGGGGCACCCGCCTATCTTTCGATAAACCCCGTCCTCGTAGGCCTGTAAGGCCCAGACGCTTTTGTTGTTAAAATATTATACCTCCCCTCTATAATAATAAAATAATTATCGTATTTACTTGTTCCCCCTCTCCTTTAAAAATTACATTCACTATTATATTACTATCAGTAAAAAAATGAAACGCCCAGGTTAGCAGTGGACATACACTTATTAGAAAATGTAACCATAATATGAAATTAGTTATAGAGGGGGGGATTGCTATGAACTTAAAAAAAATTGCGGTGGTGGGCGGTGACCGCAGGCAGCTAGAACTTGCCGCTGCATATGCCAACGACGGCGTATATGTGAACACCTATAAGGTCCAGGACATAAAGACCAGTAATTTCATTTTTTCACTTCCCACCTTAAACGACACACTAAGTGATGTTGATATCTGTATAGGGCCAACCCCCTTTACAAAAGATGGTATCAACATCTTTTCCGAGACCAAGCCAAACATAACCATAGAAGAGTTTATAGGCTCTTATCCAAAAACAGTACCGTTTTTCGCAGGCAGCATTACAAATGATGTAAATCACAGGATGGAGAAGATGGGTATACGAGCATATGACCTTATGGAAAGAGAGGAATTCTCCATATTAAATGCCATACCGACAGCCGAGGGAACAATAGATATAGCATTAAGAGAAATGCCCATCACAATCAGTGAAAGCCTCTGCCTTGTCCTTGGATACGGCAGGATAGGAAAAACCGTCTCCACTCTACTTAAAAATATGGGTGCCAATGTGTGGGTGTCGGCAAGGAAACCATCGGACTTTGCCTGGATAAGGTCGCGGGGAATGAATGTCCTCCCTATGTCCCAGCTTCAAGGTTTTATGAGATATCCCGACCTTATCGTCAATACAGTACCAGCAATGATTTTGGATAAAGATCAGATAAAATATCTAAACAGGAATACATTAATAATTGACGTAGCATCCGGAAAAGGCGGGATTGATTCAGATGCCTGTAAAACACACGGCATAAAAGCAATACACGCATCGGGTATACCGGGAAAGATTGCTCCACGGTCCGCTGCACTCTATATAATGCAAACAATAAATAATATACTGCAGGAATTAAATTTTTAGGAGGGATTGATAATGGATGTATCAGATATGAATATAGGATTAGCCCTTACCGGTTCATTCTGTACCATAGACAAGGTACTGCCGGAAATGGCAAATCTTGTTTTAAAAGGGACTGACGTAACAGCTATACTATCAGAAAATGCCTCAACCATGGATACACGTTTCGGCAAAGCCGACGTGCTTATCGAACAACTAACGAAGATAACAGGCAAAGAACCCATAATGAGCATAGCTGACGCAGAGCCGGTAGGCCCTAAGAAATTGTTTGACTGCCTGGTTGTCGCCCCATGCACAGGCAATACTCTGGCAAAGCTGGCCAATGCCATCACCGATACTCCGGTGCTCATGGCATGTAAGTCCCACATGAGAAACAACAGGCCAATAGTCATAGGCATATCCTCTAATGACGGGCTGGGCATGAATGCCCAAAATCTCGGCAAGCTGCTGAATACCAAGAATATATATTTCGTACCGTTTTCCCAGGATAATCCTTTGGCTAAACCGAGATCAATAGTTGCAAAAATGAGGTTGATTGAGGCCACTGTCTCCGAAGCAGTAAACGGAAGACAGCTACAGCCCATAATTCTGACGGAGTAGGCGATATGTATGGCAAGCGGAAACATACTGGTGCAGAAGTTTGGTGGCAGTTCGGTAACAATGAAGGAAAGATGCATTTCTAAAGTTAAAAATGCCGTAAATAACGGTTATAGGCCGGTTGTCGTCGTATCCGCCATCGGTCGGTATGGTGACCCGTATGCCACGGATACCCTGATAAAGTTGGCAAAAAGATCATGCAACAACGTACCGCAGAGAGAACTGGACCTCATCATGTCATGTGGTGAGACCATATCCGCGGTCGTCATGGCAGGGTGTCTGAGGCAGGCTGGGCTAAAAGCGGCTGCACTTACAGGTGGCCAGGCCGGTATAATCACAGACGACAGCTATGGGTCTGCCGAAATACGCAAGGTAAATCCCGTCGCCCTCACTTCCCTATTATGTAGCGGTTATATACCGGTGGTGACCGGTTTTATAGGGACCGACCTTTCGGGAGACATAACCACCCTGGGCAGGGGTGGCAGCGACATAACGGCATCCGTTCTGGGCAGGGCCCTCAAGGCAAAAAGAATAGAGATATACACCGATGTGGACGGCATATTTACAGCCGACCCTAGAATAGTTCCCGATGCAAAAATACTGCCGACGGTAAACTATAAGGAAATCATGAGACTTGCTCGGCGAGGCGCAGGGGTAATACACCCAAAATGCGTAGAAATAGCCATGAAAGACGGCATTCCCATCGTCATAAAAAATATCTTAAGTAATGACGATGGTACTTTAATCACCTATGATGTTCCCGCAAAAGAAGTTATAGGAATAACCCATCTGCCCGCATATGCCCGGATAAACTTAAACCTGTCCCCGGAGAAAAACCCGTTGTACAACGAGATAATAAATACCCTTGCCAAGGAGAATATCAGCTTCGATATGATAAATATATTTCCATATAACCTGATGTTCACAATAAAAGAAGGGGAAGCGGAGAAGGTCAAAGATATCCTACAAAAGTACAACTTGAATTATGGTATAGCCGAAAACTGCAGCAGGGTATCTGTTGTAACCGGCACCAGGAAAGAAAACGACAACCTGCTCACCCGGATGATAAAAGCACTGTCCGAAAAAAAGATAGAACCGTTGCAGACCCAAGATCAGGGCAATGTCATAACATGCCTGGTAAAAAAGGAGGACACGGAGAAAGCAATCCTGGCCCTCCATACCACATTTATATAGCCATACTAATCCGCTAAGGCTGGGCTGATGCTACGAAAGCCTCTTTTCTATAAGTGCGGCCAGGCCTTCGGCCTCTTTTTTTGTTTCCCCTTCATTGTCCCCTTCAATCATAACCCGGACAAGCGGCTCTGTTCCCGACGGCCTTATTACAACCCTGCCCCTGCCATCAAACTCTTTTTCTATCCTTTCAATCTCTGTAGTTATAACCTTGTCATTTACATAATCGGCCTTTTTACTGTTGGCCACATGAGCGTTTATGAGGGTCTGCGGAAAATTCGGCACAATACTGCTGAGCTTGTAAAGGTCTTTCCCACTCCTGGTCACAGCTCCCAGCAGTTTCAGTGCAGAAATCATTCCGTCTCCCGTAGTTGCGCTGTCTAAAAATATGATATGACCCGACTGCTCTCCTCCAAGGGAGTATCCTTCTTTGCGCATTTCCTCCAGTACATACCTGTCACCGACCTTGGTCCGCAGGAGTTTAATACCGTGCTTTTTAAGGGCTACCTCCAGCCCCAGATTGCTCATTACCGTGGCCACCACGGTATCCTTGTTTAGCAGTCCCCTCTCCTTGAGGTCGATGCCGCATATAGCCATGACGCTGTCACCGTTTACCACGTTGCCCCTGCCGTCTACGGCAATAAGCCGATCGGCATCACCGTCAAAGGCCAGGCCAATCTCGGCAGAACACTCTTTCACAAAGTTCTGCAGCGCCTCAATGTGTGTTGAACCACACCCGTCATTTATATTAAATCCAGTAGGAACATCGTTTATCAGGCTGACATCAGCACCTAATGCTTTAAAAAGCGCGGGTGCCACCCGGAAGCTTGCCCCGTTGGCACAGTCCAAGGCTATCTTCATTCCCTTTATATCCAGTTTCTCAATCCTCTTTAAGTAATATATATAAGCCGCCTCGGCATTCTTCATATCATACCTTCTGCCTATATCGCAGCCTGTGGGCCTCTTGCCCTTATCTTCCTTAAGGCCGGCCTCTATTTCATCCTCGATCTTATCCGGCAGCTTAAAACCATCCCTATTGAAAAACTTGATACCGTTAAACTCCATAGGATTATGAGATGCCGAAATAACGGCGCCCGCATCGGCATCATAATACCTCGTAAGGTAAGCTACCGCCGGTGTTGATATTATCCCGAGATAATAAACATTGCCCCCGCCGGCCATTATACCGGCCATAAGCGCTGATTCCAGCATATCGCCAGATACCCTGGTATCCCTTCCTAGTGTTATAATAGGTCTCTTGTCCTTCTCTTTCCTCAATGTATATGAAACGGTTTCTCCCAATTTATATGCTAATTCCAAAGATAATTCATCATTTGCTACACCCCGAACCCCATCGGTTCCAAATAATCTACCCATATTTAACCCCTTTCTCTATGTATATAGTAAGATTATATCATATTATGCGTTTAAAAATAAAGTTTATAGCGATATTGCTACGGGGACGAGTTTTGGCAAACTATTTATAAAATTATCCAATCAAAAATCCGCTCCTATATCCTTCCTGTAAGCCATGTTATCAAAATATATTTTATCTATATTTTTGTATACTTTTTCCCGCCCCTCGCTGAAATTGTCTGCGAGGGCGCCTATGGTGAGTACTCTCCCTCCATTGGTAACAATTTTATCGATTTTTTTCGTTCCCGCATGGAATAACAATATGTCCTTATCCAAAAGGTCCAGGCCGCGTATGGCTTTTCCCTTTTCATAGGCTGCCGGATAACCGCCTGAGGTCAGTGCGGTACACATGCATAACTTATCCGACCATTTCAAATCCTCTTGCGAAACGGTATTATCTATGGTCTTTAAAAATATATTTAGAAGATCGCTTTTCAACCGCGGGATGACGGCCTGTGTTTCCGGATCGCCAAACCTCACATTAAATTCTAAGACCTTAGCGCCTTTTAATGTAATCATAAGTCCCACATATAATATCCCGTTATAACAGATTCTTTCTTGGTGGAGGCCAGCAAATATCCTGTCTAATATCCCTGTTCTTATTTCGCCCATCAGTTTTTTATCCAACACTTCATTAGGGGACACGCTGCCCATCCCTCCAGTGTTAGGTCCGGTATCACCGTCCGATGCCTTTTTATAATCCATGGCGCTCTCCAGAGGTATGATCCCGTTATTATTTACCAGGCACATTAGGGATGCCTCTCGTCCTTCCAGGTATTCCTCCATTATAATCTCATTTCCAGCATCGCCAAATTCTTTATTTATGAGTATATCTTCGATTGCCTTTTTGGCATCACTAGTATCTTTGCATATTATGACACCCTTCCCCGCTGCCAGCCCGTCGGCTTTTATTACTATAGGAAAGGTAAAACGGCCTAGGCCCTTTATAGCATCAACCGCGTTATCATAAACGGCATATCCTGCCGTTGGTATTTGGTATTTTCCCATGAATTCTTTGGCACATCTCTTACTACCTTCAAGCATCGCCCCTTTTCTACATGGGCCGAATACTTTTAAACCTTTTTCATTAAATTTATCAGCTATCCCTAAAACCAGAGGAAGCTCTGGGCCTACAACGGTGAGGCCTATCTTCTCCCGGACTGCAAAGGATAAAAGCGCATCAATATCGCCGGGATCTATGTTGACACATTGAGCAATCTCCCCGATACCTGCATTCCCGGGAGCGCAATATATTTTTGATACTCCGGGGCTGCCGGCTAATTTCCACACGATGGCGTGTTCCCTACCCCCCCCGCCTATAACCAAAACCCTCATGTCCCTACCCCTTTTCATATTAGTGTCTGAAATGTCTCATACCCGTAAATACCATGGCCATGTTATACTTATCAGCCGCCTCTATAGAGTCATTGTCCCTTATAGAGCCCCCCGGCTGTATAACTGCGGTGATCCCTGCATTGGCAGCTGCCTCGATACAGTCGGAAAAAGGGAAGAACGCATCCGATGCCATTACGCTGCCCCGAACATTTTCCTTTCCCTGCTTTATAGCATTTTCCAGTGACCATATACGGCTGGCCTGGCCGGGACCCACAGCCACAGTTCCTTGGTCTTTGGCCAGTACTATGGCATTTGACTTGGTATTCTTCACCACCCTCCATGCAAATAGTAAATCATTAAGCTCCTCTTCTGTAGGCTTCCTGTGAGTAACCGTTTTTAATTCTTCATACAATTTCCCATGGTCCCTGTCTTGAACAAGAAGTCCCCCCAGTACTTTTTTCATGTCATAGGTCTTATATTTGTTATAACTTATATCAGGCAGCCTCAACAACCTGATATTTTTCTTAGCCTTCAGAATTTTTAAAGCGCCCTCTGAGTACGAAGGTGCTATCACCACTTCTATAAAGATCTCACTTATCATCCTCGCAGTATCTATATCTATCTCGTCATTAGCGGCTATAATTCCCCCGAATATAGACTGCTTATCCGATTCATAGGCCTTTTTAAAAGCCTCAGCTATGTTTTCCCCACTCCCCACTCCGCATGGATTGGCATGCTTCACGGCTGCAACGGTGGGAGAAGTGAACTCCTTGAGGATTTCCAACGCCCCGTTTGCGTCACTTATATTATTGTAGGAAAGCTCCTTACCATGAAACTTGACGGCCTGTGAGATTGTGCCTTTATTCCCCAGCGCTTCGGTATAAAACGCTGCCTGCTGATGGGGATTCTCTCCATACCGAAGATCCTGTTTTTTCTCAAAAGCCAGGTTTATGGTGTCCGGAAATTTAATACTCGCTCTCTCGTTAAAATAATCTGCAATCAATGCATCGTAACTGCTTGTATGCTGAAAGACCTTTGCGGCAAGATATTCCCTTGTCTTATATGGTACCCCGCCGCTGGTTTCCAGCTCATTTATAACCGTATTGTAATCCCCCGGGTCTACTATTACTGTTACGAATTTATAATTCTTTGCAGCCGCCCTCAGCATGGAAGGTCCGCCTATATCAATATTCTCCATTATATCTTCATGAGCCTTACCTGCCAAAATGGTCTCCTTAAAGGGATACAGATTAGCCACAACCATGTCTATGGGTTCAATGCCCAATTCTTTCATTGTATCTAAATGATCTTTGTTATCTCTTAATGCTAAAATCCCGCCGTGTATTTTAGGATGAAGTGTTTTCACCCTTCCGCCAAAGCATTCGGGGAAGCCCGTTACATCCGAGACATCCGTGACCTTGATACCCGCATCTAAAAGAACTCGCGCCGTTCCCCCCGTAGAGACAATCTCCCATCCCATACCGGAAAGTTTTTTTGCAAACTCCGTTACTCCCTTTTTGTCATATACACTTATCAATGCTCTTTTCAATATCTTCACTCCTTTATAGTTACCTTTCTTCCATCAACAGTTATTCTGCCTTCGCAAAAAAGCCTTACCGCCTCCGGAAGAAGTTTATGTTCTGTTTTTAATACTTTATTTTTAAGTGAATCCACGGTGTCATCTTCATCTACCATAACCGGGCTTTGAAGTATTATCGGTCCGGCATCCGCCTCTTCATTTACAAAATGCACGGTGGCCCCGGTAACCTTTGCTCCGTAGTCCAATATGGCCTTATGGACTTTCTCTCCGTAGTAGCCCCTTCCGCAAAAGCTCGGGATTAAAGAAGGATGGATATTTATTATCTTATTTTTGTATTCATTTATAAATTCGCCGCTTAATATTTTCAAATACCCCGCCAGTACCACAAGCTGCACATTTCTTTTATTAAGCTCATAAATAATAGCCCTGTTGAATTCTTTCTCATCTTTAAAGTTTTTTCTGCCGACATAAACTGTATCTATCCCGCAGCCCTCAGCTCTTATAAGACCGTAAGCATTTATCCTGTCGGATATGACCACCTTAATTTTTGCATTTATATTTCCGGCATTTATATTATCAATTAATGACTGCAGGTTCGTCCCGTTGCCGGATACAAGCACCCCTATGTTTACCTGCGGCATATTGAAAGTCCTCCATTTCCTTTGACAACGCTCCCTATAATATAAGTCTCCTCGTTTCTGGCTTTTAAAAAATTAATTATGCTGCCCACATCCTCCTCTTTTACCACCATTACTATACCTACCCCCATATTAAATGTGGAATACATCTCGTCCTCGTCAATATTGCCTAGCTCTTGAATCAGCTTAAAAATGGGCGGTATGCTGATACTGTTAGTATCTATAATACAAGCCAAGCCCCGGGGTAACATCCGCGGTATGTTCTCATAAAAACCTCCTCCAGTTATGTGGCTGATTCCCTTTATATCAAATTTATCTATCAGTTCCGTCAATGGACGGTAATATATCCTTGTGGGTTTCAGTAATTCCTCTCCCAATGTGGTTCCCAGTTCACCAATATACTGGTCGGGTTTATATTTCTTGATGTCAAAGAACAATCTCCTTGCCAATGAAAAACCATTGCTGTGCAACCCGCTGGATGGAAGGGCGATAAGAACATCACCTTGCTTGATATCCCTGCCCGTTATGATTTTTTCCCTGTCTGCTATACCTACGGCGAAACCCGCCAGATCATATTCATTCTCTCCATAAAGACCGGGCATTTCCGCTGTTTCTCCACCTATAAGCGCACATTTTGCCTTTTTGCATCCATTGGAAATACCGGATACTATCTGTTCTGTCTTTTCAGGATCTAATTTCCCGGATGCGATATAATCCAGGAAAAACAACGGCTTTGCTCCCTGGCACAATACATCGTTTATGCACATCGCAACACAATCCTGCCCGACCGTATCATGTTTATCCACCATAAAAGCAATCATAAGTTTGGTTCCCACACCATCACACCCTGACAATAGCACAGGATCATCAAACTCATCTTTATTTATTTCAAACATCCCGCTAAAACCGCCTATATCCGATAAAACGCCCTCCGTGAATGTGCTGCTAACGTGGCTGCGCATGCGCTTAACCGCTTCATAACCAGCATCTATATTTACCCCAGAATCCTTATAAGTAAGTTTCTCTTTATACATCCAGTGCCAACCCCTCCCGCGGTATTTCCATGGGATAATCCCCGTTGAAACAGGCCATACAAAATTGATTGGTTCTTCCTGTGGATTTAATAAGACCTTGTTCAGATAAAAAACCCAGGCTGTCGGCACCTATCATACTGCATATCTCATCAGGGTTATTGTTTGCACCCATAAGGTACTTTCTATAAGGGGTATCAATACCGAAATAGCAAGGGTAGGATACAGACGGGGAGCTCACCCTCAGATGGACCTCTTTGGCGCCGGCTTTTTTAAGCATATTTACAATTCTTTTGCTTGTCGTGCCTCTTACAATGGAATCATCCACAAGGACCACTCTTTTCCCCTCTATATTTTCTTTTATAACGTTTAATTTTAATTCAACACCTTTTTCCCTCACCTTTTGATCGGGGCTGATAAATGTCCGACCTATATATTTGTTTTTTATCAAACCGATGCCGTATGGTATCCCTGATTCTTCCGAATATCCTATGGTAGCCGGGGTGCCGGAGTCGGGAACGGATATCACCACGTCGGCCTCCACCGGATATTCTTGCGATAGTATCCTCCCGGCTTCCTTTCTTGCGGAATAAATACTTATACCGTCTATAATGCTATCCGGCCGGGCAAAATATATAATTTCAAAAATACATAATTTCTTTCTGTTCCATTTGTCATTAAAGATGCTCTTTACACCGTTTTTATCTATCACGACAATCTCTCCGGGCTCAATATCCCTTACAAGCTGTGCACCTACAGCATCCAGCCCGCAGCTTTCCGAAGACAGGACATATCCGTCTTCTGTTTTTCCCAGGCAGAGTGGCCTTATTCCCTGGTTATCACGTACGCCTATGAGCTTGTCTTCAGTCATTATTATGAGGGCAAAAGAACCCTTTACTATCTCCATCACCTCTTTTACAGCCTTTTCCATATTATCTTCGTCTTCATAATATCTTGCGAGCATATTAGCCATGACCTCGCTGTCGTTCGTAGTATGCAATGGTATTCCTTCCGAATCCAGTATCTTTCGTATGCATTCTGCATTTACTATGTTGCCATTATGAACAAACGCCATTTCTCCCTTTTTACACTTAACAATAAGAGGCTGGGCATTTACCGCCTGGCTCTCCCCCGTGGTGGAATACCTTACATGGCCCACCCCTACGTTCCCCTTCAGTTTTTCTAATTTGCTTTTATCGCTGAACACCTGTGAAACAAGGCCCATATCCTTATAGCAATCTATTTTATTATCCAAGCTCACTGCAATCCCGGCACTTTCCTGGCCCCGATGCTGAAGGGCATAAAGTCCATAATAAATCATGCGGGATACATCCTGCCCTTGCGAATATATACCCATAACCCCGCATTCCTCTTTTAACTTGTCTTCATCCGTCCAATCAAAACCCATTTTATATTCCTCCCGGCAGCCTCTTTTATTTAGATAACCTGGATAGCACTTCTTCATAGGCTTCCTCCACGTTTCCCAAATCTCTCCTGAATCTGTCCTTATCCAGTTTTTCATTGGTATCGGCATCCCAAAGCCTGCATGTATCGGGAGAAATCTCGTCCGCTAGGATAACCCTTCCATCGTATAAACCAAATTCCAATTTAAAGTCGATGAGGTTCATATTTTTCTCTTTAAAGAGTTTAATCAATATATCATTGATTTTAAAAGCGTAATCCTTTATTTCATCCAGCTGTTCATCCGTTGCAAGTCCCAAGGCTTTAATATGATAATCATTAACCATAGGGTCGCCCAGCTCATCATCTTTATAGCTAAATTCAAGGACAGTGCTATTTAATTCCGTACCCTCGTTAAGGCCCAGCCTTTTTGACAGGGAACCTGCCGCAACATTCCTTACTATGACCTCCAGTGGCAGTATTTTTACAGCTTTTACGAGCATTTCCTTGCTACTCAAAAGTTTTTCAAAATGAGTGGGGATATTTTCTTTTTCAAGCATTGCAAAAATTTGAGCTGACATCTTATTATTTATTGCACCCTTTCCTTCAATGGTTCCTTTTTTGGCTCCGTTGAAAGCAGTGGCGTCATCCTTATACTCCACGATGTATTTCTTTGCATAATCGGTTTTAAATACTTTTTTAGCCTTTCCCTCATACAACATCTCAAGTTTTCTCAATTTGCCTGCCTCCATTAAATAAATTTTTCACTGATTTCTTTATCCTTTTTATTGATTTCCTTCGACATATTCTTTCTGTACTCCTTAAGCTTTATCTTTAAAGTTTCATCTTTCAAGGATAAGATCTGGATTGCCAAAAGAGCGGCATTCTCCGCACCGTCTATTGCCACGGTGGCCACTGGAATCCCCTTGGGCATTTGAACCGTAGACAGTAGAGAATCCATTCCGTCCAAGGTTGATGACTTTATCGGTAGCCCTATTACCGGCACGACGGTCATGGCCGCTATTATCCCTCCCAGATGGGCGGCTTTACCCGCAGCCGCTATTATTACATCAATTCCGTCTTTTTCCGCATTCTCTCCAAATTCAGCCGCCTTGCCAGGGGTTCGGTGGGCCGATATAACCCTTACCTCCGTATCAACCCTGAATTCCTTCAAAACCTTAAAACTCCTTTCTACAACCGATAGATCTGAATCACTTCCCATTACTACTGCCGCTTTCATTATGTCTCCTCCTTTTATTTAAAATAATCTATACCGGCTTCAAACAATTTCTGGTCAAATCTGCCGGTGATGTTTTTATAAAGATTTCCCCCTATCCGCTCCGAGTGCCCCATCTTGCCAAATATCCTTCCGTCGGGGCTGGTTATCCCTTCTATGGATTGGTAAGACCCATTGGGGTTAAAATCACCGTTATAGCTGGCATTACCAAGTAGGTCCACATATTGGGTAGCTATCTGCCCATTTTTCTTCATTTCATTAAATACTCCTTTATTGGAAACAAGCCTGCCCTCTCCGTGTGATATGGGAATGGTGAATACATCTCCCATATCCGTATTTTTTAGCCAAGGAGAAAGGTTGGAAACCACTTTTGTCCGGACCATACGGGATATATGCCGCCCGATTTTATTGAAGGTCAGCGTGGGTGATTCCTCATCCGTCTCCCTTATTTCTCCGTAAGGAAGGAGGCCTAATTTTATAAGGGCCTGGAATCCATTACAAATCCCCAATATAAGACCGTCCCTCTTATTCAGCAGTTCCATTACCGCCTCCACCACATATGGATTTCTAAATACGGCGGCGATAAATTTCCCCGAGCCGTCAGGCTCATCTCCTGCGCTGAATCCACCGGGTAGGGCAATAATACAGCTGTTTTTGATTTTCTTTGTCATTGATTTTATGGAATCTTTAATATCATGAGGAGTTAAATTTTTGAAAACAAATATTTCTACATCCCCGCCGGCTTTTTCAAAAGCCCTTTTCATGTCGTATTCACAGTTGGTTCCGGGAAATACGGGAATGAAAACCCGTGGTTTTATTGCAGAAAACCTCGCATTAGATATGTGTTTTCTTTGATAGGTTATATCATGAGCATTATCATTAATACTTTTCCTTATAGGAAATACGCCGCATAGCGGCTCTTCCCAGGCCTTTACAGCGGTATCCAAATCTATCACTGTACCGTTTACATTTATTACGGGATTTTTATCCGTGTAACCGAGTGTTTCATATTTTGCATTTTTAAGCAGGACCTCTAGATTTACTTCTTCGTCTATCTCTAAAATTATTGAGCCGTAGTCCGGAGTAAACAATTCTTTTCTTGGCATTTCCCTGGTAAATACCATTCCTATCTTATTACCAAAGGCCATTTTGCTTATTGCCGCGGCTATTCCACCTATTCCCACCGTATAAGCCGAGAATATCCTTTTATCCTTGATTAAGTTATTTATTATAGAGAAATTTTTATTGAGTATTTTAAAGTCCGGTAACCCGGCTTTATTTCGTGGAGATTTTACTACAACGATTTGATTCCCGGTCTTTTTAAACTCCGGGGATATTATATTCTCCGCCTTGTCTGCACAAACTGCAAAGCTCACCAATGTCGGTGGAACACTTAAATCGTTGAAGCTTCCGGACATGCTGTCCTTACCCCCTATAGCAGCAATCTTAAGATTTCTCTGCGCCTCGTAAGCTCCCAACAGGGCAGACAGAGGCCTTCCCCATGCTTCATCACCGGTAAGTTTCTCAAAGTATTCCTGCAGGCTAAGTCTTATATTCTTTGGATTTCCTCCCATTGCCACAATCTTCGCTACGGAATCTATTACCGCATACATCCCTCCATGGAATGGACTCCAAGCAGAAAGCCCGGGGTCAAACCCATATGACATAATGGTACATGTGTTTGTTTCACCCTTCAAAACAGGGATTTTAGCTGCCATCCCCAGCGAAGGGGTAAGCTGGTATCGACCACCAAAAGGCATGAGTATCGTACCGGCTCCTATGGTGGAATCGAATCTTTCAACCAGGCCCTTTTGGCTTGCCACATTAAGCCTTCTTAAATTGTCCATAAAGGCGTTTTTCATGGAACCTGCTTCCAAACGTTGTGGGAGCGTATCAAAGTAACGGTTAATATCAGGTTCCTTGATATAAGCACCCGTGCTGCGCCGGGCACCATTAATATCCAAAAATCCCCTGTCTATATCCACTATCTGCTTATTTCTCCATTTTATCTTTAACCTTTTATCGTCCGTTACCCTCCCCACAATGGCTGCCTCCAGGTTTTCCGCATCAACACATTCCATCAACGGCCGCAAGTCTTCCCTGTTTATAACGACCGCCATTCTTTCCTGGGATTCGGATATCGCCAGTTCGGTGCCATCCAGGCCTTCGTATTTCTTTAATACATTGTCCAGATTAATCACTAAACCACTTGTAAGCTCGCCTACGGCGACGGAGATCCCCCCTGCCCCAAAATCATTGCATCTTTTAACTATTTTGCTGAACCTCGGGTTTCTGAACAATCTTAAAAGTTTCCTTTCCGTGGGGGGATTTCCTTTTTGCACCTCCGAACCGCAGGTCAATAGAGATTTGTTCGTATGCGATTTCGATGAACCGGTAGCTCCTCCGCAGCCGTCCCTTCCTGTCCTTCCTCCTATTAAGATAACCAAGTCTCCCAGCTGCGGCTTTCCCCTAATCACATTTTCCTTTGGGGTTGCCCCAATTACCGCCCCTATCTCCATCCTCTTCGCCACATACCTCTCATCATATATTTCACACACATGGCCGGTGGCTATGCCTATTTGATTTCCATAGGAGCTGTACCCCTGGGCGGCTGCGGTGGTTATTTTCCTCTGGGGGAGCTTTCCGGGTAGGGTGTCCTTTATATTTACCCTGGGATCGCCGCATCCGGTGACCCTCATAGCCTGATATACATATGCCCTGCCCGACAGCGGATCCCTTATGGCTCCTCCCAGGCACGTTGCGGCACCGCCAAAAGGCTCGATCTCCGTAGGGTGGTTATGGGTTTCATTTTTAAACATCACAAGCCATTTTTCCATTCTACCATCTACATCCACATCAACATTTATACTGCATGCATTTATCTCTTCGGAATCATCCAAATCCTCTAAAAGTCCTCTTTTCTTAAGTTCTTTCATACCAATGACAGCCATATCCATGAGGCAAATATCCCTGTCATTGTTTCCGTATACATAGTTCCTTGCATCTAGATATTCTTGATAACTTCTCTTGATGTATTCACAATAGATACCTTTATCAAACTCCACGGAATTTATCTTTGTGTTAAATGTGGTATGCCTACAGTGATCAGACCAGTATGTGTCTATAACCCTTATTTCCGTTACAGTGGGATTCCTTTTTTCCTCAAATGCAAAATACTCTTGGCAAAGCTTAATGTCATCCAAACTCATGGCCAGGCCGCAGCCATTCTTAAATCCTACCAGTTCCTCCGGAGATTTTTTAATGAATCCTTCTACTGTTTCCACGTCACGCGGCGGAATAATCTCATCTTCCAGGTTCTCCGGCTTGGTTAATCCGGCCTCCCTGCTGTCCACCGGGTTTATACAATAATGCTTAATCTTTTTTAATTCTTCATCCGTAATATTTCCTTTAAGGATTATAATTTTTGCTGTGTTTATAACCGGCATCTCATCTCCCGCCAGTATTTCGACACACTGAACGGCAGAATCCGCCCTCTGGTCATATTGGCCGGGAAGATATTCTATACCGAATACTCTCCATCCGTTTCTTGTTTCTATTTTTTCCTCATAAACTATATCTGTATTCGGCTGAGAAAATATAGTATTTAATGCTTTTAAATATGTATCCTCGGAGATACCCGAGATGTCATACCTGTTTAAAATCCTTACTTCATCCAATCCTTTTATGGACAGGTTTTGTTTTAAATCGCTAAGGAGCTGTTTCGCTTCAACATCGAATCCGCTTTTCTTTTCCACAAATATTCTTCTTAACGCACTCTTCAAAATCACACCCCCCTCAGAAAATAAAAAACCCGGGCTAAGTAAGTTTCACTATAAGTGAAACCTACCCTCCGGGTTTTTTATTTGAAGGTATTACAAATAAGCACCTTCAAAAATCCTAAAGTGCATTTTTCATTCATAGTCAAGTAATTTACGGTCACTTGGTAGAAACTTCTCAGCCATATTGTGAGATTTATATGAATGTATACTATTAAATTACCTTATGCTGATATAATATCAGTAAATAAAAAATAAGTCAATATCATATAAGCATAAAAAAATAAGCCCCAAGAGGCTTAAAATATTGCAAACCTATCAATATTTTTGCATTCATCGGGTTCATCTACAGGTCGGTATTTCCTTGAAAACTTATTGAAGCTAAAAAACTGTCTTCCTCTGCACTCGGGATGCGTACCCGGTCCAAAATCCTCTATAACAGCATAGCTATAAGTGTTCTCATATATATCACAGATATTCTCCTCGACCGCTATTTCGGCCATCTCTTTTGTTGTATAATATCCTACGCACTTTGAACTGATATCGTTGTTATCCGACATTTTTATACCCGAAATTAAGAACACAAGAAAACCCCCTTATAGATTGATCTTAACTATAATAATATATCGTACAAATCACATTATAATTAATAGTCTCTCATAGGTCTACAGCATCATTTATTTTATATAAGGGGGATCTTTACTTCCACATGTTCACTACGTTCACATCTTTAAAATAGTATTTAATTATCTCCTGAGCGGTTTTGCCCTGCTTTGCCAGTCCGTATGCGCCCCATTGGGAAAATCCCACGCCGTGTCCGAACCCTTTTCCTTTTATGATAAGATTATCACCATCCATTTTTACGCTGGTAATCAGGGTGGACTTCATCTTTTCACTACCCAGTGCTATTCGTAGATCGGGGGCATTGACCTTCACTCCGTCAAAGCTTAATACCGTTGCCCGACCTGACGGACCTCTGGCCGCCACCTTGACACTATCAAAGTCTTTTACTCCCGCTCCTATTTCACTTAAAGCCGCAAGCACCTCCTGCTTGCTGAACTTAGCAGCCCAAGCACGGTCATTAGGCCGGGCCGCCATACTGTCGGGTGACTTTTTCACCTGTATATACGGCGGGTCTTTCATCTTATAATTCAGGCCTTCCTTAGCAGTTGCTGTCATACCGCCCGCATGGGAGTAAAACCAGGCCTTTATATACTTACCGCCATAGACCACGGCCTGGCCCCGGGTGTCCTTTACAGCTTTCTTTATCCTGTCGTTTACATTGTCCTCGTTCCAAGCCTGCGCCTCTTCAAAATCCGTAGATATATCGGCGCCCTCATATTTTGACTCCTTTGTGCTTACAAAATCCAATACATATGTCCGGGCCAATATGGCCTGCGCCTTCAAAGCCTCCATCGGCCAATCGTTTTTTATCTCTCCCGCGACGGTACCGGCCACATATTTTTCCAATGGTATTTCCTCAATCTTGCCGGTCTGTTTTATGTAGACCTTAAGTGCGGGTTCTTTATTCTTGCCTCTGCTTATTTTTGCAGGTATGGGCGGCTTTTTAACAGGATTCGGCCTATTGTTCGTAGTATTACATCCTACCGACAGCACAAGCATAATAGATAAAAATACTAACATTACCTTTTTCACCTTTGCAGCAGACCTCCTTTCCTCAATATTATTTGAGGCCTGCGGCAAAATATACAAAAAAACAAAGGGAGAAAACTTCCCTTTGTCATTTTGCTATCTATTTATCGTATCCTTCAAAGCCTTACCCGGTTTAAACACAGGAGCCTTAGAAGCAGGGATTGTTATCTCCTCTCTGGTCTGAGGATTTCTTCCCTTGCGCTCTGCTCTTTGTCTCACCTCAAATGTTCCAAAACCGACCAACTGAACCTTATCACCATGGCTTAAGGTCTCTGTCACTGTATCAACAAAAGCACCTATAGCCTTCTCAGCATCCTTCTTAGTAAGATCGCTCTTCTCTGCCACCTTTGTCACCATATCAGCTTTGTTCATATAACAAACCTCCTCTTCATTTGCTTCATATAAGCATATTCTTCATAAACCCCAAAAATCCTTCTTGTACCACACTTATTTTTGATTCTTTTTGTGATTTTTATTCATTTTTGCCTCTTCCCACAGCACATTCATCTGATCAAGAGACATATTCTGTAATTTCTGATTTTTTGCCCCAGCTGCATCTTCTATGTACTTAAACCGGGATATGAATTTGTCTGACGCTTTTTTTAATGCAAACTCCGGCTGTATCTGCAAAAACCTTGCTACATTGACCACCGCAAAGAGCAGATCTCCTATCTCTTCCACTATTCTGTCCCTTTTGCTGCCCTTATACACCTCCTTTACCTCTTCCAGCTCCTCGTCAACCTTGTCCATAGCTCCTTTAACATCATCCCAGTCAAATCCAACCTCGGCCGCCTTATCCTGAACCTTATAAGATAACATAAGGGCGGGCAGGATACTTGGAATACTCTTCATTACCTCGGTCTGTGTACTAAAGCCCTTCTCTTTTTTCTTTATGTCGGCCCAGCTCTTTGATACGTCATCAGGTGTTGCAGCAAAAACATCACCGAATACATGAGGATGCCTTCTTATCATTTTTTTACTTATACCGTCTATCACCTCATAGATGCCAAATGTGCCGTCTTCCACACCTAATTTGCTGTGAAGCAGTATCTGCAGCAGCAGGTCTCCTAATTCCTCACAAAGATTATCGTCGTCTTTTAGATCTATAGCCTCAAGCACCTCATAGGTTTCTTCCAAAAGATACCGTTTGAGGCTTTCATGAGTCTGTTTGCTGTCCCACGGGCACTTTTCACGCAGACTGTCAACTATACCTTTGAAGTCTTCAAAATCATACCTGCTCTTGCTTTCAAACCCGACAGGAGCGATATATACGGAAGTCAGATGATCTATCCATTCTATCCTGTCCAACTGATAAAGCGGGATATCAGCCTTTTTAATTATATCATCATTACCGGCTCCTGAAACTATTGTCACTAATTTATTATCGCCATATATTCCGGAAAGTTTAATCTTGACGTCGGATGCAACAAATCTGTCATAAACCTGAGATACGATGACTCCCATAGATGTATTTACGCGGTGGCAATCAAGATTTAAGGCATCCGCAAGCATTATATCGCTTAAATTAAAGCCCACATCTGAGGCCATAGCATCAATAAAGCTCATACTCGGCCTTATATCCAGATCTACCTCTTTTTCCTGTGACGTCTCCATAAGTTTAGTCACGGTTTTCTCATAGACCATGGGGCTTCCCGGAACTACATAACATATCTCCCCATACTTATATACCAGATGATAGAGACTGTCAATTATTTTTGCATATACCTCTTCAAAAGATGCGCATTTTTCATAGTATTTGTCAAAGGATTTATAATCAATCCCCATAGCCTTTAGGTCTTCCGTTCCTGGGTGTATATTTGTTCTGAGAAAAACATTCCCTGAACGTTTTAAAAGCAGCAATGTATCCAATGACATATATCCCTTTCCGGGTCCCATACCCAATACATGTATTATAGGTCTCATGTTTGCCTCCCGCCATTCTATTATGATCAAACCGCATATACCATTATAACAAAAAAAAATAAAAAAACCACGAAAGATCCGTGGTTTACTGTAGAATTTATGAAAACAAAGGAGGCGGCGTCGGTATCAGCGGTACTGCTATACGCCCCGTATTAGCATCAATATGAAGTATCCAGTAGCCCTCTTCACCAAATTTCCTATCATTACCGCTGGTGGGATGCCAATATACAAATCCAGTCATGCCTCCGAACGGCTGCTCTTGTATGCAGAACCTGCCCGGCATACCATATGTCAGATATTTTATATTGTCATTTTCATAATAGAAACCCACAAGGTAGTAATCATACACACCGCCTGCAAAGCTCAGGTCTATTCTCCACCATTTATAACCCGGCATTTCACATTCAAATGGCTTTATCTCCTTAAGATAATTGACTATGTTGCCTATATACTTCCTTAGGCCAGTCATATAATCGTCATTAGCACCGGTGTCCGTATTTTCTAAATTCTCGATAATGTTTCCTTTATCCACGGCTGGGCCATTTGTTTCATCATTCGGCTGCTGTCCGCTATCTAAAGCAGTCTCTTCTTCCTCACTGCCACACTCCTGCTGCGTATTATCCTCAGCCGGTATACCGAAGCTTTGCTGCTCTTCCTCATAAGCTTCGTCTTCGTCATCTTTAGGAGCTTGGTATACTTCGCTGTTATAACTGTCCTCTCGGTTTTCGATATCTTGCTCTACTTCTTGGTCTGAAAATCCTTCGTTATCCTCCTCAATCGATTGGCTATCCTCCGCCTTAGTATAATCCTCCTGAACCGCATCATAATATGGCGTAGCCTCACTATCCTCTTTTTTATTCTCATCTTCTACTTCTTCTGCGCTTTCCTGTGGCTGTTGCAAACCTGACTGCTCTTCGACCTTCGGCTTAAGGCAGCTTAAGATTTTTCCTTTTATACCGGCTATCTCGCCCGTCGTAAAACCGATAAGCGGTATATTATAATCCGGAGTTATAAGGCCGACGGCTGATATATCATATATACTGAATCCTTTATCTTCTATATTATCAGCCTTAAAATTCTTTTTGAGCTTCCCCAGCCCTCCAGAATCTATTTCTACTGCGCCGCAGTCTATGTATTTTACGGTATCTTTATTTACATATACCATAAACCCATTGTATTCAAGCTTTGTCTCGAGATTTTCTACGTACATGGTCAATACCCCGTTGTCTCTTCTTTTTTCTATTTTTGCATATCCTCTTGCCTTGCCATAGTTACTGCCTGCTTTATCTATAACTTTTAAGGTTATATAACTCCTTTTATAACTTTCCATAGAAATACCCCCGTATCTATGAATTTTCCATATAAATATATGTACAGGGGCGTAATATTATGACTTATCAAAGATAATACCCGTTATGAGCTCAAAATCTCGGCAGGTGAGAGAATCAGGCCGAGCCATTGGGTCAATCCCATTTTCACTCAAAAGCTCCTTGAAACTATCCCTGTCACCTGCAAACAGGGTACTAAGTGAATTAAATACAGTCTTTCTCCTCTTGCCGAACGAGGTCTTTATCACCTTCAATAAATCCCTCTCATCCACGGATAAATCCGGCTTTCTCTTGTTGAAATGCACAACCGAAGACTCCACTTTGGGCTGCGGCAAAAAAGAATCCCGCGATACATTAAAGAGCACCTCTGGTCTTCCGTATATTTCGCAGACCAGGCTTAAGATACCATATCCTTCATCCCCCGGCTGCGCCACAACCTTGCGGGCAGCCTCCTTTTGGATAGTAAGCACGGCATCTGTTATCATACATGAGGATGTCATTATTTTGGTAATTATAGGTGTAGTGATGTAGTAGGGTATGTTTGCAATTGCTATTGATTTTTCCGGTAAAATTGAGTCTATATCCATGTCCATTATGTCCGCATCTATAACCTTAAGGTTATTTTGTGGCATCTCTTCTCTCAAAATATCACAGAGTTTGTCATCAATCTCCACGGTAATCACCTTGGATGCTGTGCCTATAAGTTTTCGTGTAAGCAGCCCTATGCCCGGTCCTATCTCAAAAACATCCGAGCCGGCCGGTACGTATGATACTATACTCTCTAGAACTTCATCATTTACAAGAAAATTTTGCCCCAAAGACTTTTTTGTTTTAAACTCATATTTTTTAAGCACTCTACTTGCATATTCTCTGCTGCTTTCCATAGCTGCCTCCAAAAAATAAGAGAGGAATTAAATCCTCTCAATTTTTCAATAAATAAACCTTAACTTTTTTCATACCAAACCTATTCACTTTGTTAAAATCGCTACAGAAAATGTCTATCCTATTACCTCTTATAGCTCCTCCTGTATCAGCAGCAAGGGCATAACCATATCCTTCAATATATAGCTTGGTTCCCAGCGGTATAACCTTCGGGTCTACCGCAGCAATACCGTCCCTAACACGTGCACCGGTACAAGTAATACCATAACCTCTATCTCCCGGTTTTTTGCCTGTGCTCTTATAAGAAGCATCATATGCTGTAGCAACCATGTTTAGCTGTTTAGTATATCTGACGTTGTCTCCCCTGGAAGTATTTACTGCAACAAGAGAGCCAACCTCAACTATTTTCGAGAGAGGCTGCTTTATTACTCTTTCCGTCATGGCCACTTTTGATTTTGGCTTGCCATCCTCATAAGTAACTTTGTAGATAACCTCGGCCTGGCCCTTCTCACCCTGACGAACAACCTTTGTTTTGCCTTTTTTCATATTACCGTTATTTCTTTTGGTAACATCATATGGAAGCTGTTTGGGCGCCGTTAAGGTTTTTTCATCCACTCGTGTAATCTTTATCTTGGAATGGGCCTTAAGTTTATCATTCAAACCCGGCGTTATCCTATCTTTGTCTCTCAGTGCAATACCCTTGGCCGAGAGCAAATCACCTACGGTATCTTCCGCGGTCTTTATTTCTTTTCTGACACTTCCATCCACTAAAACGACCGGTACAGCCCTTTTAATAACAATGGTCATATCGTCCTTTAGTTTGGTATTATTTCCGGGAGATAAAACATCCTCCGGTTCCAATCCTATATTTTTCTCAGTCAGAAACTCTCCTACGGTAGCTTTATAAGTCTTGTAAGATTGGACTGTACCGTTTGTGCTGACCTCTATATCCTTCCTTAACGCATTGGCCCCAATGCAAAGGATAAGAAAGGCAGAACAAACTACCAATGCGGCAAGTAAGACTTTATTTAATCTCTTCCTGCCGCCCGTACAGTTTGTCTCCATACATCAACCTCCTAATTTAGTTTCGGGAGATAACTTATTTTAGTATATCAATATTTGTTTGTCAAATTTTATAATATAAATAAACATATATCTATTATATTCCAAGTTTAGTGGTTTTATACACTTAAAACCTCGGGTTAATTATAGCTAAATTAAAACTGTATGCTTTACTGTTTCTTATTATGATAAAGGACCAGCGTGCTGGTCCTTTATACAGAATTCTATTCTTTCTCCTTCGTATCACACGGCATTGGTGGTGGTGCGCATGGTGTTTGCGGCATGCAAGGTTGCGGCCGGCATGGATCCGGTGGGCATGGCTTAGGCATACATGGGTTCGGTGGACATGGCTGCGGCATACATGGATCCGGTGGACATGGCATCGGTGGGCATGGCTGCGGCATACATGGGTCCGATGGACATGGCATCGGCGGGCATGGCTGCGGCATGCATGGGTCCGATGGACATGGCATCGGTGGGCATGGCTGCGGCATGCATGGGTCCGATGGACATGGCATCGGCGGGCATGGCTGCGGCATGCATGGGTCCGATGGACATGGCATCGGTGGGCATGGCTGCGGCTGCATGCATTTACGATTGTATACTTTTAATGCTTCATTCACTAAATCCTCAACACTCATCATTGCATAGTATCCAAAGAAGGGGTCCTGCATAATCATATGCGCCACCGTCATATTGGGCATATTCATTCCGGGACAAGGCACATCCGACATCGGCGGACATGGCCTATTACATGAAGGATCATTCATACCAGGATCATAATTATAACACATATATTTTTACACCTCCAATTTCGTCACTTTCTATAATAATATATGTGTTAAAAATAAAAAGGTGAGGAAATTATCCCTCACCTAAGACCGCTACCTGCTTTGTTTGCTGCTTATATGCCAAAAAGCCGTTGTGCATTTTCATCTGTCTCCTGTGATACCTCATCCATTGTGATACCTCGCAGATCGGAAACTTTACGGGCGATCTCGGTTACATAAGCCGGTTCATTCCGTCTGCCCCTGTAGGGCACAGGTGCAAGGTATGGACTATCGGTCTCAACCATATACCTGTCCGACGGTACACGCGCTACCGCCTCCAATAAACCTGCGGAAACCTTTTTGAATGTTATCATTCCGGTAAAGGATACATAGAGGCCAAGATCCAATACTTTATCAAGCTCCACCACGCTTTCGGAGAAACAGTGAACAACACCTTTCTCCGCGCCCTCCTCAGCCATTATTGCATAAGCATCATCAAAGGCGTCCCTAATATGCACAATAATGGGTAGGTCAAATCTCTTCGCCATTCTTATCTGTTCTCTGAAAGCTTCCTTCTGAATCTCCTTGGGGCAGGAATCATAAAAATAATCAAGCCCTATTTCTCCTATGGCAACCGGTTTATGTGCCGATATCATATCGCTGAGTGTATCCAGATTTTCTCCCTCAGCATCCTGGGGATGGATACCAAGCGCAGGATAGATATTACTGTAACTTCCGGCCAGGCCAACGGCGCGCCGCGATGTGTCAATATCCGATCCCGGCACAATAACGGTACTCACCCCTTTTTCTGCGGCCCTGCTCAAAACCTCTTTAACGTCATTAAATTCATCATCATTGAGATGGGCATGGGTGTCTATCACTTTACTTTGGCGCCGCTTTCAATGTCCTTATCCACCGTGAGCAGCGTAAGGGTATCATCATTGGAGGCTGCCAATAGCATACCCTTGGACTCAATACCAAAGAGCTTAACCGGCTTTAAGTTTGCTGCCAATATCACCTTTTTGCCTATTAAATCCTCCGGAGCATAGTGTTTGGATATACCTGAGACCACTATCCTCTTCTCGTCACCAACCTTGATTTTTATTTTCATAAGTTTATTTGACTTCTCAACCTTCTCAGCCTCTATAACCTCTGCTACCTTGAGCTGCACCTTTGAAAAATCATCTATTGTAATCTGTTTGTCATCATCCATTTTTTTATTCTCCTTGTTGTCATCTTTCTTATCCGCATCTTCCGTAACCCTCGGGAATATAGGCTGCCCATGAACAACCTTGGTACCGGGCTGTAAATTGCCCCATCTACCGAGCGACTCCCATGTGTCATTATCATCATCGGCCAGGCCTAACTGCTCCAGCATCTTGGGAGTGGTATTGGGCAGATACGGCCTTAGCAGCACGGCTATAAACCTTAAGGCTTCGCAGCAGTTATACAGCACTGTAGACAGCCTGCCTTTTTTTACAGGATCTTTTGCAAGCACCCACGGCGCCGTCTCATCTATATACTTGTTTAACCTCCTGACTAATTTGCCTATCTCAACCAACGCATCGCTTATAAGCAGCTCATCCATATCCTCCTCAACCTTGTGCGGCAAGGCTAACGCCATGTTTATCACTTCTCTGTCCGGGCCCTCGTCAATGCCCTTTTCAGGTATCACACCGTCAAAATAGTCCTCCACCATCTTTATGGTCCTATTTAGCAGGTTACCCAAATCATTGGCCAGATCGGAATTTATACGTTTTATAAGCGCATCATTGGAATAGTTACCATCCGCGCCAAAGGGGACCTCCCGCAGCAGATAATACCTTATGGCATCAACACCGTATTTATCTACAAGAATCAAAGGATCTACCACATTCCCTTTAGACTTTGACATCTTTCCGCCGTTTAAGACAAGCCAGCCGTGCCCAAACACCTTTTTGGGGAGAGGCTCGCCTAAAGACATAAGCATTGCAGGCCATATAATGCTGTGGAATCTGACAATCTCCTTGCCGACTAAATGTATGTCCGCCGGCCAGTACTTCTTGTATGCCTCATCATGATCGGTGGAATACCCCAAAGTTGTTATATAATTGGATAATGCATCTATCCATACATAGATCACATGTTTAGGGTCAAATGGTACTTGTATTCCCCAGTCAAAAGAGGTTCGGGACACGCAGAGATCCTCCAGTCCCGCTTTTATAAAGCTTATCATTTCATTTTTTCTGGATACAGGCTGTATAAAGTCCGGATGTTCATCATAATACTTAAGCAGCTTGTCCGCATACTTGGAAAGCCTGAAGAAATATGCCTCCTCGCTCACCATCTCTACAGGGCGCCCGCAATCGGGACAATTCCCGTTCACCAGTTGGGTCTCTGTCCAGAACGACTCACACGGTGTACAGTACCAGCCCTTGTACTCACCCTTGTATATATCTCCCTTTTCATACATCTTAGTAAAAATCTTTTGCACTATCTTCTCATGCTCTTTATCCGTAGTTCTTACGAATTTATCATACGATATATCCATGACCTTCCACAGTGCTTTTATCCCCGATACTATTTCATCTACATATTCCTTGGGACTTACACCTTTTTCCTGTGCTATACGCTGTATCTTCTGGCCGTGTTCATCTGTACCTGTCTGGAACATGACGTCGTAACCCGTCAACCTCTTGAACCGGGCCAGCGCATCTGCAGCCACAGTGGTGTAGGTATGCCCTATGTGGAGCTTATCGCTGGGATAGTAAATCGGTGTCGTTATATAAAATGTTTTTTTATCCACTATTCTCTTCACCTTCCGTAATGTTTTTTTCTTAGAATCATACAAACTGTCAGGCCGTGACAAATCGTGTAAATCAACGCAGCAAGCGAAATTGTGTGCAATTACGCGAGAGTGGCATCGGCCTGAGTTTACTTATTGTCTTCCCAATATAATATCTTCCATGTATTATTTGTTAGTTTAGCAAGATGTATAGCCCTGCCGGCTATCTTCACCGTAGCGCGGTCACCCTCTAAAACAGTATACTTTTCACTATCCGAAGCCTTATAGTCCTCCGGGTTGCCCATAAATGTCAGCGCCTTATAGTAAGGATTTTCTATAACTACATTACCTTCTCCTACAATAGATAAAAGGTCTTCGGCTTCTTTTGTAATGTCTTTTATCCTATACCCGACCTCATACTTTTCCAATGTGACAAATCCATTATATATTACAAGGCCGCCTTTGCCATCCTTTGATTCCGTATTTACGGTCTCATAAAAATATTTTGGGCAAACGACGCCATCCGTCACCTCGCTACCTGACGGTATCAGCTTTATAAGTGATACATTTGCCGTATCCTCCCAAGACTCGATAAAATCATCCAGATTGTAACCCACCTTATAGGAATCACTAAGCAGCCCGTAGGCATATTCATAAGTCTCCCCGGCCGTATCGCCTTTTTCACTCCCCGCATAGTACATAGAATCAAAAAAAGCATATACATAATCCGCCGGTGATGTTAAGTCAGACTCGCCTGCAGGATAAAACACCGGCTTTCTGACATCTATATTTATAAAGCTCTGCTTGTCTCCCTCTTGTCCTGAAGCGGCAAAAACAGGCATTGCCATTGCTGCAGCCAGGACCAATGCTATTGGAATAATACATTTTTTCACCGTTGATCCCTCCCATACATCTGTTTTCCTCTTATGTATTGGTTATTGCCATGACAGTCTATAGCGACAATCGCGGGAAATTCATGGACGTTAAGCTTATATATAGCCTCCGGCCCAAGATCCTCAAAGGCTACGATACTGCATTCTTCTACACAGCGTGCGATCTTTGCCCCCGCTCCGCCCACGGCTGCCATATAAACAGCTGTGTTTTTTATCATGGAGCTTACTACATCCTTAGATCTACCACCTTTACCTACCATACATTTAAGACCTCTATCAAGAAGCATGGGTGTATAGACATCCATCCTGCTGCTGGTGGTAGGGCCGACCGAGCCTATTACATGTCCGGGAGCTGCCGGTGCAGGGCCGGCATAGTATATGGCCTGGCCTGCTATATCAAAGGGAAGCGGCCTGGCCTCCCTTATAAGTTTTACCATCCTCTCATGGGCAGCATCCCTTGCGGTATATATTACCCCGGAAATATATACCTTATCACCGGCCGCAAGCTGTGACACCGTCTCGTCATCCAATGGTGTTTTTATGTAAACTTCCCTCATCCCAGCGTCACTCCCTTGTGACGTGCCGCATGGCACTGAATAGCGCAGGCTACAGGTAAAGAAGCTATATGTACAGCCATGTAATCCACATGTACGTCAAGAGCGGTAACTCTTCCGCCCAGCCCCTGCGGTCCTATCCCCGTCGCATTTATCATATCTAAAAGCTCCTCTTCTAGGGCAGCATACCGTGGATCTTTGTTCCTGCTTCCGACACGCCGGAGCAGTGCCTTCTTTGCCATAAGAGCCACTGTCTCAAAGTTACCTCCTACGCCGACACCTACTATGATTGGAGGACACGGGTTGCCACCGGCGCTTTTTACGGTATCCAAAATAAATTTCTTTACCCCTTTAATTCCGTCGGCAGGTTTAAGCATCTTTAAAGCGCACATGTTTTCGCTTCCCGCTCCCTTAGGAGCTATCTCCATATGCAGCTTATCACCGGGAATTATGTCCACATGTACAATTGCCGGGGTATTATCCCCGGTATTTATCCTGTCAAAAAGCGGCTCCGCGTCCACTGATTTCCTCAGGTATCCCGCCTTATATCCCGCAGCAACGCCGGTATTTATAGCATCAATAAGGTTTCCGCCTACGATCCGCGCATCCTGCCCCAGCTCCACAAACACGGTGGTCATCCCCGTATCCTGGCACATGGGCACATTCCCCCGGCAGGCAATGATGTCATTGTCTATTATCTCTTTGAGTATATCTTTCCCCAGCTGTGACTCCTCCGTATCTGTCGCTTTTGTAAGCGACGCCATGACGTCATCGGGGAGTATGCTGTTAGCCTCTATGCACAGCCGCGCTGCCGCACCGGCTATCTCATCCGCGCGAATCAATTTAATCACCTCATATATTAATAATATATCACAGGGTACCAATTTCTTCAATAATTTTATAACTTATATGAGGCATCACATTCCAAACATCAACCGAACTATAAGGCAGGAGGCCAGAATGCCTATAACATCAGAGACCAGGCCTGCTACAAGGGCATACCTCATCCTCTTTATACCCACGGCGCCAAAGTAAACCGAAAGTACATACAGTGTAGTCTCCGATGACCCGTATATCATGGAAGTCAATACCCCTATGTATGAATCGGGGCCATACTCCCTCATCAGCCCCACCGCCACGCCCAGGGATGCCCCGCCCGAAAGTGGCCGCAAAATAGCCAGTGGAAGGACCTGTGCAGGAAACCCTATCACAGATGTAAATCTGCCCAAGGTATTTACTATTATATCCATAGCACCGGATGCCTTAAACATATTTACGGCCAGCAGCATGGCTATGAGGTAAGGTAGTATGTTTACCACTGTCTTTATACCGTGCTTTGCACCCTCCACAAACACCTCGTAGACATTAACACCCCTTACAAGGCCTACAAGAGGTATCAACATTATAACTAAAGGTATGACATAACTTGACAAACCGCTCATTGTTCATATCTCCTGTATGCCCTAGCTATAAAGGCTGTGGTTATAACCGATATAACCGTTGCCAAAACGGACGATACAAGTATCGGCATGAATATCGCCGCCGGGTTTTTCGAACCCTCTGCCGCCCTCACGGCTATCATCGTGGTGGGTATGATCTGAATACACTCGGTATTGAGCACAAGGAACATGCACATGGCGTCGGATGCCGTCCCCTTATTCGGGTTCTGTTTCTCCAGCTCCTCCATCGCCTTTATGCCCATGGGAGTCGCCGCATTGCCCAGTCCCAGCATGTTAGCGGAAAGGTTCATTATTATCGCACCCATGGCCTGGCCGTTTTTGTCTAGTCCCCCGAAAAGCGGCCGCAATATAGGCGATAGCACCCGCGACAGTGCCTTATTAAGTCCCGCGCGTTCCGCTATCTTCATTATCCCAAGCCACAGGCTCATGATGCCTACAAGTCCGATAGCAATCTCCACCGCTTCCTTTGCGCTGTTTATAATGGCCTGGTTTAAAAGATCCACCCTGCCGTTAATCACACCCACTACAGTGCTTATCCCAATAAGTGCAAACCAGAAATAGTTTACCATACCGATGCCTCCTTTTAAAAAACCATATGAATCCAAGGTATCTAATATGTATTAAGTTTACTGTGCAGGTAATGACAAGGTTTACGTGTAAAAAAATAAAGTCCTCGGGAATTTAAATCTCAAGGACCTAAAATTGCACATCATATCTTCCGATATATAT
>ENA-UOOI01000437-UOOI01000437.1-fermentation-metagenome-genome-assembly--contig:-NODE-437-length-53573-cov-70.734276_pt1 | contig 53573 bp, 47 predicted proteins | sample MGYA00245779_ERZ724027 | MGnify/ENA primary metagenome ERZ724027 (study PRJEB28704, sample SAMN03018318) | fermentation metagenome | biome: anthropogenic terrestrial biome; feature: soil; material...
CTCCGGATGTACGTCAACGAGGGCAAGGTCCTCCCGAAACCGATCCGCTGGTGCTACTTTGCCGATTGTTTCCGCTACGAACGCCCCCAGAAAGGCCGCTACCGGCAGTTCTGGCAGTTTGGTGTCGAACTCATCGGTGCGGATACGGCCCTCGCCGATGCCGAGGTGATCATGCTCGCCGACGAGGCGCTTCGGTCGAGCGGTGTCACCTTCGATCTCCATGTTGGCCACCTCGCGCCGATGAAGCATCTCCTCGCCGACCTCCCCCCCGGCGATCAGCGGACGATCATGGCCTACCTCGACAAGCACGATCCAGATGGACTTGAAACGGCGCTCGTGGAGAAGGGCCTGAACCACCTCAGCGAACCCCTTGCGGCCCTCTCCGAGTGCCGCACCGTCCAGGAGGTCTTTGAGATCGCGGGCGACGTGCCGGAGCGCGCGCGGATCGAGGAGACATTCGCGCTCCTCGACTCCCAGGATATCAACTACCGGCCGGACTTCGGTATCGCCCGGGGTCTTGACTACTACACGGGTATGGTCTTTGAAGGGTTCGCGAGGAACCTCGGCGCGGAGAACCAGATCCTCGGCGGCGGCACCTACCGGCTCGCCCACCTCTTCGGCGGCGACGACGTCGCCTCCTGTGGGTTTGCCATAGGGTTTGACCGGGTCATGGTCTCGATCGGAGACTTCATGCTCGCGCGCGGGCCCGTCGTCGGCGTCGTCTGTACGCCCGAAGCACGGGCGCGGGCGCTCGAGGTTGCCCGGGCCTTCCGGGATGCAGGAATCAGGGCCGAAACTGATCTGATGCAGCGGGGAATGGGCGCTCAGGTCTCCCACGCCGCAAAGACCGCGGACTTTGCCGTGGTCCTCGGGCAGCGCGAGGTCGAGGCAGGCACGGTGACCCTCAAGGATCTGCACTCCGGCGAGCAGCAGGAGAGGAGCCTTGAGGATGCCATCGCTGAGGTAGCACGGCATGGTGCTTGCTGAGGATCTCGCCAAACAGCAGCGGAGCATCAGCGTCGCGGAGTTCTTCGAGAAGAACAAGCACCTGCTCGGCTTTGACTCCCCAACGCGCGGGATCATCACCACCATCAAGGAGGCGGTGGACAACGCGCTTGACGCCTGCGAGGAGGCGGAGGTTCTCCCCGACATCTTTGTCGGCATCAAGAAAGTCGACGCCGAGGTCTACCGGATAACGGTCGAGGATAACGGCCCGGGGATTGTGCCGGAGAACGTCCCCCTGGTCTTCGGGAAGCTCCTCTACGGCTCCCGGTTCCACCAGATCCGGCAGAGCCGAGGTCAGCAGGGTATCGGTATATCGGCGGCGGTGCTGTATGCACAGCTCACCACCGGCACCCCGGCGCTGGTCACCTCCCGGACGGGAGCAAAGGCGAGGGCCCACCGGTTCGAACTGATGATCCGGACCGAGACAAACGAGCCTGAGGTCCTCGGCCACGAGGAGATCGACTGGGACCGGATGCACGGCACAAGGCTCGAGATCCAGTTCAAGAGCACCCTTGCCGCAAAGAAGCGGCTGCTGGACTATCTCCGCCTCACCGCGATCGTCAACCCGCATGCCCGAATCACGGCTGATATCGACGGCGAGGTGACGACGTTCGAGCGGGTAGCGAGCGAGGTCCCGCCGTGCCCAAAGCCCATCCTCCCCCACCCCCACGGGATCGAGTTCGGGGCATTGAAGAGGATAGCGGCCGCGAGCACCGGGACCGTCGAGGAGTTCCTCATCGGCAGTTTCTCCCGGGTTGGGATGAAGACCGCGAACGAGATGATCGCTCTTGCCAAACTCAAACCCTCCCGGAAGGCGAAGAACCTCGACGCCGACGAATTGAAGCGGCTCCTTGACGCCATGCAGGGCGTGAAGGTCCCGGCCCCCCCGGCGCAGCAGTGCCTCTCCCCCATCGGGGAGGACCTGATCTGCAGGGGGCTTGAGAAGGAGATCCAGCTCGACTTCATCAGGGCCCGCACCCGCCCGAGCGCGGTCTACGGTGGACACTCATTCATCATCGAGGCGGCGATCGGCTACGGCGGCAAGATCCCTCCTGAAGGGAGCGCCCAGATCTTCCGGTTCGCGAACCGCGTCCCGCTCCTTTACCAGCAGGGCGCCTGCGCTATCACCAACTGTGTTGCACAGGTGAACTGGAAGGGCTACGGCCTCTCGCAGCAGGGCCTTCCCATGGGCCCGGCGCTGATCATGGTCCACGTGGCGTCCACGAACGTCCCCTTCACGAGTGAGAGCAAGGATGCGGTCGCGTCCATCCCTGAGATCGAGCGGGAAGTCATTCTCGTACTCCAGGAACTCGGCAGGGAACTGAAAGCCTACCTCTCCCGCCGGGACAGAAAGAAGCAGCAGGACGACCGCGCCCGGGCGATATGCTCCGTTATCCCCGAGATCGCCGCCAAGGTGAGCGAGATCGTTGAACTCCCCCTGGTGGACACCTCTCCGATCGAGGGCAGGATCATGCGCAAAGTCGTCGCCAAGAAGCGGACGAGCGACGGGAGGGTCCATATCGACGTGAACAACTACACAGCAAAGGAAGTGGCCCTCGTCCTCTACAACCTCTCACATGATGCGGCTGAGGATGCAAAGCCCCGGCCGGACTTCGTAGACGATATCGACGGGGAGTACAACAAGGTCTGGCGGTGCACGCTCGGCGCCGGCGAGGCCTGGCAGGTCGTCTACACGGGGGCGGGCGACGGGTCGCTCGACCTCCGCGGCGTGGAGGACAACGTGAAAGTGGTGGTGGATCTCGATGTCTAGGGAAGAGATGGATGCGCTTGCACGCGAGCGGCTCGTCGGGATCGCCCGCGGGTGGTATGACCAGATGCGGGACGGCATCGTGCCGTTCATCCGGCTGCCGACGCGGACGAAACAGAATATCGCGTACGACGACGAAAGCGAGGTCTGGAAATACGGTGAAAGGGAGAGCACCCGGGCGGCGACGACCGAGAAGGGTGCGGTGCATCTCCTGAAGATGGCTTACGTCATCGGGTTTTTGAAACAGCAACTTGTAGAGAACCGGTCGTCGACCTTGAGAGAACTCTACTACATATCCGAAGGGTGGAAGAAAGCGAAGTTCGCCGCCCAGGACGAGAGCAACCTCCTCATCGAGGACCTCGAGATCATCACCGATGTCCAGCGGGAGGCGTTCCACCTCCGGCCGGAGGAGGATGGCGCCTCGATCTTCGGGCCCCTGCGGATCCGGGAGACCACCCGGCGGGGTGTTCGGGAGATGCACTGCCAGGAGGACGTCGGGGAGGCGGGCTACCCAATCCCGAACAACGTCGATAGCCTCGACTTTGTCGACCACGACGCGAAGTTCGTCATCGCCATCGAGACCGGTGGTATGTACGCCCGTCTGATGGAGAACGGGTTCGACGAGGAGTATGGGGCGATCCTGGTCCACCTCAAGGGGCAGCCGGCGCGCTCCACGCGCCGGGTCCTGCGGAGGCTTAACGAGTCGCTCGACCTCCCGGTCGTGGTCTTCACCGACGGCGACCCCTGGTCCTACCGGATCTATGCGAGCGTCGCCTACGGCTCGATCAAGAGCGCCCACATGTCGGAACTCCTGGCGACCCCCCAGGCGCAGTTCATCGGGGTGCAGCCCTCCGATATATCCGACTACAACCTCCCCGCCGACCACCTCACCGAGCAGGACATCAACGCGCTGAAGGCGGAGCTGACCGATCCGCGGTTTGCGACCGACTACTGGAAAAACCAGATCAACCTGCAGCTTGAGATGAAGCTGAAGTCGGAACAGCAGGCGTTCGCGAGCCGGGGGCTCGACTTCGTGACGAAGGAGTACCTGCCGACGAGGCTGTCGGAGATGGGGATTATCTAGAGCGGGGTTCTGCCGGGAGGGGGAGCATCGAGGTCCTCTGGCGGGAAGAGATCTCTGCTATCGTTTGGGCTCGCTCTCCCGCCTATCCGAGAGCATCTCTGTTTTCTCAAGATCATCCCCAGAGTCACTCCCAACTCGACTTTTTCACCCGGTATCGCCTTTGGGGGTGGAGACGGGGGAGGGGTCCCCCCTCCCCGTCAGCCCCTCCTGTGGGGATAGCCACCACGGTCCACTATCCAGGGATACCCTGGGAAATCCCGGGTCTGGCATACTTGCACCTGTTACCCTGGTTTTGTTGTTCAACCTCTCGCCGTGCCATGGACGGTTCATGATACCCCTGAAGGTTGTCTCCAGAGCCGCTCCCGGGCACGGCTTTCTACCGGGCTGCGCACCTCCGATGCTCGAACTCCGCCTGCTCCTCCGGGGCACGCATCGCTAGTCCAAGACCTGGCGGTCTTCTCCTGCTCCGTCCCTCTGGAACATCGATCTCCACGCACTGTCTCCCACCCCGAGGTGCGGGGAATCGACCTGCCGGAACGTGCGATGGTTCGGAGTGCGATGTTCTGGAGAACGACTGTCAGTAGGACAGGAGTTTGAGAAGACCGGTGGTTCCCGAGTGGGGGTTCGCGGGTATTGCCTTGTGCGGAGAGGGAAGACCCCTATTGCAACTGTCCATTACGGTTCACCGCTACGTCGGCGCTCCTGGGAACAACCCAGGTCCGGCACCCACCTCATTTGGATATGTCTTGAAGAGTGAAAATGTGATCTGTAAAAAGAGATGACATAACAGCATAGAAGGTTATATTAACTTAACCTCCAATAGCACTCGTTGTCGAAAGGTAGGAGAGGAAAATGAGTGAGTATGTAGCACCAGCAATTGTTGAACTTGCTAACGGTGAAGGAGGCATACTGACCTGGAGATAAATTATGGTCGTTGAGATCTTTTTGAGTCTGCTTCTCATCGCTCTCGGAGCGATCTTTATTGTTGTGCCATTCAAGAGAAACCGCATCTTTGGCTTGAGAATACGGTCGACGTATGAGTCTGAGGCGTTTTGGAGAAGAAAGAATCGATATTTCGGTTTTTTCCTCCTGATCACCGGTCTGCTCCTCTTGCTCTTCATCGACACGGCATATTACCCGCCGTTCCTCCTCTCAGCCATCCTGATCTCGTTCCTTGCAGCATATGTTGAGGAAAAAAGTCCGATCATAACGCCTCTTGCGATCTTTGCGCTCTCTCTCTTGACATATCTCTGCGCCTATCCCATCCTGCCAGAGCAGATGGCAATTCACTTCACCGGACTCCACGCAGATGGATGGGGCGCGAAGACCTCGTACCTCCTCGCCATGGTCGCACTCTCCTCTTTCATCTTCCTCGTTTCGGTCTTCGTCGCACGGTTTAGAGAGGATGTGTTGCCGATCATGAACGGCTCGCTGCTTCTTCTCCTGTCTCTCAATGCGTTCGTTATCTCTGCTCAGCTCTACGGCGAGCAACTCATCGCCTTTGGCTATCTCTCCCTGATCGCTCTTCTGGTGTTTATAACTCATCAATATCTTACAAAGATACGGATGTCGGGCGTGATGAGGTGAGAGGAAGCGTTAAGGTCGGATCTTTGCCTTCTTTTTTCTTCACGTTTTGTGGCGAGCACGTCCTTATTTTTCGCCTCCCTGGACGGCGACCCTTCAACGGAGGGCTTCAGGAAGGTCATGTCCCGGGCGAAGAAAGAGACGTCACACCCCTTCCAGCCATTCGGCGATCGAGACAATGTGGACGGCCCGCCCGTCGATGGTCGTCTCTGCTGACTCCGACGCAGTGACGATCGTTCCTTCATCAAGGCCGTGTGCGTCCATCGCCTCGACAAGACCGCGCATCTCCCGCTGCTTCGTGGCGTTGTCCTGTAGGGACTGCGTCACCTGGATGGCCAAGACAATCGTCCGGCCTGACCTGACCAGGAAGTCGCACTCGTAGCGGTCCCGGTGGTAGAAGACATCGCCGTACTTCTTCATCAGGGCGATGAAGACGATGTTTTCCAGGAGCCTTCCACGATTTTCGGAGAATGCAAATGCAACTGCGTTTACCAGGCCGGGATCCACGAAATAGATCTTTTTTGGATTTGCAACCTGTTTTTTTACAGAATAATCGAACTTCATCAGAGAGTAGAGGAGAAACGCGTTCCCGGCGTACTCGATGTACTCCCTCACCGTATCTGGTGCGATATTGAGGGTCCTGGCGATCTGGTTGTACGAGACGGCGTTCCCGGCATTCGATATGAGATAATAGAGCAGATCTGCAACCTCGCTGTTCTTCCTCACCCTGTTTGGATAGATGATATCCTTGAGATAGATCGTCTCGTAGTAGTTTTTGAGGATCTGAATCTTCAGGTCCTCGTCCTTTTCAAGGACCACCCGGGGGAAACCGCCATATTTCAGGTACGTCTCGAAATAATGCCTCTTCTCGATGATTGTCGGGCTTACAATACCCTGAATGCGGAGAAATTCGGGGAAAGAGAGAGGGTGCACAGTACAGGAAAAATACCTGCCGGAGAGGAGGCGACTGCTCTCCTGCCTGAGCAGCGAGGATGTGGAACCGGTCAGGATGCATTTGACTGTACTCTTCGTGTCATAGAGGGTCTTGATGGTAGGCACCCAAGAGGGGTAGTGCTGAACCTCGTCGATACAGAGATAGAGCCGTTCGAGACCGGGGTGGCGGGCAAGATGGTCCTCGACAATGCGACGGATCAGCCAGGGATCGTCTGCCATCGAGAGGAGGAGCGGTTCGTCCATGGTGATGAAGAGGATGGCCCTGCCGGGCACACCTCTTCCGAGAAGGGAACTGATGATCTGGTACACCAGCGTCGACTTCCCTGTCCTGCGCGCACCGATGAGGAGGAGCACCTCCGGTGCATCAAGGTACTGCATCAGGGAGGGAAAGAAAGAAAGCCGTTCAACGCCGGTTTCAAACTCTTTTCCGAACCACCAGGGGTTCTGGCTCTCGAGTGCGATCTGCAGTTTTTCATCCATCTATCGATCATACTCGATGATAATTCATAAAAGTGTCGATTATGATCTATGATTTTTCCACGTCCCGGAGAACTCCCTCTGCGCAAACAGGGGGATGGAAGCGGCGCCCCTTTGCCTGGTTCGCGAATCCTCCGTATGGCCTACCTCCATATCGGGGGGTCGAACACGATATGTTCCGGGTAGCTGATCAGCGCCGCTTGAACTGGGAGAATGGTAGCCGCAAAGCCCTGTCATCCGCAAGGATGGGGTAGTTCACAGCACACAGTCGTGGCAGTCCTGTGCCCCGCATGCAAGGTTATCGATCTTCCACCGGAGCGCCCACTGCTTGATATCTTTGATCACCTCGACCATCGCAAGCCCGCTCGCAGTGAGTGTGTACTCGCTTCTGACGGGGACAGTTCCGGCCTCTATGTTCTTCTCGACGAGGCCCTCCTCCTCCAGTTCCTTCAGCCGGACCGAGAGGACTTTTGCCGTGATCCCCGGGAGCCGCTCCTTCACTTCGGTGAACCGCCGGGTATAGCCGTCCCCTTTGTAGAGCTCGAGGATGATCAGGAGGGTCCACTTCCGTCCCAGGTATTTGACGGTCTGATTGACCGTACACTCATCCTGCATGGTATAGTTAGAGAAACCTCCTCCTACTTATACTCTAGTATCTAATTGATACTTCGTATACAAAAGATACTATGGAGTGAGCATGAATGTTCTGCAACCAGTGTGAAGAGACGGCAAAGGGCTTCGGATGCACCGTACGCGGCGTCTGCGGCAAAGATGCGGAGACTGCCGGGCTCCAGGACGTCCTGATCTACACCCTCAAAGGGCTCTCGGTCCGGAACCTTGCGGCAACGAAGACGGGCGGCGGAAACCCTGAGGCAGGGGGGTTCGTCGCCCGCTGCCTCTTTGCCACCCTGACCAACGTGAACTTCGACCCTGCGCGCTTCGAGGACGCTATCCGGGAGGCGGCCCGCATCCGCGACGCCCTCCCGCCCGCCGGGGACGCGGAGCCCGCGGCCTGCACCTGGGCCCCGGAGAGCCCGGCGGCGATCGCAGCGAAGGCGCAGGAGATCGTCGCGTCACGGGAGAGCGTGGACCCGGACCTGCAGTCGCTCCGCGAGCTCCTCGTCTACGGGCTCAAGGGGGTCGGCGCCTACTCGCACCATGCTGCCGTCCTCGGCTACGAGGACGGGGAGGTCATGGCCTTCCTGCAGGAGGCGCTCGCCGCCACGCTGCAGGACCTCACTGTCGAGGAGATGGTCGGCTACGTGCTCGCGTGCGGCGAAGTCGGCGTGAAGACTCTCGCCCTCCTCGACACCGCAAACACCGCTACCTACGGGACGCCGGAGATCACGAACGTCAGCACCGCGGCGGGCACACGCCCGGGTATCCTCGTCACCGGCCACGACCTCAAGGACCTCGCCGAACTCCTCGAACAGACCCGCGGGATGGGAGTGGATGTCTACACCCACGGCGAGATGCTCCCGGCGCACGCGTACCCCGGCCTTCGGAAGTACGGCCACCTCGTCGGGAACTACGGCGGGTCCTGGCCCTTCCAGCGGGAGGAGTTTGAGCGGTTCAACGGCCCGGTCCTCGTCACCACGAACTGCCTTGTTCCCCCGAAGGACTCCTACCGCGACCGGGTCTACACCACCGGGCTCGTCGGGTATGCGGGGCTCAAGCACATCGACGCCTTGCCGGACGGGAAGAAGGACTTCTCGGCCCTGATCGAGCACGCGAAGCGGTGCAAAGCCCCGGAGGACCTCTCCCGCGGCGACCTGGTCACAGGATGCGCCCACGCCCCGGTCCTCGCTATAGCCGATACGGTCGTCGATGCGGTGAAGTCCGGCGCCATCCGGCGGTTTGTCGTGATGGCGGGCTGTGATGGGCGCCATGCTGAGCGGGACTACTACACCAGGTTTGCGAAGGCCCTCCCGGCCGATACGGTCATCCTCACCGCCGGGTGCGCGAAGTACCGCTACAACAGCCTTGGTCTCGGGGATATCGGCGGCATCCCTCGTGTCCTTGACGCCGGGCAGTGCAACGACTGCTACTCGCTGGTGGTCATTGCGCAGGCTCTCGCCGGGGCGTTCGGTGTCGGGATCAACGACCTCCCGATCTCCTACAACATCGCCTGGTACGAGCAGAAGGCGGTGCTCGTCCTCTTAAGCCTCCTCTCGCTCGGTGTCAGGGATATCACCCTCGGCCCCCGCCTCCCGGCATTCGTCTCGCCCGGTGTCCTGAAGGTTCTCGTCGAGAACTTCGGTATCCGGGGGAACACGACGGTCGAGGAGGACCTTGGCCGGATGGTGCCGGGGAACTGAAATACTCCTTTTTTGAGAAGGCCTGGATCTGTGGGATCCAGCAGGACACACAATTAAGAATTGCTGATTTGATACATTCGGTCTTCGACTTAGATCAGCCCTCAATGCTCTCAGCAACGACTTTTAGCGCTCGCAGATAGGGTGCCGTGGAGATAAGAGAACCCTTAAGCGATTGAACTGAGGAGAAAATGTATGAGAGTGGACGGGACATGGACCGAAGGCGGGCTTACGAAGACCTGAAAAGTAACCCAAAGAATGTGCGGTTCGATGACCTCTGCCGTGCAGCGGAGGCATTTGGATTCCGCTTCAGGGGAGGGAAGGGAAGTCACAGAGTCTATGTACAATCAGGAGTCGCAACGATCCTGAACTTCCAGAATGTAGGGGGGGAAGGCAAAACCCTATCAGGTTCGCCAGCTGCTTAAAGTGATTGAGGACTATAGTCTTTTAGGGGATGAGGATGCCACATAAATACGCGATCGAGATCATCTACAGCGATGAAGATGAGGGGTTCATCGCCGTGGTCCCGGAGCTCCCGGGATGCTCTGCCTTCGGTGAGACCGAGGAGGAAGCACTCCAGGAGGTGAAAGTTGCCGTCACCCTCTGGCTGGAGGCCGCGCACGAGGAAGGGCGGGCAATCCCTGAACCAGCCGGCAGGGAGCGGCTCCGAGATATTCTTGCTGGGAAGGGTGCGGCGTGCTGAAATGTTTCGCGTGATCCGATTAACTCACGTGAAATCCGTGGGATTGCTACGCCCTCTTCGCGCGAATGGTGATCTGCACCGGAACCCGCATAATAGGTGAAGCACCCCACCAGCACGATTTTCCTGCATGAATCTATAGGCCCATTTATCCTGAAGGCTCCCCGGCTCATCCAAACTCCGCGAGCGCCACCACCGGCACACCGTCCAGATCATCGAAGACCACCGGATAGATCCGCAGGATCCAGGGCTCTCCAAGCAGCCGGTCGTAGGAGAGGTCCACGTCCTCAAGCAGGAAGATCTGCGGGGACCGGCAGAGGAACGCGCGGTGGGCCTCCGCGCCCACCTCCGGTTCCCCGGGGACAGCGATGGATATGGTATCGATCCCGAACAGCCTGAGGGCCGGGTTCTCTCTGCAGAGGAAGCCCGGCACCTCGTGGTGCACCCAGGGGTGCGCTCCTGCGTAGGCCTCCGGGTCGGTCCCCCGGAGCAGACCGTTGCCGGTTCGGACAAAGAGCGCGCGGGCGCTCCGGACCGCATCGAGGTGCCCGAGGAGGTCGTGGATCCGGACCGGCTCCTCCCCGTCTTTGGGCACCTCGATGCACCGCGCGGGTTCGAAGACCGCCTCAGGCGCGAGGAGGGCCCTGACCGAGCCCCCGCCCGGGCAGAAGTGCCGGGGCAGATCGATGTGCGTCCCGGCGTGGCTGGAGAACGTGATCAGGCTTTTCTCTTCCACGTCCCCCCGTTCGAAGGACTTTGTGGGGGTTATCGCGAGCGGTTCTGTTCCGGGATAGAGTGGGGTCGCCCGGTTCAGGGGGTATGAGATCGGGATGAGCATACGCTCCCCCGTAAGTACTCCCGGAGTTCATGAAGGTTATCCACGATCCCCTCCACCCCCGGCCGGCCCGAAAACCGGTTTGAATCACCGGGCCGGATCCTCGCGACGAACCGAACACCTGTCTCGTATGCCGCCTCCCAGTCGTTCGGGGCGTCGCCGACGAAGAGGGCCCCTCCGGGTGCGGCGCCGGTCTCTACGAGGATCTCCCTGATACACTCGGCCTTCGTCTTCGGCGAGCCGTATATCCGGACGAAGTATTTCGTAAGGTCCCGGCGGCGGGCGATCTCGTGCATCTCGCCCTCAGGAGTCGCAGAGACGATGTAGAGCGGGAGCACCCGGGAACACTCCCTGAGAAGGCCCTCCGCCCCCTCGACGTATGGGACGGTGAGCATGGCATCGAAGATCAGCCCGACGTACTCGTCGGCGAGCCGCTCCTCCTGCTCCGGGGTGAGGTCTTCGTGGAGGATGTTTTTGTAAATGTGGCGGAACTTGTCGTACCGGGACATCCCGCCGTTCTCGAGGTGGAATTCGATGATCTCGTCGAGGTGCTCGGGGGGCGCGAAGGAGAAGATCTTTCGGAATGCGACGGTCTTTAGGGGAATGGATTCGACGATGACGCCGTCGAAGTCGAGGATGAGGGTGGTGAGCATAATGAATACTTCATCAATCGCTGGCTACTAGTACCTAACGGCTGTCGGGTGAGACGGGGCACGGCAGGGGCCCCGCTGGCTGCCGGTCATTTGGATGCGGAGGCTGCACCGTCCAGGTTCTGATATGTCTGCAGAAGATATGACTCCATTCTGGACCAGTTATACGTCTCAAGAACCGCTCGTCTTCCGCTCTCACCCATCCTCCGCGCCTCTTCCGGGTGGTCGAAGAGGTAGGTTATCGCGTCGGCGATATCACTCACGCTCCCCGGATCGACGAGGACGCCGCAGTCTGCCCTGTCGACGACGCTCTGGATCTCCGGCAGGTCGCTTGCAATAACCGGAAGCCCGAGAAGCATATAGTCGAAGAGTTTGTTCGGCAGGCCGATGGAGATATTGTAGTATGTCGGCTGGAAGACAAGGAGACCCGCGGTGCCCTTACTCAGTCGCTCATACATCTCCCTGTAGGGAAGGAATCCGGTTGAAGTGATGAACCCGTTCCGGCCGGATCCACTGATGTGTTCGCTGAGGTCCTCCCGGACGTTCCCGACGAGCGTGAGGGATACATCGGGATAGCGTTCCCTGACCCGGGAGACTGCCTCGATGCATTCGCCGACCCCATGAAACGACTGCATGTTTCCTGCCATGAACATGAGGTTCCGGCCGTTTCGGTTCGGGCTATAAGGGATATCGAGGTCGGCGATAGAATAATTCGATAGGATGACCGGCTCAAGTCCCCTCTCCCTGAATCGCGCGGCAACACTCTCGCTTACGGCAAATGTGCTCTCGGCCCGGCGTGCCAGCGCAATCTCCACGCTTGAGACAAACGCAGACAGTGCCCTCTGTATCAGCGAGCCGTTCGGGATTCTGAGGTCAAACGGGATCTCCGAGGGCCAGTGCTCGTGGATATCGTAGATAACCCGCTTACCTTTGAGATACTTTGCAAGGACTCCGATGAGAAGGGCGTCAGGCTCATGGCAGTGGTAGACGTCGGCATCCTCGGCGAGGCATGCCCGAAGGAGCCGGAGAAGTGTTATGGGGTGGAGAGCAGTAGAGTCCGGCCTCTTTACGGTGACAATGCGGATTCCCTCGGTGATGCTGCTGCCACTCTCGTTCGAAGGAGCGATGATCGTGACATCGTGCTCCTTCGCAAGGCTCTTCGCCTCTTTCTGGAATATCCTGCCGTCGCCGGGTCCGTGCGTGGACGTAAGCATGCAGATCTTCATAAACCTCTCAACCGGGCCCTATCGATCCCACGAGTGCCGGATTAGACCGTTATGCATAACGATCTGATGCCATGATATATCCTGCTTGCCCTCTCCACCCAGGTGTGGCCTTCGCGTATACGGTATAACGCCCGGGACATCTCCGTGCGCACTTCCGGGTGGTCAATCAGGTGCTCGATGGCTTTCGCCATCTCCGGCGCGGAATAGTCCACATACATGAAACCGCCTCTGTCATCGATACTCATGAGGGATTCGCAGTTCGTGCAGAGGATCGGCTTTGCCGCCCCTATATACTCAAAGATCTTTGTGGGGTACGTCAGGTTCAGGTAGCGTTCCTGTGGATTATACGGCAACACGAGAAGATCCATATCGGTGAGCGCAGCCGGAATCGCACTTCTCGGCAGTTCCTTCCTCACGATAAAATCGCTGGTTTCAATAATTCTCTTCAGGTCGTCTGGTATTCCGGGACCATATGGGCCGATGAGGTGTAAACGGACTGAAGGGTATCTTTCTCGCAGAAGAGTGCACGAGTTGACCAAAAGATCGATACCCCTGTTCTTCGTCAGTGCTCCTATGTAGCAGATGTTGAACCTCCCTTCAGCCGGAGAATACGGTGCTGGGTGCTGTGTGAAGAATTCCTCTTCAAAGCCATGAGGGACAAATATTACAGGTTTTTCATCGAGATGATACGTCTGTTGTATGTGCCCCCACATAATCGGATTTAATGTGATCAGGAGTGTCGCTCTGGTGATGCAGTATTCTTCCGTCCCCTTCCGCACCCCAAAATGCCCGTCGCTGACTGCAGCGGCCTGCTCCCGGGTATCGTGAATATCTACGATAGTCGGGATCCTGCAGGCTGTGCAGAGCATGAACAGAAGCCTGTTCTGGAACGTTGTCAGCGAGTGCGGGTACGCAAAAAAAGCCAGAGGCCTGTCTTTCAAGAGGCGATACGCGGAGCGGAGAGCGACAACAGTTTTGATGACGTTATTGTAGAGCCTACCCGGGGCATCCTGTTTTGGGAGGAGTTCAAATGAGATTGAGTCGACCCTGACATCGTCATACCGGGCAAGTTCCGAGAGCAAAAACCGAATCCTTGTGTAGGTGGGGGACCAGTTCCGGTCGTCGTTGAGGATGGCCCCATTGAGGACCGCAAAGATCCGGATCATACGGGATTTTCCTCGATAATGCTCTGGATCTTTTGCTTCCTCCCTTCAAGGGAAAATTCTTTCTCGACTCTAACTCTTGCCACCCTGCCTCCATCAGATTGTAGTGCCTTTACTATCGCCGTCGCCGTCGCTTCGGTATCGCTGTAAGGCACAACAAACCCCGCATCTCCCACCACTTCAGGGAGGGCACCCCTGTCTGTCACCACGGGGACGCATTCGCAGGACATCGCCTCAGCGAGCGCCACTCCGAAGGACTCTCGATACGAAAGCTGGCAGTAGACCTTTGCCCTGCGGTACCACCGTAGAATTTCGTCCTGGGAAGGGAACAGGACGAACTCGATGTTTGGCGGGGCATCCCGCTTCAGGTCTTCGATGCTCCCGTCAAGGACGCGGCCGATGATGGCGAAACGGAGGTGGGGAAGGAGCTTTGCGACGTTGAGGAATGTATCAAGGCCCTTAAGCGTAATGTTGTTCCGGCTGATCTGGCAGACCGTGATGACGAGCTTCTCTTTCTCCTCTCCCGGATTGAACTGCGCGCAGTCGATACCGTTATAGACGACCGCAACGTGGCGACGCTCGCACAGATTCAATATTTCTCGTTTGTTGAACTCCGATACTGCGAGGATGTGATCGGCGTTCTGGATGATGTAGTTCACCCTCTTTGCGAGTTTTGGGTCGAGCAGGGCACCGTATCCGATCTCCGGTACTCTCGCAACCTCATACCCGCCGATGACGACTATGGTTCTCTTGCCGAGGAGGTTTGCCAGCATCACGGCAAGGTACGAATGGTTGTGGGCGAACCAAGAGTAGGTGAGATCGGCCCAGAGGACTCCCCGGAGGATCTCAAATGAGATCAAGAGGGATCGCTTCAGGCCGTTCCTTCCCTGATAGTTGCTGATGACAGTCTCCCGGACCAGGTACTCCTGCCTGAGAGCCTCCAGGTCGCGCTTTGTGAACGTGGATGGAGAAGGAGTTACCAGGAATATTCTCTTCTGCTGCTCGTTTTGCTGCCCCACGTGAGTTCCCCCGGACTCTGCTGGACTGGATCCAGAGTGATGTTGGGGGCTGTGTCTACGCTGGAGGAGATATAATTTTAGTAAAATAAATGTCGATTGTTGGAATGAAGGTAAAGAGAGCCAGATAGAGACTGTCGACGAACGGAGGATAAGCAGAGAGCATCCAACGGGGCCAGGAGCAAAAACAGGTCTATAACCATCTCCGGTTTCAAACTACCCCCTGTTCGAGGTCCATGGATTGCTTTTTACCTGAGTGGTATTGCCTCTTATTTCTTTGAGTATACATAGATATCGACTTAATTCTCGATATAGGCAGATTTAAGCCACCATCTCAAGGAGAGTCCTCGCCTCAAAAACCTTCAGTATGTTATGTTCTGTTCTTCGAACATCGAGCACCTCAAGTTCTGGAGAGTATGAGTTATCCAGGTAAAAACGATCTCAACATCATTATCTATGGATAGGGGGAATAAAGTTATCACATGGGTAACGGCAACGCAGGTAAAACAATCGCAATAATCCCTGCAAGAGGAGGTAGCAAGGGAATACCCAGAAAAAATATCCGGTTGCTTGCAGGAAAACCTCTCATCGGACACACCATAGAGGCAGCATTAAGATCGGAATACACCAGCAGGGTGATTGTATCGACTGAAGATCAGGAAATCGCCGATGTAGCGGGAGACTATGGCGTGGAAGTTGTTAGACGACCTGAAGAATTGGCTAAAGATGACACGTCAACCGTCGATGTGGTGCTCCAAGTAATACGAGAGTTAAGGGAGCAGGGGCATGAGTACGATACTATTATCCTTCTTCAGCCGACATCACCTATGAGGACAACTCAGGATGTTGATGGGGCCTTAGAATTATTTTTAAATAATGAATGTGAATCGGTGATTAGCGTTTCAGAAAGTAAACATCCACCGTATTGGGCGTTTAAAGTTGATGGCAACTATCTGAAGCCGCTTTTTGACCAAAAATATTCTGAAATGAGGAGACAGGACTTACCTAAAACATATTTCCCAAACGGGGCAATATACATCGTGAAAACAAAAAAATTTGAGGAATGTGCAAGTTTTTGCTTGCCGCAAACAATCCCGTATATAATGCCCGCTGAAACGAGTGTAGATATCGACACTAAAGCGGATTTGATGTTTGCCGAAACGCTCCTAAAGAAGAAGAGTGGCCGATTCTAAATCGTTTCAATCAGTTAAAAGGGTTGATTATGACGAGAACTATACCGATTGGAGAGAAGTCTGTCGGGGATAACGAGCCCTGCATGATCGTGGCGGAGATCGGCGTTAACCACAATGGGAATGAAGAATTAGCAAAAACGTTAATATATTACGCCAAAAGATGTGGAGCAGATGCCGTAAAGTTCCAGACCTGGAACACTGAAGAGATAATCTTAGAAGACGTAGAACTAGCCTTATACCAAAAAGAAAGTATAAAAAGCAACTCTACGCAATTTGAGATGCTTAAAAATTTAGAGATCTCATACGATCATTATTTCGCATTGAAAGAATATGCAGAAGAATTAGACCTCATATTCTTCTCTACAATGGAGGATAAAAAAAGTGTAGATTTTTTGATGAAAGACCTAAACATTCCGCTGATTAAGGTTGGTTCCGGCGATTTAACGAATTATCCTCTCTTAAAATATACCGCAAGATTCCATAAGCCCATGGTTGTCTCGACAGGAATGGCGACATTAAGCGAGATTGATCAGGCAGTGCGAACAATAGCAAATGAAGGTAATGAGGACGTTATCCTGCTGCAATGTACGACTCAATATCCCTGCCCATATGAAGATATTAACCTGAGAGCGATATTAACGTTAAAGAATGCTTTCAAGACTGTCGTCGGTCTGTCCGATCATTCGAAAGGAATCGAATGTGCAATTGCTGCTGTTGCGCTGGGCGCAAAATATATTGAAAAACACTTTACGTCAGACAATACATTACCCGGCCCGGACCAGCAGGCCTCACTGGAGCCTCATGAGTTTAAGAAGGTGGTAGAGGGCATAAGAAATGTGGAAAAAGCTATGGGAGATGGAATTAAGAGACCAATGGCATCAGAATTGGAGAACAAGAATATCGTAAGGCGAAAAATCGTAGCAGGGAAAGATATACCAGCGGGAGAGATCTTTACCGAAGAAAGTATCTCGTTAAAACGGGCAATAAATGGGCTTAGTCCAGAGCATTGCCCACTAATTATAGGCAGAAGAGCTAAAAAAGATTTAAAATACAATCAAATAATAGATCTTCAGGATATAATATAATTCTATAGCAAGGTGTGTTATGAACCCGAAATTTCCAGAATCCCCAGCACGGGATAGAGATTGTACACGATTGAATACCTTTAGGCCGAACAGTGTCGTACCAGCGGGTGCTGCCTACCGTAGGTGAGGGGCATGGAAGTTGGGGGATTTTTTGAATTTGCTGAACTCAATTGCCACCATAATAAAGAATCTGTTTTGAATTATCTGCTCGGTCAAAACGGTTCATCAGGACCTGTGTTTTATAGAGACGGACGTCAAGCCATTAAGTCCGTTTTACTGGACATTGTAGGTTTAAATAAAAAGATATGCTTACTGCCTTCATATCTCTGTAAATCCATTAAACAACCTTTCAAAGAGTTGGAACTCAATACCAGATACTATGGTCACCAACCGGGGTTAAAACCTGTGATCGAATCTCGGGTGAAAGATACATTGATGTACATAATCGATTATTTCGGCGTTGAAAAGATATCAAATGATGAAATATTGGAGTTGACTGAGAATAACATTGTTATATTAGATATAACACACTCGATCTTCGATGAGAAGCGCCTCAGATTGAAGCATGAAAACTTGTACTCGATAGCAAGCCTAAGAAAATCTTTCCCTATCCCAGACGGGAGCATAGTCCACCACTCCAGTCCTGATCTTGAAGCGATCGAAGATACCCCGGAGGGCTATGAAAAGATGCTGGAAGCGATGTTCCAAAAGAAATACTATGTTAGCAATCATTATGCCGACAAGGGGCTGAAGCGGCATTTTTTAACCCTATACAGAGATTATGAGAATCTAAAAGATAATAATACCATCAAATTGGAGCGTCTTCCAGAAATATCCTGCCATATCATGAAACATATAGCAATAGATCCGATTGTACGCAAAAGGGCATCAAATCTTCGATATATATACGACAACATTGATCGAAAACAGGTATTATTCGAATTCGATCAAATAAAAAGTCCTTTTTGTGTTCCGATAGTCTTCGATACAGAACAAGAGAGAGAGGAATGCAAGCGCAAGTTAATCGGTAATAATGTTTTTCCTCCAGTGCATTGGGAGCTACCAAACGATGTACCCAGATCGTTTGCATATGAGCATCTATTGAGTCGTAGGATTCTCTCAATCCCAATTGATCAGAGATATTCGGAAGAACAGTTAAGCACCATAGTAAACACTCTATGGAGATAGGATGAGCCAGATTGTTTTTGTAACCGGGTCACGGTCTGAGTACTCGCTGATGAGAAGACTACTGTTGGATTTAAAAAAAGAAAATTGGATCACTGTGATCGCAACGGGGATGCATTTAAGCCCGAAATTCGGAAAAACCATCAGCGAAATCGAAAAGGATGGTTTCGAAATAAAAAAAGTGGACTCCCTTTTGGATACGGATACCCTTGGTGGGATGATCAAATCCCTGAGCATATCCCTTCATGGAATAGCCAGCGCAATTGAGGAACTATCGCCAGAATTAATTCTCATAGAAGGGGACCGAGGAGAAGCATTAGCCGGAGCCCTTGCCGGAGCCTACCTCAACATTCCCGTCTGCCACCATGGAGGAGGCGATTCTAGCGGATCTGTTGATAATAAACTGAGATCTGCAACATCGATGCTCTCAGATTACCATCTTGTCGGAAATATCGACAGTTACAATAATTTATTAAATATGGGGATTCCAAAAAACAGGATCTTCATCGTCGGAGAGCCCGGAATTGACGATATTATTTCGGGAGCATTTGAACCGCTCGATGTGATCTGCAGTAAATATAACCTGGATCCCAAGCAACCATCGGTATTGTTGGTGTTTCATCCAAATACCGAAGAATACGGTGATATCGACAAACAGATAACCGAGCTGATGATGGCGATTGAAAGTCTTAATTTCAGGACCATCGCGGTTTACTCCAATGCTGACGCAGGGGGGCAGTTGATCAACCAGAGAATTGCCGAAGCCAGTGAGTTATTACCCTGTATCAGCATATATCCAAACCTTTCCCGAAGAGACTTCTTAGGCTTGATGAATGTGTGCAGTGTGATGGTCGGTAATTCGAGCGCGGGAATCGTTGAGTTGCCCAGCTTTAAAAAACCATTTGTTTGCGTAGGCACAAGGCAGAAAGGAAGATTAAAGGCAAAAAATGTATTTGAAGTCGAAGCAAGAAAAAGTGATATTATCAGTGCAATCCAGACATCAATATACGATGAAGACTTCAAAAGAGAATTGCAACAGTTAGAAAATCCTTATGGAGATGGCAGATGCAGTTTAAAGGTCTGCAGGATAATTCAAAAGATACTGGAGAAACCAAATGATCACGATAAGTGAAAATCCGAAGTGGGATCAAATACTAAATACAGGATTTAATCCTTACGATGATGTATACTTCAGATATGGCTATTTTAAATTGTATCAAAAGCACTTTAGGGCACGACCTGAAGCAGTATTTTGGGAAGATCCGCATGTAAGTGTCATTTATACACACCTGATCCGGAAAATAAATTTAACTGATGAATACAGGGGTTGTAATTACTTTGATTTAACAACACCATACGGCTATGGCGGCCCAATCGTTATATATAAATCCGAAGATATACAGGAAAATATTGCATCAATCAGAAAATTCTATGATGTATATAGAGCACATTGTGTAAAGAATCAATATATTTGTGAATTTACTCGATATCATCCAATTTTTGAGAATTATAAATACTCATTAGAAGTGCCCCTCAGCCCGATCTATGCCGGAGATGTCGTCGTTGTTGATCTGAGACCCGATTTAGACGAAATTATCTCCAAAATTAAGAAAGGCCACAAATACAATATTAGAAAATCCCTACAAGAGGGGTGCTCTGTCGCTATCACCAGTAGTCCTTCAAAGGCAGATATTCAAGATTTCATGCATTGCTATAACAGCATGTTATCCATGAGAAGAGCTGCTCAGAAATATAACTTCTCGTTTGAATTTATCGAAGATCATTTTAAATTATTTGACTCGATATTAATTAAAATTCTCTTCAACGATACATGTATAGGGGCAGGGATCTTCATTAGGGGAAACAAAATCTTGCATTATCACCTTTCCGGCTCATCTCGAATAAGAGGAGTGTATCCTACAGATATGATAATATTTGAAGCAATAAAATGGGCAAAAGGCCAGCATCTAGAATATCTACATTTAGGAGGCGGTTTGAGTAAAGATGACTCACTATTTAATTTTAAATCAGGATTCTCAGAGATATCTATGAAATTTTATATAGGCAAAAATATCTACCTGAAAAATGTCTACAACCGAATGGTAAATGGGTCAAGCGCAGGTGGATCGAATGAATCATTCTTCCCGGCATATAGGTTAAATTACAACGATACTATTGTTTAAGCGCCTACTTCCTGCGAAAAACAATACGAAACCTAAATGAAGAAAGAAGAGTAAAAAATCTATCAGATGTCTTGGAAGTTACCGTTATTCAAGATCTATACCGACGAAGCGGACCTGCAGGCAGTAACAGAGGTTCTCCGTCGGGGGACCTACTGGGCAGAGGGGCCGGAAATAGTTGAATTTGAGAGAGGACTTAAGGACTACCAAGAGAAAAAGTATGCCGTAGCATTCAACTCGGGAACATCAGCCCTGCATGCCGCCCTTCTGGCATACGGGATTAAGGGGGGAGATGAGGTAATTGTACCCTCTTTCACATTCATCGCCACGGCCAACGCTCCCCTCTTCGTGAAAGCGAAACCGATTTTTGCCGATATCGAGGAACAGACCCTCGGACTGGATCCTGAAGATGTCGAGGCAAAAATAACCCCAAAAACGAAGGCAGTTATCCCGGTACACTATGCTGGTTGTCCCTGCAAAATACGCGAATTGAGAGAGATCGCAGACGATCACCATCTTCTTCTCATAGAAGATGCTGCAGAGTCATTCGGTGCAAGCATCGGAGACAAAAAAGCAGGTTCCTATGGGGAAGGGGGAGTACTTAGTTTTTGCCAGAATAAGGTTGTCCCTACTGGAGAGGGAGGGGCACTGGTTACCGATTCCAGGGAAATTTATGAAAAAGCGAAGTTGATCCGGTCGCATGGGCGACAGGAAAATTCCGCGTACTTCTCCTCTATCGAAAATCTGGATTATATCACACTCGGATATAACTTCAGGATGCCCAGCATGATTGCTGCCCTGGGGATCGCTCAACTAAAAAAGATAGATATGCTCATTTCGACACGGAGGCAGAATGCAGAGTACCTTACAGCGAGGTTAGAAAAAGAAGTAAGAGAAATTACTCCCCCAGCTCCACCAGAAGGATACCGCCATGTCTATCAAATGTATACGGTGATGGCGGAAAAGAGGGATGGTCTTATGAGACATTTGGCGGATAGCGGGATAATGACAAAGATATACTTTAATCCAGTTCATCTCACCCGCTTTTATAGAGATATACTGAAATACACTCCATATCTGCCTATTACAGAGAAAGTGGCGGATCTGGCCCTTACCTTGCCAGTCTATCCCGGCCTCACAAAAGAGGAGATGGACTTGCTGGTTAACGAGATCAAGACGTTTTATGAGTTGAATTGACATGGGCGTCGATACATTTTTCGAAGGCAAAGTGATCCTTGTAACCGGCGGGGCGGGATCTATTGGGAGCACGTTAGTGAAAAATCTCCTAAAACTGGGCCCCGAAGCAATCCGGATCCTGGATAATAATGAGACCGGCCTCTTTGATCTTGAGCAGGATCTGCAGGCAGACAGAATCAGAACATTTGTTGGAGATGTGCGGGATAAAGAGCGACTTCTCAGAGCATTTGAGGGCGTAGATATTATTTTTCATGCTGCAGCCCTAAAACATGTACCCCTCTGCGAATACAATCCGTTTGATGCAGTAAAAACAAATGTTATTGGAACTCAAAACGTAATTGACGCCGCACTCGATAGAGAAGTAAGGAAAATAATTCTGATCAGCACAGATAAGGCGGTCGATCCCGTCAACGTTATGGGTGCGACAAAGTTGCTTGCCGAGCGATTGATGATCTCGGCCAACAATTATAAAGGGAATAGAGATACAGCATTCTCCTGCGTAAGGTTCGGGAATGTACTCAATACACGCGGATCAGTAATTCCCCTTTTCAAGAAGCAGATTTCCTCTGGAGGTCCAATCACGCTCACTGATCCAGAGATGACCAGATTTATGATGAGCATACCGAAGGCCATAGATCTAGTCCTGAAGGCAGCGGAAATGGCGACGGGGGGAGAGATATTTATTCTCAAAATGCCTGTTCTACGAATGGATGATCTGGCAGAAGCAACTATCAAAACGTGGGCATCAACATACGGCTACAATACAAATCAGATTCTGATCAAGACGATTGGAAAAAGGCCCGGTGAAAAGTTATATGAAGCACTAATGACCGAAGAAGAAGCGGAGAATGCGTATGATAACGAAGAGATGTTTATTGTTTTGCCGCAGCAGGATAAGATGAACGGAAGAAATACCTGTATGTTGCCAAGCACTTTTGAAAAAGCACGCGTTATGGCATATACCTCAAGCCATGCGGCACTGCTTGGCAAAGAAGAAATAAAGGTACTACTCCAAAGATCAAGTTACGACTAAATCCCTAAAGTAGTTATCTAAGGATGCGCAAAGTGGGATACTCGGAATAGATTTCCCCCCATATCCTGGGGTGCTACCAACTTCGGCAGGGGTATGGGTGAAAAATATATTCAAAATGTTCAGAAACTGCCGATTTTCATAGAATCCCCATCCTGCTGCCGTTAAGCCGATTGTCCAAAATTATTCCTTCATGCCTTTCGGCACTCAATGACCCACTCACGAATCTCGTAGCGGCGATTTTTTTCACTTCGTATGACATAATCGACATTTACGATGTTGAGCGCTCCATAAAGGTCAAAAAGATCATCTTCCGTCGTGAATCGCGTGATACCATACCCACTTTTCAACGCGCCATCGGGAAGCTCTGTATAAGTGTTCGGTTCATCGTCCAAGGTGGGGCCGAGCCCCTCCCCGTAGGTCCCCGTCATAAAAGTTTTACTGAAAAGCATCCCCCCAGGTTTCAGAACCCGTCCAATTTCCGCGAGGATCGATCTGGAGTCTTTCAGACTGTTAGCATATATGCACTCGATGTCAATGACCGCGTCAAAAACCTCGTCCGGATGGGGAAGATGCATTGCGTCGCCAACGCACAGGTCAGCACGTAAATCATCGCATTCTAGGCGGTCCCGTGCACGCCCTATAGCCACTTCGCTTCCATCAATCCCGTATGTTGAGAAACCCTCCCGAGCAAGGTACCACAGATTCGCGCCCGGACCGCAACCAACCTCAAGGATAGCAACGTCCGATCTGTTCGCCGCATGGTAAAAAGTCCTTGCGATAAACCGGATTAACTCTTCAGGGGGGTATTTTCCCCATTCGTGTTGCCGGAAGATGTCATCCCAACCAGAGTTCCATGCCACCTGATGCGTCCCTCGCATAGAGTGTTTCTTGCAGGGGAGATATAAGTTAATCCTAAACTCAAATGCGCCCACTAACCTTCAGAGTAAAGAACGCATCTCCGGTGCACATCATTTGGGCTTCATCCTCGCAGAGACTCTTATTATTCCGCATACAGGGGCTTCAGCCCATCTGGCTTGATATCCGGTCATTCTTGTCATACTGATACAATATATCGCCAATATAGTGCGCAGGGCCTCGGCCTCTATTGCACCTTAGCGTCTTGCTATTGTACCCATATATTCCGCATCGAAGTCTCCAAAACAACTTGGAATGGTGGGAAAAATCCATGCACCCCAACTAATCATGCCCTCTGCCGGTGGGCTGCCCTCACACCTCTGGCTTCTATGCACTCTTCAATCAGAGCAACAACTCGCTCTGTTGCTCTCCCATCAACCCGGTGGAGATATCTCCGGATAAACTTCTCTCTGTTCTGTGCCAGGCAGGTATCGTCGTGCAGGAGCTGCTCTATGGTCGATTTGAGGTCTTCGGACCTGTAGACGCCGCAGGCAACACCCTCCTGAACATAATCCCCAATGTCAGGCTGGCCACCAAGGTTCATTACAATTAAGGGCTTCTGGAGCGCTACTGCCTCAAGTCCCGTTGTTGAGTTCAGTACCAGGACAAGGTCGCTCACGGCAAGCAGCCCTAAAGTATCTGCATCTTTGGCAACGATATGAGCGTCGAGCGAATAGCCCTCCAGATGCTCCCGGATCATTGTGTCATACCGCTCCGGCTCCCCTGGGTGCTGTTTAATGATGAGCTGTACATTCCCGATCGATGAGATACTATCAAAAACAGCACGAAAATTCAATTTATTCTCAGCGTCAGATACGCCATGGCATTGTGTCGTCCACAACACGATCTTTTTCGACAGGTCCAGGCGCCATTCTTCAACCAGCTTTGAACGGACTGACTCTCGATCCAGATCGATCATCCGATCGTAGCGCGGCTGGCCCGTTACGACAACAGCGCTCTCAGGATACCCGCCTGTCCGGGTCAGCAGATCTTTATGATACTGGCCATACACCGCAGTAACGTCGGCAATGGGCACGAACGGCGATTTGGCGGAGCGATCCGGCGAGATTTCACCGGATTGGTATAGATACCCTTTATGTAACTCGTGGATAACACCGTGCTGAATTGCAACACAGGGTATATTTCTCTTCTTCGCTGCCACGATAAGAGCCCGCTCAAATACACTGTATTCGTCCTCAATGACGATGACCGCAGGCCTGATGCTTTCGAGCATGGCCTCGGCCATGGATATGAATTTGGCAAACTCGGCAAAGACGTATTCAGGTCTATCGTACGCAAAGTAGTTCCTGATCTGTCTTCGGATCTCCCCGTATGGATCATCGGGCCGGTCTAAGAGGCTGGCAAGTTTCCTATCGCTCTTCAGCATCTTCCATATCTCTCTGAAGTAGCGTTTCGCCTCACTCCTCTCCTTCCCGATCCGATGCCGGAAGAAGAAATTGAACGGTATATGGAGTACATCCCAGTGCTTGCACTTGCTGATGACGGCGCGTACCGATGAGGCGTAGGGGCACTTCAGGGGGAACGTTGAGACGATCCTGTACTTTCCCGTTTCATTGAGTTTCTGGATGATTGTGTGAAAAAACTGATCTGAAAGGATTGGTTCGGCCCGACTGCTCGCATAAAACGTCCTCCATTCGATGTCTTCGCCGGTGATAAGAATCGTCCTTTTCCCTGATCCCAACGATCTAACCTGCTTTAATCTATTACACCGGAGGAGAACCAGATGTGCAACCATCGCGAGAAGATGATCACCGGCGTAGTATATCCGGCGGACGAGTGCCATGAAGAATCTGCTCGTCTCGATCTTGTGGCGAAGTCCTGCCTCTCTGCCCGAACCTGCATACTTCCGATCAAACAAATAGTAGTAGAATGCCACGTCGGCGAACCACCAGAGCGCAATCCCATTATAGGCGGTTAATTCCAGCAGCGTCTTACCACAGGTAAGTTTGGTATCTTTTAGCCGGTTGACGTAGGCCATAACTGTTTCCGGTTGCATAACACCTCATGGTACAAGTATTATACGTCCACCCTTTTGTATACATAAGGCCCGTTATCTGGGTCCTATTTTCTAGACAACAAGACCGCATCAGGGAAGATCTAAGTTTATTACAGTCCGTCTTCTATTGAAACGACCGGATCTGCTCTCCACAATATAACATCAAGAAGAGGCCCGATGGAATCGACGGCTTCAGGGGTTTATCGAGAGCGGCAAGGACCTTGTTCAATTCCTTGATCGCCTCCCGGCCGCTCCGGGAACTGCCGGCAACCCTGCAGATGGCGAGCTGAGATACCTGAGCCGAAAGCCCGAAAGTCTCCCGGATGTGAGAGTACAACGCCCGCCGTGCGTTGGGAGAGGCGTACAGCCGCAACCTTGTTGCCGATTGCACACACTCTCCACGGGGTTCCCCAACATCAACTTCGGCCGCACACCGTGAAAGTGTATGGGAACCCCAGGGGCCCGATTCCTCCCCGGACTCAAGTCAGAGGGCACTTCGGTCCAAGATCCTGAAAGTGCGAACCGTTGTGAATGCACTGGATTGGTAAGGACTGCATACAGCCAGACTCACGTATCCGGAAGGTGTGAGGATCAATCGAGGATTTTAATACTACCCTGAACTCCCGCGGAAATTAGGCGCATGAGACTCCATATTCGCACAGTAGTGGTTCCTTTCACCATTACTCGGCTTGTTTCCTCTTTTTATGCCTCAGTAAGCGAGGCATAATGCGCCTATATTATTTTAGGCACATTAACACATTTGGCCTTTCGATTCTAACAAGGTTATGGGAGCGTTTTCGAAAAATTGAGGATTTGCTACGAAATTTGTGTAATGATGTGCCTAAGGTTGCCGGGAGTTCAGGTACTACCCATTTTAAACCACTATGATAGACGAGGTCGACGTTCAATGGCGGTTCTAGATTTCATCCAATATCATATCATCGATTCCGCAAAAAACGCATACTGGTGCATCCGCAAGCGTTTTCCGCTTCGCCTTCTCCTTTGTGATGTGAATTGTCGGGAGATCCCGGAATCCACCTGGTTCGGGCATCCGTACGGGATCACCATCCGGGACGGCACCCGATTCGGGGAGAACTGTGCTGTCCGATCGAATGTCACCATCGGGCAGAAGTCAACTGAAGAAGAACGGGCCGTCATTGACAACAACGTCCAGATCGGCGCCGGTGCGATCATCCTAGGCCCGGTCCACATCGGTGATAACGCCATCATCGCTGCAGGTTCAATTGTTCTCACCGATGTGCCGCCCAATACGACTTATATCTCCAAACATCAGGTTATTCTAAAATAGAAGAGATCCAATGTCCGCTACAGGCACTCAACCTAATACCTCCACGGGGAGATCAGGTACTGGAGCGTACGGTGGAACCTTGAGTGGTGATCGTAGTCGAAGTTCCGTTTCGGGGCCGCATGGAGAACTGAATCCATCTCCTCTTCAGTCAGCTCGAGCGTATCGGCAATGAATTTCCTGTCTCTCTCTTCCTGCTCAGCCGAATATATCGACTCCCGCATTTTACTGAATGCTTCTTCCCTTGTCATCTGCTTCGACAGAACAAGCGTCGCGTAGTCGGTAATTCTCTTGTCGATCCCGAACTTCCTTGGTAACAGGAAGGCAAAGGCCCAGCGAGTGAACACCGATTCGAAGTGGTGTCCGCCGTAGTACTTCCAGCCGAGTTCCCTCTCCAGAAGCGGATCCACATCCCTGTGGCGGTAGTCCATCCAGTAAAGCGGCCGGATCTCCCGAATTCCTTTCCGATACCATCTGAAGACGTCAGCGATAGTGCGCAGAGGGTAGTTGTCAAGTCTCATTGTTCCATGTCGGCTCTGTATGTCGAGTATGAAGCGTTCGTCGTCATGAAGTGACCACTCGATCGACCCCAGACCCTCCGTCCGGAACGATGCACCACTAAAAACGTATTCAATATTCTTCTCCTCCGCTATATCGTATAAAACTGTAACAAACGCGTGATCTGATGGGATATCAACAGAGGGCACCGATGCAAAAAGAAAAGATCTCTGCAGATCTTTGAACTCTTCCCATTCGACAGTGTGGTTGTGCAGGTCAACATCGAGTTTCCGGCAGGTATTTTTCATGTTATCCACAGCGATAGATGAGTCCATCCTGTTGTCGACGTGAACGGCAAGCGGGTTGAGGCCCCACTGCTTGAGAAGGTATAAGGTATACGTGCTGTCCCGGCCCCCGCTTACACCCTGGATACAGTCGTACTCCAGACCCCTACCCCTCGACTTCACCCTTTCAACGAGAGACCGGAGTTTTTTCTGGTTTTCCGGATTGACGGAAAATTTGCTGCATCTTTTGTCGTATCGGTGGCAGTGATTACATACACCATCTTTATCAAAGTTAATATTTGGAAATGTATCGCCCAGGATACAGCGGGAGCAGGTCTTTTCCATACGATAAAATCTGTTTTGCTATGATAAAAGAGCTCTGAAAGATGCTGTTAGGTGCGAATGGTTCATATACCCTGCATGAGGATGAGGGATAGAATTGCACATACCGGGAAAATCGAGGGAAGTGTATCAGTTCACATTCTGCTCCGGTATGAGTCGACGCCGGTTGTAAGTCTACGATGAATTTTCCTGTTCTTAGTTTTTCCTGTTCTTAGTAATACTCAGATAGAATCTGTGCAACCTTAGAACTGGCAGTACCGTCTCCAAAACAGGGTCTCTGCTCTCCCTCAGGAGCGAAACTCCAGATCGCCCGGAAGATCTCCCCCCTCTCCGCCCCCACCAGCACGTTCCACCCGGCCTCGACCGTCTCGACCCACTCGGTGTTCTCCCGGAGCGTGATGCAGGGCACGCCGAGCATGTAGGCCTCCTTCTGGACGCCGCCGGAGTCGGTGAGGATCTTTGCCGCATGCGCCATCAGGCGGATCATATCGAGGTAGCCGAGCGGTTCGGTGACCCGAACATTCTCCGGCATACCCGCAAGAAGGCCGTATTCGCCGAGGTAGCGCCGCGTCCGGGGGTGGACCGGGAAGACGGCCGGCATCCCGGCCTCTCCAAGGGCGCCGAGGATGGCGGTCATGTTCTCCCGGCTGTCGGTGTTCGACGGCCGGTGGACGGTGACGACGAGGTACTCCCCGGGCCGAGCCCCGACATCCTCAAGGATCCGGGAGCGCTCTTCTGCGATCGCGCGGTTGTACTCCATCGCATCAAGCATCACGTCCCCGACGAGAAAGACGCCCTCCGTGATCCCCTCGGCCGCGAGGTTCGCGACCGCCGTCTCCGTTGGGCAGAAGAGGAGGTCCGAGCAATGGTCCGTGAGAACCCGGTTCACCTCCTCGGGCATCCGGCGATCGAAACTCCGGAGCCCCGCCTCGACGTGCGCCACCGGGATATGGAGTTTCGCCGCCGCAAGCGCGCCTGCAAGGGTCGAGTTCGTGTCGCCGTAGACCAGAACGACGTCGGGCTCCTCCTCTTCGAGGACATCCTCGATCGCCCCGAGCATCGCCCCGGTCTGGTGGCCGTGGGTGCCGGAGCCGATGCCGAGGTTGTAGTCGGGCTTCGGGATACCGAGTTCCTCGAAGAAGACCTCAGACATGCCGTGGTCGTAGTGCTGCCCGGTGTGGACGAGGATCTCATCATGCTCCTTCCTGAGTTCCCGGGAGACAGGAGCGCACTTGATGAACTGCGGCCGCGCGCCGACGATCGATACGATCTTCATGGCTACCGCCGGACCGGGTGACTGTTTCTGTCGCCACGCCCGATGCCCTTGTATATGAAGCCCGCGCGGATGAACGCATCCGGGTCGACGACGTTCCTGCCGTCGACGATGATCGGGTGCTCCCGGCCCGAGAGTTCCTTTACCCGCGCCGCTTCAAGGGAGGCGTAGTGGTGGTGGCCGGTGAAGATGGTGACGACATCCGCTCCCGCAAGGGTCTCCTCGAGGTCGTGCGAGACCTCGATACCTGGATAGTCGTCCACGAACGGGTCGTGGACCCTGACCATGGCACCTGCGTCCTCCATAGCCGCGAGATAGGGCTCCGCCGGCGTGTTCCTGGTATCATCCGAGTTCTGAATGAACGCCCACCCGAGGAGCGCGACCGTTGCACCCTCCGGAGACTTCCCTGCCCGCCCGAGCCCCTCGAGGGTCAGGTGGACCATGTGCCGGGGCATGAACTCGTTGATCTTCCGCGCGACGCCGAAGATCGACTCCGCCCCGTGCGGATACCAGAGGTCTCCCCCGAGGACCTGTGCCCCCCGCTCAAGGTGCCATGAGTCCTTGGTGAGGCAGTGGCCACCGACACCGGCACCCGGCCAGAGAATGGCCCGGGTGATCCCCTCACCCTTGAGGGAGTCGATCCCGGCCCGGACGTCGTAGACATTGACGCCCATCGCCTCACAGTGCAGCGCCAGCTGGTTTGCGGCGGCGATCTGGAGGTCGCGGAAGGCGTTCTCGGCGGTCTTCGTCACCTCGGCCGCGGTCGCGGTCATCGGGATGATCGTCCCGGTCGTGAGCACCGGGGCGTAGAGTTCCATCGCCCGTCGGGTGGAGACGTCATCGATCCCGCCGACGATCCGGTCATGCTCTTGAATATTCCGGAGCAGCCGCCCGACCATCACCCGCTCGGGAGCATGGGCGAGCGCGAAGTCCTTCCCGGCGACGAGGCCGGATTCCGCCTCCAGGATCTCCCGGGCCATCCCGCCGGTCGTGCCGGGGGTGACGGTCGATTCAAGCACCACGAGCGTCCCCGGCGTCAGGTACCGCCCGACGTTCCGGAGCCCCTCGATAAGGGCCGAGAAGTCCGGAATGAGGTCTTTTGGATCTTTAAATGGTGTCTGGATAGCGAGTGTCACCGCGTCGCACTCCGCAATCTCCGAGAAGTCCGATGTGCACCGGAACTTCCCTGCACCGACGACCTTCCCGAGGAGATCTTCAAGCCCCGGTTCCTCACCCTTGAGGGGCGACTCCCCCCGGTTCAGCATAGCGACCTTGTAGCCTGAGGACGGAGAGTTCCGCTGGAATCCCCGGACAGATTTAAACGCGGGAGCGTCCGCAAAGAGTACCGCGGCGGGGATGCCGACGTAGCCCATCCCGACAACACCGATATTCTGGATCGGCCCAATCTCGCCGATGATCGACTCTAATCCATTACTCATGCAAAAACCATCCTTATGCTGAGAAACACCGCGCGACATCCTCGCAGATCTCCATATTCAACAGCGCCTGTGCAGGGCTGACCGGGAACTCCCGCCCCTGTGCCACGCAGTCAAGGAACGTTGAGAGTTCGAGTTTCAGCGGTTCCTGCTTGTTCACGAGCACCTTCTCGATGATGTTCTCCTGCACGTAGCGCTCGTTCTCTACCGAGTACTGCCCGGGTTTTCTGTGAATGTAGATCTCCTGGGCCATAAAGTCGCCCTCGACGGTGAACTCCTCCTCCTCGATGTAGATCATACGGATCTTCTTTGATGACTTCCTGCTTGCCGAGAGGTAGACCGGGGTACCGTCGAAGGAGAAGAGGGCGCTGCAGACATCCTGGTTGCCGCTGCCGGCGAGGCGGTAGGCCCCCTCAGGGAGGAGGACGTTACGCATGATGTCCACGTCGTGGATCATCAGGTCCTCGACGACCGAGGAGCCGCTCACCCGGGCAGAGGCCGGGTTATGCCGTTTCATCTCGATGTAGAGAGGGTCCCGGACGATCTTTTTGATCTCGGGGACGATCGGGTTGAACCGTTCGATGTGCCCGACGCCGACGACGAGACCGTCGGGGATCTTCTCGATAAGCCTTCTCGTCTCTTCCGCCGTCGCGCAGATGGGTTTCTCGACGAGGAGCGGCACCCCGGCATCGAGCACCGTCTCCGCAACCCCGAAGTGATAGGGCGTCGGGACGCAGACACTCACCGCATCCACGCGACGAAGCAGGTCCTCAACGGTCGGGGAGGCCGTTGCCCCGAACGTTGCGGCAAGGTCGCCTGCCGCCTTCCCGTTGAGGTCGTACAGGTGGAGCGAGTCCACCGCTTTCAATTCCGAATACACGCGGGCATGGTTCCTGCCCATCATCCCGACACCGATTACCCCTACGTCCAAGATTTCACCGCCGATAGTATGCACGTACGCTCACCTGGGAGCCCCGGATGATAATAGTAGTATACGTTAGCATCGCTCTGTCATGACGTTATCGTGGAGGGGTGTCCCCTCGTTCCTGGATAGGGAGGCCTGCCGGATCGCGGCTGTCTCGCTCGTTATGGTTCAAAATGAATAAGGCCTTTCCCGGCGAAACCAATGCTTGTGTTCCGGCCCTCCGGGTATCTTGCCCGTATCATGCGCATCGATCCCGTCCAGCGCCAGAGCCTCATAAGCCTCGGCTCGACGATCGGGCTTACCGCGATCGGGTTCCTCTCCACGATGTATTTCGCCCATACTGTCGGTCCATCGATACTGGGCGCCTACTTCCTCTTTGTCGCCTACTTCAGCGTCTTCAACCTGATCGGGGACGGCGGATTCGGGGGAGCCGCGGTGAAGCGGATCAGCGAAGGGGAGGACCAGAACGCCTACTTCACCGCGTTCCTCCTCCTCCGGGTAATGCTGATGGCCGTCTCGGTGGGCTTCCTCCTCGTCGCACGGCCATACCTCACCGACCTCACCTCATCGGGAGTCTTTCCCTGGCTGGTCCTCGCGCTGGTCGTCAGCACCTTCACGAATATCGCCTCAAACAGCGTCTACGGCAGAGGAATGGTCGGCGTCAACCAGATTAGCAGCCTGATCGATAACCTGACCCGGATAGTCGTCCAGGTCGTCGCGATCATCCTCGGCTACGGCGTTGCAGGACTTGCCGGCGGGTTCGTCGCCGGGCTCCTCGTCTCTGGAATCTTTAACTTCCGTTTCCTCGACCTCTCGCCGGCGCCGTTTGGCCGGTCGCACATCTCCAGCCTCTTTGCCTTCTCGTTCTGGACATTCCTCAGCGCGAGCGGCTACCTCGTCTTCTCGTATGCTGATACCATCATGATCGGCCACTTCATGACAGAGACCGACGTCGGCATCTACCGTGTGGCGCTCCAGCTCACATCGATTGCGACGTTCGTCACCATAGCGCTCCATACCACCCTCTACCCGAAGGTCAGTTACTGGGGGAAGCGGGACGACCTCTCTTCGGTGGAGGGTGCGCTTGCCCGCGCCTTCACCTACTCGCTCCTGCTCGCGGTCCCGGTCCTCGTCGGGGGCTGGATCCTCGGCGAACGGCTCCTCTACTTCTTCTACGGGGCGTCATTTGCCACCGGGGCGGGGGCTCTTGCGATACTCCTGCTCGTCCAGGTAGCGAGCGTCTTCATGTTCCTCCAGACGATGTGCTTAAACGCCCTCGACCGGCCGAAAGACTCGTTTCGCGTGACGGCAGTCGCGGTCGCCGCAAACATCGGGCTAAACCTCTTCCTCATCCCGGCATACGGCATCGTCGGGGCATCGGCGGCCACGCTCGTCACCATGGTGCTGAACGCGGCACTCGCCAATCGCGCCCTCTCCCGGAGCATCCGTGTGCGGATAGAGCCCCGGGCCGTGGGCAACATCGTCTTTGCCGCGCTTGCCATGGCGGCTGTCGTAGTCGGCTACTCGTACATCATCCCGCTCACGAACGTCTTCATCGTCCTCGGGGCGGTCGCACTCGGGGGGCTGATCTATATCCTGCTCCTCCTCAGGATTGACAGGGGCATCCACGACGAACTGAAGGATCTCGCCGGAAAACTCGGGCTTCCCTGGCCCAGTTCGCTCTGACGGTTGGTGGATGCTCACCGGTGCATCGGAAAGGGCTATCCTCTCCGCACCTGTTTGGACGGGGGCCCTTACCCGTGCAGTTGAAATAGCAGCTGCAGCAATTTGTGGTTATACGCGAGGAAGATGATGAGGAAAGAGGTCCGTGAACTGAAGCATGATGAGTTCCCGCTTGCAGAGAAGGTCTGGAAACACTATCGCGGCCAGAAGGCAGACACAACAAGGGAGAGGATCTTCGGCGCCTTTGTTGACGGCGTCCTTGCGGCGACAGCCCGCTGTACCCGGCACCCGGGCGGCCTCGAAATGGACTGCGTCTTCACCCTGGACGAGTACCGTGGAGGCGGATATGCAAGGGAGGTCGTGGCGAGACTTCTCGATGAATGCGGTTCCGAGACGATCTACATCCACTCAACCCTCCCCCTGATCGGGTTCTACGGGAAACTCGGGTTTGAGCCCATCCCCGAGGCGAGACTGCCAGAGAGTATCAGGGAGCGGTTCATCTTCTGCTTCGGGGAGATGGCGGGGTGTAACGTCGCCCCCATGATGCGGAAGCCCGGTGGGGCAGGATAGTTTGACCGTTGCACCCCTCCCGATGCGCACGATGGCAAACCTGATGTATGATGAGACCGGATAGGCCGAGATATTTACCAGTGCGGAGGACATCGATTACATCGTTCCGACCTGGAACAGCGAGTCAACGCTGGAGGTGACACTCTCCTCGATCCGGGAGTACGGGCGCCCGAACAGACCTCATCGCCTTTGTCGACTCCGACGTAGAGTTTCTCCCGGAGTGGAAGGACGTCCTGCGGGCCTCTGCCGGCCGGCGCTATCCCGATCTCGCTAAATCGGTCCGAAACGGCAGGTAACAGGAGCGAGCCTCCCTTAATGCTCGATCATTCTAATATGCTCGATAGCGTTCTCCGCAAGTTTCTCCCGTCCCTGCAACTCGGCGACGTCCCGTATCGCTTCGAGCATATGGACGGAGTCCTCAAGGAAACTCAGGATGTCGGCAGGATAGAGGTCGATACCATATTCATCGAGGAGGTGGGCGCTGATCTGGCGGTGGTCGAGCCCCATCTCCCTGAACTCGATGATGGCGAGGGTGAACTTCCGCTCCGGGCACCCGCAGAATGGGGCATCCTTGCATTTACAGTCCATGAAGTCGCGAAAAAAGGCCAGGAGTTGTTCGTGCATCCGGCGATCGAGGTTCTCGAAGTTGATCGCCTTCCCGAGAGAGTCAAGGAACGCGCCTGAGAAGACATGTTCCGGGAGCCGGAACCCGGCAGCCCGCTCCAGCCTCCGCGCCGCCCGGAACCGGGCCTTATCCGCAATCACGACGTCTCTCCGGGCTCCTCGTCGAACTTCGCAAGAGATTTCATGGCGTTGCTCATGGTCTCGACCTCAATGAGCCACTCATCAAAGAGGCCGGGATTCTCCGCATCGTCCTTGATGTACTTCGCACAGCAGGTGGCGCCGTCGATCACGGCGGCCCCGATATTCGCCGCGACCTCGAGGGCCTCCTCGAGGTTCTCCTCGTCGAGACCCCGGCCCTTCTTCACGAGCGTCTTGATGTCCTTGTCGAACTCGCCCCCGAGGTACTTCCGGCAGGCAGTGAAGAGAACCAGCAGGGAGAGCTGGAGCGACCCGATGATATCTTCGAGTTCTCCCTCGGGAAGCCCGGTCATGACGATCAACTCCACATCGTCGAGTTTCTCCGTGGCCTCCTCCTTTGTGAACCGGCCGTTCTGGTGGAGACGGATGATCTTTAAGACCGAGAGGGTGATATCCTCGGTGAAGCCGTAGAGCATCTGCTCACCTTCGGAGACCTCTTCGCCCTCCGCAGGCTCGAAGTCAGCGCCTTCGAGCGTTGTTATCCAGTTGTCCCAGCGCTCCTGATTGTAAAAAATATAGAAGAGTTTCATGGGTTCTGCCTGTTTGGCTTTCGCTTTCTTCGCCATATCAGTACACATTCGGAGTGCCTCTGTTAAAAATCATTTGCTCCTCATGCAGAGAGCCCAAATTGCCGCGATTCGCGAACATTCATGTAGGACGAGCGAGCATAAGAAGAGCAGATGGCGAGAGATTGCAGGCTTGACGCGCTCCTGAAATCCTACGAACCCATTGCGGTCGCGCTCTCCGGAGGAACGGATAGTTCGGTTCTGCTGGCCAACGCCTGGCGACACGGGATCCGGGCGGTCGGCATCAGTGTCGATACCGGTCTTACCCCCCCGGGAGAACTCGCGGCAGCGCGGGAACTCTCGGACCGCCTGGGCATCCCGCATGTCGTGATACCGGTTGATATGCTCGATATCACCGCGGTCCGGGAGAACCGGCCGGACCGGTGTTACGTCTGCAAACGGGTGATGATGGAGGCGATCATCACAGAGGCAGAGCGACAGGGATGCCGGACGGTGGTTGACGGGACCCACGCCGATGACAGTCTCCGGACGCGGCCGGGCATACGGGCGCTCCGTGAGCTTGGTATCAGGAGCCCGTTCGCCGAATGCGGGATGGGGAAGGAAGATATCGAGGCCCTTGCAGGGAAACTCGGCATATCTGTCCGCCCGCCGTCCGCATGCCTCGCTACCCGCATCCCTACCGGCGATGCGGTCACCCGGGAGTGCCTCGCGCTTGTGGGGGCCGCCGAGGCCCTCCTCGCGCGGGAGATCCCCGGGACCATACGGGTCCGGTGCACCGACGGCTGCCGGGCCTCCATCGAGGCCGACCCGGCGCATCACCAGAGGCTGGAGCGGCTGCTCGGTGCGGTGAAGGAACTCGGATTTAGCGATGTAGTGATCGCCCCGGAGGGGTACCGACAGGGAGGTGCGGATTCGTGGAAGCGGTGATGGTCAGGTACGGCGAGATCTTCCTCAAGAGCGAGCCGGTGAAACGGCGGTTCATATCAATAATGACCGGGAATATCAGCCTCGCGCTGGAGGTCGAAGGACTCACCCACTGCATCGAGACCCCCCGAGGAAGGATCCTGATCTTCGGTGACGAGCCCCGACGCATCGCCGCTCTTGTCGCGAGAACCTTCGGGGTGGTGAGCGTCAGCGTCTGCACGGTGACCACCGCCGACATCAACGGGCTCGCGGCCGCAGCCGTCGAGCATGCGGAGCGGCACCTCCGGCCAGGGATGTCGTTTGCGGTCAGGGCGCGACGGTCAGGCGTCGAGGGGTTCAACAGCCAGGAACTCGGGGCTGCTGTCGGCTCAGCCGTCCTCGACCGGGTGCCGGAGGCCACGGTGGACCTGACGACGCCCGACTATGAGGTCTTCGTGGAAGCCCGGGAGTTTGGTGGCTTCGTCTACGATGAGAAGATCAGCGGGCCGGGTGGGCTCCCATACGGGACACAGGAAGAAGTTATGGCCCTGCTCTCGGCGGGCATCGACTCCCCCGTTGCGTCGTGGCTGATGATGCGCCGGGGATGCCGGATGGTGCACGTCCACATGCACAGCGGGCGGTTCGGCGGGGCGGATGGGGAGAGAAACGTCCTGCAGAACCATGCCCGGCTCTCTGCCTGGGTCCCGGGGCACCCACTCGACCTCCTCGTTGCGGATATGGAGCCATTCTTTGAGGTCGTCACGGCGTTAAAAGAGCCCCGTTACCGGTGCATTCTCTGCAAGCGGTTCATGCTCCGGGTGGCAAGCATCCTTGCGGGAGAGCGCGGCGCCTACGCGCTCGTCAACGGCGACAACCTGGGGCAGGTGGCTTCGCAGACGCTCGCGAACATGACGGTGATCGCCCCGGCGGCGTCCGTTCCGGTGCTCCGACCACTCATCGGGTTCGACAAGGAGGAGATCGTCGATCGCGCCCGTGCCATCGGGACGTTTGAGGCCCATCCGGGGAATGTCGGATGCACGGTCGCCCCCCGTTACCCATCGACGGCGGCACCCGCAGCGACAATCGCCCTGATTGAAGAGGAACTCGACGTGGAGAGCCTCGCGGCCCGGGCGGCGGGGACGGTGCGGCGGTACCGCGCAAAGAACGGGGAGGTCGAGGAGGCCGGGTGACGGTCCCTCACGGTTCCGGAATACTCTTGTTTTGCTTGCGGCCGATCTCTCAGACAATATTCAACCCGTTCTCCCGTGCAACCTCGATAAACGACTCCCCGACGTGCCGGATCTGCTTATCGGTCAGCCCGAAGGTGTTGAACTTCCAGACTTTGGTCGATCCGGGGATGACCCCGGTGATCCCCCGCTTCTTTAAGTCGCTTGAGAGGAAGAAACCGCGCTTCTTGTGATGCTCTGCCACCGTATCGAAGGATTCGCGGGTATCGATCCGGGTCAGGGAGTGCTGCCTCGGGTAGTCCGAGAGGACCTTCGTCCCCTCGATGGAGAGGAGGGCGTCCACGACCGCCTGCGAATGCGCCACCTCGGTCTCCCAGTGTTGCACCCGCTCCCTGACGTGGGGGAACGAGGCCATCATCCCGACGACGGTGACCCCCATGAGGGTGCATCCCATCATCTCCACCTCCTTCATCCCGAACGTCCGGCCGGTCACGTCCCCCTTTGCCTGCGTCGTCCGGAAGACCTGTCCTGCGTGCTCCTTCGTCGTCGCGAGGACGCCGGAGGGCGCCGGAGCCGCCATGCTCTTATGGCCCGACCCGACGACGAAGTCGGCACCGAGCGCTTTGCCGTCGACCGGCATGATCCCGACCGTATAGGCCCCGTTGACGAGGACCGGGATGTCGTACTGGTGGGCGACCTTGATGATCCCCGCGACGTCGTGGACGTTCCCGAACTGGTAGTCGACGTGGTCGACGAAGAGCAGCGGCGGTGTGTGCGAGAACTCCCGGATCACCGCCTCGATCTTCTCTGCCGCGGCGTCGGGGGTGATGTGGTTCTTCGCATCCTTCGGGATCTCCCGGGGGACCCCGCCCGCTGCCTCGATCGCCATGAACTCGGTGTAGTGGGCAAGCGACGTGACGATGACCGGGTCGCCTTTCTCCACGTAGGTGCTCGCGACCGCCTGGAACCCCCGGCGCGCTCCCGGGACCACCCGCGCCGTGTCCATATTCAGCCACGTGGCAAGGTCTGCGTGGAACTGCGCAATGGGGGGTTTCTGGATGTAATCGAGTCTTGGGGGGTTTCGGCAGTTGTCGCAGACCGAGTAGCCGTCGCCGAAGGAGATTGCCGCCTTCATGGCATCGGCGGTGAGCCGCCCGCCCGCCTGGATGGGGTCGATGTTGATGTACATCTCCTCGACGTCGCGAGCCTCAATATCGACTGCGCACTTCACTGCACCAACTCCTCTTCGATGATTGCGATCTGCCGCTTCACCTTCTCAAGGGAGGTTGCGGCGCGCTTCTTCTGCGCTTCATCAAAGTCATGCTGCGGAGCTGTCTCACGCAGCAGGAACCGGAGGTCGGAGAGGATGAAGAGCGCCTGAAAAACTGCATCTACGGCTCTTTTTGACACGAGATCACCATACAAATATCTGTGAGGATATATTAGATTAAGCGTATTATGGGCACCGACCCGGTGCCGGACACTTTCGCGCCGCGCGGATCAGGCATTTATGCGCGAGAGGCATGGAGACTCATTGGGCATGAAGATCGTTCACATTGCAGACACGCATCTGGGATTATCCGCATTTAACCGGGTCGATCCGGATACCGGGATGAACCTGCGCGAGCAGCTCATCTACGACAACTTTCTGGCCGCCGTCGACCGGATCATCGGCATGCGACCCGATGCGCTCATCCATGCGGGCGACCTCTTCCACCAGGTCAAGCCGAAGACCCGCGCCTACACGACGGCGCTCGACGCCCTCTGCCGCCTGCAGGACGCGGGAATCCCCGTGCTCGTGGTCGCGGGCAACCACAGCATGGCAAAGACCCGGTATACGGCATCGCCGTTCGAGGTCCTCGAACGGGGGGGGTACCGCACAGGCGACTTCTACGTCGCCCACCACAACCGCTACCGGCGGGTTGAACTCGGGGATGCGGTCTTTCACCTGATACCGAACATGCTCCAGCCCGAAGGGTACCGGGCGGCGTTTGAAGGGATTGAGTTCTCGCCCGGCACAAACGTGCTTGTCACCCACGGTCTTGCGAGCATTCTCTCGGACAGGCGGCTGCATACCGTTGCGGAGCACGAACTGGATGCGACCATCATATCCGACCGGTTTGACTACATCGCGCTCGGCCACTACCACGGTCAGGTGCAGGTCGCCGACAACGCCTGGTACAGCGGGTCGCTTGAGTACTGCAACTATGGGGAGATCACAGAGACCAAGGGAGGCCTCGCCGTGGACCTGGCAACCGGGGACGTCCGGAAGATCGACCTCCCGCACACCCCCATGCTCAGTCTCGGGCGGGTCAACTGCGACGGGCTCTCCGCACGGGAGGTTGTGGACTCCGTCCTCACGGCGATCGACGATGCCGGAAAGGCAGCCTCCCGGGCAATCTGCCAGATCACGCTCGATGGAATACGCCGCGAGACGCTCCGGGCGCTCGACCAGAAGGCTCTTTCGGACGCCCGGAGCCGGATGCTGGACCTCAAACTTCGGGTGATAGCCACCGACGACGTTTCCCAGATATTTTATGAGGAATCCCTTGTCGGCGTGGACTACATCGCCGAGTTCGAGCGGTTCGTGGAGAGGGAGCACCTTGCTCCCGACGAGGAGGAGTACGTGAAGAGGGCCGGGGCCATGGTCCTCAGAAAAGTCATCGCACGCCATAAAGAGGGAGAGAGTGCTGCTGAATAAACTGCGGATGCGGAACTTCAAGAGGTTCCGGGACCAGGAGATCACTTTCCAGGACGGTATCACGGGGATCGTCGGGAACAACGGGACCGGGAAGAGCAGCATCGTGAGTGCCATCCTCTTCGCTCTCTACGGGCTCCAGGGGACCGGCCTGGATGGGAATTACGTCGTCAGTTCCTTTGCGGGCCCGCAGGACGTCTGCGAGGTCCGCCTGGACTTCCTGGTCGGCGGCAACGAGTATGCTGTCGTCCGTAAATTCAAGCGCCGTCCTTCCTCCACCCTCCACGAGGCAAACCTCTACCTGAACCAGAGACTCCTCGCAAGCAGCGTCCAGAAAGTGGCCCAGGAGGTGCAGCGGGTCGTCGGCATGGGTCCAGGTGACTTCCGGAACACCATCTATGCCGGGCAGAAGGAACTCCTCGCCCTGATCGAGAGCCGGGCCGGGTCCCGGAAGGACTGGTTCATGCAGGTGCTGGGCATCGATTACCTCAAGAAGGACAGCATGGATGAACTGAGGGAGGTCATCGATGCCAGGGAAGGGATCGCCCGGGAACTCTCCGGGCGGCTCCAGGAGTTGAACGCGAGCGGGGTTCACGACCACATCCAGGCGCTCCGCGCCGGGCTCGCTGGTGCGGAAGAGGAGTCGGAGAGGATCGCTGCCGTAGAGAGGAATGCCGGGGAGACGCTTGAGCGTGCCCGTAAGGAACGCGATCGGCTGCTCCTGGTGCGTGACCGCTACCTGCACCTCGCGAAGGAAGAGGAGGTGCTGACAGGTGAGATCGGGCGGCTCCGCACCGAGTGCCGGGACGGGGAAGCGGAGATCGCGGAGCGCAGAAGATTCCAGAACGACCTTGAAGCCTTCTCTCTCCTCGCCGGCCGCTACGAGCCCCTGAAGGTAGAGGTTGCCGCGATGGCGGAGGAGAAAGCACTCGCCGACCGCCTGACTCTCGAAATGGAGACCACAGGGGGACAGATCCAGGATTACGACGAGCGCCGCCGGAGGATCGAGGCGGAACTTGCCGCACTTGCTGAGGATGAGGGGGCGGTCACCGGGCTTGCCCGGAAGGTCGGGGAGTGGCAGGCTCTCCGCGACCGCATTACGGCGATGAAGACGCTCCAGCCAGAGTATGACGCCCTCCGTGAGGAACTTGCCCGCATGGATGAGCGATTTTTCCAGACAGAACGACGTGTCCGGGAGAACCGGGCGGAGATCGAGGGAGTCGAGGAGAAGGCCCGGCAGTTCGCGGCGCTCGAAGCGGACGTCAGTGACTACGATATCCTCCGGGCCCGTGAAGAGGTGCTTCTTTCGGCCGCGGAGTATACCCGACAGGAAGAGCGGTGCCTGCGGGAGATTGACGCCGGGTCCGAAGAGATGAGCCTGATCGAGAACGAGATCGCCGGCCTTGCCCGGCAGCTCGCCGGGATGGGCGCTGTCGAGGAGCAGATTGAGTCGGCGGAGAGCCGGAAGGACTACCTGACCGCCCGGATCAGTGCCTGCGCCGAACGCCAGGAGGCGATCCTTGAAGAGATCCGGAGGCTGGCTGAACACCAGGCGGAGATCCTCACCGCGGGTCCGGAAGGGTCCTGCCCGACATGCCACCAGGCCCTCGGTGAACACTACGAGGGGCTGGTCGACGACCTTGCAACCGCTACCGCGTCGATGCAGGCTACGCTTGCAGGCCTCGAACACGAGCATGCGAGGGCGACCGCCGACCACCAGGGCCTCGCCGCCGAGTTGCAGGACCTCCAGCGGCAGCGTATCGCCCTCCAGCACACAAAAGAGCAGCATGCGCTTTACTCGTCCCGCTACGAGCAGAGCGCGGGTGTCGTGCAGAGGTGGCAGGCCGAGGCCGGAGAGCACCGTGCCGCGATACGGGCGCTCGGCGTGGAGAGGTATGACCAGGCTACGCATGACGCCCTCAAGGAGCGGATTCGGGAACTCGCAGAGAAGCGGACAAAGGCTGATACCCTCCGTGGTGAGTGCAACCGCCTTCCCGCCCTCCAGGAGGAGCGGCAGCGGCTCATCGTCGAAGTCGAGGGCTATCTCGCCCGTAAAGAGAAGACCGAGGTGAAGATATCCCGGCTCGGGTTTGACCCGCAGGTCATGCAGCGCCTGGAAACAGAAGCGCAGGTGCTTGAGGCATCTTACCGCGCCTATGCGGAGGCACAGGCCCGTCTTGCGCGGCGACCGGCACTCGAAGAGGAGCGGAGGGTCGTCGCCGCCAGGACTGAAAGGCTCCAGGAGAGGCTGCAGGAGATTCGCGATGAACTCGTCCGCCTCTCGTTCGACCCTGAACGGTTCGCATGCCTCGGCGAGGAATGCAGCCGTGCCGAAGCGGCGCACCGGAAAGCACTTGAACTCCGCGTCCGCCTCGAGGAAGTCCCGAGGCTCCTCCAGGCGCTGGAGGCGAAGCGGGACCTCCTCATGAACCGGGAGGCCGAGTTGCTCCGGGTCACGGCGGCCATCAGTGATCAGGGTTTTGACGAACGAATGGTCGCGGTGGCGGAGGAGGCGCTTGCGGGTTCCGAGAGAGACCTCGCGGCGGCACGGGAGCAGAGGTACGCAATCGCCACCCGGATAAGCAGCCTGAAGGCAGATATCGGGGAGATGACCGGGAGACTCTCCCGGGCGGATGATCTCGCCCGGCAGCAGGAGTCGCTCCACGAGGAGATCGGGCGCCTGAAACTGACCCGCTCGCTCATCAGGGATTACACAGATTACCTCCTGCAGGTGGTCAGGGACAGGATCGAGGAGGAGGCGGGGAGGGTGCTTGCCGAGATCACCGATGGGCGGTATGGCACGGTGATGCTCGACGACGACTTCACCGTCCTCGTCCATGATATGGGAGATGACTACCCGGCCGACCGGTTTAGCGGCGGAGAACAGGACGACATAGCCATCGCTCTTCGGATCGCCCTCTCCCGGTTCCTTGCCGAGGTGAACGAGGTGCATGACTCCACGTTCCTGATATTTGACGAGATCTTCGGGAGCCAGGATGAAGGGCGGCGAAGCAACCTCCTCCGGGCGCTCAGAACCCAGGAATCTCATTTCCCCCAGATTCTCCTTATATCGCATATCACCGAGGTCCAGGATGAGTTCTCGACGACGTTCATGGTCGAGATGGGGGCGGACCAGGCAAGCCGGGTCCGGGAGTTTGAGTGATGGACCGAAGAGATCTCTACCAGGACGCGATCCGGCGGGTCGCCGGACGGATCCGGGAGTCCGCCCCGGAGGACCTTGCCGGGCAGTTCTCGGTGTGCAGCGGGTTTGATGCGTCATCCTACCACCGCTGCCGGCCCGGGTCCGGCGGGGCCGTCTGCGCCGTGGACGGGAGCAACACCATCGTCCTCGATGCAGGCAGTTTTGCCGTTGCCGCCGTCCGGGCATCGGTCAGCGCGTATGCCGGCAGCACGCGCCTCTACCACCGGACGACGCCCCTGCAGGTCGTCACCGTCAACCCCGGGGCCGGGAACGAGGACTTCGACACACTCTTCCACGACTGCTTCCACTGCCCGCCGAAGGTGCACCTCGACCACGACGACCCGGTCCGGAACACCGCCGTTATACGGGATACCCTCGAGTACTGGGCAGCGATGGAGATGGCCGCGGAACTCGATACCGGGGACCTCATCGTCCTCGACGGCACACTCCAGGTCCGCCACGCGAGCCACGACGAGGTCATCGAGAACCTCCTGAACCTCTGCAACCTCCGGGGGGTGCTCATCGCTGCGGTGACGAAACGGACATCCCTCACCTGGGGCGGGGGGCACCCGATCGTCCCGGCGGCAGAAGGGCTCGCCCGCGATCTTGGTGTCCCTGAACCCTGGTATCTCTGCGTCTCCGCTGCCGAGGGCCTGATCGACCGCCGGGAGACACGACCCTGGAAGCAGCGGGGCGAGCAGTACGTCGCGCGGCTGCACCCGCGGGCACAGCGGGCGTTCAAGGTGGAGATACCCAAGTACTACAGTCCGGAGATGGTCGAGCGGGTCTTCTCTGCGCTTGCCTTCTTTGCCGACGATGGGAGGGTCACGGGCTACCCGTATCCGCTCCTGGACGCCCACCTCACCACCAAAATCGGGAGGGATGCCGTCGGCCAGGTCCGCCAGGACATCATTCGGGGCATGGACCTGCTCGGCATGAATCTCGCCGACTACACCGGCATCTTTGGTGATTACCATGATGAATTTGATCGATATTGACGGCGACGACGCCTCAAAATACCGCCTGATCGGGGACCGGGTGCTCAGTTACCGGTTTGCTGTCCCCCACGATGCAGAGATCTACCTCGGAGACGTCTTGAAGATCACCGACAACATCAAAGGGCTGACGTTCTTTGCCAAGGTGAGCGACCTTCTCCACGACTGTAACTTCTCCGACCCGAAATGGGATACGCGCCCTCATACCGAGCACTTCTACGGGATGGGAGAGGATGTCTTCATTCTCGTGGAGGCGATGCCGCTCGGGTACATGACCGAAGACGGCACCTTCCGGAAGCCCCGGACGATCCCTGCGAAGTTCTCCCGTGTGGAGCGGCCACAGTCCAGCGACTTTGCGTTCCTGCGGCAGGTGATGGGCGAGATCGAGGTCGGCGTGATGAAGACCGGTCAGGGTGTTCTACAGGACGTGAAGGTGGCGCTCCACGCAGCGGTCATGCGGCAGCATATGGGAGTCTTTGCGACAACGGGTATGGGGAAGAGCAACTTCATGAAGGTCTTCTGCGCGTCCTGTATGCAGGCCAGGGCGTTTGGGCTCCTCATCGTCGACCCGCACGGCGAGTATGTGAAGGGCGGACGGTCGTCGAGCGGCCAGGACACCCAGGGGCTCATTCACTATCAGGCAGGTCGGGACGGCCTCACCGTCTTCTCCACCCGGCCGCACCAGTTCAAGCGAAAATACCATTTAGACGATCTCTGCCTGGATTACGACGACTTCAGGATGCCCGACCTCCTCCTCCTCTACGAACACTCCCCGCCCCAGCGCGAGGTCGTGGAGATGCTCGAGAGCACGCCCGGTTCCGACGTGATTGACTTCTTCCAGACCACCGACTTCGCAACCTTTGATGCCGATACCTACACTGGTCGGCACCGCCGGATTGCCCGGGACCTGAAGAACTTCTCGGTGAGTACGCTCTCGGTGATGCAACGGCGTATCACGGGCATGCTCAACCGGAACAAAGGTTTCCTTGGGAAGCAGCGCTCATCGATCCCGGATATCATCAAGGCGCTCCACGAGAACAAGGTCGTCCTGATTGATATACCCGGTATGAGCGAGCAGAGCGAACTCTTCGTCCTCTCGATCATAACGCGCAAGATCATGCGCAACCACCAGGGTGAGGATGCCGGAGGCGGGGAGGAGCCAAAACAGGTGCTGATCACCATCGAGGAGGCCCAGCGGGTGCTGGGGTCAGGGCTCGGGAGCACCAGGACCTTCCGGGAAGCAGCGATGGAGGGAAGGAAGTTTGGTGTGGGGCTCTGCGTCATCACCCAGCAGCCAAAGAACATCGATGCACGGGTTCTTGCCCAGTTAAACACCTTCGTGGTGATGGGGCTCTCTGACCGGGGCGATCGCGATATCATCGCAAGCAGCGCAAAACAGGACCTCTCGCGCCTCGACACAGAGATTCAGACACTTGAAGCGGGAGAAGCAGTCATCAGCACCATAGGGATACCGTTTCCCGTGAGCACCCGGATCCATCTCTTTGAGGAGTACATCCAGGACCTCAACGGAAGGCCGGCGGCGAGGTCGATAGATGACGGCCTTGACTCAACATTTTAACGACAAAACGCGCGAAGGTGATGGTGGCAGGATCCTATCCCGTGTCAACCGTCCCCTCACTGAACACTCTGGCGCCCCGAGGGCCGTCAGGATTGCTGATTTTTCTCGACTTTTCGGATGGAGACGCAATTGATGACCGCATCTCCGGACAGGATATAGCGTTTGACGATAACTCCGAGTACCTCGACCACATCCCCCTTCTCGACGTCTTCTGCCGGTGAGGTGAACATCTTGACTGATATCTCACCTGTCCGGTCGGCGACGAGATACTGCGGCCGGTTGAGGAACTGGAAATACACCCGTTCGACGACTCCTTTCACACGCACCGGTTCGCCGAGCATGTTTAAGTTGATCTCCCGGATACGGGTTGTTCTTGCTTCTGCTTCGTAGACCGGCACCAGCGATGCATACTGCGACTGGCTCATGTAGTTGAGCGCCAGCGGTATGATGAGCAGCATGACGGCTGCCGGAACGCTCCAGATCAGCACGGATACATTCCCGGTAGCGAGGATGTAGACTGCGATCAGGACCATAAAAAAGAGGAAGACGGCCAATGCAACGGCCGTCACCCTCACTTTGATATTTCCGATCTGCATCGTCAATCAGGTTTACTTAAGGGCTGCAATTTCCTTTCTGAACGCGACCCAGTAGATGACACCGACGAAGAGCAGACCGCCGACGATGTTACCGAGCGTGACCGGGATAATGTTGTTGGTCCACATGGTCACCCAGGTGAGGCTTTCAACTGCCTTTGTGGGGTCAAGGCCCGTGCAGAAGAGGCCCGTGGGGATGAAGTACATGTTCGCAACACTGTGCTCGAACCCGCTGGCAACGAAAGCGAAGATCGGGAACCAGATACCGACGATCTTTCCTATCGCATCGTCAGCGCATATACCGAGCAGGATGGCCAGGTTGACGAGCCAGTTACAGGCGATTGCCTTGAGGAAGACCGACCACAGCGCCATACCGCCGACGTAACTCGTCTTTGCGGTCGCTATGCCGATTGCTCTCAGACCAAACGCGGTGAGCGTTGCGGTTCCGGCGGCATTGAAGCTGACGCACGGCCCGTATGCCATGATATACGCGAAGATTATGGAACCGATCAGGTTGCCGATATACACCCAGAGCCAGAGGTTGAGCACGCCTGCCCAGCTGACCTTGTGGATGAACGCTGCCATGGGGGCGAGCATCGCGTCACCGGTGAAGAGTTCTGCACCGGTCATGACCGTGATGATAAGCCCCACAGGGAAGACAGCACCCAGGATGAACTGGGCCATACCGGCACTTGCAAAACCAGACCTCATCGCGGCGTCGGATGCCAGGATACCGGTCGAACAGACCGTTGCGAGCGCACCGCCCATGGCGATGTAGGCTCCGGACATGATACCACGAAGGACCATGTTCCAGGCCGGTAGTCCGACCTTGTACTTCCCGGTATCACCTGCTTTTGCTACTATAGCAACTGGAGGATGGAACACCATTTTTCATACACCTCTCTAAACGTCCTACCTATACCGTCAAGTAATCCGAATGTATAGGTCTAATTAATCAGTAATTTGAGAGTGCTATTAATAAGTTTCGAATTGATCGTTATGCATGGAGTGTATAATCCAGATTCAGGCGTTTATCACTGTCATAAGTTAATTCCTGTCGTTAAACATCAAGAATTGAAAAACGATGCTTTTGCCTGTGATTTTGGGACCACGCGGAATATAGGTGGTTTCCGGGGGATATTTGAGCGAGTATATGGAAGCGGGCGCGCAGTTCTTCTGATATCCATCCGTATTCATGCTGGGGCGGGAGATACCCGGTAAAATCACTGGAGATGCCTGCGCGTCGAGATATGTCTTTGGAACAGGCGCTCAGGCCGGGAAATTGACGCTCTTTTGGGAAAAACGGCTTATTCCTTCCCGCTTTAGGGGTCGTCCCGGGTCCCGGATCAGATCGCTTTCCGGGCGGTTTACGGGCACCGGGATATCCAGGCTGCGGCACCCCGCCAGGTCCGGCAGCCGGGAGAGCGCGGGCACCCCGGTTGCCCGGGAACCCGGGCCCGCGCCCGGGGCCAGTCAGAGAGGCAGTGCTGCGGAGGAGCCGGACGCTGTTTCAACCACGACCCCCGGGTTCCGTTACGGTGCCGCCGCACACACCGGGTGACCAGGCGGTTCTCTCCCCGGATGGCCACCCCTATCTCAAAGGGAGGTCTTCGGTATGGCCAGTCGTGAACCCCTGCCCGGTGCTGCACCCCCGATGAGACACATATGCCTGACTTCTGGCGGTTGCAATTCCGGCCGGCGCGGATTACATCAGCCCGGGGATATCCGGGACTACAGGAGCGCTGAGGGGCCTCTCCGGGGAGCCGTGCGGCGGGCTCCGGGAAAGAACGCAAAGAAAGCGGGGGGACCCCGGTTCCGGGCTGCGTACCTGCGGTGCTCGAGCTCCGGGCGTCCCGCCCGTCGTCCTTCGAAACCCTTCGGGTTTCTCAAACTCCGCTCCTGCGGAGGAGCGTTACTTGAAGATATCGAAGATCTGGTCGCTGCCGGTGGCGATGAGACGGTCGCGCTCCGGTTTCTCCTCGACGAGCGCAAGCACCGGTGGGGTCATGTCTTCTCCCGGGTGGAACCCAAAGAGTCTCTCAAGATCGGTCTGGATAGCATGGAGGAAGACCGAGTTTGATATCTCCACGGGGCAGAGTTCCTCGCACTGGCCGCAGTTGACGCAGGAGTCGGATATGTGCGCGAACCGGATCAGGTGGAACATGAACGGCGGTGGGATCACGCCGGGTTCGACCAGGTAGTCCTTCCTTGTGCTGCAGTCGATACAGTAGCAGATCGGGCAGTTCTCGATGCAGGAGTAGCATTTGATGCACCGGGAAGTCTGCTCCCGGATCCTGTGTAAGCGCTCCGTGCCCTCGCCGAGCGCCCCGAAGTAGCGGGCCCTCCACCTGTCACCGAGCTTCAGCATAGCGTTCTCGACCTTACCCCGGATCTCGATACCCTTCGGGTTCGCGGGCTCTGTGGCGACGACCCCGGCCTTCACGGCGCCGTTCAGGAGGTTCGCCCCCTTTTCAGACCCCACCTCGACAAACGTTGCGTTACCGGCCCGCTCGCCGATGACGCCCCAGTTCCCGCAGGCGAGGTCTGCCTGGCGTGGGATCTTAATCTTGCACCGGCGGCAGTTTGACCGGCGGCCGAGCCCCTCGTTCCCGAGGAGGTCTTTTTCCCCCTCTTCGAGTTCGTCGATCGAGACGGAAGCATGCTGGCCGTCTCTTGTGATGACGATGAATTTTCCTTTGTCGATCTCCTCCTTGACGACATCGTCGGGGTCAAGGCCGAGTTTCTCCCGGACGATGATCCGCGCTACCTCCGGCCGGATGGTGCCGCCGCAGTTTAAGCCGATCATGATGATGTTGTCCAGATTGACCTGGTTGCGCTTGGCCATCTCATACATCGCCTTGACGTCGCAGCCCTTGAGGACGGTGGCGATCCGCATATCCGGATCGGTTGAGAGGAGGCACCGTCTCATCTGTTTGGGGAGCAGCAGGCTGCCGCAGTGAAGCGATCCGGCAATGCCCGCGATCTCGGTCGGGTCGGTGATGAAAGCCGGCACTGCGTCATAGACGTCCGCGCCCTTCCTGACCGCAAAGACCCCGTCGACCATACCGCTTTCAAGAGCGTAACGCAGCAGGGCGGTGACCGCTCCGCCGGTCTCCGCCTTCTCCCGGAGGCTCTCATCCGTTGTCCACGCATAGAGTAAATCGCCTTTTCCTGCCATATCTCACACCTCCGCAATCTTCTCGACCTTCACGGCACACGCCTTATATTCGGGGATCCTGGCGACCGGGTCGAGCGCGTTGTGGGTCAGGAGGTTCGCTGCGCACTCCTTGTAATGGAACGGGATAAACATGACACCCCTGATGATCTCCGGGGTGACCCGTGCAGGAATATCGATAGAGCCGCGGCGGGTGCTCGCCCGAACGACCTCGTCGTCCTTGATGCCAAGTTCTTTCGCATCCTCCGTGTTGATCTCGATCCAGCCCGTGGGCGCCTCTTTCTCAAGGCTCCACGACCGGCGGGTCATCGTGCCGGTGTGCCACTGCCAGATGACCCGCCCGGTGGTGAGGACGTAAGGATACTCGGCGTCCGGGACCTCGGCAGGTGGTTTCCACTCGATGGCGGAAAAGACGCCGAGTCCATCCGGCATGGCGAACTTCTCCCGGTGGAGGATCGGTGTCCCGGGATGCTCCGCGGTCGGGCAGGGCCAGTGCAGGCCGTCCGGGTCGAGGCGGGCGTAGGAGATGCCATGATAGGACGGTGTGACGGCGGCAACCTCGTTGAAGATCTCTTCGGGGCTCTTGAACGCAAACTGCTTTGCGTAGCCCATCCTCGCGCCGAGTTCGCAGATGATCTGCCAGTCCTCCTTTGCTTCGCCGGGTGCCTGCTGGGCCTTCTTCCAGCGCTGGACACGACGCTCGGTGTTCGTCTGAGTGCCGTCCTTCTCCGCGTAACAGGCGGCAGGGAGCACGACGTCCGCGAGTTCGGCGGTCTCGGTCAGGAAGATGTCCTGCACGACCAGGAACTCGAGGTTCTTGAGCGCCTCCTCGACATGCTGGAGGTCCGGGTCGGAGAGCATCGGGTTCTCACCCATGATATACATGCACTTGAGCTCGCCGGGGTTGTCGGCGAGGATGTTGATCATCTCGGTGACAGTGTAGCCGACCCTGCCCTCGGCGATATCGTCGACGCCCCAGGCGTCCATCATCTTCTTCCGGGCAGCCTCGTCGTTGACTTTCTGGTAGCCGGAGTAGACGTTTGGAAGGCATCCCATATCGCAGGCGCCCTGCACGTTGTTCTGGCCGCGGAGCGGATTCACGCCGGTCCCCGGCCTGCCCAGGTTGCCGGTGAGCATCATCAGGTTGGCGGTCGATTTGACGTTGTCGACGCCTGTGGTGTGCTGGGTGATGCCCATCGAGTAGATGAGTGCGGCAGCCTCCGCTTTTGCGATCCATTCGGCCGCGGTCCTGAGGCTCTCGACCGTGATGCCGGTGGTCTTCGAGACGTTCTCAGGGCTGTAGGCGTCCTTCATGACGACTTCCTTGAGTTTCTCGAAGTCTTTCGTCCTCCTGGCGATGAACTCTTTGTCCTCCCAGCCGTTCTTGATGATCTCCTGCATCAGGCCGTTGAGAACGGCAACGTCGGTCCCGGAGATGAACGGCATGTAGAGATCAGCCTGCCGGGCGGTTGGGGTGTTGCGTGGGTCGGCAACGATCACCTTCGCGCCGCTCTGCCTGGCGCGGACGATGCTTCGCGCGATCAACGGGTGCTGCTCGAAGGTGTTGCTCCCGAGGACGAAGATGCACCTGGAGTCGGCGATGTCCATGATCGAGTTGGTCATTGCGCCGGAGCCGAAGACCGCCGCGAGGCCCGCGACGGTGGATGAGTGGCAGAGCCGGGCGCAGTGGTCGACGTGCGGGGTCTTGAGCGCTACCCGGGCGAACTTCTGCATCAGGTAGTTCTCCTCGTTCGAGGTCCGGGCGGAGGAGAGGCAGGCCATCTCCGCGGGCTTGTATGACCTGAACTTCTCTGCGATCAGGTCGTAGGCCTCGTCCCAGGTCGCCTCGACAAACTCGCCGTCCTTCTTGATGAGCGGTTTTGTGAGGCGGTCCGGGCTGTTGATGAATTCGTGGGCGTAACGTCCTTTAGGACAGAGTTTGCCCCCGTTGACGGGTGCGCGTTGCCAGTGCGCCACGTCGAATACCTTGCCGTTCCGGACGACAAGGTTGAACCCGCACCCGGTGCCGCAGTACGGGCATGTCGTTGATACATACTTGATATCCATCGTTGTTCCCCTCTGGCAGGGACTACATACTGCCCGTATTATATAATATACGTGGTCCGATTGGATTTTTTGAGGAGTATTGGTGGCACACGGCGGAGATCCGGCTCCACGGCTGCCCGCCGGGAACGCCGTGGGCGTGACGAGGCCTGCAACCGGGGGCAGTTCCACACGACACGGGGAAGCCGTTACCCCTCATTCGCGGGAGCAGCCGGAAGATTGCGCTGCAGGGCAGGAAAGCATAAACGGCCCGGGAAAAGGGGACGGCCCCGGACAAAAAAATGTCCGCGTCAGTCCCGCTGTTCCTGCCCGCGGGCTTCGGCGATCCGGGTCTCGGCAATCTCCCGGTAGGCCGGGTCGATCTCAAAGCCGATGTAGTCCACCCCGAGGGTGATTGCCGCAAGCGCCGTGCTTCCGATGCCCATGAAGGGGTCCAGGACAAGCGTCCCCGGCCGGCAGCCGTGGAGCCGGATGCACATCTCAGGGAGTTTCTCCGGGAAACTGGTCGGGTGCGGCCGGGAAGAACGGATGGTCCGGTAGGGGATGAACCAGGTGTTCCCCCGGTCGCGGAGGTCCCGCTCCCCCTTCCACCTCCTGATGTTGCTCTTGTCCTGGTAGGGCACGCCGATACCCAGTTTGTCCAGGGCTACGTCTCCCTTCTTTGTGAAGTGGAAGATGTGTTCGTGGCACTGGCTCAGGTAACGGGCGCTGTTCACCGGCTGGTAGTGGCCGACAGCGATATCGCCGGCGATATTCTCGTAACTGCCCACATCCTCTTTCCCTATCGCGATCGACTTAACCCAGTGGATGACGTTCTGCAGCTCGAAGTGAGGACGGAACTGCTGGACAACATCGAAGGGTATCCAGGGGTCCCGGGGTTTGCCGCCGACATTCAGGAAGAATGAACCGCCGTCCGCGAGAACCCGTGCCGCTCCGGCGGCGACCAGCCCCATCCAGTCGAGGTAGTCTTCCCGGGGCTTTTGATCGTTGTAGGAATTATACTCCTTTCCAATGTTGTAGGGCGGCGATGTGACGATGACGTCGACCGAGCCCGCCGGGAGGCACTGCATGCCCTGGATGCAGTCCATGGTATGAATGGTGTTGACGGCAAGCCCGCCGGGCCCGGGCGCCCCTTTCTCTCCTTCTGCCACTCCGATCATCTACAGGTTCGCAGTCCTCCGCAAAAAGGTGAACGAACCGGGAGGCCGGCCGCTGCCCATATAGCCGTCAGCCCGTTGCGGCCACGCATGCCGGAGCAAGCGTATCAGGGGGCGCCGGCCACCGCATCGTCCCCGTCCAGCACCTTCTGCCGGGCCCTCTCGAGCGCGTCGATGAAGTCCTCGACCTCGTAGGGGTTGAGCCCCTCGCCCCCGGAGCCTCCACGCTCGATGTGCACGACCTGGAGGAGTGCGTCTTTCAGAACATCGAGGCGGCTCTCCGGCTGGAGGATGATCTCAAACCGACGGAAGATGCGGTCCGAGACACACGCAAAGTCCCCGTGAATGGAGGCAAACGATATGATCTCGTCTGCGGATGGGACAGCCCCCTGGTCCACCTCGACCTCCAGGACCGCCGGCGCATCGGCGCTCTCTTCTGCAAAACAGCGGGCGACCCTGATCTTCGTGGTGACTCCTCCGCACTAGTGGTGCTCCGGCCGGGATATTCTCTCCCGGGGATGATAGTTGTTATGCCGGGCGGGGGAGGCATTCCTCGCCGGCATCCGGTATGAACCGCTGCACCATGCCGGCGCGGGCAGCATGCGGTGCGACCTTCCGGCGCGGCATGAACGAGGGTAGGGCGACAGGGGATGGTGCAGGGTGCGGTTCTCGATCATAAATAGCATAAAACAAGCCTTTCTAAAAACAGGACATGCGTGAACTACCCCCCGCTTGCGCAGGGGGCTTCCTGCGAGTGTCCGGGGACCACGGG
>ENA-UOOI01000439-UOOI01000439.1-fermentation-metagenome-genome-assembly--contig:-NODE-439-length-53440-cov-10.691243_pt1 | contig 53440 bp, 53 predicted proteins | sample MGYA00245779_ERZ724027 | MGnify/ENA primary metagenome ERZ724027 (study PRJEB28704, sample SAMN03018318) | fermentation metagenome | biome: anthropogenic terrestrial biome; feature: soil; material...
ATAAGCACTGGTATTGACATAAGGAAGGAATAGCTATACGATATTATATAAACTGGTCTAGATATAAAAAGGAGTTTAACATATATGATGCAGCAGGCAAATTATTTGCAATCGAGAAAATACAATAAAAAAGTTATAATGTTTACACTGCTTTTGGGAAGCTTTATAGCATTTTTTAATGAAACAATATTAAATATAGCTTTCCCAAAATTGATGACGGAAATGAATGTCGGAGCCACAACAGTTCAATGGCTTACTACAGGTTACGTACTGGTAATTGCTATTTTGATGCCAGTTACAGCATTTTTAATAAGTACTTTTACAACAAAAAAATTATTTATGGAAGCTGTTACTTTATTTTTAATTGGAACCATATGTGCATTTTTTTCTACATCATTTCCGCTACTATTGATATCTAGAATTATACAGGCATTTGGGACAAGTATGATGATGCCAATTTTAATAAACACTGCACTTGCAATTTATCCACGTGAAAAACGTGGACTAGTAATGGGTACATGTGTTTGTGTAGTATCACTAGGACCTGCATTTGGTCCCACTTTTTCCGGAATATTATTACAATACTTTTCATGGCACATACTATTTTTGGTTCTAATCCCATTTTTAATAACATGCCTAATTTTAGGATATATATATTTAGAAAATGTCAATACAATAACTAAACCTAAAATAGATTATCTATCCATTTTACTTTCAGCCATAGGCATAGCATGTATTATATACCCGATAAGTTCAATATCCTCCGTAAATACATTAACCATTTCAATTATATTTGTAATTGGAGTAACATCAACAATACTCTTTTGCAGACGGCAAACACTCTTGAAACAGCCAATGCTTCAAATAAAATCATTTAAATATCCCGTATTCACAAGAAGTATACTAATAATAATAATAATTCAAATGCTTCTATTTTCAATGAATATAATATTACCTATGGTTTTAGAAAATGGATTTAAGACATCGTCTCTGGTAACTGGAATTGTCCTATTACCTGCAACTCTTTTCAATGCACTCCTATCACCGCTGGCAGGTAAATTTTATGACAATATGGGAGGAAAAATAGTAATTCCCGGTGGAGTTTTATTAATATGTATTTCAACTTTTATGCTGTCCAATATTACAAAATCGGATTCTACTTCAATGATTGTTATTTTATATTGCTTTATGTGTATAGGAGCAGCCATGTCTGCATCCAATACACAGACAACTGCACTTAATCAGCTGCCGGACAAATTCAGAGCAGATGGAATTGCAATTATAAATACTTTGATGCAAGTAGCTGGCTGCTTGGGATCCTCTTTGTTTTTAGGTATTATGTCAATTTACGAAAATAGATATCTGATAGTTTCTGACAGTAAAATAGATGCCACATTCTATGGATTTAGTTTTTCCATGAGATTTGCAACAATCATATGCATAATTGGATTCATATTGTCATTAACTCTTAAGTACCAAAATATAATTAGGCGATAGTTTTTTAATTAAATATTACATTACAAATTTCAGCTTATTTTACATAAAGATTTCATGACAGAAAATCCCCCACTAGATTACAAATATTTATGAACGTAATCTAGTGGGGGATTCCCTTCCGTAATTCATTATTAAACTTTAATTATACCTCTGAACCATTGATTTGGTGCGGATAACAGGACTTGAACCTGCATGAAATTTCTTTCACTAGAACCTGAATCTAGCGCGTCTGCCAGTTCCGCCATATCCGCATGATTGGGCAACACAGCCCACTTGTTTACCTAAATAGTATATCATAATCAAATTCAGAAAACAATAGAAAAATTTTTTCCTTTTTTCATTTCACAACAGCAGAATTTGAATACAGGTTAAATGCCACATTTCCACCTGAAGTATAGCCCTCTATATACACGGGATATTTAAAATCATTCCTAAATTTATAATCTATGTTTCCATAATCCACTGTGGCATCCATGCCCTCCGGCACATAATGTACGGCAAGAGAATGATGTGTTCTCTCCGTTGAAGTAAGGCCTGCCTTGTAAACGACATTATACAAAGTGGTAGATACCTGGCATATACCTCCTCCGAGCCCTGATTCAACTTTATCTCCAATAATAACGGGAGCGGCCTGGTACCCTTTGGCAGCAGTTCTCTGCCCTACAACTCCATTAAAACTAAAAGTTTTACCAGGCATCAGTACATATCCATTTATGCTTTTTGTAGCAAGCGCTATATTATTTGCCCTTTCCGCAGAAGATATGGAGCCATAGTTTGTACTAAAACTGGATATCAGCGTATCCACTGTCTTAAGCTGTGCTTCTTTTATTGAAGCCGGTACAGTTTCAAATTTTGCCTTTACAACAGGATTTTGTCCTACCGTCCCATCTATTTTAGAAACAAGTTCCTTTTCCAGATCTTCTTTTTTCAACTTTACACCGTCCTGCTGTGGAATTACTTCAAAGCCGATACTTCCCATCCTCAAGGATGCATTTACCGGTTCTGAATTAATTTCACTTCCAATTTTATCTACTAGATTTTTCACAGGTTCTGCGTTATAGGAAAATTTTAGTTCATAGTCTACAGCTTTAGGTCTTTTTAACAATCGATACTTTTTAAATATATTCTCATCTTTTCCATAAGAATATGCCTGATTTACAACTTCATCTATATTGTATGAGGGCTTCAAACTCGAATAACTCAATTCATATTTCCTATCCTCCGCAATTATATCAATTTTCTTCTGTTGTATTTTATCAGAGTATTCCCTTTTTATTATGTTTTTAGCTTCCAATTTAGTTTTTCCCGAGAGATCCGTGTCATTTACAAAAACTTTAGGATAAATCAAATTATTCCAATGTTCTATATCATTATAATGATATACCATAAATCCACAACTTATTCCCACAAAAACAGCCAGGGCTCCCACGGCTAATACAACCATTCTCTTTTTTAAAACTTTCTTGGCCTTTCGGGACTGTCTTCTCCGATCCATTTTTATCATCACCTCTTCATTTTTACATAGTTATTATACTATAGTGTCAGTATTTTTTATATGCAAAAGATAATTAATTTATTATATAGTTTTTTCAACAAACATAGTTTTATGGTATCATAAAATTGTATAAATATGTAGTAATATTTCAAATAACAATAGTGGAGGTAAAAATAAATGAAAGCTGAAATACTATGTGTGGGAACAGAAATTTTACTTGGAGATATAGTAAACACCAATGCCCAATTTATATCAAAGCAATTGGCAGATTTAGGCATAGAGGTATTCCACCAGTCCGTAGTCGGAGACAATCCGGAAAGGCTTTTGGAAGAATTAAAAAATGGTTTTGAGCGATCGGATATCATAATTACAACCGGAGGCCTGGGGCCTACACAGGATGATCTTACAAAAGAAACCGGAGCTAGATTTTTGGGCAGAGAACTTGTTTTAGATAAAGATTCACTGGAAAATCTAAAGAAACGTTTTAGCAGCATGGGACGCTCCTATCTAAAGGGAAACAATGTAAAGCAGGCATATTTCCCCAAGGGATCCAAAATACTGCCCAATCCCAACGGCACAGCCCCCGGGTGCATCATGGAAGAAGGAAATAAGGCCCTCATAATACTTCCGGGACCACCAAAGGAAGTCACGCCGATGTTCATAAACTATGTAAAACCCATTCTGAAAAAATACAGCACCAGAGTTATAAAATCAAAAACGCTCAGAATATGCGGAATAGGAGAAGGTATAATGGCAGAAATGGCATCTGATATCATAAAAAACAGCACCAATCCCACTGTCGCCCCTTATGCCAAAGAAGAAGACACAATACTTAGAATTACAGCAGAGGCTCCTACAGAAAATGAAGCTTTGGATCTTATCAAACCTGTGGAATCACGGCTTAAAAAAATATTTGGAATAAACATTTACGGCGAAGACAACGCAAAAATAGAAGGGGTACTTGGTAAAATGCTTGTAGATAAAAATTACACCATATCCTCTGCAGAATCATGCACCGGAGGGTTAATAGCCGCCGAACTCGTAAATTATCCGGGAATATCTCAGGTATTCAAAGAAGGTGCTGTCACCTACAGTAATGAAGCCAAGATGAACAGACTCGGGGTGAAAAAGTCCACCCTGGACAAATACAGCGCTGTAAGTTATGAAACTGCAAAAGAGATGGCAGAAGGTATTGCCAGGACTTCCAATACGGATATAGGCATAGCTACTACGGGAATTGCAGGTCCCGGCGGCGGATCTCCCGGAAAACCCGTGGGGCTGGTCTACATAGGGCTCTGCATTAAAGGGAAGACAAAGGTTAAAAAATTTCAATATCCAGGTAATAGAGCTACTGTAAGAAAAAGGGCCGTTATGAGTGCTCTGGATTGGATACGAAGGGAAATCACAGACAAATAGCTCTCAGTTTGAAAATTTACTTTTCATTTTTTTCAGGGCAGTTGAGATATTCACAGTAGGGAGCTACAGGACAGTGTCCACAATCAGGTTTACGGGACTTACATATTTTTCTTCCATGCCATATCAGGTAGTGGTGGGAATCACTCCACATATTCTTGGGTATATTTTTCATAAGTTCCATTTCAACTTTGTGTGGGGTATTTCCCCTTGCTATCCCAAGTCTATTGGATACTCTAAATACATGGGTGTCCACTGCAATAGCCGGAATCCCAAAGGCATTCGACAAAACCACATCTGCAGTTTTTCTACCTACACCAGGTAATTTAATCAATTCCTCCATTGTATCAGGAACCTTTCCACCATGTTCCTCTATAATCGCCCTGCTTGTTTCCAATATATGCTTGCTCTTATTTCTAAAAAAACCGCAGCTTTTTATCTTTTTCCCCAACTCCTCTTCTGTTAGAGAAACCATTTTCTCCGGCGTGTTAAATTCTCTGTATAGTTCATTGGTAACTTTATTTACCCTGACATCAGTACACTGGGCGGAAAGCATAGTAGCTACCAACAATTCGTAAGGGGAACCAAATTTCAATGCACACCTTGCTTCTGGATATGTTTCACCCAATATTTTTAATATCGTAACTACAATTTGTTTGTTCAATTTTTACCACCTTCATTAAAATTATATACTCCTCTATATTTTTCAGGGAGAAGTTTTGCTATTTCACACATGAGAAAATCAATTACCCTATCTTCATATTTATGTTTTTCCTCACCTTCCCTTTTATTTGGTATCTGCAGTTTCTTCCCTATATTCACCGTGACCTTGGCATGGTGAAAACTTTCTAGAGCCATTCCTTTATCATTTATAGGTAAAAGCTTTTCAGTCCCGCATATTCCTATCGGCACTATCCTGCCCCTAGTCAATTTCTGTATAAGTACTATTCCCTTTTTACCCCTATTCATAGCAGCTGTCCTGCTCCTTGTACCTTCTGGAAATATAAGTACATTTTCACCTGATTTCACTGCTTTTACTATGTCGGAAATAGCCCCTTTATCTGCAGAATTAGGTTTTATAACTATGGTTTTTGTAATACTCATTCCAAGTTTTGTAAGGCAATCATCATTTAACTTCATACCAGCAACAAAAATCAATTTTTCTTTTTTAAGTACATTCCCAAGAACCAGTGCATCCGAATTGCTTAAATGATTACATATAAATATAATGGGTCTTTTAACTCCATTCAAATGTTCCATGCCTTTGACTTCTATAGCCGCATATTTATTTAAATATCCATTTAATAATTTGTCTGAAATACATTTTACTAATCCCTGAGGTAGAGAACCTATAAGCTTAGCCATCCATGGAGAAATCATAGATAAAGCCACCTTCCCTTTCATATTGATAATATAACTTAAAATAATGTCATCATATATAAATAATTATAATTTCAAAATATGTAAAAGTCTATTATAATAATCTTTTACATAAGAAGATTTTATATTTTTTATCTCAACATTCTTTTTAAGTACGAGTGTGTTTATTATACTATTTCTCTGGATAATATTTTTTCCCCTCCATCCACAGGAAGTATTTTTATATTTTCTCATAAATGTGCTTTTGTCAATATTGACTATCTCATTCAGATCCACTTTTTCCATAAAGTCAAAGGGCTTGAAACCTTTTATATTGGAGTATGCAACATTCTCATTATACGGACATACCTCCTGACAGGTGTCGCATCCAAACAACCTGCCCTGAAATTTTGCAAACCACATATCGTCTATATGTTTCTTCTGGGTAATGTAAGACATGCATTTGTTGGAATCCCTATAACCGCGGATAGCCCCCGTAGGACACACAATCTGGCATAAATTACAATTCCCGCATTTACTTATTTGCGGCATATCGCTTTCTATTTCCATATCAGTTATTACCTCACCCAAAAATACATAGGATCCATACTTTTCTGTAATAAGCATATTATTTTCCCCTATAAATCCTATTCCGCTCTGAAAAGCTATATACCTTTCAGGCAGAAAATTATTATCCACAAAATATATGGCCTTTCCACCCAGATTTGCTATGAAATAGCATATTTTTTTTAAGTAAGCCCCTATTACCTCATGATAATCCTTTCCCCAGGTATATATGGAAAATCCTATTTTACCTTTCTTGATGGGTTTTTTAAACAAATAGGGAAAGGCAATAGATATTATTGTCTTTCCCCCATCCATATATCTATAGGAATTAATTCTCCTATGGATATCCTTTTCTTCAAATTCATTTTCCAATAAATTCTCTTTCCTAAACTGGAGATATTTTCCTAAATCGGTATACATCCTGCATTTGGTAAAACCTACAGTATCCAAACCCATACCGCGGCAGAAATCTAATATTTCCTTCTTGTAATCCAATATTTCACCTACTCATACAAAAATCTTATATTACCATTTCATTATATATCTTTTTTCTATTTCCTGCATAATTTTTTATCTCTATGATTTCAGCTTTATTTTTATATATAATCCTTGCAGGTATTCCCACTGCAGTACAATCTGAAGGTATATTTTCCAAAACTACTGCATTAGCCCCTATCTTAACATTGTCGCCTACAACTATAGGCCCCAATATTTTCGCACCGCTTCCTATAAATACGTTATTTCCGACAGTAGGGTGTCTTTTACCTGTATCATCTTTTCCCGTACCGCCCAGAGTCACTCCGTGATACAAAGTCACATTATCCCCAATTTCTGCAGTTTCTCCTATTACAACTCCCATACCATGGTCAATAAACAGCCCCTTGCCTATTTTAGCTCCAGGATGAATTTCTATACCTGTCAGCATTCTAGACAGCTGTGATATAGCTCTGGCAATAAAAAATAATTTTCTCTTATAAAAAAAATGGGATATTCTATAGTGAATCAATGCATGTATAAAAGGATACACTAAAAACACTTCTACTGGATTTCTAGCAGCCGGATCATTTTCAATTGCATTTTTAATATCATATGCCAACAGTTTGAATGGATTTCTAATCACTATATCACCTCCATAACTCCTACCTTAATTTAATATTTTTTCACAGGGAAAACTGCCCCTGTGAAAAAATAAAATACAATGCAGATCAATCGTACAATCCCATGGAGAGATATTTTTCTCCCCCGTCTGGTGCCACTGTAGCCACTTTTTTGCCCTTTCCAAGTTTTTGGGCCACTTGTATAGATGCCGCTATATTAGCTCCTGAAGATATTCCAACCAGTATTCCCTCTTCTTTTCCCATAAGTCTGGCATATTTAAAAGCAATTTCATCTGTTATCGTAATAATTTCATCTACAAATTCCGATTTATATATATCTGGAACAAATCCAGCACCTATTCCCTGTATTTTGTGGGGACCTGGCTGACCACCTGATAAAACCGGTGAGGATGCAGGTTCAACTGCAATGACCCTAGTATTTTTATTTTTCTTTTTTAAATTTTCTCCTACTCCTATCAATGTCCCGCCGGTACCAACACCGGCTACAAATGCATCCACATCTTTTAAATCGCCTATTATCTCTTCAGCTGTAGTATCATAGTGTTTCTGTGGATTAGCTATATTTACAAATTGTTGGGGAATATAATACCCTTTTTTGCCCTTTGCAATCTCATAGGCTTTTTCTATGGCACCCTTCATTCCCTTGGCCCCCTCTGTGAGAACCAATTTAGCACCATAGGCCCTTATCATATTTCTTCTCTCCACACTCATGGTTTCGGGCATGACAATTATTACCTTGTATCCCTTCAATTTACCTATCATGGCAAGGGCTATACCCGTATTCCCACTAGTCGGTTCAACTATCGTGCCCCCCTTTTCTATAAGGTTTTCTCTCTCTGCTCTCTCAATCATCCCGAGGGCAGCTCTATCTTTTATGCTTCCACCTGGATTATATTTTTCAAGCTTAATATATATATCAGCCGAGTTTTCATCTTTAAAATTATCCAACTTAAATAAAGGTGTGTTCCCAATCATATCTATGGCATTACTAAATATCATTACATTTACCTCCTAATAATTTTAAATAATTTAATTTTACATTAAAAAAACTCCTCCTCTAACTTTTTATAGAGACGAAGTTTATATTCCGTGGTTCCACTCTTTTTGGTTTTTCAAAAACCCACTCACAATCGAACACAGCGCTATGTTCTATCACTATAACGGGTGAACCCGGTGTTAGCCTACTGTAAATTCGACCCACAACTCCAAAGAGCACTTCACTTAAATTCCGTTAGAAAACTTCTCAGCAAACAGCCTTCTCTCTGTAAAATTTCATTTAAGCTACTTTTCTTTTTCAAAGTATTTCTGAGTAATTTACTATGATTTACTATATATATTATACAACTACCCATATTTTTGTCAATATTTTTTTATCCAATTTTCAAATCAAATCTCATAAAATATTCACTGTATTCAGTTGATTTTAATTTTTACATATATTATAATATAAATTAATAGTAATTATCCAATAATAACAAATCAAAATAAAAAAATTAATTCGTTAAAAGGAGGATCTGAGGTTTTAATGTCAACTGGTAAATTTAAAAATTCTACTATAAGAAAATGGAAATGTCTTGTCTGCGGGGCAATATTTGAAGGCAATGAACCTCCAAAAACCTGTCCAGTATGTGGTGCCGATTCCAGCCAATTTGTTGAAATTTCTGAAAAAAGTCCTGCAGATTTCATTACAGGGAAAAATGAAAATTTTGTTATAATAGGAAATGGCGCTGCAGGATATCACGCTGCTGATTCCATAAGAAAAAGAAACAAAAACTGCAGCATAACAATTATATCTTCTGAAAATTTTTTAACTTACTACAGGCCTGTACTTTCAGGTTATCTTTCAAAATCTGTATCCGATCAAAATTTTTACGTCTGCAATAAAAACTGGTATAAAGACAACAACATAAAGATAGATTTGGACTGTACGATAAAAAATATCGACACGACATTGAAAAAAGTAACTGCAGAAGATGGCCGGGAATTTTCCTATGACAAACTCATACTGGCAAATGGCAGCCACAATTTTATAATTCCCATAAAAGGAACAGACAAAGAAGGGGTATTCACTTTAAAATTTAAATCAGATGCGGAAAATATAAAAAATTACATGTCAAAATCTAAAAATGCAGTTATAATAGGCGGCGGTCTTTTAGGACTCGAAGCTGCCTGGTCAATTAAAAAAGCCGGTTTAAGCGCCACCGTGGTGGAATTTTCAGACAGACTGCTTCCAAGACAGTTGGATTCGGAAAGCGCTTTGATGTTTAAAAAAGCCGTGGATAAATCCGAAGTGGATGTTATACTCGGGGATTCGGCAGAGGAAATACTGGGAGAAAAAAAAGTAACCGGAATGAGATTAAAAAGCGGTAGGACAATAAAAACAGATATGGTCTTATTCTCGGTAGGTATACGTCCCAACAAAGAACTGACAAAAGGTACAGATATAAAAACAGATAGAGGCATCATAGTAAACGACAAAATGGAAACCTCTGTAAAGGATGTATATGCCTGCGGAGATGTCTGCCAATACAACGGAAGAGTTTACGGGAACTGGCCTGCTGCTGAAAAGATGGGTAACATTGCTGGTGCCAATGCTTCAGGAGACGATATACATTTCTCAGATTTTATATCTTCTTCCATCTTCACTTCAATGAACATAAATCTGTTTTCCTGCGGCAATATTTCATCAGAATCCCAAACATTGTCTCTAAAAGACATACCAAATGGGAAATATCAAAAACTATTTTTCGAAAACAATATATTATCAGGTGGAATACTTATGGGCGATATAAAAAAATCCGGCAAAATTATCTTAGCAATACAGAATAAGAAATCTATGCAGAACATAATAAAATTAAACCCATTTCTTTAATTTTTTAGATTTAAAAAGCAAGCTGAATTCTGTTTTTTTATAATCAGTTTGCTTTTTTTTCATGTCTAAAAAGCACCGCGTTGACTTCCCCTCCAAGTATTATTATAACAGATATAATAAAGAGCCATGTAAGAAGAGCTATTACAGCCCCTATACTTCCATAAAGCATGGAATAGCTGGAAAAATTATTAACATAGAATGCAAAAATCATAGATACCACTACAATACTTATAGTTGAGAAAATCGCCCCAGGAATAACTTCCTTCCAGACAAGCCTTACACTGGGAGTATAGACGTATACTGCAGAAAAAATAAACACTATAGAAACAAATATAATCACATACCTCAATATATCCCATATAAAATTAAATTCTGTGGAAAATCCCAGGTTAAGTGCTATCAAGCTTCCAATTGTCTGTCCAAATACTAAAAAGAATATAGTAATTATCATCATTACAGTTATTCCAAGTACACACAGTATAGAAACAGCATATATTTTAAATATGGATCTATGTTCTTCTCGATTATAAGCCTTGTTAAGGCCTTTTATAACTGCATGAAATCCTCCAGAAGAAGCCCATACCGTAAAAATCAAACTTAAATATACCAATTTAGTATTTTTAACAGTTGTAATCCTCACCACTGTATTTTTTATCAGCTCCAATACATCTTTAGGCAGCATATAGCTCAAAACCGTAAGTAAATCACTGCTGCTTATATCACTATACCCTATAAAACTTATGATAAATATAAGAAATGGGAAAAAGGAAAATATTAAGCTATAGGCAAGCTGAGAAGCAAGTGCAAAAACGTCGTCTTCCATAAATCTAAAAGCAACTTCTTTTATTCTATGTCCAATATCTTTTGCCAAATATACACTTTCGGTTAAGAAAACCTAGACAAACTTAACCTCTCCTTTCTCACTTTATATAAAAACAACCTAATGTTCTAAGTTTTTAATTTCATACATTTTTAACATTTTTCTTCTATGCACAATATATAGCCACACTATCAATAATATGCCGTATTTCTATTAATATTATAATTTCCCCATTCAGCTGTCAAATTATAAATACACTATTGAATTTATCCTCCAAAAGAATTAAACTTATCTATGACAAATTTTATACGATATAAAGTATAAAGTTTTTTTTTATAAATAAAAATGGAAAGAGGGAATGCAATTGAAAAAATTCATCAAAAACTTTGTACTGCTTTGCGGAATTTACATACTTATTCAGGGCTTTCATTATACTACCGTACTCGCAGCAAATAATATGGACGAGCCTTCAGTAAAATCTGATATCACAAACAGTACCAATTTACATAATACTTCTCCTGCAAAATCCACAGATGATATTCAAACTGGATCACCTACGGAAAATGAAGAGAACAAGAATGCTGAAATTACAAATGATTTAAATGCCGCATCAAAGAAGATTCCTGATTCCGCACAGATTTCATCTGCAGATGCCGCACCGGCGAAAACTTCTGATTCCCAGGAGATTTCCACCGACACTACACCAAAGAAAAACTCTGGTTCCACACAGACTTCATCCACAACCGGTACTGAAGCAAAGGAGTCTTCCGCTTCGACACAAACACAACAAACACAGGCTTTATCTACGGACTCTGTATCATCTTCATCAAAAGATAACTCAACACACGATTCAACCAGTGATAACAAAACATATTATAAAAGCAGCAGTAAAACCGAAAACTCAAGTACTTTTGTAAAATATAATATTCCTGTTAGTAAAAGCTGGAAAATAAAATTCAGTGAACCGGTAGATGCAGATTCCCTGGAAGGTAAGATAACTGTAGTTGATAAAAATAACACAGCTATTCCAATAACATTGTCCCTAACTGACAATAATAAATCGGTTATTGTAACACCCGAAACAAACTATGATCATGATTCCAGCTATACTTTGATTATAAAAGATATAGTATCTAAATATAATAGGAAGCTCAAAAACCCAACTGTAGTAAATTTTACAACAGTTCCTTCTATATCTTCAATAGATGATATAAATGAAACTGTAAACCAGGAAGATAGTTTTGATTTGCCTGCACAAGTACCGGCCAAAATGTCCAATGGTACAACTAGTTATGTAGACGTATTCTGGAATAAATCCTTGGATCCAACTACAACAAGCATACCGGGAGATTATGAGTTTGAAGGTACAGTAGAAGATTATGATAAACCAGTAACTTTGAAATTAACTGTAAAACCATTTGTTCCTGTTCAATCCATATCAAATGATTACAGAGTCCAGTCCCAAATTGGTACAAACCTCTATAATTATCTCATGAATTACAGTAACAGACAATCTGTACTTGAAAGAGCCATAGAACTCCACGATGGAAGTACAAGCAATAACTGTGTGTTTTTTGCCAGCGAGGCACTCAGAAGGGTAGGTATTGATGTGCCAACTTCCGTAGCGAATACATTGACTCTCACTTCCGTATTAAAAAATTTTGGCTGGAAGATCTGTTATGACTTGTCTCTGCTCTTACCTGGGGACATATGTTTTACTACAAACTACGGAGATGGCCCGACTCACACGTATACCTTCATGAAATGGGCGGATCCGAAAAGCTTTGATTATGGATACATATGCGATAATCAAGGTTACGACTATGATGGAGATCCATATCATATAAGGAATATAGATTTCGCAACCGAACAGAAAGATGCACTATCTTACTTCATGTATCTAGCTTAGCATAAACTAAAGTTGGCTGCCGTATGATTTAAATCATACGGCAGCCAACTTTCTTAGGGAACAATAACATAATCAAATCTATTTAAAATATCTATTTAACAATCCTCTAAATGCAGCACCATGTCTTGCTTCATCTTTAGCCATTTCATGTACGGTATCATGGATATCATCATACTTTAATTTCTTTGCTAAATTTGCAAGATTCTCCTTGCCCTTGCATGCTCCTGCTTCTGCATCAACTCTCATCTGCAAGTTTTTCTTTGTATCCGGCACTAGTACCTCTCCTACTAATTCGGCGAACCTAGATGCATGTCCTGCTTCTTCAAGGGCCACTCTCTTAAATAATTCTGCAGCTTCCGGATATCCTTCCCTATCAGCCTGACGACTCATGGCAAGGTACATTCCAACTTCGGAACATTCTCCTGTGAAATTGGATTTCAGGCCTTCCAATACCTTAGGATCAACTCCCTTGGCAATACCTACTTTATGTTCGGTTGCCCAATCAGAAGAATCCTCTGATTTTTCTACAAATTTATCCGATGGTGCACCACATACCGGACACTTCTCGGGCGGTTTTTCTCCTACATAAACATATCCACAAACTGAACAAACAAATTTTTTCATACCAAAATTCCTCCTATTTTTCATTCTATATAATAACATATTGATTTCTCTCAACAGTTATTATTATATAACATTTATTATTACTTTGCAAGGATTTTTCAGTATTTATCTGAGAAAAAAAGTTGAGATATGATAACACATATCTCAACTTTAAAATTTCCTAATCTCATTCAATATATCATTTTCCACCTTGCGACAGTCCGGAACATAACTTTTAAGTAATTTCATTCTTCCTTTCAAAGTATAATTACCTAAAGATGCAGGTATCAGGAAACTATCTCCCTTGGATATATTTTCAAATCCCCCATCATATATTATTTTTCCATTCCCGTCAACACAGGTAAATATATAAAATCTTTCTCTGTCGCTGCTTTCTGAAACTTCATCTGCAATATCATATAATTCCAATGAAAACTCTCTGGCAAGGCAAAGATAGGTTTTTTCAAAACCTTCCCTTTTTAAAGTAATTCCTCTGCTCTTTTCTCCTCTTAAATTCAGATCAATTACATCCAATGCCTTTTTAATATGAAGTTCTCTTCCTCTTCCATAGTCATATACCCTATAGGTGACATCACTGCTCTGTTGAATTTCTGCTACAATGACACCCCTGCATATAGCATGGACAAGCCCGCTTTTTATAAAATATACATCACCTTTTTTGACAGGTACTTTATTCATAAACTTTTCCAGATTCCCCTGTTTAATCGCATTTTTAAACTGATGTATAGTACAGTCCTTCTTTGTCCCTACTATTAAACTTGCACCTTCAAAAGCATCTACTACATACCAGATTTCTGATTTTCCCGAGTCATTTTCCATCTTTCTGGCATATGAATCGTTGGGATGGACCTGTATGGAAAGATTATCCGTAGCATTTATCAATTTTATGAGAAGAGGGAACCTTTTTGTTTTAATTTCGGTTCCCAATAGTTTATCTCCCATTTTATCAATCAGCCTGTCAAATTTAACTCCCTTTAACTCTCCATTGGCCACCGTTCCCGTGCCATTTTTATGACATGCAATATCCCAGCTTTCTCCTATTTTCCCTTCCGGAAGGTTGTCTCTAAAAGCCTCTAAATCTCTTCCCCCCCAGATTTTTTCATAATATAGATTTTCAAATCTTATAGGATACAAAGCAATTCACTTCCTTACATATTACGCTTCAATTTTCAATATACTCTTTTATCTCTTTAAAACCAGTTCTATTTAAACTACTAATTCTAAATATTCTCTCGGCACCTGCCATTCTCAATATCTCCTCCACTCTTTCAATATCGCTGTTTTTTTCACAGAGATCCATCTTGGTTATTATACCTATAAGCGGTTTAGCAAACATGCCTGCAAAACTGGGTGGAAATATAATATCCAAATTCGTACACTCTTGAAAAATAGCTATGACGTCACAATCTGCCGAAAGAACAGAAATTGCACTATAAAGCCTATTTTCTATATACTCTCCCGGAGTATCCAAAAATGCATCTTTTAAAAATTCCGGGGCTTGAGTTTTTTTATAATTTATCTTTTCCCCTGCCATGGCTTGACAAAAAGTAGTTTTTCCAGATCCTGTTCTACCTATAAGCAATAAAGTCTTCATAATAATTCTCCTGCAATTTACTAAGATTTAGTTATACCCGACACGGAAAATTTAAGTACTTTGCTAAGCACATTAAGCACTTCCCGAAGAGCGGATTCTACACTGGAAACATCTCCCGTTATAACTAACGAGCCGCTGAATCTGTCTACAAATCCAATGTGAACCTGTGCTGCCTTAGTAGCCACATCTGCTGCTATAATAGCCGCTTCGCTTGGAGTTATCGTAAGTATGCCTATTGCATTCATGTTTTCACTTGTCAGACCGAGCTTTCTGTATAAATCCTTGTTGGGGTTTGCTATTACATGAGCTAATGTAACCTGTTTCCCTGGAACATATTCCTGTATTACCCTTTGTTTTTCTTCCATAATCATCACCGTAAATATCCTTATAAATATTAATATAGTCTAGCTATAAATGTCCTTAAACAATTTCTTTACATCCTCTACCTGTGGTTTTCTGGGATTTGTACCGGTAGTTCTATCCGCAATAGCCGTCTTAGCAAGTTCATCCAAATTATCATTGAATTCTTTTTCAGGCACTCCCAGTTGTTTGAGTGAATCGGGAATATTTAAATCTCTCAGAAGATCCTTTATGGATTCAATAAGATTTCTCACAGCCTGTCTTACGCTGGCAGAGGGTACGCCGATTATGCCTGCCAGATATGCATATCTTTGAGCCGTTTCCATATGTTCTGAATTAAACTCCCTGATATCTGCATTGTATTCTATTACATAGGGTAATATTATGGCATTGCTTCTACCGTGAGATATATGATATTTGGCACCAATAGTATGGGCCATTCCATGGTTCAGACCCAATGCCGCATTGTTAAATGCCATTCCTGCCATACAAGATGCATTATGCATCTTTTTTCTGGCTTCCAGATCATCTCCATTTCTGTATGCCTTTAAAAGATTATCAAAAACAAGCTTTACAACTTTCTCTGCAAAAGCATCTGTAAAATCATTGGCATTTACAGACACATATGCCTCAATTGCATGTGTAAGCACATCCATTCCCGTGTCTGCAGTAACAAAATTTGGGACAGTCTTCACAAAATTGGCATCCAGTATAGCTTCATCGGGTAAAAGTTCATTATCTATAAGAGTGGATTTTACATTGTTTTTCTTGTCCGTTATCACTGAAAACCCAGTTACCTCAGATCCCGTGCCGCTAGTAGTAGGTATAGCTATAAATCTCATCTTTTTATCTTCTTTTTTTATCTTTGCGAAAAAATATTTTATAGCTTTTGCTGAATCTATGGCAGAACCGCCTCCAAGTGCCACTATCACGTCAGCATCAAACTGCATCATTGCTTCTACACCCTTTGCAACTATGTCTGTAGATGGATCTGGAACTATATCGGAATAAACCATATATCGGCTATTTACTTTTTTTAGTTCATCCGTTACTCTGTTTATAGTTCCTGATTTCACCATAAATGGATCTGTTACTACAAATACTTTTTCATCTTTGAAATCATTTAATCTTTTAAGTGAATCATCTCCAAAGTGTACCTCAGTTCCTATTTTAAAATTGCCCATATTTTTTCCTCCCTAGTGTAAAAAGCTTACTGTCTTTATTATATCATTAGTATACAAGATTTAAAAATATATTATTCTTCATTATATTATTAGTATACAAAATTTATTGGAGGATATATGGGCAATTTTAGATTAAAATCACAATATTTAAAATTATTTTTCTATGACAACCACCGGTTTAATTAAATCTACAGGTTTATCTTTCATAAGCAAAAGTGCTTTTTCTATATTTTCAAAACCGTTGTAAACGTGGGTAACTAATTTGCCTATATCAACTCGTTTATATCTTACAAGATCTATCAATCTCTGGACTCTAAGCCTCCCTCCAGGGCAAAGTCCCCCTCTTATAGTTTTATGGGCCATTCCGCATCCCCATGCTTCACGGGGTATAGGCAAAGTATCTCCTTTGCCGTGGTAATTTACATTTGAAACCACTCCGCCGGGTTTAAGCATAGTTATAGCCTGTGCCAAAGTATTGGTATTACCTCCAGCTATAATCACACGATCAACACCTTTTCCGTGAGTTAAACTCATAATTTGATCGACTATATCTCCTTCTTTATAATTCACTATATCAGTTGCGCCGTAACTTTTCGCGACTTCAACACAAACCTTTCTGCTGCCAACTCCTATAAGTCTTCCTGCCCCGCGGAGTTTAGCTCCTGCTACAGCCATAAGCCCTACGGGGCCTATACCTATAACTGCCACAGTTTGGCCAAATTCTATTTCAGCCAACTCTGCACCATGAAAACCTGTAGTCATCATGTCAGATATCATGACCGCATTTTCCACAGGTATTTCATCTGGTAAAATCTCAAGATTTGCATCAGCCTCATTTACATGAAAATATTCTGCAAAAACTCCATCCTTAAAATTAGAATATTTCCAGCCTGCGAGCATTCCTCCCGAATGTTGGGGATGCCCTGCCTGAGATTCCAAAGTTCCCCAATCCGGCGTCGTACAAGGTACTATTACTCTATCACCCGGTTTAAAATTTTTGACCATATCTCCAACTTCAACTACTTTTCCAACAGCTTCATGTCCCAAGATCATATTATTCCTCTTCCCAAGTGCACCCTCGTACACAGTATGAATATCAGAAGTGCAGGGTGATACAGCCAGCGGAGAAACTATAGCATCATATGGACCTGCCTTCGGCTTATCCTTTTCGATCCACCCCACTTTACCTGGACCCATCATTGCAAAACCTTTCATAAAACAAAGACCTCCTAAATTATAAAATGTTGTACTACATTACACCTCAAACTTTAGCAAAATTCATTCCAGTAATTTTCTCAAATATCAGCGGGGAGTCCGTCTGCAGCATAAATTCAATTGAAGTCAAGTTAAATTTTTAATTATTTATCGGAAGTATAAATTCCTTCATAAATAGAAATGTTGTAAAATACTACAATATTTATTAAATTACCGTAGTATTTTACAACATTGTTGTTTTTTTATACATCACTTTAATATTTATTTCTTTAAAATTTGATAAATATTTATCATCATATTTTTATATTGAATTTTTTTATTTTGGCATATAGAGTGCTTCTATTTATTTTTAAAACTCCGGCTGTTTTAGTAATATTATAATTACATTTATGCAGGCAGTCCACTATGGCTATTTTTCCCCATTGATCCAAAGAATACATATCATACTTGAAACCTTCATTTTCACAATTCGTACAGTCCATTCGTATTTTACCAGAATCTAAATCTTTAAATTCAAAAGAGGTATTTCCATTCATATTTACAATATTTTCAATGCAGTTTTCCAGTTCTCTGACATTTCCAGGCCAAGTATAATTCAACAGTTTCTGATATAACCTGTAATCTATTTTCGGTATGGGTTTTTTTAATTTTATGGATTTGACTTTTAAAAAATGCCTGATGAGAATTTCCACATCATTTTCCCTGTATCTAAGAGGCGGAACATACAGCGGAATTACACTTAACCTGTAGTACAGATCTTCTCTAAAATTTCCCTTCTCCACTTCCTCTTTTAAATTTTTATTAGTAGCTGCAATAATTCTGACATCCACATGTATGCACCTGCTCCCACCAAGTCTTGTTACAGTTCCCTCCTGAAGTACCCTAAGTAGATGAACCTGCATATCCAGAGGCATCTCGCTTATTTCATCCAAAAACAATGTACCGCCATTTGAAAGTTCGAATTTGCCGGCACGCCCGCCTCTCCTGGCTCCTGTAAAAGCACCTTCTTCATAGCCAAATAGTTCACTTTCTATTAAATTCTCAGGTATTGCACCGCAATTTATAACCACAAAAGGATAATTCCTTCTGCTGCTTGCATTGTGAATTGACTGGGCGATAAGTTCTTTTCCCGTACCGCTCTCACCCTGGATTAAAACTGTCGAAGGAGTATTTGCCACGCTTTTTGCCTGCTTTATCAATTCAAGCACTATATCACTTTTACCTATAAAATCATCAAAAGTATAAGTAGCCGTCTTACCTATATATTTTTTTACAAGATTATAAACTTTATTTATATTTTTAAACATGGCAACCATTCCCATCATTGCACCACTTTGACTCTTTATAGGATACACATTCAGGTTAAGTCTTTGTTTTTCGCTCCCATAAGAATATATTATCTCTCTATTTTCGTATAAATTACCCTTTTTCAATTCCTCAAATATATATTTCCAATTATCTAAAATGCTGTTTATATTCTCTCCAACGACTTCCCTTTTGACACTTAAAAGTTCACAGGCATTATTATTTATAGATTTTATCTTACCGCTGCTGTCGATTGCAATAATACCGGAGTTAATGGAATTTATAACTTTATCCATATATTGCTGGGCCTGAAATAACTCATACTGGGTTTCCTCCACTTTTAGTTGATTTTCCACATATGCCGTCGATGCAACTACAAGCCCCAGAGTATGAGGGTGTTCAAACTGGCGTCTTCCTGTAAGGTTCAAACAGCCTATTATATTAACTTCTCCATCGTGAATAACATCTGCAGAGCAAGTCCAAGTGTAATATGTCGTTATAAAATGTTGTTTTCCGGATATCTGAACAGCACAATCCTTATAGAGGGCAACACCTATGGCATTGGTACCCGTACTTTTTTCACTCATATCAGCTCCTTCCACCATACCCATCTTTTTCTCATCTTCTATTATATCCTTATCACCCATAATTCTAAGTACAATACCATTTTTATCCGTAAGATACAATGAAAACTCTGAACCCTTTAAAAACTTATATAATACCTTCATAAAGGGAACAGCAACTTTTATAAGTTTTCTGTTTTCCGCACACACCTTATGAAATTCTTCATCTTTAAGTATTTTGGTGGGGAAAACCCTGTCCTTATTTATTCCATATCTAATACACCTTTTATGGGATTCCAATATATCCTCATCAATGCTGAAAATAATAATACCCCCTTATACCATATGCGAATACGATTTCACCAACATGGAAAAGGATAATACCCCATATGTAAAATCCATCAGCAGTATTATCCTCAAATTATCTATTGTCTTCTATAAATTTATCAGCCTATAATCTCTAGAACCAAGTCCTATTTCTTCTCCATGAGCCAGCTGCACTTCTCCATAAGTATTTTTTCTCATGGCTTTGAATTTATCCCTGCACTGTTCCCCTTTAGTTTCATTGTCCTTTAAAAAAGTATTATCCAATGCCGGCGCCTTATTCACCAGATCATAACATGCGGCGTCCAAAGCCACTGGATCTTTTGATGCCAATATGCCTATATCTGGAACTATAGGGGAGTCACTCCATGGAACACAGTCGCAATCAGGAGTTACATCAATTACAAAATTTATATATCCCACTTTACCTTCTTTTCCCTTTACTGCTCCATAGGCATACTCAGTGAGTTTTTCCGTAAATATCCTTGCCTCTATTTCAGTTCCTGATTCAATAGCTTTAACGGGACAGACCGTCATACATTCACCACAACCGATACATCTCATCTTATCTATAGATGATTTTTTATTTTCAACAGTTATAGCTTTTTGAGGACATACTTTTGCACACTGTCCACAACCTACACATTTTTCTGTATTCACGCTGGGTCGTATGGAATGCTGATCTTTTTTACCATCAGGATTTGCACACCCCATGGCTAAATTTTTAATAGCCCCTCCAAATCCTGCAGCTTCATGACCCTTAAAATGGGACATAACGATCATATTGTCGGCTTCAGCTATGGCACCAGATATCCTGGTATTTTTGAAATGTTTCTTGTCTATTTCCACTTCTTTTACATTTTCACCCTTCAATCCGTCCGCTATAATTACAGGTGCATTCACCACTGCATAATTAAATCCATGCAATATCGCAGTATTCATATGATCAACTGCATTTGATCTGCTTCCAGAATATAATGTATTTGAATCCACCAAAAATGGATTGGCATCAGCTTCCTTTACCTTGTCCACAACTTGCCTTACAAATACAGGATTGAGATATCCATCACTCCCAAGTTCACCAAAATGAATTTTTATAGCAGTTAAATCTCCCTTGCTGAGGAAATCTTTAAATCCAGCTCTGTCAAATAATTTTTTTATCTTGCTTATCTTGTTTTGCTTTGCTTTCCTAGCTCTTAAATTTACGAAATATACATCACTTTTCATAAAATCACCCCATTTATGATATCCTTATTAAAATTGCCATTACCCATCAAAGTACAATGGTGTCTAGTATTCAATTCCTGCCTGACCTTTAATCCCGGAATTATAATGATGTTTAACTTCAGTTATATCACTTACCATATCTGCAGCTTCTTCAATTTTATCAGAAGCATAACGACCGGTTAATAACAAATACACTTCAGGTGGTTTTTGCCTGATCAAATCTATTACTTCTTCTTCTGAAATCAAATTAAAATTGACAGCAACATTAAGCTCATCTAAAATAACCAGATCATATTTCTTACTCTTTACGGCTTCCTGAGCCTTTTTAAAACCTTTCCTGGCAAGATCAATATCCACTGGAGCTGGATTATCTTTCATTACAAAACTGTCAAGCCCACTTTGAATCACTGTAATATCCGGAATATATTTTTCTATTGCTAAAATCTCGCCGTATTTTCTACCCTTCATAAATTGAATAATGCATACTTTATAGCCATGGCCTACAGCACGCAAAGCTTGACCGAATGCAGAAGTAGTCTTACCTTTTCCATTGCCCGTAATCACCATCACCAGACCATGTCTAGCCAAATTTGACCGTACTGACTGCACTGTTGACATCTCTATTACCTTCTTCTAAAATTTTTATTAACTCAAACACAAAACATAAAAGTTTAATTTATGCAAAAATATCACCTGAAACAAATATTTCCAGATGAAAAGTCTTATCAGATATATAACATTTTTTTAGCAGCTTAAAATAAAAACATAAAAATTACAATTTCTATTTTCATTCATTTTACCAGAAACTTTTTACTTTTGCAAGATATGCCCACACTGCATCTTTACAGCATCTCTTCAAGCTCCGCAAATTTTCTTATTTTTTTACAATTTTCAATATTATTCCTACCTTTTTCTAAAAGGATACTGTCCATTCCCATTTTTCTAGGCCCAAGGTAATCATTCGTGAAATCATCTCCTACAAATAACGCATCTCTACAAGAAACCCCAGACATTTTCAAGGCCAAAAGATATATGTTAGGATGTGGTTTCCGCCATCCCTCTTCCGAAGAATTGACAACAAAACTGAAGTATTTCCTTAAATCGGTATATCTCAATAATTCTTCTATCCCTTTTTTTACTTTGAAATTTGAAACTACTCCCAGAATATATTTTTTATTTAAATAAGAAATAACTTCCTTTACTTCTTCATTTACATAACATCTGCCCTTATAATTTCTCCATAAATTTCCAAAAAGATCCTGTACCAGTTCTCTGCTCTTTTCTTCATCAAAATGCCTTTTTTTCATAATATCCACATAGATATCTTCAAAGTCATATTCCCTATACCGGGGAATACCAGATAAAATATTCTTATCTGCCTTCCTGTAACATGTATAAAATTCATTAAAATCTCTAAAATATTTTCTGCATTTTGAGCCTTCAAAAGCCCAAAGAGCATAATCACTTTTTTTAGGAAGTTCAGTCATGTCTATAATTGTTTCCATACAGTCAAACATTATACACTTATAGTTATTCATATATTCATAACCTTTCATATCAAACATCAGCTAGTCTCCAGTTATTTTTACATATACTTTTCTATTTCGCGGTCCATCAAATTCACACAAGTAAATTCCCTGCCAAATTCCAAGCTTCAATTTTCCATTCTTTATGATAATATTACATGAAGAACCCATAAGTGAAGCTTTTATATGGGCATGTGAATTGCCTTCCGCATGTAAATACCCATTTTTTTCGGGAAATGCCTTATTTAATGCCCACAAAATGTCCCTCACAACATTAGGATCAGCATTTTCATTTATTGTTATTCCAGCAGTGGTATGTGGTACAAAAACAATTACTGTTCCATTCTTGACACCGCTTTCAAATACAGCTCCTCTTACAACATCTGTTATATCCACAAATTCCTGAGCCTTTTTCGTTTTTATTGTATATTCCATAATTTCACCTCGTTTATAATTATCAGGAAATTAAATCTTTCAATCTAAAAAAGCACTACTAAACTACTACCCCCTTTAGTAATTTAATAGTGCTACAGGGATTAACGTATTAAAATCCCTGAACCTATAGGAACATTATCGTAAATGTATTTGGCATTCTCAAGAGCTAATCTTATGCACCCGTGTGATGCAGATCTCCCCAGAGTACCATCTAGCAGGTTTCCATTTTTATCAAATAAAACGCTGTGGAAAAGGTAATTTCCCTGAAACTGTGTATAGTATTTAAGTATAGCTCCACCTTCTGATTCAAATTGAGGTCCTTTTATTCCCACAAAAAAATGGCCTCTTACCGTTGGTGTGCCGCCTGTCCCCGTTGCACATTGAAATGAGTTTATTAATCTCCATTTATGATTACTCCCATTAAAAATATATACCATCTGTTCAGGTATACTCACCATAATATAATAATCAGTATAGCTCTGAGTTTCCAATCCATTTATTATACCTTCAGGATAAGCTGAATTATAGGCAGATACTACTTCCGCCGTAGGCTTGTACATTACATCTGATGTAGGTTTCTTTTTTAAATCACTTAGGGTAACATCCTTTACTACACCATTGGTAGTAAGACCATGTCTGTGCTGAAAATCCATCACAGCATACACCGTCTGTTCACCAAAATTTCCATCTGCATTTACATTATAGCCAAATTTTTTAAGCTTTTCCTGAATATCTTTCACATCATTCCCCTTATCCCCTGATTTAAGAATACTTCTAGGTGGCGGCACTGGTTTTTTCTCTTTATGCGTATTTATATTACTAACAACATTTACTTTTTGAGTATTCTGCTTATTATTCAAGCCAGATGAATTACCGCACGCAGAAAAACTAAAAATCATCATCACAGCCATAATTCCTATTAACAAAGTTCGTTTCATAAAGTTCTCCTATCCCTCTTATCGTTTTTTAAATTTAAAAAACAAAATTCCCCCTTCAATAATAAATAAAACTACCTATATTCATCATATTATTATAACACTTAAATGGTACCAAAAAAGCTATAAAATATAATGAATTCTAAAATTTTATAGTTTACGAATATATTATAACATGAAAATAATACTATTTTTACAGTATTATAAATAAAATGACAGTAAAATCGGATTTGTAAAACCGATTTTACTGCCCTATTAAAATCTTTATCTTGATTTAAAACTCTGTTTAGCCTCTTTAGCCAAATTCTATCTTATTCCACTGTAACAGATTTAGCCAAATTCCTAGGCTTATCCACATCACAGCCTTTTTTTATGGAAATATAATAAGCTAAAAGCTGAAGAGGAATCACCGCAAGTACCGGTGCAAATATATCCATGGTTTTTGGCAAATATATTACATAATCTGCTGCCCTTTCAACATCTTTATTCCCTTCAAAAGTAAAGGCCAAGACCTTGGCACCTCTCGTGGTCACTTCTTCGATATTGCTTACCATCTTTTTAATCAGATTTTCCTGGGTGGCACCTGCAATCACTACAGTACCATCCTCAATCAGTGCTATAGGTCCATGTTTTAATTCTCCACCAGCATAAGCCTCTGAATGAATATAAGATATTTCTTTTAACTTCAAGGATCCTTCCAGGGCAACAGCATAATCAAGACCTCTTCCCAAGAAAAATATATCTTTATTTTTATAAATTTTTTCTGCCATTTCCTGAATGATCTCTTTATTCCCAAGGACTTTTTCTGCCTTTATGGGCAGAGAAAGCATTTCCTTTTTTATAGATTCTATTTTTTCCGAACTCAACGTATTCTTATGCTGTGCAAAGAAAAGGGCAATTATATAAATTGCAATAAGCTGTGTTACATATGCCTTGGTAGAGGCCACTGCTATTTCGGGACCTGCCCAGGTATACAGTATGTCATCTGCTTCTCTGGATACAGAACTTCCCACTACATTAGTTACGGCTATCACCCTGGCCCCCCGTTTTTTCGCTTCTCTCAAGGCAGCAAGGGTATCCGCCGTTTCTCCCGACTGACTTATAATTATCATAAGAGTCCTTTTATTTATAATAGGATTTCTATACCTGAATTCCGAAGCAATATCTACTTCTACCGGCATTCTAACCAATTTTTCTATTACATATTTTCCAACTATTCCTGCATGATAAGCAGTTCCACAAGCCACTATATATATCTTATCTATATTTTCGATCTGTTCTTTAGTTAATTTTATATCATCCAAAGTCACGGGCTTGCCCGGCATAATTCTAGAAGTCATGGTGTCTCTAATTGCCTTAGGCTGTTCGTGTATCTCCTTCATCATGAAATGTTCGAATCCACCTTTTTCAGCGGCATTAGCACTCCATGTAACATGATATATATCTTTTTTTACTTCCTTCTTATCTTCAGATAAAAGTTTTACTCCATTTTCAGTTATAACTGCAAATTCATTATCATTTAAAAGATATATATCCCTTGTATGATTGAGTACAGCTGGAATATCCGATGCTATATAATATTCATTTTTACCCAATCCAACTATCAAAGGGCTGTCCTTTCTAACCGCGACTAATTTGCCCGGCTCTTTTGAACATATGACTCCAATAGCATAACTTCCCTTTATCTTAGATATTGCTCTTATAACTGCCTCTACTATATCTCCCTTATAAAAATATTCTATAAGTTGAGGTATAACTTCAGTATCCGTTTCAGATACAAATTTATATCCTTTTGACATAAGCCATTCCCTAAGCTGCAAATAATTTTCCACTATTCCATTGTGAACCACACTTATAGTCCCATCCTGGCTGTTGTGGGGATGTGCATTTATATCGGAAGGTTTGCCGTGAGTGGCCCACCTTGTATGACCAATTCCAACTATCCCTTTAAGGGGATGTTTAGATAATTTATTTTCAAGATTTTCAAGTCTTCCCTTACACTTTACTACATTGATATGATCTTTATCTATTACAGCAACTCCAGCTGAATCATATCCCCTGTATTCAAGTTTACTGAGGCCCTCAATTAAAATAGGAGATGCCTGCTTTTTTCCAACAAAGCCAACTATTCCGCACATATTAATCTTCCTTTCAATATTTAATAATTAACAAGCAGCACAATTTGATTATAGAAAATTTTACTTTACTGTAAAATTAAAAAACCGTACTCAAACGAAACCTGAACTGCTAAAGATTTTTCAGGTACTTGTGCTGTGGAACCTCATATTAGATTCCTATCAAAGGCTTTTACACCAAACTGATGTTGTATCAGAAATCGCTCCCTGATTTTATCAGTTGTTAACGGTAGTGCGATACCGTGGGGCACCCGCCGAAGATTCGATACTCCCCATCCTCGTCAACTTAAGTGAGACTCCAAATCTTTGATTTGGTTAGTCGAACTTACTCAGACGGTCAAAGTCTGAGTTTCCTTATTAAAAATCAATCTTTGATTTGGTTAGTCGAACTTACTCAGACGGTCAAAGTCTGAGTTTCCCTATTAAAAATCAATCTTCGATTTGATCAGTCGAACTTAAGTTCTGGCGCTTTTATCATTATACTGTTAACTGACAACCACCCTCCTCAAACTAAATTGACAACCTAAAATCTGTTGTCAATACATTATATTATTTAATTTGATTTTTTGTCAACTGTTATAATTGTAAAATTCATACATTCTAAAATATAGATTTTGTCCTTACTACCTTGAAATATAATGGTTCCCGGAAATTACCCCATATAGATATAAATTCAATTCAATTATTAATTTTGTATTAACATGAAAATTTACATACTTGCCCAAACGATTTTACCTCAATTTTAATCTGCCATTATCTAATTTTCCTTACATCTTTTAAATATTATACAATCACCATCTATTTTAGGATCCTTTCCCAGGGTAGTGTAGGGTTTTTGCACAATTCCTGCAAATTCCCAGGCATTCTTTCCCCACTTATTAAATTTTTCTTCCACAGTTAAATTATCATCTGAACTCAAAAATTTTTCTGTCATAATAATCTTATATTCCCATACCATCAAAACATACCTCCAATATTTTGTAATAGGTAAAATCATTTAGGCCTTAATTAATATACTTCCCAATTTCGCAATATAATAGGAAAAATAAAACTAAAATAAAAATACACTGTTTCCTATTCCGCACAGTGTATTAAAATCTACATATTTTTAAATATTTTATGAATTAGCTTTTCGTTGAATCAATCCGGCTAAATTATGGGCAATTTTGTCTATTTCACTTTGCCTTTCACCTTCCAGCATAACCCTGACCAAAGGTTCCGTACCTGAAGGTCTTATAAGCACTCTTCCACAGCCATCCAGCCTCTTTTCAACTTCTCCTATCTTTTCCATTATTTCTTCATCTTCTCTATAAATGTTTTTCTTTTCATTTGGCACTTTTGCATTTACCAATACCTGGGGTAAATTTTTCATCATAGAAGCAAGATCAGATAATTTTTTACCACTTTTTTTGACTATGTATGATATCTGCAGTGCAGTAACAAGCCCGTCCCCTGTAGTATTATAATCAAGCATAATTATGTGGCCTGACTGCTCTCCTCCAAGCTTATATCCACCCTCCTTCATCTTTTCAAGTACATATCTATCTCCAACTTTGGTCTTTACAGTATGCATTTCTTCCTTTTTAAGTGCTATATCAAGTCCCATATTACTCATAACAGTAACTACCACTGTATTTTTATAAAGCCTGCCCTTATCCTTTAAATCCTTACCTATTACAGCCATGATAAGATCTCCATTTATGAGGTTTCCCTTTTCGTCTACAGCAATACACCTATCTGCATCCCCGTCAAAAGCAAGTCCTAAATCAAATCCAGAGTTTGCCACAATATTCATAAGCTGCTCAGGATGGGTAGAACCACATTTATTATTTATATTTATCCCATCTGGTTTATTGTTTATGACTTTTACTTCGGCTCCCAGTTCTTTAAAAGCTCTTGCAGAAGTTATGTGGGAAGCTCCGTTGGCACAATCCAGAACTATCTTCAATCCTTTTAAGTCACCATCAATAGTTGATTTTGCAAAATCTATATAATCTTTCAGTGCACCTTCACTTTTAACAATTTTTCTTCCTATTTGCTCACCAAAAGGTATGGATATTCCTTTAAAATCATTTTCAATTATGTACTGTATTTTATCTTCTAATTCATCAGACAATTTATAACCTGAGCCATTAAAAAATTTTATACCGTTATATTCCACTGGATTATGAGAAGCGGATATTACTACTCCTGCATCTGCCTTGTATTTTCTTGTCAAATAAGCCACTGCCGGTGTTGGTATCACTCCAATGCAAATAGCTTTTGCCCCTATGGAAAGTATGCCAGAGACCAATGCACTTTCCAGCATATCTCCAGATATCCTCGTGTCCATTCCCACAAGTATCTTAGGTTTACGCACTGCTTCTGTGAGCACATAGGCTCCTGCCTTTCCCAGCTTATACGCCAATTCCGGAGTCAATTCCCTATTTGCAATTCCTCTTACACCATCAGTACCAAACATTCTTTGCATATCAATACCTCACTTATCAAAAGTTAATTTGTCTTTTTATATTATATTACATTAGGAATATTTCTACAATGCACTTTTCTGCGGCTTAAAAACAGGAAATAAAAAGCACTTTATCAAATGCCACTGCAGTAGTTATTTAATAAAGTGCTTTATTTAAAAATTTACTTTACAAATTCAATTCCTTTCTCAACAGCTCTTTTATTGGATTCAAAGAATTTTTCCTTTCCATGAGCTTTCAAAGAGTTTAATAATTGATCCTTGGAAACTATACCAGTTTCTTTTACCAGAGCTCCCAGCAAAATCATATTTGCTATTTTTTTACTTCCTATCTTCTCTGCTATGGTTTGAGCCGGAATTGCTATGGTCTTTATGTCCTTTCTTTTTGGCATAATATCTATTAAGTCCGAGTCCATTACTATTATACCGCCTGGTTCTACCGAGTTCTCAAATTTCTCCAGAGAAGGTCTATTCATTACAACTACACTATCTGCCCTCAACACCACAGGGGAACCTATATCCTCATTAGTCAATATGACAGAACAGTTGGCCGTGCCTCCTCTCATTTCAGGACCATATGAAGGAAGCCATGAAACATTCAAATCAGCATCCATACCTGCATAAGCTAAAAACTTACCCATAGACAAAATACCCTGTCCGCCAAAGCCTGCAAAAATCATTTGTTGTGATGACATTTTACTTCACCTCCCCAGTAGTGTCTTTCTTTACTCCCAGAGGATAATATGGTATCATGTTATCTCTCAGCCACTGCATTGCTTCCTTAGGAGATAAACCCCAGTTAGTAGGACATATCGAAAGGACTTCAATTAATGAGAATCCTTTTCCTTCCAGCTGATTTTGGAATGCTTTTTTTATAGCTTTCTTAGCCGTTAAAAGGTGAGGTATGGTATCTACAGAAACTCTTTCCACATAGCATGCCCCTGTGAGAGTAGATATCATTTCCGAAACTCTTACCGGATAGCCGGCTATTTTTGTATCCCTTCCGTAAGGGGTCGTTTCAGTAACTTGTCCCGGTAATGTAGTTGGAGCCATCTGTCCTCCCGTCATACCGTAAATACAATTATTCACAAATATAGTAGTGACATTTTCTCCTCTTGTAGCGGCATGGACTATCTCCGCGGTACCTATTGCTGCTAAATCTCCATCACCTTGATAAGTAAACACTACACTATCCGGATTAGTCCTCTTTATTCCTGTAGCAACTGCTGGTGCCCTGCCATGAGCTGCTTCAAAAACATCACAGGCAAAGTAATTATAAGCCAAAACTGAACATCCTACCGGTACAACTGCAATGGTTTTGTCCAAAATTCCAAGTTCATCTATTGCCTCCCCAACCAATTTATGAATTACTCCATGAGTACAGCCTGGACAATAGTGTGTTGGTACATCCAACAGTGATTTCGGTGGTGCATATACTACAGTCATTATTTTTCCCCTCCCATCATGGCCTTAGCCTTTTTTAAAATATCTGAAGGCTCTGGAATTACTCCTCCAGATGTTCCATAAAAACCTACTGGTTTTCTACCGTTAGATGCCAATTTAACATCATAAACCATTTGTCCACAGCTCATTTCCACAGATAGATAGCCATGTTTGGTCTTGTTTACTGTTTTTTCAAAAGCTTCCATTGGGAACGGCCACAAAGTTATCGGCCTTATCAGACCTATATTTATCCCTTCTTTTTTAGCCATCTTAATAACATTTTTACATATCCTCGACGTAGTTCCATACGCAACCAGTATCAAATCACATTCCCCATCACAATTAGTCAATTCGTATCTGACTTCATTTTCTCTTATTTTGTTGAACTTCTCTTGAAGTTTATTATTGTGAGCCTGCAAATCTTCAGGTGCCAAATACAGGGAATTTATAATATTGTGTTTTTTCCTCCCTCTAAGTCCATTGGCCGCCCAGGTTTTCTCCGGCAGCTTTTTCTGAGGTCTTTCTTTAAATTCAACAGGTTCCATCATTTGTCCAAGCATTCCATCTCCCATTACCATACAAGGGGTTCTGTACATATCGGCTACATCAAAAGCATCCTGTATCAAATCTATCATTTCCTGTATGGAAGCTGGTGCAAATACAGGCATATTATAATCTCCATGTCCTCCGCCCTTTGTTGCCTGAAAATAATCTGATTGCGCTGGCTGTATACTGCCAAGACCTGGACCTCCTCTTACTATGTTCATAATAAGACAAGGTAATTCTGCTGCCGCAATGTAAGATATACCTTCTGATTTTAAGCTAACTCCCGGCGAACTTGAAGATGTCATACATCTAACACCACTACCTGCCGCACCATAAACCATATTTATAGCAGCTACTTCACTTTCAGCTTGAATGAAAACCCTGTTTATTTTTGGCATAACCTTGGACATGTAAGCTGCAACTTCTGTCTGTGGGGTAATAGGATATCCAAAAAAAGCTTTACATCCTGCTTTTACAGCTGCTTGCCCTATAGCTTCATTACCCTTCATTAATACCTTCTCTACCATAAAAAGCCTTACCTCCTTATTATTTTTCAACAGTTATTACACAGTCTGGACAAATTCTAGCACAAGATGCACATGCTATGCATTCTTGCATTTTATCTTGCGGAACAATAGCTGGATGATACCCTTTTGCATTTAACTTAGTGGAAAATGACACAATTTTCTTCGGACAGACTTCTATACAATGTCCACAACCTTTGCATCTCTCTTCCCTAAAAGTCACTTTTGGCATGAGAAATCCCCTCCTAAAAATTTAGCTATTAAATAATCTGTATTTCACTATAATGTCTCTAGATAATAAATTAATATTATTAATTCTATATAAATTTTATTTCTAGCATATTATTATTTTAATAAATCATTTATAAATACCTTACTCCCAAGGTGTCTTCATATAAATATCTATAGAAAATACCTTTGCACTTACTTTTCCTTGAACTTTATCTGCTAAATCCTTTCTACATACAGTATATGCATGGGGTATCCTTAACTTACGAGATAATTCTTCAACCAGCTTATCCCCTTTCAATATATCTGATACAGTAGTTTCATAGGATAAATTATTATTTGAAATGAGATGAGTTACTTTCAACCTTGATGCAGCTTCTATAAATTTTATATATTTTTCAGTATCCTCAATATTTGAGGTAAAAGGCCTTTTGTTATTGATCACATAGTACATGTCATAGGGTTCGCTTTTAAAAAATCTGTTGAACTGCCCAAGAGCCACAGCTCCCTGATCATCCCCTCCTACATCGAAAAATGCCTGATAACTTTTGTCATTGAATACTGAAAGCACTTCAGCAGGCACTACCATTAATTCTGCATTCAATAAATCCGGATCTGAAGATATAACCTTTACACCTTTTTTATTCAGTTCATCTTTTAAACTTCTTGTACAAAAATAGGGATTTACTATATCTAAATCCACTATTGCAGTATTTTTATTTTCATTTGCAGAATTTATTGCAAAATTAATAGCCACTTCAGTTTTTCCACTTCCAAAATGTCCTGTAAATATTTTAATTCTACTCATATTATCACCTCATTTAAATAACTTGTACTTAATCTTGCATGTATAGTAAACGGTTGCATGTGGTAAAACATTCAGTTTTCATGTTTTCTCATTTGTAAACACGGTATTGAAAATATCTGATAATTATATATAATATGAATAATTACTATCAATTTAAAATTTAGATGATTCTTTATATATCTTCTTAAATATATTATATCACAAATTTTTAAATTTTTTAATTAATTATCTATATTCTTTAATTTCTTCTCCCTTCAATGCTCTCAATCCCGCATCCGCCAGTTCCAACAGCTCATATTCCCCAGGAAGACAAATTACAGGTGCAATAAAAGATACTCTTTTCTTTACCTCATCTACCGCTTTTTCACTATAAGCTATACCTCCTGTTAAAATTACAGCATTCACGTCTCCTGAGAGAACTGCTGCACATCTCCCTACTTCCTTCGACACCTGAAGTATAAAAGCATCAAATACATCTTTAGCATTTTTATTTCCATTATTGACTTTCATCTCCAATTTTCTAAAATCGCTTGTCCCTAAATATGCCGTTATTCCTCCCTCTCCAGTTATCATTTTCTTGATTTTTTGATGGCTGTACTTACCACTATAACAGAGATTTACTAAATCACCCACCGGCAGTCCACCGGCTCTCTCCGTTGCAAATGGCCCATCTCCATCTAGTGCATTATTTACATCTATGACCTTTCCTCTTTTATGTGCCCCTACTGAAACTCCACCGCCTAGATACGCAACTATTAAATTTAAATCTGCATAATCTTTTCCTATGCTTTCAGCATATCGTTTTGCTGCCGACTTCTGGCCCAAAGCATGAAATCTGCTTTTTCTGATTATTTCAGGCATACCTGATATCCTTGCTATATCCTGCAGCTCATCTATAGTAACCGAATTTACTGTAAATGCAGGTATTTTTAAAGGATTTGCTATACTATAGGCTATTATTGCCCCCAAATTTGAAGCATGTTCTCCCTGTATTCCCGACTTTAAATTATTTATCATGAGTTCGTTTACTCTATAAATTTCATCTTTTGCAAGATCTAAAAGGCCTCCCCGTCCAACAATTGCATCCAAAGTATTCAAATCAAAATTTTTTTCTCTCAATACCCTCAGCACATCTTCTTTTCTGAACTGGAACTGATCATAAATTTTACTGTATTTACTTGTACAAGTTGATGAATACGTTATAGTTTCCTCTATTATTTTTTCCCCATCTTTGCAAACGTATACCTTAGTTGATGTAGAACCCGGGGCAATCACTAAAACTCTGTATTCCATACTTTATCTCCTCCAAACTTTATCTCCTCCAAAATTATATTTACTACTTTTATCAGAATTATCTCCAATATAGCTATACAAAAGATACCTCTTCATCATAGATTTTTACCTTTTCCTTACCCTGAAGTACCCGTAACACACCCTGGGCCAAAGCCAGCATTTCCAGCTCACCTGGTATTACCTCAACAGGGGCAATAAAAGATACCATATTTTTTATAAAGTCCACAAGAACTTTACTATAAGCCATTCCACCAGTTAATATCACTGCATCTACCTTCCCATTAAGATCTATCGACATGGCCCCTATTTCCTTAGCAATCTGATATGCCATTGCCTCAAGTATAAACTTTGCCTTTCCGTCCCCTTTTTCAATCCTATCGGCTATTTTTTTGCCATTATTGGTTCCAAGATATGCTACAAGTCCTCCACCTCCTACTATCTTTTTTCTTAATTCTTTATGGCTGTATCTGCCGCTAAAAGCTAATTCTACTAGATCCCCGCAGGGCAGAGTTCCTGTCCTTTCAGGCGAAAAAGGGCCTTCCTCGCTTGCATTATTTGTGTCAATTATTCTTCCATCTTTAACAGGGGATATGGATATGCCCCCGCCTATATGTGCGACTACAAAAGAACTATTTTCAAAATCTTTATGAAATTCACGGCACACCTTTCTGCAAACAGCTTTAGTATTCAATGCATGAACAAGAGATTTCCTCACAATCTGCGGTATGCCGGATATCCTTGCAATATCATCTATCTCGTCTACAGCTACAGGATCCACTATAAATGCCTGAACACCAGCTTTTTGTGCTATTATATTCGCAATAATTCCCCCTAAGTTGGAGGCATGCTGTGCCTGGTAACCTATTTTTAAATCTTCCAGCATCTTTTCCGTAACTTTATAAGTCCCTCCGGGCATAGATCTAAGCAGCCCTCCTCTGCCAACCACTGCAGACAAACTGTTTAATGCTATACTATTTGATTTAAGCCAATTTAACACAACTTCAGTACGCATTTCTTTTTGATCATATACATTTTTAAAACTTTTTATCTTATCTACATCATGCAGCACGTTGTCTGAAATTTTGCATTTTTCATTTTCAAACAACGCTATTTTAGTTGACGTAGAACCAGGATTAATTACTAATATAACATTATCCATACAATAACCTCCCTAAAATATAATTCCCAACACTTTTATTTTATCAGATATATATTAAAAATAAAGCTTTATAGTATTACTATTCAGAAAGGTTTATATTTTTCAATTATATTTTCCGCCGCTTTCATTCCATCAACTGCAGCAGATATTATTCCTCCTGCATATCCTGCACCCTCACCACAGGGGTATAATCCTCTTACAGATATACTCTCTAAATTGTCTCTCCGAGGAATTCTAACGGGTGCTGAAGTCCGGGTTTCAATACCTGTTATTATCCCATCTCCCTTTGCATATCCTTTTATTTTCTTCTCAAAATTAGTGAACCCTTCCTGTAATCCACCGACAACTTCAGGAGGAAGACATACCTTCAAATCTCTAAATTCATACCCTGGCCTGTAAGTGGGCTTTACTTTTCCGAGCTTCGTGGAAACCTCTTCTTTTAGAAAATCCCTTATAAGTTGAACAGGGGCAGTATAACCTCCCCCACCTAATTTATATGCCAATTTTTCATAATGCCTTTGAAACTCCATACCCTTTAAAGGAGAATTGCCCTGAAAATCATCTCCTCCTACCGTTACCACTACAGCCGAATTTGCATTATCAAGATTTCTGCTGTAATAACTCATTCCATTAGTCACAAGTTCTCCCTCTTCTGAAGCCGCAGCTACAACTTTTCCACCGGGACACATACAAAAGCTGTAAACTCCCCTGCCATTTCTATCCCTATATGTAAGCCTATAATCTGCATGCCCCAATTTAGGATGTCCTGCAAATTTTCCATACTGCCTTACATCTATCATATGCTGCAAATGTTCAACTCTAACACCCACGGCAAATGCCTTGGGTTCCATAAACACTTTCCTCTTAAAAAGCATTTCATAAGTGTCCCTGGAACTATGTCCAATGGCAAGTATCAAATTGCTGCATGGAATTTCATCTCCATTTACAATCAAACTTTTCAACTCTCTATTTTCTATTATCAAATCTTGCAATTTACTATTAAATAATATTTTCCCACCTAATTCCACTATTCTATTCCTTATGTTTTTAACTACAATTTTTAAATTGTCAGTTCCTATATGAGGCTTACCATCATAAGCAATTTCCTCTGGGGCTCCATATTTTAGAAATGTATCCAATACAAAATTACACCTTTTATCTTTTATTCTAGTAGTTAATTTACCATCGGAAAAAGTTCCTGCACCCCCTTCACCAAATTGCACATTGGATTCTAGATTTAATTTTCCGGTATCCCAGAATTGCTCTACAGTTTTTGTCCTATCTTCAATTTTTTCTCCTCTCTCTATTACAAGAGGCCTATACCCGTTTTTAGCTAAAACAAGACCTGCGAACATACCTGCAGGCCCCATTCCAACAATTATAGGTCTTGAATTCATCTTTTCTTTTCCTGGAATAATTTTCTCTTTTGTGGTGTTCTCCTGTATTTTTACATCATTATCCGTTGATTCCAATTTCAATTTTTCCTCCGCAGGAGACAATACCTCTACAGTATAATTGAATCTTATACTGTTTTTCCTTCTGGCGTCTATCGATCTTTTCAGTATTCTAAATTTTTTAATATCGCCTTTACTTATCCCGAGTCTTTTTGCAGCTTTGCCTTTTAATTTTTCCAAATTTTCATCTATACCTATAACTAAATTATTTATCCTAATAGCCATTCTGACCCTCCCATGTTTTCTTGTTTACCTCTACATTTACACTCTGCGGGTTTTGAGATACCAGCTTCAATCCCTCAGGTAAAGATACCACTACATTGGCGGATTGAACTCCCTCTTTCATCGAACCCGCATCTACAAAGCAGCTTATACTATTTTCATTTATATTATTTATAGCACTGTCAGTGCCGGAAACTACTATTGACACAGTTCCACTGCTCAATTTTGCAGTATAATTATTATTCAGATTTTTGACATTTATATTTAAATTCAATTGTTTCTGAGATCCTCCACTGGTTTCATCTGTATTTGAATTAAATTTTAATTGCACTGTTCCGCTGTTATTGACCAATACCACTCCTCTAGGTACTACCAATCTAACCTGCATGTTTTCCCTGCCACTTATCTTGCTTAAATCAACAGGTTCCGTGTCTATCCCATTTACACCGCTTATTACATCATCACTTCCAGATATATCTATCTTTTGAGGTACAGCAGTAATTAAACCAGCTTCAGAAGTACCTATAGAACCATTTTGAAACTTAACATTCACTGGAACGGTCTTTATTTTGCCAACAGGCACGGTGACTTTGACAATAGCAGGATTTACATCGACACCCTTCACCAAATTTCCAAATGTATCTTGGGGTTGAAGTGAAGCCGTTGTATTCATATTGCTTTGAGCATACTTTAAGTCACAAACAGCTGCAGCATATTTAACTGCTCCTACTGATTCCTGAGTACCGCTTATCTCTGCTTTTTCCGTCTCCAAAACAGGATGCAAAGCATAATATCCTCCCCTGGGTTTTCCTGTAAGTATGACTTTTACAGGTACAATTTTCTTTCTCAGTTCATCAAGCTGTATTTTTATCCACAAATTTTGATTATTTACTATACTTATATTATTGGGACTTTTCTTCACAGTTACCGGTATATTATTCTCTCCTTTTTTCATAACATAGGAACTCAGATCGGAATTTAATTTAAAGTCATTGGGCTTTACTGAATATACATCGGAAGCATTCCCTTTTATTATAAGAGACACATTAGGTTGTTCATTTCCTATCTGAACAAGCTTTGATTGAGCAAGTACATTTTTATTAACTATAGTTACAGGCACGACAATTTTTCTTTCTGTCATGGGATTTTCCACGTTAAATATATATAACCACAAAATAAATGCAGCAATAACACAGCATACCTTTATCAGGATTTGGTTTTTCCCATTTTTTTCTTCCACTCAATCACCTTCTCCCTCAAGGTAGATTTCTTCTGAAACCTTCTCTTTATTATAGCAATAAGGACTTTTTTCAATCTATCTTTAGTATAATTTCTCATCAGTTTACCATTGATAGCAAAAGAAATAGTCCCTGTTTCTTCAGAAACCACTATAATCAATGCATCAGAATTTTCCGATATGCCAATGGCAGCTCTATGTCTTGTACCTAACTTTTTATTCAAATCATTATTATTTGTAAGAGGTAAAAAGCACCCTGCCGAAACTATCCTGTCATTTCTTATTATAGCTGCCCCGTCATGCAGCGGTGTATTTACCACAAATATATTCTCCAAAAGAGCCGAAGATACCAGGGCATCCAATTTAGTTCCCGTGTTTATTACATCTTCAAGTCCTGTAACCTGCTCAATTACAATGAGCGCCCCTGTTTTACTCTTTGACAAATTATCCACGGAATTTACAACCTCTGTTATGACTTTTTCCATTACCTCTTCGTCCTGCAATACATGTCTATCATTAAAGGCCGTCCTCCCTAAGTGCTCAAGTGCACGACGAATTTCAGGCTGGAATATGATAACAAAAGAAAGAACGCCTATAGCCAGTGTTTTTGTAAGTATCCAATTAAGCATTACCAAATGGAAAAAGCTGCTTATTGGTATGAGAAATAATATAAGTATGATTCCTTTTAAAAGCTGCTCTGCCCTAGTTTCCTTTATAAGCATATAAACTTTATAAAGTATATATGATACCACTGATATATCCACAATAGACCACAAGCTTATATTCTTAACGGAATTTATAATTATCTGCAGTAATTCCACCCGTTCCACCATCCTATTAAGTGATTGTTAGATTCAAAAATAAAGTTTTAGTTAACCTCCTGATAACGTTCAGTTAAAGGTATCTCTTAATAATTATACACTATTTAATATTGTTTATATCAGTACTTTAAAACATTTTAAAAATTTTTAATAAAATGTATTTTATTTTAATTAATGGGTACAATATCATTGACCTAAGTTTAAATAAGAACACGGGGAAACCAATAACATTGGGGTGAATCGTAATTACGTAGGTTATGCCTTTACCGAACCCGTCAGCTAACCCCGTCGGTAATAAGGAGATGATTTCGTTTGAAAAGATTTTTTTATTTTATTATTCTCTTTTTGATGCTTTTTATACCGTCTCAAAATGTAAGTTCCCGCACTATCAGCAATACAAACTCCAATTTATTCAACGAACAGGAAGAGGTAGTGCAAGTATTTAACTGCTCTGACCAAAAAATATATATAACAAGAGAAGATGTGGATTTAATGGCTAAAGTGGTTTATGCTGAAAGCAACTGCGAACCTTTCGAGGGTAAAGTAGCAGTTGCCTCTGTAATACTAAATAGATTACAGTACCCTGAATTTCCAAAGACGGTAAAGGGGGTCGTAACACAAAGGGGGGCTTTTTCCTGTGTCAAAAATGGAAGTATAGATGTAACAGCAAATAAAGAAAGTTATAATGCAGTTTCTCAGGCATTAAGAGGAGTGGATCCAACTGGTAAATCTATTTTCTTTTATAACCCTAAAATTGCCACATCTCAATGGATGAAAAATATACGTAAAAAAAACGTCAAGTCTATAGGAAATCATGTGTTTTTCGTAGTGAATTGAGAAACTGGGCTGCTATAAATTTTATGGCAGCCCAGTTTCTCAATTCACTTTATCAAGGTATAGAACAGCATTTAATGCAGCTGTCTGTCCCTGACCCACAGCTTTCATATATTGATATGGTTTCCCCACGCAATCTCCCGCTGCAAAACATCCTGGTATATTTGTATTCATATTTACATCTACTTTTACATGATTATCTTCCACTACAATTCCAGGGACAAGCTGAGAAGGTGAAATACTGTCCTTCAGTACAAATACCCCATCTGTAGTTATCTCGCCATTTCCTAAAATAACTTTTTCAACTTTACCATTGCCATATATTTCTACGACATTATCCCGTATTGTTTCTATATCTTTATCTAATTCTAATATACCTTTGTACATAGGTATATAATATACCTTTCCGACTAACTCGTTTACATAATTAGCTTCTCTCTCAGCCTCCCTGTTATATCCTATAACGGTTACTATTTTCCCTCTATATAAAGGGGCATCACAAGTGGCACAATATCCCACCCCTCTGCCTAAAAATTTCTCTTCTCCCTTCAAAGGCTTTGTGTATTCAATACCAGTAGCTAATATTATCGTCTTTGCCTCATACATCTTCTTATTTACCATAAGGCCAAAATATTCTCCCATGGCATATATCTCATTTATATTCTCAGGGGTTATATTTATACCCATAGATTTTATGTGTTCTTCAAACTTCTCTTTCAACTGTACTCCAGTTATATCCGGCAGTCCAAGATAATTTTTAATTTTAGGAGCCTTTATCAATTTATTGCTAAGCTCTTTTTTGCCAAACACAATAATACTTTTATTCCTTATTTTAGCATTAACTGCCGCAGAAAGCCCGGCCGGACCACTGCCTACTATAGCAATGTCATATCTGAAATTCACTTTTACCACCTCCCAGTTTATATTTAAAATGACAAATCAACCAAGTCAATTTGTCATTTTAACATGTATAAACTCCAAGAATTATTTATATTCAAACGTGTTTTTCCAAAATGTCCCTTATAGAATTTTTAGGCCTAAATCCAACAAATTTGTCTACCACATTTCCATCTTTAAATACCATGACAGTTGGAATACTGGAAATTTTAAATTGTGCTGCAGTAACCGGGTTTTCATCCACATTCAATTTCAAAAATTTTGCCTTCCCCTGCATCTCGTTTGAAACTTCCTCCATTACAGGCGACAGCATTTTACAAGGTCCGCACCAAGAAGCCCAAAAATCAACGACTACAGGAGTAACTGAATCCTTAACTGAATTAGAAAAATCAGAATCCTTTATTTCTTTTATCATTATTTTTCCTCCTTGTACTTTATAGAAATATTTTCCTTAATTATATATTTTATCTGATGATCAGCAATCAAAATATCAGCATCACATCTTTAGATAACAATTTTAGTACTTGATTAAGTTTAAACTTAACTATGTAATATACTATCTATTATAGAATTATTGTAAATGGATCCGGGATATCTGTCCAGTAGTTTTTTAGCATAACTTTTAGATATGTCTGAATTCATTCCTCTATATAAAACAGCAAGTCTATATAAAACTGATTCTTCATAATTTCCCTGGGGGAAACTTTTATCATATTGAGAATAATACTTCAGGGCGCTGCTGTGATCTCCCGACAAATCAACAGATCTCGCAAGAAAATAAGTTATATGTGGGTACAGATCACTTTTATTCCCCACTTCATAAGATTTCTTGAAATAAGAAATGGCATTGTCATAATCACCATTATCCAGATATTTACTGCCCAAATTATAAAAATACAGGCAGCCTTCACCATTCAAAATTTGATGAACTGTCGATAAAAGTCTTTTATCCTCCGCACTTAATTTTTTATTCTTCCACTTGTCGAACTGAAAATACATGGAATCATAATCTTTTGCCTGTATATATTTTTCCACATCTTCTCTTGCAAAAACATCCTTTTTAAGGATATTATGATCCTTTCTCACTTTTACCTCATATTTTTTATTTCCAGAATAGTTTTTGAAATTTATAATTCCTCTATGAATTCCTACCAATAATAACAATATCATACACGTCACAAATAAAAAAATGACTATTATTCTTTTTATATCAAACCTTTTTTTTACTACATCTACATCCTCAAGTAATTTTATATTTTTTTTAGCCTTAAAATTATCTGCATCCACTTTAAATACATTATCTATCTTTTTCAATGCCTTTTGGTATTCGCCTTTTTTTATATAACACAAGGCACTGCAATTATTTACCTCAATATAATTAAAATCACTTTCAGCACACCTCTGCAGCAATTTTAATGCTTCATTTATTCTCAATTCCTTAATCAGCATTAAAGATCTTCCATACAATCTAAATCTTATTTCATCATCTTTTGAGCCATCAATATATTTTTTGGATATTATATCATTGTTAGATTTATAATTCATGTTCCAAATTTTTCTAGAGCCCCACAAATCACCTTTTAAATACAGCAAAAGCCCTTTTAAATTAATAGCTGCTCTATTTTTCGCATTTAAAGATATACTCTTATCACACAGCTTTATTGCGGATTCTATATGTCCGCCATTATATTTATCCAAAGCTCTATTATATATTTTTTGAGACCTATTCATCTACTTAATATACCACTCTTCCATCATAATTTTAAAAATCAACATTTCATTATAACCTGCTTTGCTTTCAAAATAGAGGAGGCACTCATGGAGAATTCATCCAATCCATATCTTACTAAAACAGGTATGGAATTTTCATCTCCCGCCATTTCTCCGCACATCGCACAGGTTTTCCCCTTTTCATGAGCAGATTTTATAGTGTTTTTTATAAGTTTTAACACAGCAGGATTCATCGGATCATATAAATAAGACACTTTTTCATTTGTCCTATCTGCTGCCAGGGTATATTGTATCAGATCATTGGTCCCAATACTGAAAAAATCAACATATTTAGACAGTTCCTCTGCTTCCAATGCTGCGGCCGGTATTTCCACCATTATTCCAGTTTCCAGATCTCTATTAAAATCTATTCCCTCGTTTTCGAGTTCTGCCATACATTGTCTCAAGATATTTTTAGCTTGTAAAAATTCTTTGACAGAACTTATCATGGGAAACATTATTTTTAAATTTCCAAAGGCCGACGCCCTGAGTATGGCTCTCAACTGAGGCTTAAATATATCCTCTCTGTCAAGGCAGAGTCTTATAGCTCTATACCCCAAAAAAGGATTCATCTCTTCAGGCATTAACAGATAAGAAAGTTTTTTATCACCACCTATATCCAAGGTTCTTATAACCACAGGCTTATTTTTCATCTTTTCCACCACATATTTGTAAGCTTGAAACTGCTCTTCTTCTGAGGGCATATTTCCCCTGTTCATGTACAGAAATTCTGTCCTAAAAAGCCCTATTCCATCACCACCGTTTTTCAGCACCTGTTCTACATCTTGTGGCTTTCCTATATTGGCAAGAACTTTTATCTTCTTACCTGATTTTGTAACAGTTTCTACATCTATGAAAAATTTGAGTTTTTCCACCTCTCTGTTATAGTTTTTCATTTTAATCCTATATTTCTTCACCACATCTTCATCAGGATTGATTATAACACTGCCATCAAAGCCGTCAACAATTACAAGATCTCCATTTTTAACAGAATCCGTCATATCCATAGTACCCACTACAGCTGGTATTTCAAGAGTCCTAGCCATAATAGCGCTGTGCGAAGTCCTGCCGCCAACATCTGTAACAACTGCCGATACCTTGCTTTTATCAAGTTGTACAGTATCCGAAGGTGTTAAATCATGGGCAACTATAACAACTTTATCATTCTTAATTCTGTTTAGAGAAAAGTTCCAACCTGTAAGGTTTGAAAACACTCTGTTTCCAACATCTTTTACATCAATACCCCTCTCCTTCATATACTCATCTTCCATTGAATTAAAAATTTTCATATAAGATTCTATCACTTCATAAAGAGCTGCTTCCGCATTTATATGTCCTGTCTCTATCTTCACTCTTACAGTTCCCACAAATTCTTCATCTTTCAAAAGCATAATATGGCTTTCAAATACCTCTGCCTCGTCTTTCCCAATTTCTCTTTCAGATTTTACCTTTATTCTCTGAAGCTGTTTTATAGATAAATCCAAAGCTCTTTGAAATCTTCTCTCTTCTCTATCAATATCTCTTACATACCTTTTTTCTACATTTACCCTGTTTTCCTCTTTTATAAAAACAGTGCCTATTGCATAACCTTTAGAAGCAGATATACCTTTTTTCATAAATTTCTCTCCTATTATATCACTTAATTACCTCTTGAAATTCCCTGGAATTTTTCACTGGATCAAAATCTTTCTCGTCTCTGGCTATACTCTTGATATCAGGAGATATATCCACAGCCATTTTAAGAAATTTTACAGTATTTGAAACATCTCCCCGCCTTCCATATATACTGGCTTTACCATAATAACTCCAGACATATTTCTCTATTTCCAGATCTTTATCATACCAATAAAGTGCTTCGTCATATTTACCATAAAGCTCATAGGCAAGTGCCTTATTAAATCGCGCATAGCCAAAATCGGGATTGAGTTTAAGGGCTTCATCTATATTTTTCATCCCCTCTTCATAATTACTGCTGTAACAGAGTGCAATTCCCTTAATATTATAAGCTTTATAATATTTATCGTCCTGACTTATGACCTCATTTGCCTTGTCTATGGTTTTAGAATATTCTTTATTGCTAAAGAAATTTTGCGCAATTTTATACTCGCTTTCCAATTTATCAGAGCGGTTATTTTTTATCACAGTACTCTTAGCAGTACTTCCATGTGAATTTCCCGATGCAGTTTTATACTTATTATTCAAATATGAAGTTTTCACAATTAAAGTCACTGCAAAAATACATAAAATACAAAATATTACTATTTTGATCTTCAAGGGAATTTTCCCAAATAATTTTGTACTTATGCCCCTTCTATTTTTAAAAGCCATACACACTTTCCTCCTAAAAATACAAATAAGTATTTCAGATCAACTATCATCCGGAACACTTATTATTTTACCTCAACAGGCAGAAGTTCTCTTCTATCCAATTTCCAAATATACCTGTCCTTATTTTTGGTACTTAAGATCAATTATCTTTGACTTCAACTCTTTGACTGAATTATCATCAAGACTATACAAAAATTTCATTACATATTTATTGTTTACATTATGCGACTGTACATCTTTATACCTTCCCGGCGATACTATAATAACATCTACATCATCTATAGTCTTTGTAATTTTCCGTTCATCTGTAGAATTGGTAAATTGAATATTTATATTTCCAAGGCCAGCCTTCTCCAACACAGCCCTTGCTTTAAACATAAATTCATTTGAAATACATATAAATGCAAATCTAGTATCTTTGGGATATCTGGCAATCTTAACTATGGTTTCCAAATTTACATTTATAGCTACACCTATTATTTCCTTTTTAAATTTTTTAGTCAATTTAACAACTTCATTGACATGATTGAACGTTGCTATTATAACCTGACTTCTTTCTATAATCTCTCTCGTAGAATCAGTTATATCTCTTATGTCATCAAGAGTAAAGGGAATTACGTTCATATTGGTGCTTTCCATAATCTGTTTACTAAACATTCTGGATTGCTCAATATTACATTCCACATACACAGCTGTTATTTTACTCATTAATTTTTTCTTTTCTCTTACCCTCTGAATAACAATTTCCAGAAATTCGTTGGCATCCATTCCCGATTCTATTGCTTCTTCGAATCCAAGATCAATGAATTTCATTATTTTTTGTCTTATATTTTGGACTTTCCATGGATTAGCTTCTTCCGCCACAAAAGTCCCTCTTCCCTGATAAGATTTTAACACTCCTTCTTGTTCCAATTCATCATAGGCCGTACTAATAGTATTTCTACTTACTTTAAGGTTTTCAGACAGTTCCCTTTCAGTAGGCATCCTTTCACCTACTTTTAATTTACCTCTATTTATCAAATTCATTATTTCTTTTTTAACTTGAAAATACAGAGGTATTTCACTTCCCTTATCTATTCTAATGTCTATAGTAATCACCTCAAAATCATTAAATTAATGGTTTGATATATTACTTTAACTCAAGAATACCATAATGTAAAGTAAAAATCAATAAATGATCTTATATTAATTCATAATATTCAGAATATTATAAATTAGCAAAAGTGTACACTCCCCTTCAATTGGAAAGATAATAGTCATCAACAGATTTAGCTATAGATTCCGCTATTTTGTCTTGGTAGTCATTACTTGTCAATTTATTTTTTTCCTCAGTGTTAGACAAAAAACCACATTCTACTAATACAGAAGGCACATTGTCCCTGCATCTGAGCACCTTATACGAATTTAATGCAGCCTTTTCCTTTCTATTATTGTTCTTATCCAGGTCATTGATTAAATTATTTTGAAGTATATTTGCCAGCCTTTTACTGTTTTCATTTTTTGAATACCACACCTGTGCTCCATGGTATTTGGACTGGGGAAACATGTTTAAATGTATACTTATAAACATATTACATTTAGTACTTTCTTTCAATTTACATCTGTTATTTAAATCCTCAATTTTCTTTTTCCTCGTTCTGCCCTCTTTAGTATAAAGGCCATTATCCCCATCTCTGGTCATAAATACTTCATAACCCTTTTTTGACAATTTGTCCTTAAGTTTATTACCTATTTTTAAATTTATCTCCTTCTCCATTATACCATCCTTTGACACAGCACCACTGTCCATGCCTCCATGTCCCGGATCCAGGAGAATTATACTTTTTTCCCCACACTTAATATTGCCTGCACCATCATTCCCGAAAGCTTTTGCAGTATAGAAAACATTAAAACCAAATGTAAATAATAATATTAATAATATGGTAAATCCGATTCTTTTTCCTTTCATACCAACATATCACTCCTTGTATATATAATAATCTAAGAGCTTTACCATATATATTTTTACCTACATATATGAGAAATATTAATCAAATTCATTAAAAATTAAAAGCTCCTACAATCAAAAGTATACAAACCCTCTATATGTAGAAGCTTAAATATGATTTTATTATCTCTTTGAAAACTGTGGAGCCCTTCTGGCTTTTTTGAGGCCATACTTCTTTCTTTCTTTCATTCTGGGATCTCTCGTTAGAAATCCAGCTTTTTTAAGTTCCGCTCTAAAATTTCCGTCTGTTTTCAGCAGCGCCCTGGATATACCATGTCTTATAGCTCCAGCCTGACCAGTAAATCCTCCGCCATGTACATTTACAAGTACATCAAATTTGCCGGAAGTTGAAGTCAACTCAAGAGGCTGATTAACTATGACCTTTAAACTATCCAATCCAAAATAATCTTCTATACTTCTTTTATTTATAATAACTTTACCTTCTCCAGGCACAAGTCTAACTCTTGCCACTGATTCTTTTCTTCTTCCCGTTCCATAATATTGAACTTTAGCCATTTATTATCCTCCTTTCAGTCTTTTAGCTAATATTTCAATTCCAGTGCTTCTGGTTTCTGTGCTGCATGGTTGTGTTCAGAACCTTTGTAAACTTTCAATTTTTTCAGCATCTGTTTTCCAAGTACTCCCTTTGGAAGCATTCTTCTAACAGCTTCATGAAATACAAATTCAGGCTTTTTTGCCAAGGCATCTCTATACGGTGTTTCCTTTAATCCGCCCGGATATAGTGAGTGATGCCTCAACATCTTCTGATCTAATTTTTTACCAGTTAAAACTACCTTCTCAGAATTTATTACTATTACAAAATCTCCTGTATCCACATGTGGCGTGAATATAGGCTTATTTTTGCCTCTCAATATAGATGCAACCTGGCTTGCTACTCTTCCAAGCGGTTTTCCCGCAGCATCAACAACATACCATTTTCTTTCAATTTCCTGGGGTTTTGCTATATATGATTTCATGCTTTCCCGTTAAAATCTAACGGTATTCAACTCCTTTCTTAAAATTAATTCCTATAATTTTCAATAATTTCAATATACATTTCTCTATGGAAAGATCCGGGGCTAGTGGATCTTTTATAATCGATACAAACATTTATATTATAATACAACGTTCCTGGCGTGTCAATCAATAAAATACCTTTTCAAGGCAAAGACCTTTTGCTGGAGCAGGTTCTCCTGCTTTCGCTCTATCTCCCGATTCTAAAATATATTTCACATCTTCCGGTTTAAATCTACCCACTCCCACTTCCAAAAGAGTTCCTACCATTATTCTAACCATATTATATAAAAATCCATTTCCAGTAACACTGAACTTAATAAATTTTCCCTTTTGCACAGCTGTCATTTCACTTATGGTTCTAATAGGGGATCTAACCGTTCCTCCCTTTTTTTTAAAAGCGGAAAAATCATGCGTTCCCAAAAAATACCCGCACGCCATTTGAATTTTTTCCAAATTCAACTTCCTTCTAAAATAATAAACATACTGCCTTCCTATAGCCGGTCTGTTATCTCCCGTAATTACAGTATAAACATATCTTTTCCCTTTACTGCAAAATCTTGCATGAAAATTATCATCCACATGTTCAGATTTTAACACGACTATATCATCTGGTAATACTCCATTCAATACCATTTCAAAGTTTGGTGCAGGTATTTTGCTGTCAGTAAAAAAATTACATACGAATTCTCTGGCATGAACCCCCGCATCCGTTCTGCCGGAACCTATAACACCCGAAAATTTGCCAGTAACTTTTTTAATTGCATTCTCCAGCTTTTCCTGGACAGCAACGGCATTTTTTTGTCTTTGCCAACCCGAATAATTAGTGCCATCATATTGTATCGTCAATTTAATATTCTTCATCAACTCCACCACAATCTGCTCAATACAGAAACAAATACCAGAGCTGCAGTACAGGTGGATGCCGTAAAATCTCTATTAGTCAATTTAAGCTGTTTCATCCTAGTCCTACCTTCTCCTCCTCTGTAACATCTGGCTTCCATAGCCATAGCCAATTCATCCGCCCGTCTAAAAGAACTTATAAAAAGCGGAACCAGTATCGGTACAAGACTTTTAGCTCTCTGAATAATATTACCCGACTGGAAATCTGCTCCTCTTGCCATCTGTGCCTTCATTATCTTATCCGTCTCATCCATCAAAGTTGGTATAAACCTAAGAGCAATAGTCATCATCATAGCCAGCTCATGAGCTGGCACACCTATTTTTTTCATTGGATTCAAAAGTTTCTCTATACCATCAGTTAACTCAATTGGAGACGTAGTTAACGTCAGAAGTGATGTTCCCACAATCAAAAATACAAGTCTGATAGTCATAAATGCGGCCATAACCAGCCCTTCTCTATATACAACTAAAAACTTCCATCTAAACAACGGTGGATTAGTCCCACTTGTCATAAACACATTCAATACTGCAGTTATAAGTACTAAAATAAATATAGGCTTAAGTCCCTTATATATATACACAAGCTTTACCTTAGATATAAGTATTGAAATAGCAGTAAATGCCACTATAAATATATACCCTTTAAAGTTGTTCACTATAAATAAATCCACGATATATATTAAAGATATCAATATTTTGATTCTGGGATCCAATTTATGAACAAAAGAATTGCCAGGTACATATTGTCCTATTGTAATATCTTTAATCATTTGCCAGCTCCCCTAACGTTTATTCAGTATTTTAAGCAACTCTTTTTTTGCCTGATCTACAGTAAATACATTTTTTGATATATTAATTCCCTTTTCTCTGAGTTTTTTTGCCATATAGGTTACTTGCGGCACTGCAAGTCCTACACTTTCCAAAACATCGATTTTATTAAAAATTTCTGCTGGCGATCCATCTAATATACATTTTCCCTTATTCATTACTATTATCCTATCTGCAAGTTTAGCTACATCCTCCATACTGTGGGATACAAGTATTATAGTCATATTGTATTCATCGTGCAAATTTTTTATCTGTCCTAGAATATCATCTCTTCCCTTGGGATCAAGGCCTGCCGTAGGTTCATCCAATATAAGCATTTTAGGTTCCATGGCAACTACTCCAGCTATGGCAACTCTTCTTTTTTGTCCGCCGCTTAATTCAAATGGAGATTTATCCTTATACTCTTCATAATCCAATCCAACCATACTCATAGCTTTCTTGACTCTACCAGATACATCCTCACTGTTTAGACCCAAATTCTTAGGTCCAAATGCAATATCTTTCTCTATAGTCTCTTCAAATAATTGATACTCCGGATATTGAAATACAAGCCCAACTTTTTTTCTTATAAAATTCAAATTGAGCTTTTTTTCAGTAATATCCACTCCATCTATTATAATTTTTCCTGATGTAGGCTTTAAAAGTCCGTTTATATGCTGGATAAGAGTTGATTTTCCTGAACCCGTATGTCCTATGAGGGCAATAAATTCCCCATCTGTAATTTCAATATTCACGTCATCTAGGGCTTTTTTTTCAAAAGGAGAACCTTCCATATATACATGAGTTAAATTTTCTATTTTAATTGACATAATGCATTCACCATCTCATCTATAGTTAGTATATCGGTTCTAATATTCACTCCATTTTTTTTCAGTTCATACGCCAGTTCAGTCATCTGCGGCACATCAAGTCCAATACTTTTCATCCTGTCTACTTGACTAAATATGCTTCTGGGGGGGCCTTCCATTATAATTCTGCCTTTATCCATAACAATTATCCTGTCTGCATCAACTGCCTCTTCCATATAATGAGTGATAAGAATTACAGTTATACCATACTTGGTATTTATTTCTTTTATGGTATTCAGTACTTCTTTCCTACCTGAAGGATCCAGCATTGCAGTGGATTCGTCAAATATTATACAATCCGGCATCATGGCAAGTACTCCCGCTATGGCTACCCTTTGTTTTTGACCTCCTGAAAGTAGATGTGGAGCATCCTTTCTGTATTCATACATATGTACTCTCTTCAAACATTCATTGACCCTAAGTCTTATCTCCTTAGGCGGTACTCCCAAATTTTCCGGTCCAAAAGCAACATCTTCTTCTACAACAGTGGCAACTATCTGATTATCTGGATTTTGAAAAACCATTCCTGCCTTATTTCTAATATTCCATGTATTTCTATCATCCGATGTATCTAAACCCTCTACATATACTTTGCCATCAGTAGGACTTAACAATGCATTCATGTGTTTTGCCATAGTGGACTTTCCGGAACCATTTCTACCTAGAATTGCAAGAAATTCTCCCTTTCTCACCCGAAGGCTAACATCGTCTATGGCAAATTTAGAACTCTTTTCATCATCATTTTCATATTTATATTTTACATTTTTACACAATATCATATTTTTTTCCATAGAAACACCTCGCTAATTAGATGAGCCATTTCGAATCTACAGCCAGATAATATTTGCCTCACATTTAATTTAAAAACTTTTGGTAGAAAAACAGGGATTAAGCCAATTTACTTAATCCCTCCATATTCCCTCCAATTATTACACTAGTTCCAGTATAACTAGTTCAGCTCCGTCGCCCCTTCTTGGACCTATCTTATACATTCTGGTGTATCCGCCATTTCTTTCAGTATATTTGGGAGCTATATCAGTAAATAAATTTTTTACAACTTCTTCTTCAGTTACAAATGAAAGTACCTGTCTTCTGGCATGAAGATCTCCTCTTTTGGCAAGGGTTATCATTTTCTCTGCTATATTTCTTGTTTCCTTTGCTCTCGTACATGTCGTCTGTATTCTTCCATGCTTTAGAAAACTAGTAACAAGATTTCTAAGCATAGCCCTTCTCTGATCAGAAGGTCTTCCTAATTTACGGTATCTCGCCATTCATATCCCTCCTCACTACTGTTTTTTATAAATATGAGCTTGCAAGAATTTATTCTGAATTTTTAATCTTCGTTTTGCTTTAATGATAATCCCAAAGCAGCAAGTTTCTGTTGAACTTCCTCCAGAGATTTTTTACCTAGATTTCTAACTTTCATCATATCATCTATAGTCCGCTCGGTCAGTTCCTGCACTGTATTTATGCCAGCCCTTTTCAGGCAATTATAACTTCTTACGGAAAGCTCTAATTCCTCTATGGCCATTTCAAGAACTTTTTCTTTCTTATCCTCTTCTTTTTCAACCATTATCTCAACATTATTAGCATGATCAGTCAAAGTCATAAAGAGCTTAAAATGTTCTATGAGAATTTTAGCAGATAAACTTACAGCTTCATTCGGCAATATGGTTCCATTAGTCCATACTTCTAATGACAGTTTATCATAATCAGTTATCTGACCAACTCTTGTATTGTCTACAGTAAAATTAACTCTTTTAATAGGTGTATATATTGAATCCACAGGTATTGTACCTATTGGCATATTTTCAGACTTATTCCTTGATTGAGAAACATATCCTCTGCCGTTGTTTACAGTAATCTCCATATAAAGTTTACCATCTTCATCCAGAGTAGCTATATGTAAATCCTTATTGACTATTTCAACGTCGCCATCTGTCTTTATATCTCCAGCTACAACCTCTCCTGGTCCCTGAGCATCTATATATATAGTTTTAGGGCCTTCTCCACTCATCTTTAAAGCTAATTCCTTTATATTTAAAATTAACTCTGATACATCTTCCTTTACCCCAGGTACAGTGGAAAATTCATGAAGCACACCATCTATTTTCACATAGTTAGCAGCAACCCCTGGAAGTGAAGAAAGAAGAATTCTTCTAAGTGCATTTCCAAGAGTAATGCCATAACCCCTTTCAAGCGGTTCCACTACAAATTTTGCATAGCTTCCATCTTCACTGGTTTCAACACATTCAATTTTGGGTTTTTCTATTTCTAACATAAATATAACCCTCCTTCTATTTATATAATAATATATCCTCGAGGGCAACTGATTCTATATTAATTATTTACTGTATAACTCTACTATCAACGTCTCATTAACAGGGACATCTATCTCATCCCTTGATGGTTCTCTAATGACTTTTCCCTGAAAATTTTCCATATCTCCCTCTAACCAAGCTGGTAAAGTCTTGGGATTTTCTGCAAAAGTCTTAAATTTTTCAGATGCCTTGCTCTTATCTCTTACAGTCACCACATCATCGGCTGACACATTGAAAGAAGGAATATTTACCTTTTTACCGTTAACCAGGAAATGGCCATGAGTCACCAATTGTCTAGCCTCTGATCTTGACTGACCATATCCAAGCCTGTAAATTACATTGTCAAGTCTTGTTTCAAGCAAAGCCAATAAATTTTCGCCCGTTATACCCTTTCTTTTATCAGCTTTCTCATAATATCTTCTAAATTGTCCTTCCAACAATCCATATATTCTCTTAGCTTTCTGTTTTTCTCTCAACTGCATACCATAATTGGATATCTTCTTTCTTCCCTGGCCATGCTGTCCTGGTGCATATCCTCTTCTCGAAAATGCACATTTATCCGTATAACATCTATCTCCCTTGAGAAATAGCTTCAAACCTTCTCTTCTACAAAGTCTACATACCGACCCAGTATATCTTGCCATTAAAATTTACACCTCCTATTACTAAACTCTTCTTCTTTTTGGTGGTCTACAACCATTATGTGGTATTGGAGTAACATCCTTGATCAAGGTTACTTCAAGTCCTGCTGCCTGGAGTGACCTTATTGCAGCTTCTCTGCCTGCACCCGGTCCCTTAACATATACTTCAATACTTCTCAATCCATGTTCCATAGCTGCCTTAGCTGATGTTTCAGCTGCCATTTGTGCAGCAAATGGGGTACTCTTCCTGGAACCTTTGAATCCTAAACCGCCTGCACTGGCCCATGATAAAGTATTACCTGCAGTATCCGTAATGGTAACTATCGAGTTATTAAATGTTGATCTTATATGTGCACAGCCATGTTCAACATTTTTTTTCTCTTTTTTTCT